>Ga0302220_10000045_pt1 | contig 113636 bp, 108 predicted proteins | sample II_Palsa_E1_3_FD_194572 | JGI IMG/M metagenome (GOLD analysis project Ga0302220, IMG submission 194572) | Peat permafrost microbial communities from Stordalen Mire near Abisko, Sweden - II_Palsa_E1_3 | ecosystem: Environmental > Terrestrial > Soil > Palsa > Peat permafrost | place: Sweden...
ATGTTTGGCGATGCCCTGCCAGCATTCGTAGTAATTGCCCTGCAACTGCGGTGAATCCAGCGCTTGTTGGGTCGGGCGAATGACCTTGCGGGTCTCGAACATGAAGGCCATGGTGCCTTCAATCACGTTCGGCTCGGACAGATCGGCCAACGACGCTTTTTCGAATGTGGCCGCGTCCGGACCGTGGCCGCTCATGCAGTTGTGCAGCGACGCGCCACCGGGCACAAAACCTTCCGCTTTGGCATCGTAGACGCCTGTGATCAGGCCCATGAATTCGCTGGCCACATTGCGATGGAACCACGGCGGCCGAAACGTGTGCTGCGCCACCAGCCAGCGTGGCGGGAAGATCGCAAAGTCCACGTTCGCCGTGCCCGCGGTATCGCTGGGCGACGTGAGCACGGTGAAGATCGACGGATCGGGATGATCGAAGCTGATCGAGCCGATCGCATTGAAGCGGCGCAGGTCGTATTTGTAGGGCGCGTAGTTGCCGTGCCAGGCGACGACGTCCAGCGGCGAATGATCGATCTTTGCCGACCACAGCGCTCCCTGGAATTTAGCGATCAGTTCGAAACTGCCCTCGACATCTTCGTAGGCCGCGTGCGGCGTCAGGAAGTCGCGCGCATTGGCCAGGCCGTTCGAGCCGATCGGACCCAGGTCCGGCAGGCGCATGAGTGCACCGAAATTTTCACAGACGTAGCCGCGAGCTTCCGCGTCCAGGAGCTCCACGCGAAAACGCACACCGCGGGGAATGACCGCGATCTCCTGCGGCTCGATCTCGATCACACCCAACTCGGTCGCCAGCCGTAACTTGCCGAGCTGCGGCACGATCAGCAGTTCGCCATCGGCACTGTAGAAAAATCGCCCTTCCATCGAGCGATTGGCCGCATAGACATGAATGCCTACACCGGCTTGTTCATCCGCACCGCCGTTGCCCGCCAGCGTCAGCAACCCTTCAACGAAATCCGTCGGCAGCGTGGGCAACGGCACGGCGTCCCAGCGCAGCTGATTGGGCGTGGCCGGTGCCTCAGCAAACCGGTTGTGAAAGCTCGCGTGCGGCAGCGCGTGAAATGGCGAATGCACGGCGGCTGGCCGAATGCGGTAAAGCCAGCTGCGTCGGTTGCTGTGACGCGGCGCAGTGAACGCCGTGCCGGAAAGCTGTTCGGCATACAGGCCATGCGGCACACGCTGGGGAGAATTCTGCCCGACCGGCAAAACGCCGGGCAGCGCCTCGGTGGCGAACTCATTGCCGAAACCGGACTGATAATTCATGGTCAATAAATCCTGGATCACGTGGTATCTGCTGACGATTCAAGGTTGCCACGGCTATGCGTTTGTACGTGCCGTGGCGCAACCACGAGCTACAGCACCCCGCGCCGCTCCTGGTCGCGCTCGATGCTTTCGAACAGCGCCTGGAAATTGCCTTCGCCAAAACCTTCGTTACCCTTGCGCTGGATAATCTCGAAAAAGATCGGGCCGATATTGTTCTGGGTGAAGATTTGCAGCAGCTTGCGCTGCTTGGTCTCCTTGTCGGCGTCGATCAGGATCTTGTTTTTGCGCAGGCGCGGCACGTCTTCGCCGTGGTTGGGCACGCGCAGATCGATTACGTCGAAATACGTGTCCGGCGTGTCGAGAAACTCGACGCCCTGCGCGCGCATCTTCTCCACCGTCTCGTAAATGTCATCGGTGAAGCAGGCGATGTGCTGGATGCCCTCGCCCTTGTAGGCGTCAAGATATTCGTTGATCTGCGACTTCGGATCGTTCGACTCGTTGAGCGGGATGCGCACCACGCCGTCGGGCGCCGTCATGGCTTTGGATACCAGGCCGGTCTTGACGCCCTTGATGTCGAAGTAGCGGATCTCGCGGAAGTTGAACAGCCGCTCGTAGTAGTCCGACCACTTTTGCATATTGCCGAAGTAGAGGTTGTGCGTGAGGTGGTCGATGAAGGTGAGACCGAAACCGCTGGGGTTCGGATCGGCGCCGACGATCGGCGCGTAATCGCCGTCATAAATGCTGCCGGCGCTGCCGTAGCGGTCGACCAGATACAGCATGCAGTCGCCGATACCCTTGACCACCGGCGCATCGACCGCCTTGCTGGCCGCCTTGTGCGTGATCTCCTCACCGCCGTTGCCGAGCACGGTTTTCAGCACATCCGCCGAAGGATGCTTGAAACGGATGGCAAAGCCGCAGGCGCAGGGCCCGTGCGCGTTGGCAAAATCCGCCGCGAAGGAATCGGGATCTTCGTTGAGCAGAAAGTTGACGCCGTTCTGGCGATACACAGTGATCGGCCGCGACGTGTGCTTGAGCACCGCGCTGAAACCCATCTTGCCGAACAATGCGTGCAGCTCGCCAGCGCGGCCGGCGGGCGCGGCAAATTCGACAAACTCGAAACCGTCGATACCCATCGGATTATCAAACGTGGTGACCTGCATGCCAAGATTGGGCTGGGCATTCATGGCAAGCTCCTAAAGTTGACGACGCCATTCATGGCAATCTCTCGAAAATTGGCTAGGCCATTCATGGCAATCTCTCGAAAATTGGCTAGGCCATTCATGGCAATCTCTCGAAAATTGACTACGCCATTCATGGCAATCTCCTGATCTGGATTGCGCCGCTGGGGCGCTCTCTGTATTTATCGGGTAACGCGTTAAGACCTGCGCAAGCATGCGCAATGTCGCGCGAAAGAACCGCTTAGTAGCCGTTATAGTTACATGTGAAACCATTTGCAAGGAGCACTGCAGCATGCCGGCATCCAGCCATTCCAAAAACGCAGCCGTAAAATCAGGCGCCGCCTCGCCGGCAGAAACGGCTAGCCGGCAGGAGCACGCGCCGATCGAGCTGGAAAATTTTCTGCCGTACCGGCTATCTATTCTGTCCAACACGGTCAGCCAGGCCATTGCCAGCGATTACCAGCAACGCTACGACCTTGGCGTTACCGAATGGCGGGTGATGGCGGTGCTGGCGCGCTTCGATGGGCTGTCGGCGCGCGAGGTGGCTGAACGCACCGCGATGGACAAGGTGGCCGTCAGCCGTGCGCTGGCCCGGCTGGTGGCTTCCGGCCGGGTCAGCCGCAGTATCCACAGCAACGACAAGCGCCGCTCGGTACTAGGCCTCACGGCCGACGGCTGGCGCATCCATGATGATGTCGCGCCCATGGCGCGCGCGCGCGAACGCCAGGTGCTGGCCAAGCTCGATGCCGAGGAACGCGTCTGGCTGGAACGGATATTGAACAAGCTCGACGGCCGGGTGTCTGATTGATTCGCGCCGCAATGGCGTTATCGGCGCATTTCACGATGGTGGTTTTTTGTTGATTCCCTGGCAGACCCTTACTTCCGCCGGCGACAGCGCGGTTCTTTTGCCGCTCATCGCATGGATCACGCTCTGGCTGATGATTCCCGCATCCACGCGCCGCGACGGCTGGCGCTGGATAGTTGCCGTGTGCGTATGCGGCGGCGGGGTCACGCTGTCAAAGCTGCTGTTCATGGGCTGGAATATCGGCATCCCCGGACTGGATTACACCGGCCTCAGCGGGCACAGCGCCATGAGCATGCTGGTGTGGCCGACCACGGCCGCCCTGCTTTCGCGCAGAACCGACGTCCGCTGGCACGCGTTGGCCATCGGCGCAGGCGTGCTGTTCGCGCTGGGCATTGCCGTCTCGCGCATTGTTCTCAAAGACCACAGCGTGCCGGAAGTGATTCTCGGATCGGGCTACGGTCTGATCGTATGCGTGGGCTTTTTATGGGGCCGACCGGCAACGCAGCAGGTTTCTGCACGCGCCATCGCCCTGTTTGCCGGCATGGGCGTGCTGATTGCGCTGGCCAGCTACGGCCGCGTATTTCCATCACAGCACATTCTGAAACAGGTCGCGATGGAGCTGAGCGGGCACGACAAGGTGTTCAGCCGGCCGATGCCTTTACCCTGACACACCGGCTTGCGCTAGGCGCCGCGCGGTTGAAGAGTCGTGCGCACCTCGAACAACTCGGGGAAGAACTCCAGTTCCAGGGCCTTCTTCAGGAATGACACCCCGGACGAGCCGCCGGTGCCGCGACGGAACCCGATGATCCGCTGCACGGTGCGCAGGTGGCGGAAACGCCACAGCTGGAACTGGGTTTCCAGATCCACAAAATCCTCGCACAGCGAGTATTCGCGCCAGTAGCGGTCAGTGTCGCCATAGACGCGCTCGAATACCGGCAGCAGCACCGCATCGGACACGTGCGGCTGAGACCAGTCGCGCTCCAGGTGTTTGGCCGGTATCGCGTGACCGAAACGGCCGAGGTAGCAGAGAAACTCGTCGTACAGGCTGGGCGCATCGAGCACTTCGCGCAGCGCCGACTGCCCTTGCGGATCGTGTTCGAACACCTTGAGCATCGCCGCGTTCTTGTTGCCGAGCATGAACTCCATCACCCGATACTGCAGCGACTGGAAGCCCGACGAGGGGCCAAGCGTTTCGCGAAATTCGAGATATTCCGACGGCGTCATCGTCTCCAGTACCGCCCACTGCTCGGTCAGCTGGCGCAGGACGGATTTGCAGCGCGCAATCACCTTGCGCGTCTGCCAGACCTGGTCGCGCCTCAGAAAATCAATCGCCGCGCCCAGTTCGTGAATCATCAGCTTCATCCACAGTTCGCTGACCTGATGCTGCACGATGAACAGCAGCTCGTCGTGCTGCGGCGGCTCGCTGCGCGGTTGCTGGGCGGCGAGCAGCAGATCCAGCCGCAGATAGCCGGCGTAGGTCATTTTGCCGTCGAGATCGGTCTGGATGCCGGCTTCGAGTTCGCGCTGATTTTCCGTCATGGAAACAAGGCACACTGCATAAAGCGGCCATGTTAGCTGTTCCGTGACGATCGAGGTCTGATCGACGCGGCGCAAAGCCTGCGCGGCAAGGTGACGCAGAAAAATTTTTTACGGCGCATTGAACTCGACAATGGCCGGTGCAGTCTCTTAAACGGCTTCGATACGCCAACGGATTGCTGCGCTGTTCCTTGCAGTGCAACATGGGAGCCTGTTATCAAGCGCGGTCTTGTTTGATCACGTGTGCGTGTCGGCATCCTGCCGCGTACGTGATCTTTACCGCTTTCCCCGTATTACCTACCACCGGAGCGAGTCGTGACCATCGCCGCCAAGTTTGAAATTGAGTACCTGCAATACCTCGATGCCGAGGGCAATGAAGTCCGCAAGGATCTGCCGGCCTTCGCCGACGATCTCCCGCACATGGTCGAGCTGTACAAGCTGATGCTGTCGACCCGCGTGTTCGACGCCAAGTCAATTGCCCTGCAGCGCACCGGCAAGCTCGGCACGTACGCCAGCTGCCTGGGCCATGAAGCGGCCCATGTCGGCATCGGCAGCGCGATGAAACCTGAAGACGTGCTGGCCATCAGCTACCGCGAATACGGCGCCCAGCTCTACCGCGGCGTGCAGCCGCGCGAGGTCTACATGTACTGGGGCGGCGACGAGCGCGGCAACGATTACCAGCAGGAGCCGGCGCGGCACGACTTCGCCTGGTCGGTGCCGATTGCCACGCAGTGCCTGCATGCGGCCGGTACCGCCCTTGCGTTCAAGATTCGCGGCGAAAAACGCGTGGCCGTGTGCTGCATTGGCGACGGCGGTTCATCCAAGGGCGATTTCTACGGCGCCATCAATATCGCTGGCGCGCAAAATCTTCCGCTGGTGGCGGTCATCGTCAACAACCAGTGGGCCATTTCGGTACCGCGCAAGATCCAGTCCGGCGCGCCGACGCTGGCGCAGAAAGGCATCGCTGCAGGCCTGTTTTCAATTCAGGTCGACGGCAACGACATCATCGCCGTGCGCAAGGCGATGGAAGACGCGCTGGAGCGCGCGCGCAACGGTGAGGGCGGCAGCGTGATCGAGGCGGTGACCTATCGCCTCGGCGACCACACCACCGCCGACGACGCCCGTCGCTACCGCGGCGAGCAGGAAGTCAAAGACGGCTGGGAACGCGAGCCGATGAAGCGCCTGCGCAACTGGCTGGTGAAAAAGAAAGTATGGGACGACGCGAACGAAGAGGCCTGGAAGGCCGAGTGCGACGAGTGGATGGACAACGAGGTCAACGCCTACCTTGAAACCAAGACGCAGCCGGTATCGGCGATGTTCGACTACATCTTCGCCGAAATTCCCGCCGATCTCGCCAAGCAGCGTGATTACGTCCTCTCGCTTGAAACAAAAGGTCACTGAGTCATGGCACAAATCACTCTTATCGAAGCGGTTACCCAGGCGCTGGCTTACGAAATGGCGCACGACGACAGCGTCGTGGTGCTCGGCGAAGACGTCGGCCTCAACGGCGGCGTGTTTCGCGCCACCCAGGGCCTGCAGGAAAAATTCGGCGAGCTGCGCGTACTCGACACGCCGCTGGACGAAACCACCATCGCCGGCGTCACCGTCGGCCTGGCCACCGCCGGCATGAAGCCGGTCGCCGAAGCGCAGTTCGAGGGCTTTATCTATCCGATGATGGAGCAGATCGCCTGCCACGCCGCACGCATGCGCAACCGCACGCGCGGCCGGCTGACCGTGCCGGCGGTGTTTCGCGCGCCGTGGGGCGGTGGTATCCGCGCGCCGGAGCATCACTCCGAAGCGAACGAACATCTGTTCACCAATATTCCCGGCCTGCGCGTGGTGATGCCGTCCTCGCCGGCGCGTGCCTACGGCCTGCTGCTGGCTGCGATCCGCGATCCCGATCCGGTGATGTTCTTCGAGCCAAAGCGCATCTATCGCCAGTACAAGGAAGAGGTGCCGGACGACGGCGAGGCGTTGCCGCTGGACGTGTGCTTTGTGCTGCGCGACGGCACCGATGTGACCCTGGTGACCTGGGGCGCGCAGGTGAAGGAAGCGCTTGAAGCGGCCGATGAGCTGGCCGCCGAAGGGATCAGCGCCGAAGTGATCGACGTGGCCACGCTCACCCCGCTGGACTTCGATACCATCGCCGAGTCGGTGCAAAAAACCGGCCGCTGCGTAATCGTGCACGAGGCCCCGAAAACCGCCGGCTTCGGTGCGGAAATCGCCGCACGCCTGGCCGAGGAGTGCATCTACGATCTGCTTGCGCCGGTCGAGCGCGTTACCGGTTTCGATACGCATATCCCGCTGTTCCGTCTCGAAATGAAATACATGCCGAGCGTCGAACGCGTGGTCGATGCGGCGAAGCGCACGCTGGCAGCGAGCTGAGGGAGGAAAGACAAGAAACGAGAGTTTGGCCAGAGCAGGCCGCCGCAAACGTGCAGTGCAGCGCACCGCTCTCCCCTCGTTCCTCGATCTTTAATCCCTAGACCCTCTTCAAAAACTTGGATACCTCCCATGGCTGATATCAAGACGTTCTACCTGCCCGACCTCGGCGAAGGCCTGCCCGACGCCACCATCGTCGAGTGGCACGTGAAAGTGGGCGACAGCATCAAGCTCGACGCGCCGCTGTGCTCGATGGAAACCGCCAAGGCGGTGGTCGACGTGCCTTCGCCGTACACCGGCAAGGTGACCAAGCTGCACGGCGCCGAAGGCGACATCATCGAAACCGGTTCGGCACTGGCCGAATTTGAACCCGATCCGAATGCCAAGCAGCGCGCCGAAGCCGAATCGACCGGCCATCAGCATGGACCGCGCAAAAGCGTCGGCAGCCCGACGCCGCAGAACGCCGACAAGGTTGTCGCCTCCGACGAAGGCGGCGAAGTCGCGGAAACCGTTGCGGTACGCGAAGACGAAGGCACCGTGGTCGGTGCGATGGTCAGCGGCAATGCCGTGCACGTCGAGCAGGTGTCCAGCGCCGGCGGCGTGAAAGCCGTGCCGGCCGTGCGTGCGCTGGCCAAGAAGCTCAAGGTCGACCTCGCCCGCGTGAAGCCGACCGGCGCCGATAACGTGGTCACCCTGAAAGACGTCAAGGATGCAGCAGCCAACGGCACGGCTGCCTTAGGTGCCGCGCCGGCGCGTGCGGTTCCCGCTTCTGCCGGTCGCCATCTCGCGCCCGAACTGCCGCAGCCCGGCCATGCTCTACAAGAGCAGTCACGCAGCCCGGTGTCGCTCGCCGGCAAGCCGGTACGCACGTCGTCGCCCGGCGCGCAGGCCAGCGGCCAGCCCGAGCAGCTCAAGGGCGTGCGTCGCAACATGGCGCGCGTGATGGCCGACGCGCACGCTCAGGTTGTGCCGACCACGATTGTTGACGATGCCGATCTGCACGCGTGGATCGGCAAGCAAGACATCACCGCCCGCCTGGTTCGCGCCATCGTGTTTGCCTGCAAGACCGTGCCCGCGCTCAACGCCTGGTTCGATGGCAAAAACCTCAGCCGCACCCTGCACCCACATGTCGATATCGGCATCGCGGTGGACACCGATGACGGCCTGTTCGTGCCGGCGTTGCGCAATGCCGACGTGCTCGATGCCACCGGCGTGCGTGCGGCGATCAAACGCCTGCGCGCGCAGGTCGAAGATCGTTCGATTCCGGCGTCGGAGCTGTCCGGCTACACCATCAGCCTGTCGAACTTCGGCATGTTCGCCGGCCGTTACGCCACGCCGGTTGTAGTGCCGCCGACCGTCGCCATCATCGGCGCGGGCAAGCTCAGTCACGATGTGGTTGCCGTGATCGGCGGCATCGAAGTGCATCGGCGCATGCCGCTGTCGGTAACCTTCGATCACCGCGCGGCGACCGGCGGTGAAGCGGCACGCTTCCTCAAGGCGATGCTGGATGATCTGGGGCTGCCGAACTGATTCGTCAGCAGCAGTCCTGACCGAGACAAACAAAACGCCACTTTGCGAGGTGGCGTTTTGGTTTCCGCTGATAAATCTTCGCTGCTCCAACAGATGAGGCATCTCGCCTAACGCATTGGGCAACGCGGAACCGGCAGCTCAATAATCCCGCACATCCAACATCAAAAAAGCGCTGGCCGTGTAGTCGTCGGAAGCGGGCCAGGCGATCGTCTTCAGCGCCTGCAGACCCGTCGGCCACGGCTCGTTGTCGAGCAGCACGTCGGTACGCGCTTCGCCGAGGCTGTCGTGCTGATGGATGACCCGCACCCAGTGCAGCTCTGGCGTCAGTGATTCGTGCTTCAACGTCGTCTCGATCGACAGCATCGCTTCCGGCGGAATGTTCACGGCATCCGCGTCGGCACCGCGCACGGTGAAGGGGCCGATAAAAACGTCCCACGTCCGCACGCCGATGTCCCAAGCGGTGATTTGCATCTGTCGGTCGTCGGTGACGTACCAGCACGCCGCGAGCAGCAGATGAAAAGTGTTCTGCTCAAAGGCACGCAATGCGTCGCGGCAGGCGGCGTCGCCCTCGCCGAAACCAGCGAAACTTTCCTCGATGCGGCGCTCCTCGCTGATCACGATATCGACGTCGAGGCGACCGGGCGCATCGCCACTGGCGGCGGTCCAGTAGGCGCGGATTGCCGGGAAATCGCCGTCGGTGACCAGCCAGTCCTCCTCGTCTTCCTCCAGCTCGACTTCGTGGCGTTCAAATAGCCGACGCAGGTATTTTTGCAGTGCTGCACTATCCATGAGGGTCCTCGGGTTTGGGCGTTGTCGGCGGCAGGTCACGCCAGGTCAGGTACATCCGCAGGTCGAACTCCAGCTGGTGATAGTCCGGCAGCATGTACTGGCACAGCTGGTAGAACGCCTTGTTGTGATCGAGTTCCTTCAGGTGAGCTAGCTCGTGCACCACGATCATCTGCAGGAACTCCGGCGCGGCCGCCTTGAACAGCGCCGCCACGCGGATCTCTTTTTTCGCCTTGAGCTTGGCGCCCTGCACGCGCGAGATCGCCGTGTGCAAACCGAGCGCGCGCTGCACCACGTCGAGCTTGCTGTCGTATAGCACCTTGTCGATGCCCGGCGCATTTTTCAGATGCTGCTGTTTCAGCGCCATGGTGTAGGCATACAGCGCCTTGTCGCTCTGCACCGCGTGGTGCCGCGGATAACGTGCAGCAAGATGATCGCCGAGTTGATCGTGCGCAATCAGGTTACGCACCTTGTCCTGCAAGGTGCTCGGGTAGGCCTGAAGATATTTGAGCGGCGTCATTCTCGCTATTGTCGCATTGCCCGGAGCGGGCTCAGCGCCGCCGCCAGATCCGCCAGCGCAGGAGCAGCGCCAGCGCCAGCACACCGACGCAAGCGCCGTAGCCGTAGAGCGCGGGCAACACCTGCTGCCAGATACCGCCGCTCGTTCGACCAAACTCACTTACCGCCGGAAGCGCGACCGCATCGAAACCGAGCAGTGCCGCCTGCACCGCCGCGACGATAGCGAGCAAAACGGCTGTCGCGTCGAACGCACGACGCCGCCCGTTCGCCGACAAGTTTTTCGGATAGGCCGCATATGCCCAGCAAAGAATCAGCAACCACGGCGCCAGCAGCAGAATCGCGAGATAGCGCATCGATCAGGCTCTCCGGAAATCGTTGGTGCGAAAAGCGCAGTGGCAATCAATCCTGCGCGGCAAGCTGATCCAGTGCCTCACGCAATGACGCAAGCGCCGCGTCGCGTGAGGCGTCATCCACATGATCCGGCGAGCTGGCCACGGACTCACCATCGAGCACAAGGATGATACGTTGCGCCTCGGTGTTCAGCACCACGCCGTTCGAACCCGCGGTCTTGAGCTGTTTTTGCAACACCCCCGCCGCCTTGGGATCGTTGAACGGCATCGACAGCAGCAGCTCCGTGCCTTCGGCCGAAAACAGGCGAAAGCGGAAAAGCCCATCGGCGTCGCGGAAGCTGGCAAAGCGCGGCAATTTCGCCGCCTTCGCACTCGTCTCCGGCTTCAGCACGCGGCTGATCTGCACCGTCGGCCTAGCTGAGCGCAGGCCCAGGGCATCGCGCAATGCAGCGATTTTCGGCGTGGCGATGGCGCGCGCCTTGAGCGCACCCTGCTGCAGGATCGCTTCGATGCCGACCGGGTCGGCGATCAGTGCTTCGTAGCGTTCGCGCATCGGTGCGACATCGCTCTCGATGCGTTCGTACAGCACGTGCTTGGCGTCTCCCCAACCGATGCCATCCAGCAGCGCCGCGCGGAACGCTGCCGTCTCCGCTTCACTGGCAAACGCGCGAAAGATGGTGAACAGCGCGCTGCTGTCCGGATCCTTCGGCTCGCCCGGCAGACGCGAGTCGGTGACGATGCGCATGATGGTTTCGCGCAGCTGCTTTTTCCCGCCGGCGAATAGCGGAATGGTGTTGTCGTAACTCTTGGACATCTTGCGTCCATCGAGTCCGGGCAGCGTGGCCACCTGCTCTTCGATCAGCGCCTCGGGCAACACGAAAAATTCGTGGCCGTGGATATGATTGAAGCGCTGACCGAGGTCACGCGCCATTTCGATGTGCTGGATCTGATCGCGCCCGACCGGCACCTTGTGCGCATCGAACGCGAGAATGTCGGCGGCCATCAGCACGGGATACATGTACAGGCCGGCGTTGATACCCGCGTCGGCATCTTCGCCAGTCTCCGCGTTGCGATCCACCGCCGCCTTGTACGCGTGCGCACGGTTGAGCATGCCCTTGGCCGCCACACAGGTGAGGAACCAGGTGAGCTCGGGAATTTCCGGAATGTCCGACTGCCGATAAAACGTGACGCGCTGCGGATCGAGCCCGGCCGCCAGCCAGGTGGCGGCAATCTCCAGCCGCGAACGCTCGATGCGGTCAGCATCATCACTCTTGATCAGCGCGTGATAGTCGGCCATGAAATAGAACGCGTCGACATCGTCGCGCTTGCTGGCCTCCACCGCCGGACGAATGGCGCCGACATAATTGCCCAGATGCGGGGTACCGGTAGTGGTGATGCCGGTCAGTACGCGAGTCTGCATGGTGTTCGCTTGTAAGTGATCAAAGAATAAAACGTGACGGGCTGCTGCTCAGCGAATGAGCGTCGATTTGCCGAACATCGACTCGACCAGGTCAACCGCCAGCTTGGCCGTCTGATTACGCTTGTCGTAGGCTGGGTTCAACTCGACGATATCCAGCGATGCCAGCCGCCCGGTGTCGGCAATCATCTCCATGCACAGCTGCGCTTCGCGATAGTTCGGGCCACCGCGCACGGTGGTGCCCACGCCCGGCGCAATGCTGGGATCGAGAAAATCCACGTCAAAGCTCACGTGCAGGTGGGTGTTTTCATCCAGGCCGGCGAGCGCTTCTTCCATCGTGCGCTTCATGCCGACTTCGTCGATATGGCGCATGTCGTACACCCCGACGTTGGCTTCGTTGACCAGCTTCTTTTCGGCCGCGTCGACCGAGCGAATACCGATTTGACGAAACACGTCGGGCTTTACCGCCGGCTTGCTGCCGCCGAGCTGCGTCAGTGAGTCGGGCCCAAAACCGCACAGGCACGCGACCGGCATGCCATGGACGTTGCCGGACGGCGTAGCGAGCGCCGTATTGAAGTCGGTATGCGCGTCCAGCCACAGCACGCGCAACTGTTTGCCCTGCTCCTGGCAGTGACGCGCCACGGCGGAAACCGAACCGATCGCCAAGCAGTGATCGCCACCGAGCATGATCGGCAGGTGATCCGCTTTCAGCGCTTCATAAAAAGCCGTATAGACGGCCGTATTCCAGGCAACCACTTCGTCCAGATGGCGATAGCCATCGGTCGGCGGCTGCCATGGATTGAGCGGCCCCTGCAGGTTGCCACGGTCAATCACGTTGAGTCCGCAGCGCTTGAGCCGGGCAAACAGATTAGCCACGCGCAGCGCTTCCGGCCCCATCGAAGCGCCACGGTGGCCGGCACCAATGTCGGTCGGTACGCCAATCAATGAAACGGTCTTTGTGCTCATAAAACCTGTCTGCCTGAATGCTGAATCGGTGCCGGCGTCGGCGAATGCGACATGGTGAACGCAAGTATCCATGAGGGCTGGCACGTCGTTGCCGGCCTTATGCCGAGGCTTTGCCACAATGAGCCACGGCCACGGAGGGTCAGTCGCCGCGGCAGCCCTTGCCGGCAAGCCGCCCAAGTTTACTGGATCGCCCCGTTTATAGCCGTTTGGCCTGCGCGGCCACCAAATGGCGCGCCGGCGGGGGCAGATGGTCGCCATCACACCTTTTTTCCAGTCAATGGGATTTGATCAGCGCCTTACCGGCAAACAGGAATGATCATGACGACGCGATTCTTTCGACAGGCCCTCAGCAGCACCCTCTTTCTTGGCATGACCTGCAGCGTTGCAGCGCAGACATCCCTGCCCAGTGATCCCTCCACCACGCTAAGCGCAGCCGATACCGTTTTTATCCAGACGGCAGGCGCGGCGGGTCTTGCGGAGGTGCAGCTCGGCAAGATGGCGCTGGACCAGTCGTCGGATGCCGCGATCAAGGCGCTGGCGCAGCACATGATCGATGATCACGACAAAGCCAACGACGCGCTGAAGTCACTGGCCGTGAGCAAAAAGGTGAGCTTTCCCTCTGACATCACCAAGGATGCGCAGAAGGAAGTCGACAAGCTGAAGGCGGAAAAGGGCAGCAATTTCGATCAGGCCTGGACCAAAGCAATAGTCCAGGATCATCAGGATGCGATAAAGCTGTTTGATAACGAGGGCAAGCAGACCAAGGATCCCGACCTGCAGAAATTCGTGAAAAGCACCGAGCCTGCGTTGAAGAGCCATCTCGCCGCCGCCCAGAAAATTGCGGCCGTGCCGGATGCACGCGATAAAGCCATGGGCCAGTCGGCGCAGTCGATGACCAGCGCCATGGACGACGTGCCGGCCGCTTCCACCGCGGCAACGCCGGCATCGACCACCACCACCGGCTCGAATGGAACGACCACGACAACCTCTTCAAAGGCCTCTGCGGCGGTGACGCCGACAGCGGCATCGCCCACCATAAAAACACCCACTGCAACGAGTACATCGACAGCTCCCGCAGCGGCAACAGGTGCAAAACACTGATGTCGAGCGCCGTAACCGGCAAGCCTGGACACGAGCACCGATGATTTTTTCCGCAGCGGCGTCCCGAAAATGATGAGCATGATGATGGTGGCGATGCTCACCATCATGATTACGGCTTTTGATCTGCTCTTGACGCCCGCACATACCGACTCAGCATGACCGTTTACGTCGACAGCCTGCACAATTACGGATGGGTGATCCACGGCGAGGTGACGGCCAGCTGCCATATGTTTGCCGATACGCTGGATCTCTCTGAACTGCACGCCATCGCCGCGCGGATCGGCATGCGGCGCGAATGGTTTCAGAACAAGGTTGCCGCGCCGCATTACGATCTGCGTGCAGACAGTCGCGAAGCTGCCATCGCCCATGGCGCCGTAGCCGTTGACCGGCGATCTGCCGCGCGCATCTGGCGGGCACGGAGAGCTGCCGTCAAAGCCGCTGAGGATGCGGCCCATCCAACGACGCCGATCTCGGTGAAGTGATGGCGCTTGAGTGGCGGATTGATCGATCAGGTCTGACGGAATATCAGCAGCGCACCGTTCTGCTCACCCTTGGCGTCCTTCAGCGGCATTGCATCTCCAGCCGCCGCGATGCTTGAGCCGTCGGGCCGGCGTATTCGCCAACGCGCGCCACTGACGCTTTCGCCAAATAGCACGGCGCGCGCCAGCGGCAGATCGGTCGAGGGATAAGGCCGGCCATCCTCGGTAAACAGGCCGTGCAGGGGGCTGTAATCATCCGGCATCGCGCCCATGATCAGGCGACCGTGCATGGTTATCGCCGAAGTGTTGGCAAACACGATCATGCCGCGCCTGTCAGCCACGATAATGCCCTCTTCGAGGCCTTCCAGCTCGGTCTTGGCGGCGCTGTCGAGCACCCACGGCCGCTTGGGGTATCCAAATTTGTGATGCGTATTCATGGCAAAAATCGTTTCGAACTGACCGTCTTTCCAGGCGCCCGCGTGTTTCTGACCATGCGCAGAATCGCTTCGACAACTGCCCTCGTCAAACCCATGCCCCGTTTAGCGTCTTCGATGGCGTCGCATGAGCGGGCCGTTGAAGGCGGCGCACTATGGCATGCTGGCCGGACGTCCCTATGTGCCATTTGTCCTAAGGCTTGACGCGTCGCTTGGCAGAAGTCTTGCTAAGAAGTCCTTATGGAAAACCGAGAGAAAGTGGGATGTTGAAGTATGCCGGCCTGTCGCTGTGCCTTTGCCTCGTTGCCCTGGGCCTCAATCGCGTATTCGCCACGCATGTCCATACGACTGCGCACGTTCAAAAAAGCGCGCATAGCGTCACAAATGGCTCGAATGTGACCGGCGAAGAATCAAAGGCGGCAGAGCAGAAATAATTTTCGCGTTTTCTGCACAAAATCAGCGCTGCCCAGCAACGCAACAATTGAAGCTAAAGCTTGACCGCCGCAGAGTAGCCAACCAGCTCCAGGTAGCCTTTTCCCCCACCGGTCTGGACCGCACCTTCCCAGTAAACCGGCCCACCCGTGGCACGACTGTCCAGCTCCTGATCGTCGAACATCGGCGTGAGCATGAACTGTCTTGAGCCGGACGGCAGCTTGATGGTCAACGTCTGCACAACAGGGTAGCGAGCGCCGGTGCGCGGCGACTGCCAGCTGCGATGCGTGAAAAAGCTTACGTCACCACGCTGAAGATTGACCAAGGCCCCGCTGGCCGAGCGATAACTGCCGCCTGCCCAGATCGGCTTGCCTGCACTATCACGCAGCTGAAATGCGGTAAGTGAGCTGCCGTCATCCAGATTCAACCCGGTCCAGTCCCAGCCGGCCGAGCGCGCCGCCAGAAAGTTCGACGACCACTCGTGGTCGAGCCACGCCTCGCCGCCGACGGCGACGGTGCGGCCGGCCTGGCGAAGTGAGCCCGACACCGACAGGTGCGGCACGCTGTAGTAATAGCTCGCCTCGGCCGTCGAGGCGCCTTTCGCGCTGTATCCGCGATCGCCCTGAAGCAGCACGGGCTGGGTTGGCTGCAGGCGCAGCTTCAGGGCGAACTCTCCCGTATCGGCATTCGCGGAAAAAGTGCCGTCGGCACTGCGCACCAGATGCCAGTCACCGAGAACGACGTCGGTGTCGCTTGTCGCTGCGTTCGCCAGACCGAAACCCTGGCGCGCGATACGCTGATCCTCGATCAGCTTGCCGACTTTCGGATTGGAGAGTGCGACATGCGCAAAGATGATCTGCTTTGGTGAAAACGCGCTGGGATTGCCCTGCTCCACATCGGGTTTTGAACGAAAAAAGGTGATCTGAAATCCCCTCGGGCCTTCCGGCGTTTGCAGCCATCCGGTGACGTACCACCACTCCGTGCGGAAATCGGGATGAGCGCCGTAGTCGGCAGGAAATGTCAGTACGTGATTCGGAAGTACCGTTGCATAGACGGGTCCATCCACGCGAGTCGGCGTTTGTGCAAACGCGCACGAGATGATCAAAAGCGTCAGCGCAATGCAACGCGTCGCACGCATCAGCATCACCAGTCCTCCCGCACGGCTCTGACCGCCTCGGTCGACAGCGCGCGCCGTCCGGCAAACAAGGCGGTGCCGCCCGCCGCGGCTATCAGTGCGACGATGACGATGGCAAACAGCAGCCAGGGAATGCGTGTATCCATCGTCCAGTGAAAGGACTGCGGATTGACGACGCGAATAAGAATCTGACTCATGGCCACCCCCAGCCCGATGCCGGCGATGCCGCCAATTGCACCGAGCAGCGCGCCTTCGGCGATCAACATGACCACGATCTGCCGCCGCAACACGCCAATATGCCGCAACATGCCGAACTCCTTGATCCGCGCCAGCGTCTGCGCGGAAACCGTTGCGGCGACGCCGACAAGACCAACCAGTATCGGGATCGCTTCCAGCAGATAGGTAATGGCGAAGCTTCGATCAAATGCCGCAATACCTTTGGCGCGAATCTCCTGCGATCGGCTTACCGTCAAATGCGTAGCCAGGGAAGCCGGAACCACGGTGCGCAGTCGGTCAATAACGGCGTCGGGCGCGCTACCCGTCTTCAAGGCCACCGAAGCGATGCTTCGACTAGCGTCGCCGGTCAGCCGCGTATAAGTATTGCTATCCATCACAATCGAGCCTTGCTGGCGCCCGTAATCGCGCCAGATGCCCGCCACGAGAACGCGTGGCGTGATGCCGGCTATCGGCAACGTCAGATGGTCACCCTGATGTATGCCATAGATGCCTGCGGCGGGTTCCGATACCCATACCGGAATGTCGTTCGGCGTTGCGACCAGGCCCGCATAAAGCAGCGGCAGCTGACCGGCCGGACCGCCGATGGTTCGAGCAATCAGCGAAACCGCCGGTTTGTCTGGCGCCAGCCGCAGCGGTGTCTCCTTCATGAAGCCCATCCATGCCACGCCGTCGACATGCCGCATTTTTTCTTGTGTAGCCGCGTCGAAGCCAGTGCTTACGCCGCTGTCGTCGAGCGATAGATACAGGTCGGCTGGCAATATCTGGTAGAGCCACGCCTCGACCGAACCGCGAAAGCTCACCACCATCACCGCCATCGCAATCATCAGGCTGGTCGAGGCGACGATGCCGCTGAGCGCTATGGCTGCCTGCGAAGGCGCACCCCAAAGCCGCTGCGTTGCCAGCGAAAGCGATACGTTGGTTATGGAATGCCGCACAAAGATTGAAAGCAGCGTTCTGGCAAGCCAGGGCATGATGGCGATGCCGCCAGCCAGAAGCAGCGCCATCGACAGATAGCCAAAGATGGGCAACCCGTTTACCGCAGGTGCAAAGCTTCCCGACGCGCCCAGTGCCAGAAGAATCAGTGCGATTCGGATGCGGGGCGTGATACGCGGATCGATGGTGTCACCGAGGTTTTTCAAGGCCAGCGCAGGTTGACTGCGCGCAGCATCGCGCGCCGGAAGCAGACTGCCCACGATCGAAGCCGCGACGCCGAGCACGCCGAAGCCCGCCGCGGCGGCAGGCGCAAAACTCAGATGCGGCGTGCCGCCGGAAAAGTAGCCGCCACCGAGGTCACTGCCGAGCAGACGCAGCGCGGCAGCGGCAAGCCCGACGCCGAGAACAAGACCGACAGTCGACCCGAAAACGCCGACCATAAGCGCTTCCAGAAATACCTGCATCACAAGCCCGCTGCGCTCCAGCCCGAGAACCCTGATCAGCGCAAATTGCGGTCGCCGGCGCGCAACCGATAGCGACTGCGCCGAATAGACGAGGAAGCCGCCAGTCAGCAGCGCCATCAGGGCAAGCATGTCCAGATTGACCCGGTAAGCGCGCGACAAGCCATCGCTGCGCTGTTCTTCACTGTGCCTCGTCACCATCTCGGCACCCACCGGAAGCCTCGCCGCCAAGGCCGCCAACACCTCAGGGCGATCGGCGTTGGCGGACAGTCGAAGATCCAGGCGCTGCAATTTTCCGAGCTGACCAAAGCGCCATTGCGCCGCGGCGATGTCGATCACGCCCATCGCTTGTCCCGCCGCGATGCCAGGAAGGTCTCCCACGATGCGAAAGCGGAAGGTATGCCCCATCGATGCGATATCGATCGACTGCCCCACCCGCTTGCCGCTTGCGTGCATCGCCGTAGACGAGAGATAAATATCGTCGCCACTGAAAAAATCGCTCGGGTCATGCCGACCATCGCCGCGATGTCCAAGCAACCGCGGCGTGACAAGCGCCGCGCTCAGAATATCCAGACCCAGAACGGTCATGGCCGTATGTCCGTCTGCCCGGGCATTGAGCTCCACCACCGGGCTCACCTTGGCGATACCTGGAACACGCGCCAGCTGCGGATAGAGCGCTTCCGCGAATCCGACCGCGCTTGTCGCGTGCACCTGCAGGTCGGCGTCGCCGCTCACGGTTTGAATGGCGTGATCGAATTCACTCAGCGCCGAACCATTGATGAGGTGAACCGCAAAACCGAGCGCAACGCCGATGGCGATGGCGAGCACCGCAATCAGGGTCCGCGACGGATAGGTTCGCCACTCACTGACAATCATCCAGCGCATCGCGTTAAATGGCAGCACACCGTCCCTACGCACGGGCAATCAGCCCGTCGTGCGTGAGATGCAGAACGCGGTCGGCGACCGCCGCGGAAACGGGCGAGTGGGTCACCAGCAGCACCGAGGCGCCGGCGCTGCGCACCTGCTCCACGAAAAGCGACATGACTTTCGCGGCTGTATCCGGATCAAGATTGCCGGTCGGTTCGTCCGCAAGAATGAGCGCCGGACGGTGGATCAAGGCTCTGGCAATGGCGACGCGTTGGAGCTCGCCGCCGGAAAGCTCGCGCGGATAATCCGAGCCTCGTCCAGCCAGACCGATCGCCTCGAGCATGACCGCGGACCTGGCGAGCGACTCATCCGCACCAACGCCCTGCAAGACCAGGGGCAGTGCGACGTTGTGCGCCAGATCCAGGTGGGGAAGCACGTGAAATGCCTGGAACACGAAGCCGATTCTGTCGCGGCGCAGTCGTGTCAGCGCGTCGTCCTGCAGCGATTCCACTGCGACGCCGTCGATGGCTACCGATCCTGCATCGGCGCGATCCAGTCCGGCCAACACGTTCAACAGAGTGGACTTGCCAACACCCGATTCGCCCGTGATGGCAACAAACTGCCCCTTGTCGATGCTCAGGTTCAGATCTTGAAAAAGAACCCGTCCGCCCGGCACGGTCTTGCGAAGTGATTTCACCGTCAGCATGGGATGATTGGCTCAGCGTTGAACGCAGCGGGCAGGGTCGAAGTACATCGACCACTTCGTCTGACAGGAGTGAAACGTATTTGCCGGAAACGTGGTTCATCCGATGTATCGGTTATGTCGTCACGACATGCACCATCTTACGTCACCCACGCATACCCGCTGTCGCGGGTGATCATCGCTCGACCCGGTATTTTCCGGCGTCGGCGCGAGACGCCCGATCGCCCGACCGCTGTACGGACAGGTCCTTGCGAACGTCACGTTGCCTTACTTCAACGCATATCCTCGCTCGGCCATGACGCGCGCCACCGCAGCCTCGGCGTCTTTGAGGACGCCAGCCAGGGGCTGGTTTGCGTCGATGTCTACTATCGGTGCACCGCTGTAGGCGAGATAAGGCGTCACGAGGATCTTCCGACGCAGGGAATCGCGGCGATGATCAGGCTTTCTTGCGAAAGCCGTGTCGAGATCGACGTTGAGTCTCAGCACCACGTCCGGCCGATAACTCGCCATCCATTCGAAAACCGCGTGTTCGCGTTTGGCCAGCCAGAGCACGAACGGTGATCCCTTTGCGCCGGCGGGAAAACCGGGGCCGTCGTAGGCGCCGGGTATCTCCACCTGCGGAAAGCGATCGGTGACGATGATCAGCCCGCGCTTTCTGAGAGCGAGCATGCGCTTGAAGCGACGCCAGCGGCGCACCGTGAACGCACCGATGACCAGGGACGCCAGAAAACCCGGTTGTTTGTCTTCTTTTAGCCGATCATTCACGACGTCGGCCTCGCGACGGAGCTTGCGATCGAGGGCACCGCCTACTAGCGGCCACTGTGCAATGGCGCGTCCCACATTGCCCGACTGCTTACCCAAGTGGACCGTGGCGGCGGGACCATAGCGGCTTATCCAGGCAAGAATGTGCTCGCTTACCGTGGATTTACCGGAACCATCGCAACCGATGATTGCAATCAGTGGCGCCATGGCGCCGGACTCTGCCTGCATTACTACTACATCCAAATCTAGAGAGTTAGGTACAAAAGTTTACCAGCACACGCATGTGACTGAGAGTAGACGCAAGGGTGACCATGTAATAAAATCTTAACTTCTGCGGTAATCGGTTATCTGGTGTGCCCTCATTCTCACAACCAGCTGATACCCATCGACTATTGCGAGTCATCGCCCTGACGGGTTGCGATGGCTCGGGCAAGTCGACGCTGGCTGCTGAGCTCGTTGCGCATCTGCGCGAGCAAGGTCCTACGGAACCGCTTTACTTGGGACAGTCGTCGGGGCGTATTGGCGAGTGGATTCACACCCTTCCCGTTATCGGGCCGCGCCTGGGCCGGTATCTGCTCCGCAAGTCCGATCGCGTGCATGACAAGCCTTCGGCGCCGCCGGGCAATGTGACTGCGCTGGTTATCTACCTGCTGTCGCGTTGGCGGGCGCACAAATTTCGTCGCATGCTGGCGATGTGTCGCCGCGGGGTTGTCGTGGTGACGGACCGCTATCCGCAGGCCGAGGTTCCAGGCTTCAATTTTGATGGCCCCCAGTTGGCCAAGACGAACAGCGGCAACTGGTGGGTCCGCCAGCTTCGGGCACGCGAACGAAAGCTTTACGACTGGATGGCTGCCAGCGTGCCGGCACTGGTGATCCGACTCAACGTGGATGCCGAAACGGCTCACGCCCGCAAGCCCGATCACAAACTCGCATCGCTGCGCGAGAAAATCGCCGGCTGGCCGCACCTGCGGTTCAACGGAGCGCGCATTCTTGACCTCGATGCCCGGGAAGACCCCAGCGCCATCCTGGACTCATCGCTGCGCGCCGCGCGCGCTGCGCTGCAGACGGTGCCGGCGTGACCGTGCGCCCGTCACCGCACACCGTTGAGGCAATGCAGCCGGTCGCCGGTCTGATCGCCGTGGTGGGCTGCGACGGCACCGGCAAGTCAACGCTGACACACGATTTGGTCAGGCGACTGCGCGAATACGGCCCGGTCGAACGGCGCTACCTCGGGCTGGTGTCGGGCGAGACGGGCGACAAGATCAAACGCCTGCCGCTGGTCGGTGTCTGGCTTGAGCGACGCCTTGCCGCCAAGGCCGCCCACGCCCAGCACATGAAGAACAAATTGCCGGGCATATGGGGCGCACTCATCATGTACGGCCTGTCGCACTGGCGTGCAGCGCATCTGCGGCGGGTATGTCGCCTCGCCCGGAGTGGCGTACTGGTGATCACCGACCGCTACCCCCAGGCCGAAATTGTCGGCTTTCGTTACGACGGCCCGGGCCTCGGCATCGAGCGCAGCACGCATTGGCTGGTACACAAGCTGGCCGAACGCGAGCAGCGCCTGTATGAGCGCCTCGCCACGATCCGACCGGCACTGGTGATCCGCCTCGACATAGATATCGAAACCTCGTACGCACGCAAGCCCGATCACAACCGTGACGAGCTGCGCGACAAGATCGACGTCATGGCGCGGCTCCGGTTCAACGGCGCGACGATCGTCGACATTGACGCCCGTGCACCGCTTGCCGTGGTGTTGGAAAACGCACTGCGCGCCATCATTACCGTTACCCCGACGCTTCGATACGCCGAGAACATAACCGCATGAGCATGCCGCAACGAGCTCATGCACGACGCCACCGCCAACACTCGACCACACATATGGACACTTCACCTTCGAATGCGCCGCGAGGACCACTACGGCGCCGCCTGCTAATGAAGGGCGGAAAGCGCGTCCTGCGCTGGAGCGGTCGCTTCCAGGCGCGACACTCGCTCGTACCCACCACGCCGGCGATCGACAACGCCACGTTCGACTGGGTACCGCGTGTCGAGGCTGCGTGGCCCGAGATCCGCCAGGAACTCGACCATTTGCTCGAGCATCCGGAAGATATCCCGGCTTTTCACCAGATTTCACCGGACCAGAAACGCATCTCGAAGGGCGATAACTGGAAGACATTCGGCTTTTATGTCTATGGCAAGCGCGTGGACGACAACTGCGCGGTGTGTCCCAAGACGGCCGCCGTCATCGACACGCTGCCAGGCCTTCGCAGCGCGATGTTTTCGATCCTGAAACCCGGCTACCGCATTGCACCCCACAAGGGACCCACGCGGGCCGTGATCCGCGCGCACCTTGGCCTGAAGGTGCCTGCCGATTGGCGCAACGTCTGGATTCGCGTCGACGACCAGATCCTGCATTGGCGCGAAGGCAAGGTGATCCTGTTCGACGATACCTACGAGCACGAGGTGCACAACGATACCGACGAACTGCGCGCGGTGCTGTTTATCGACATCGATCGGCCGATGGACCGGATCGGCACGCTATTCAACCGGCTGCTGCTGTTATTGATTCAGGCGAGCCCGTACGTCAGGCAGCCGCTCAAGAACCTCGCGAGGTGGAATCGCGAGCACGGCCGGCGCTGACCGCTTCACAAAGTTCGAATGGTTGGGGCCGCTCGGTTATGGAGGCACACCTGCGGCGCGAGACCAGTGATAGAAAGCGCGTAAATGGGGGAACGCGCCAGGGGATGGTGGGGGCGAGAGGAAATAACGCCAGTTAAATGTAGGGGAAACTTGTCACGCTAGTGCAGTAATAAAGCCCGCTGGCGTTGTCAATTATGTTATCATTCCATTTACGTTACCATTGGGTACATTAAATCTTCACTCACTCCACCGTCCTCCGGCTGCTTTGCGGGGTTGTTTGCGGTGGTGCGAAACTCGTTCGAGAACGCGACTAATATCATGAGCGCAGACGGAAACATTGCGATGCAGGTCGGGCTACCCACGCCCACCATTAACACGGTGCCCTTGCGCCGTGCGGATTTTGCCAGCCTTGCAGAAGTGCTGGACTACGCCGCGCGTGGCGTCACGGGCGCGAATTTCTATGCCGGTGGCAAGCTTGCCACTGCCCTTCCGTATGCAACGCTTCGACGGGAAGCCATTGAGTTGGCGCAGCGCCTGGCAACGCTCGGACTGGAACGCGGATCGCGACTTGCGATTGTGGCGGAAACCAATGCCGACTTTTTGCGCTTCTTCTTTGCCTGCCAATACGTCGGACTGGTGCCTGTGGCGTTGCCTTCGACAGTCAATCTTGGCGGCCATGACGCTTACGTGAAAAAGCTTCGCGGCATGTTGCAGGCGTGTGGCGCGTCCGTTGCTGTTGCTTCGGAAGCGTTCCTTGGGTTCCTCGGCGAGGCAGCCGATGGCCTCGATATCGCCATGTGGGGGACGCCCGATGCCTTTCGCGAACTGCCGCGGCAGGAAACCGAGTTGCAGGCCCTTGGTCCGCACGAGGTCGCCTATCTTCAGTTCACCTCTGGCAGCACGGGTACCCCGAAAGCCGCGATGATCACCGAACAGGCCTTGATGGCCAACTTGTACGGCTCGATCAATCACGGCCTTGAGCTGCGCGAGGATGACCGTTTCGTGTCATGGCTGCCGTTCTACCACGACATGGGTCTGGTCGGCTGCCTGCTCACCGTTATGGCCGGCCAGCGCTCGATAGACTATCTCGACACGCGCGAGTTCGCGATGCGTCCGCGTCGCTGGCTGGAACTGATGAGCCAGTCGAAGGCGACGATTGCGTACAGCCCGCCGTTCGGTTACGAGATGTGCGCACGTCGCGTGAAAGCGTCGGATATCGCTTCGTACGATCTGTCGAACTGGCGCGTCGCGGGAATCGGTGCCGAACCCATCCTGCCCGAAGTGCCGGCGCGTTTTGCCGAACTGCTGGCACCGACCGGCTTCGAAGCGAGCGCATTCGTGCCGTCCTACGGCATGGCCGAGGCTTCGCTGGCGATCAGTTTCTCGCCGCTGCGCGCAGGCATCGTGGTCGACTGGATCGATCCGGCCGACTTGGCGGAAAACCTCCGCGCCACGGCAGTAGCCGCGGGCACGGGCACTGGATTCGTTCGCTGTGGCGGTCCGCTCCCCGGGCATGAGCTCGAAATCTGGGACGACGCGGGCAACCAGCTGCCGGGGCTTAAAGTGGGCCGGATCGTGGTACGCGGACCGAGCGTCATGTCGGGCTATTTTCAGCAGCCGGAACTGACCTCGAAGGTGCTGGCTGAAGACGGCTGGCTCGACACCGGCGACATTGGTTACATCGTCGACGGCGAAGTCGTGGTCACCGGTCGCCACAAGGACATGATCATCGTCAATGGCCGCAACATCTGGCCACAGGACATCGAGCGCATCGTTGAACGGCAGCCGGAACTGCGTTCGCAGGATGCGTCGGCCTTCGGCGTGCCCGGTCCGGGTGGCGCGGAAGTCGCCGCCGTTGTCGTGCAGTGCAATACCGACGACGCGGAAATCCGCGAGTCGCTCATGCAGCGCATTCGTGGCGATCTTCTTGAAGAGCTGGGCATTGCTTGTCTCATCGAGCTGGTGCCGCGGCATACGCTGCCTCGCACATCGTCCGGCAAGCTTTCACGCTCGGCGACGCGCATCGGTTACCTGGAACGGCAGGCACAGGAGCAGCCTCTCCAGGCCGTAGCGTAATCATGAGTGACGCTGTTGGCGCAAGGCAGCCTGTCGTTGCGCTGACGGGCGCTACCGGTTTTATTGGTACGGCGTTGCGTGAACAGCTGGTCACTGCCGGTTACCGGGTGCGCGCCTTATACAGGCCACGGCCCGGGCGTGTTCTGAAAGACTCCGAGAATCTGGCCTGGGTGCCGGGCGATCTCGCCGATCCCGACGCGCTCGCCACTCTGACGAAAGGTGCAGAAGCGTTCATCCACTGCGCCGGTAGCGTACGCGGCGCCCACCGTTCCGACTTCGATCGCGTCAATGAGCAAGGCGTCCTGGATGCCGCTCAGGCGGCAAACGGCGAACCCGGCTGCCGCCGCTTCCTGCTGCTGTCGTCGCTGGCAGCGCGGGAACCGCAGCTGTCCGACTACGCGGGCAGCAAATGGCGCGGCGAGCGCGCTTTGGAAGCCCACGCGGGACGGCTCGTCTGGGCTGCGCTGCGTCCGCCCGCCGTTTACGGTCCGGGCGATCGCGAGATGCTGCCGCTGTTCCAAGGCATGGAACGTGGACTGGCACCGATACCGGGCAGCGGCGATGGGCGTTTTTCGCTAATCCATGTCGCCGACCTCGCGTCCGCCGTGGTGGCCTGGCTGCAAGCCGACAACGCCTCTGGACATACGTACGAGCTGGATGACGGTCACGAGGGTGGGTATGATTGGGACACGGTGCTCGTCACGGCAGCGCGCGTGCTACGTCGCAACGCGCCAATCCGTCGATTGCCAATTCCTGCGCCATTGTTGCGTGTCATCAGCGGCGCCAATCTTTCGGCAGCGCGCGTGTTTGGTTACGCACCGATGCTGACCCCTGGCAAGGTGCGCGAGCTTACGCATAAAGACTGGGCGTGCGATGGCAGCGCTTTCGCCAGCGCTACCGGCTGGCGACCCGTCTTTGACTTCGAACGTGGTCTTGCAAACACGCTGAGCAAACCTCTGCCGCACTGAATGGAGTGCCCTGATGAATCACCACGATGTGGTTGCACAACTTATTGAACTGGTCACGCCGATCGCAGAGGGTCGCGTGGAACTGATCGATGAAAATACCGGCCTCACCAGTGAGCTGGCGCTGGACTCGCTGAAAGTCATGGACCTTGTCGTAGCCGTCGAGGATCAGTTCGACATTTCTGTCCCGATCAATGCGCTGGCCGAGATTCGTACCGTGGGCGATTTCGCCTCGTTGATCCAGAAATGCGTAGGTGAAAACGCATGAACGCCAACCCTAGGCTTGAAGCGGTGCGGGCTGTCCAGCAGGAGCTGGCGACACTCGGCATCGACCCATTCGGCGTGCAGATCGATCGCATCCTGTCGCCCGTCGAAGGCTTGATCGACGGCCGGCACACGATCCTCGCCGGCACCAACAACTACCTCGGCATGACCTTCAATCCCGACTGCATCGCCGCAGCGCGTAATGCGCTGGAGACGGCGGGCACCGGCACCACCGGTTCGCGCATGGCCAACGGCAGCTATGCCTCGCACCGCGAGCTCGAGCACGACCTCGCCCGGTTCTACGGCAAGCGCGACGCCATTGTGTTTTCCACCGGTTACCAGGCCAACCTGGGCATGATCTCGGCGCTGGCCGGGCCGGGCGACACCGTGCTGATCGATGCCGATAGCCACGCCAGCATCTACGACGGCTGCCGCCTGGGCGGCGCGAACACCATTCGTTTTCGCCACAACGATCCCGCGGACCTGGCCAAGCGCATGCGTCGCCTTGGTGCCGAGGCTGCCAATGCGCTGATCGTGGTGGAAGGTGTTTACAGCATGCTGGGCGACCGCGCACCACTGAGCGAATTCGTCCGCGTAAAGCAGGAGTTTGGCGCTGCCCTGCTGGTCGACGAAGCCCACTCCATGGGCGTACTGGGTGACAAAGGCCAAGGCGTGGTCGAGGAAACCGGCGTACTCGCTGACGTTGAATACGTCGTGGGCACCTTCAGCAAGAGCCTCGGCAATACAGGCGGGTTTTGCGTCAGCGATGTCGAGGACCTGGACGTGGTGCGCTACGCCAGCCGCCCCTACGTTTTCACCGCCTCGCTCGCGCCGGCAACGATCGCCGCAACGCGCCAGGCACTGCGCACGCTCGAAAGCGCCGTTGATCTCAGGCAGCGCCTGCGTGAAAATGCAGAACGACTGCACTCCGGCCTCGCCGCGCTAGGCTTCACGCTCGGCGCGCCGGTCAACGCCGTGGTGGCCGTGCTCGTAGGCGACAAGCTGGAGGCCCTGCGCTTCTGGGATCACCTGCTAAAGCACGGCGTCTATGTCAATCTCATGGTGCCGCCGGCCACCCCAGGCGATGTCTCGCTGCTCCGCTGCAGCGTCAGCGCCGCCCATACGCCGGCGCAAATCGATGCCATCTGCGCTGCATTCGCCAGCTGGAACGGCGCACGTGCATAACGCCGCGTATTGGCCATCGCCCCGGATCTGGCCAGCCCTCTGCCCGCACGGCCGACCCGCCCGATGAAACACTGGTTCTCCGATGGCGCGTTTCGCGCCATCGTGCGCAACGCTTCCTACCTCGGGTCCAGCACCCTCATCAGCGCATTGCTGGGGTTGCTGAATCTCGCGTGCGCCGGGCGAGGCATGTCGCCGACGCTGTTCGGTACGCTGGTCGTCGTCCAGGCTTACGCCAAAACCGTTAGCGATGTCGCCAAGTTCCAGACGTGGCAATTCGTCGTCCAGTTCGGCACCCCTGCGCTCGCTCACCAGGACATCAAACGCTTCCGTGACGTCACGGGGTTCTCGTTCGGCCTGGATCTGGCGAGCGGCGGCGTCGCCCTCATCGGCGGTATGGCCTTGCTGCCGCTGCTTAGTCATGCGGTGGGGATCAAGCCCGAAGATTTCTGGTGGGCGCTGCTTTATTGCACCCTGATTCCGAGCATGACGTCAGCAACGCCAACCGGCATCCTGCGTGCGATCGATCGGTTTGACCTGATTGCCATGCAGCAGGCGATCACCCCCTTTCTGCGCGCGATCGGCAGCGTCATATCCTACTTCGGCCATCTGGGTTTTCCCGGCTTTCTCGTGACCTGGTACGTGTCGAGTCTGGCCGGGGACGGCGCACTCTGGATGTTTGCGGTGCATGAACTACGCCGGCAAAAGATTGAGCATGCGCTGCGCCCGGGATTGTTCAGCCCAGCCCGTCGCCTTAAAGGCGCATGGGATTTCGTCTGGACGACAAACTTCGCGCACTCGATCTGGGCGGCCCGCAGCTCGGGCAGCAACGTGCTGGTCGGTATCATGCTGGGGCCAGCTGCCGCGGGACTGTTCAAGGTTTCGATGACGTTTTTCGATGCCGCCAGTACGCCTGCGGCGCTTATGCAGAAGAGCTTCTATCCCGAGATCCGACGGCTCGACCCAAGCAGCAAGCGACCGTGGATGCTGGGTCTACGCACGGCAGCGCTGGCCGGCGGCCTCGGCGTGCTTGTTGCGTTGCTGGTGGTGGTCGTGGGCAAACCGCTGATCTCCCTGATATTCGGACTGAAATATTTGGAAGCGTACAATCTGCTCCAGATCATGTCGGCCGCACTCGTGGTATCCATGGCGAGCTTCCCTCTCGAGGCGCTGCTTTACATAGCCAGTCGCCAGCGTGCAGCGCTGGTAGCGCAGGCGCTCGCGGCGGCCATGTACGCGCTGTTGCTGGTAGGGCTCAGCCACTACATGGGCATCATGGGGGCCGCTATTGCCTACTTTGGCGGCCAGTGCCTGAGCGGCATTTTCTCGCTGGTTCCGACCATCGCGGCCTATCGCAAGCGACATACGCTTTCTTTTTACACGCCCGAAGCCGTGCAGTCATGAATGGCAGTAGCAAACCGCGCTGGCAGAAATTTCCCGCGAACACGCTGCAGCAATTATCCGACGCAGTGGACACCGACGATATCGTCGACCCTGCGGTCACGCTGTATGACCCCATCGCACCGGCATACGCGGACGACACGCTGATTCGATTGTTCGACGCCGTCAACGTAAACGATATCGTCGACGCTCCCGTCGCCCTGCCCAATCCTATTGTGCTGGCATGCCCGGATGAAACGCTGCGGCGTTGTTTCGCGCTGTGTCTGCAGTTCTGGGAAGACGGCGTCACGCGCTCGGACTTGTTGCGGCTCGTTGGAAAGTTGCTGCGCAACGAGGGTCTGACCGTGGATGAACGCCTCGAGTACAAGAACATCCGCGCACGATACAAACACCTGCGGTTTGCGGAACGGCTGTATGGCAAGAAGCATCAGTCGGGCTATCTGTTCGACCGGACGACTATTGCGCTCGGCAATCTGCAGGATGCGTTTCGAAGTGGTCGGCGCAGTGCGATCCTGCGCTACGGCCTCAAGCTGCGGCTGCTTTTGTCCTGGCCCGTCTGGTCGCTGATCAAGCGCGGCGTAGAACATACGCGTCTCGATGACGAGGCCGGCGTGTTTGCCTACCAGAAGTCCGAAATGCGCCACCTGAAAGAAACGCTGGCGAGCGCCGACTTCGGCGGCCGCGAATTCCATCACGTGCGCAAGATCATCAGCATGCTCGTGTCCTTCTACGACACGCAGCGGTCGCTCGAGCCAAGCGATCACGCCTACCGGATGTCGCGTTTCCTGGCGGCCATCAATGGCTTGATGGGCGCACGGCACGACGAAATGGTGACCGAATCGCTCGCCGGCCGTCGTGATTACAATACGCCTGCGCCGCTGACGCGGGAGACCCGCGCCCGACTCGAGGCGCTGGTCGCGCGGTATCCGCTCTAGCGCTTCACGTCGCCAGTGGTGTCGGACTGCCAACCGCCACCCAATGCCATGATGAGATTGACGCTCGCATCCAGGCGGCGCAGACGAAGCTGCATGTCGGCCCGGTTGGCATCGAGCGCACCGTTCACGGCGTCCACGACGGCTGGATAGTCGGCGACACCTTCGCGATATTGATTCCGCGTAACCCGATCCGAATCCTTTGCCGCGGTGGCCGCTGCCGCCTGCAGCTCAGCGTTACCGGCCAGCGTGCTCACGGAGACGAGATCGTCTTCCACCTCGCGGAAAGCAACGAGCACGGCCTGCCGATAGTTCGCGACGGCTTCGGTGTAGCCGGCGTTGGCATTGGCCAACTGCGCCTGCAGCCGACCGCCGGTGAACAGCGGCGCGTGGGCATCGACTGTCCCCGTGGGCCCGTTGATTACGCCGATGCCGGCCGCCAGGTTGATCGAGGGCAAGGTCTCGGCTTTGCTGACGCCGATGCGGGCGCTGGCAGCCGCCATACGGCGCTCACTAGCGGCAATGTCCGGGCGACGTTCGAGCAGGCTGGCCGGAACGCCCGCAGGGATCACCGGGACGTTTGTGTCGAACGGCGCCGGGGCGATGGAAAACTCGGCCGGCTGTTTGCCCAGCATCACCGCGATCGCGTGTTCCAGCTGAGCGCGCGCGGCCTTGGTGTCGGCCAGCTGCAGCTGCATCGTGCTGGACTTCGTCGACGCGTCGGCGACATTGGCGCTAGACGCTATGCCCTGCGTGTACTGGTTCCCTACCATCCGCTGCCACTGGTCGTCGGCCTCAACAGAGCGATGCATCAGGCCAATCAGCGCATCGTCCTGGCGTAACGCAAAGTAGGCCTGCACGAGTTGCGCCTGCATCGATAGCGTGGCAGCGGCAAGATCGTCTGCACTCGCCTGCGCGGCGGCGCGATGGGCTTCGACGTCACGGCGAATCCGTCCCCACAGGTCGAGTTCCCAACTTGCCCCGATGCCGAAATCGTTTTTGTTGCTGCGGCCCGACTTGATGGTACCGGCAACGATCTGTGGTTCCGACGCACTGCTTGCCACCTGGATCAGAGCCTGGGCCTCCAACACACGAGCGGCGGCCGCTGCAAGCGACTGGTTATTGACCCGCACCTGCGAAACCAGCGCATCGAGCGTGGGGTCGTTATAAATCATCCACCACTTCCCGGCCGCCAGCACCGCGGGTATGGGCTGGGCATCCTGATGGCTGGCTTCCTTGTAGGCCGCAGAAACAGGCAAGGACGGACGCACGTAGTTCGGCCCGACCTCGGTACAGGCGGCAACGAGCACTACGGCTCCCGCCGCAAAAAGCGCGCGCAGTTGGCGGACGTGCAATCGCGTGCTCATGCCAACGGCCCTTCGCGGCGTGCCGACCAACGCGCGTCGCGCCGGGCACCGAATCTCTGGAACCATGTGTTTGCCCACCTGCTGAATCGGTCGAGGTAAAGATATACAACCGGGGTCGTGTAAAGGGTCAATAGCTGGCTCACGATCAGGCCACCGCCCATCGCAATGCCCAGCGGCTGGTGCATTTCCGCACCATCTCCGTGCGACAGGGCCAGCGGCACCGCCGCCACCATGACGGCCAGCGACGTCATCAGGATAGGACGGAAGCGCAGGCGACACGCATACTGAATGGCATCGTGCGGCGTCATTCCCTCGCCACGCTGCGCGGCGAGGGCGAAGTCCACCATCATGATCGCGTTTTTCATCACGATGCCGATCAGCGCGAAAATTCCGATGAAGGCGATCACATCGAAATCAGTGCGAAACAGAATAAGCGCAAACACCGCGCCGACGGCTGCGGAGGGCATCGTCGACAGAATCGTCAATGGGTGCACGCAGCTTTCGTAGAGGATGCCGAGCACGATAAACAGCGTCAGAAAAGCGCCGAGCACCAGGATGGGTTCGCTCTGAACGACTTGCCGAAACGCACCGGCCGAACCCTGAAAGCTGCCGCGCACCGACGAGGGTAACGCCAGTCCATCAATCGCCTTCTGGATGGCCTGGGTCGCCTTCGACAGCGACACGCCGGGCGCGCGGTCGAACGAAATGGTGGCCGCCACTGATTGCCCGAAGTGAGCAATCGAGGACGGTGCCTGGTACGGCCGCGTGTGCGCCAGCACGGACAAAGGCACACTCGCGCCGCCAGTGGCCGGCACCTCGATAAAGTTGAACGCGTCGGTCGACTGCACTTGCTCCGGCGCGACGCCCATGAGCACAGGCGTCTGGTTCGACGGCGAATAGATCGTCGTGACGCGTCGCTGAGCAAACGCATCGCGCAGGATTCCATCAATCCGGGCGAAGCTGATGCCGTACTGCGATGCCGCGTCGCGATCGACGTCCAGCGATGTACCAAGGCCCATGCCGCTGGCGTCACTATGCACATTGCGCAGCTCGGGCAAGGTGACCAGCTTGCTCAGGATGCGCGGCGCCCACTCATTCAAGGGGCCGGCGGTGTCGGCCTGGATGGTGAATTCGTTCGACGAACGGCTGCGATGGCCGCCGACGCGAATGTCCTGGACCGAAGTCACGGCAAACGATGCACCCGGCGTATTCGTCAGCTTGGCATTCAACCGCGCTGCCACGTCGTCGGCACTCGCATCACGCGCCGCAAGCGGCTTCAGCGAAACAAACAGCGAGCCCGAATCATGCTGTACATACCCACCGACGCTGGCGACAGCCGGGTCGGCGCGCACGACGTCAATAAACGTGGCCAGTTTTTCCTTGGTTACCGCAAAAGAGGCGCTGCCTTCGGCGTCGAAATCGCCGGTGAGTTCGCCCGTGTCCTGCCGCGGAAAGAAACCCTTGGGCACCACCATGTAAAGCACGACACTGAGTGCCAGAAATCCCAGCAGAGCAAGCATGGTGATCGGCGCACGGCGCAGCGCCCAGACCAGGCTGCGGTCGTAGCCGTTTTGAAGCCGCACGAAACCGCGCTCGCTCCAGTTGTACAGGCGGCCGCGCTCACGATCGGCACGGGTCGGCTTCAGCCACCACGCGCACAGCATCGGCACAACGGTGAGCGAAACCACCAGCGAGATCGCGATCACCACCGCCAACGTCACGGCGAACTCGCGCACGAACAGGCCGACGTAACCGCCCATCAGTAGCAGCGGCAGAAATACCGCGATCAACACGGCACTCATCGACAGCACGGTGAGGCCTACCTCGCCCGCGCCCAGTCGCGCCGCCTCGCGCGGCGGCATGCCGTTTTCGATATGGCGCGCGATGTTCTCCACCACCACCACCGCATCGTCAACGGCAAAACCCACGGCGATCGTCAGTGCCATCAACGAGAGGATGTCTAGGCTGTAATTCAGCAGATACATCACCGCCATGGCGCCGATCATGGAAATCGGCGCGGCGACGCTCGCGATCAACGCGGCGCGCAAGTCCCGCAGAAACAGCAGCATCACCGCGACCACCAGCACCACCGCCACCGCCAGCGTGTGCTCGGCCGCGCGCAGCGAGGAACGCACGGTGGTCCCGCGATCGACGATCACACTCACCTTCATGTCATGCGGCAACGAGGCCCGCAGCGCCGGCAGGCGATCGGTGATGCCATCAATGACATTGACAATATTGGCGCCTGGCTTGTGGCGCACGAGGGCCAGCACAGCGGGTTCGCCGTTCGCAAGCGCCGCGTTGTACGGGTCACGCTCCGAATCGACCACCTTGGCGATGTCACCAAGATGCACGGCGGTGACATCGCGGCCGGCCACCACCAGCGAGCGGAATGCATCCGCCCCATCTAGCTGGCCATTGGTCGCCACCTGCCAATAACGATCGCCGATCTCCACCGCTCCGGCCGGCTGGTTTGAAACGGCAGCGGCGACCGTGCGACGCACTTGTTCAAAGCCGACGCCGCGCTGGTTCATCGCTGCCGGATCGAGCTCGATGCGAACCGCCGGTACCGAGCTGCCGACGAGATCCACCTCGCCCACGCCGTCCACCTGCGACAGCATCTGGCTGAAGGTGGTCGAGGCCACGGCGTACATCTGCCCCGGCGTCGCATCGCGCGAAGTCAGCCCGAGCACCAGCACCGGCGCGTCGGCGGAACTGATTTCGCGGTAGGTCGGACTGGCCGGCATATCCGAGGGCAAATCGCCGCGCGCCGCGTTGAGCGCGGCCTGCACGTCACGTGCGGCGCCGACCACGCTGCGCGAAAAATCGAATGTCAGGCGGATGTCCGTCGAGCCGGTGGTGCTGGTCGAGGTCATCTCGGTTAACCCGGCGATGCGGCCCAGCGCGCGTTCAAGCGGCACCGCCAGCGTCGTCACGGTGGTGGCCGGGCTTGCGCCAGGCAAGGTCGCCGAAACCTTGATCGTCGGAATGTCGACCTCAGGGATAGATGCGACCGGCAACAGTCGCCATGCCAGCGCGCCGGTCAGCACCAGACCGAGGCACAGCAGCGACGTCGCCACCGGCCGGTCGATGAATAGCCGCGAGATGTTCATGCCGGCCGACTCACGGCCGCCCTTCACCCGCGGCGATGACGGGACGCCGCCCGCGACGCTGCAGCACACCTTCGAACGCCAGGTAGATCACCGGTGTCGTGAACAAGGTCAGCAACTGGCTGACCAGCAGGCCCCAGAAAATGCCCACGCCCAACGGATGACGAAGCTCGGCACCCATGCCGCCGCCGAGCATCAGCGGCAGCGCGCCCAGCATCGCGGCGAAGGTGGTCATGATGATCGGCCGGAAGCGCAGCATGCAGGCCTGCACGATCGCGTCGCGCGGCGTAAGCCCTTGCTGGCGTTGCGCGTCGATCGCAAAGTCGATCAGCATGATGGCGTTTTTCTGCACGATGCCGATCAGCAGAATTACGCCGATCAGCGAAATCACGTCGAGTTCAAAGCCGCCGATGATCAAGGCCAGCAGTGCGCCGATGCCGGCCGATGGCAGCGTCGACAGGATCGTCAGCGGGTGGATGTAACTCTCGTAGAGCACACCGAGCACGATGTAGACGGAAATCAGCGTGGCGAGGATCAGCCACGCCTGGCCGCCGGCCGACGACACGAAGGCCTGCGCGGCACCTTGCCAACGCAGCTGCACGCTTTCCGGCATCTTCAACTGCTTGCGCGCGACATCCACATCCTTGATGGCGCTGTCCAGCGCGGCACCGTGGGCGAGATTGAACGACACCGTCGCCGCCGGCAGCTGGTCAATCCGCGTAACCACCAGCGGCGCCGCGCGCTCGCTGACCTTTGCGATCGACGACAGCGGAATCAGCGATGACGACGGGTCGCTAGCATCGCCAGCGCTGTCACCTGTGCCACCCTGCCCGGCGAGATAGACTCCGCTCATCGCACCCACCGCGTCGCTGGCACCGGGCGCCGCCTCGAGGATCACCCGACGCTGATTGGCGAGTGTCAGCAGCGTGCTGACCTGGCGCTGGCCGAATGCGTTGTACAGCGCATCACCCACCGCGGCCGACGTGATGCCATAGCGGCTGGCGAGGTCGTGATCCACATTGACGTATGCCTGCAAGCCGTCGTCCTGCTGGTTGCTCACCGCATTGGCCAAGCGTCGACTGCTCTGCAGCGGCCCGAGCAGGCGCGGCACCCACTGGGCGAGCTCCGCCGGGTCCGCACTCTCGACCGAGAACTGGTACTGCCCGGGGCTGATCCGATCGTCGATCGTCAGGTCCGGCACGGGTTGCAGATAAAGCCGAATGCCTTCGACCTTGGCGGTCGCCTCGGCAAGGCGCTTCATCACCGCCGGCACGCGAGCACGATGCGCGAGGGGCTTGAGGTGGATCAGCAGCTGACCGCTATTGAGCGATGAGGTACCGTCGCCGACTCCAATAAACGAGGCCACGCTGGCTACCGCAGGATCGGCAAGAATGACCTTGCTCAAGGCTTGCTGGCGCGCAGCCATCGCCGCGAAGGACACCGTCGGCGAGGCCTCGGAAATGCCCTGGATATCGCCCGAATCCTGCCCCGGAAACAGGCCCCGCGGGATCACCACGTAAAGCAGGACCGCCAGTGCCGCCATGGCGCCCACGGTCACGAGAGTGGCCGCCTGGCGTGCCAGCACCCACTCCAGTCCGCGCCCATAGCTGGCCAGCACGCGGTCCAGCCACGCCTTGCCCTTGCGGGCGACGTTGCCCTGCTGCGTTTCCGGCACACGTCGCAGCATGCGTGCGCACATCATCGGCGTCAGCGTCAGCGAAATAACGCACGAGATCAAGATCGCCACCGCCAAGGTAATCGCAAATTCGCGGAACAGACGCCCCACCAGCCCGCCCATGAACAGCAGCGGGATCAGCACCGCCAGCAGCGAAAGCGTCAACGAAATCACGGTAAAGGCGATCTGGCGCGAGCCTTTCAGCGCGGCAGCGAACGGGTCTTCGCCGGCCTCGACGTAACGCGTGATATTTTCGATCATTACGATCGCATCGTCGACCATGAAGCCGGTCGCCACGATCAGCGCCATCAAGGTCAGGTTGTTGATCGAGAAGCCGGCCAGATACATCACAGCAAACGTGCCGATCAGCGACAGCGGCACCACGACGCCAGGAATGATGGTGGCCTTGCCGCTGCCCAGAAACAGGAAGATCAACAGCACCACCAGCACCACGGCGAAGATCAGCTCCATCTGCACATCGTGCACGGCGGCGCGGACGGTTTCGGTGCGGTCGCTCAGAGTCGAAACATCGGCGGCGGCGGGCAGCGTCGCCTGAAGCTGGGGCAGCAGCAAGCGGATGCGGTCCACGACCTCGACCACGTTGGCACCGGGCTGGCGCTGGATGCGCAGGATGATGGCGGGCGTTTCGCCGGACCATGCAGCCACGCGCGAATTCTCTGCGCCATCGACGACATTGGCGACGTCGCCCAGGCGCACCACGGCGCCGTCACGCTGGGAAATCGTCAGCCGTTTGAATTCATCCACGCTATCGATCGGGTCGTTAAGCGCGATGTTGGAAGACTGTACCGGCCCCTCTAAGGTGCCCTTGGCCTGGTTCGAATTGGCATCGTGGATCGACGTACGCAGGTCATCCAGCGTCAGGCCGTGCGACCTCAGTTTGGATGGATCGGCCTGCACCACGATCGCCGGCTGCTGGCCGCCACCGAGGCTGACGAGACCCACGCCGGTGACCTGCGAAAGCTTCGGCACGAGGCGCGTGTCCGCGAGGTCGCGCAGCGCGCGCAGCGACAACGTGGGCGAGGTGAGCGCGAGCGTCATCACCGGCGTGTCCGCCGGGTTGACCTTGCGATAGATCGGCGGCTGCGAGATGTCCGGTGGCAGCAGCGGCATGGCCGCGTTGATCGCCGCCTGCACTTCCTGCTCGGCCACGTCGAGTGGCAGTTCGAGGTTGAACCGAAGCGTGACGGTCGACGTGCCGACCGCGCTGGTCGACGCCATCTGGCTCAGGCCGGGCATCTGGCCGAGCTGGCGCTCAAGCGGCGCGGTAACGGTCGCTGCCACTACCTGCGGTCCTGCGCCCGGATAGACCGTGACGATCTCGATGGTCGGAAAGTCGACCTCAGGCAGCGCCGAGAGCGACAGCGACCGATACCCGAACAGACCGACCAACAGAATCGCGACGGCCAGCAGCGAGGTCGCCACTGGCCTCTGGATGAACGGACTAGACGGGTTCACGAACGCTTGGTCGGATCGAGGTGGCATTCCGGAGCACGGGCCGCCGCCGACGGCGATGGCTCGGCGGCCATCGTGGCATTGACCGAGGTACCCGCGCGAAGCCGGTCTGCGCCCTGCACAACGACCTTCGCTCCTGGCGCGATGCCAGACTTGATGACAGTGGTCATGGCATCACCCGGACCAACCTTGACCGGCACTACCGAGGCGGTGTTGTCATCCTTGATAACGTAAACAAACGCACCTTCCACGCCCTGCTGGATCGCTGCGGCGGGCACCAGAATGGCCTGCGGCAAAATCTGCACCGGGAGCTTGGCGGTAACGAACTGGTTGGGCAGCAGCGAGTTGTCGGTGTTGGCGAACTCGGCCTCGAACTTCACCGTGCCTGTCGCCGGGTCCACCTGATTGTTCGCGGCGAGCAGGTGCCCGGTGGCGAGCACATCGTCGGGGCCATCGCCATCGGCGTCGACCGGAATGCACTCGCCGCTGCGCAGTCGCTCCAGTACACGCGGCACCACATTCACCGGCACCGAGAACAGCACCTTGCTCGGCTGCGACTGTGTGACGACCACGATGCCGCGAGCATCGGAAGGCCCGACCAGATTGCCGGGATCCACGCGACGCAGACCCACCATGCCGTTGAGCGGCGAGGTGATGCGGGCGTTCGAAGACTGCAAGGTAGCGGACGCGGAACGCCCCTGACTGGACTTCACATCGGCGGCGTATTGGGCAACCAGCGACTGCTGGTCCGCGACGCGCTGGGGCGAAATCGAGTTCTGCGCGAGCAACGCCTGGTATTTGGTCAGGGTTTGCTGTGCGTTAGTCAGCTGAGCCTGACTGCGCGCCAGGTCGCCTGTCGCCAGCTGCAACTGTGCCTGCGAAGGGCGCGGGTCGATTTCCGCCAGCAGATCGCCCTGCTTGACCATCTGGCCACCGCGGAAGGCAACGCGCGTGAGCACACCGTCCACCTGGCTGCGCACCACCACACTGTTGGCTGGCGTCACGGTACCCGGCTGCGACTGATAGACGACGAAGCTACCCTGATGTGCGGTGGCCAAGACTACCGGCACCGCCTGATCGGCCTTGGATTTTCCGCCGTGCGAGCCGCGACTGGCGAACCAGATAATGGCCGCGATGACGACGACAACCAGCACCGCCGCCCTGCCTCGATTGGATTGTTTGGTCACGACAGCTGCCTTTCGTATACGCGGTAACGCTTGTAATCGCGTCCGCCGATTGCCTCGATGATGTTGCGCATGCCGGCATTGTCCTCAAGGATCCACGAAAGTTCGACCTCTTGCACACCGCGAGAGACGAGATGGTGTCGTACGGCATCAATCACCAGAAACGCGAGTCCTGGTCCGAGCGGCGTGTTATGGAAGCTGCGCCGCACGCCCATCAAGGGCACGCGGACACTCTTTGGAAAGCGCACCTTCAGCCCCCACAACAGTTTAGCCCAGCGGAATGGCAGCAGCTTGCCACCGAAGTTCTTGATGACCTCGTTGACGTTCGGCAGCGCCACGATAAAGGCGGCCGGCACGCCGTCCACTTCGGCGATCTGGATCAGCTCCGGGGCGATCAGCACACGCAGGGTGTGGCCGAGATCCTTGAACTCGGCCTCGGTGAAAGGGACGAAACCCCAGTTGTCCGCCCACGCGTCATTGAAGATGTCGCGCAACGTAGTGAGTTCCTCGTCGAACTTGCTGCGGTCGAGCGGGCGCACATTGATGCGCTGCCCGGATTTGGCGAGCAGCCGGCTCATCACCTTCGGCGCAGGAAAATCCGGCGCGACCATATAGGCGAGCACGTCCTTGGCCTTGTGGTAACCGCACTGCTCGATGCGCGCGCCGTAGTAGGGCTTGGCATGGCCCATCATGAAAACCGGCGACGTATCGAACCCGTCCACCAGCAAGCCCACTTCGTCGTTGATCGACAGGCTGAGCGGGCCACGCGAGCGCTCCATGCCCTCGCTGCGCAGCCACTGTTCCGCCGCATCGATCAACGCGGCAAACGTTTCCTGCGAATCCTCGGCATCGAGCATGCCGAAAAAGCCCGCCCCATCCTTGTGAAGTTCCAGGTGCAAGGCATCGATCTGGGCGCTGATCCGTCCTACCGGCTTGTCTCCCCGATACGCAATCCAGCCCTTCCAGCGGGCGTGCTCGAACCAGGGATTGGTTTTCGCTCCAAGATGCAAGCGCCGTTCAAGATGAAGCGGCGGGATATACGCGGGATCAGAACCCAGGATGTCATTGGGTATCTTGATGAATCGATCCAGATCTGCCTTGCTATCAAGCGGAACGATACGCAGCGAAGCGGATGTATTCAAAATGGGACTTCCAGTGATCAAAATTTAAAGTCCGTGCCAGACGATACAAGCCGATCGCCGCGGCGTTAGCCAGCCAGGTCAGCATATAGGGTGTAACCGGGGCAGACGCTGCACGAATGTTGCCGACGCACCACGACTACCATGGCATACGAATCTTTCGCTTAGCTGCTTTATGGTCACCGCGGATAGAGGGGCATAGACACCGGAATACTATTCTAGTCACGGCAATATCAATTTGATACACCTGCGGCGATTGCTGCGACTGCAGGCTTTCGGCCAAGTGACGCCGGCCGCAGGAGAAGATGGCTGAGCCGATAAATGCGCCATTGAGCGCAACCGGCGACGCAAAGCCTCAACGATCCGAAGACCTTTGCGGCTGTCGCGAACTCGCCATGCGGCTCTCTAGTGAGTGAACCATTCCACGGACATCACGACGCAACTATTTGCGGCTCGCCTCGCCCGCGGCCTTGCCCGTCTTCCGAACCGCTTCGGCAGGACTCACAATGCTTTGGTTCGCGGTTCAAACGGCGCGATGACTTTAGCAACCAAGCTAATGGCTATCTTGCCAAGGTCGATGGGCCACCTAGCTGCCATCGATCGGGAATACTTGTCTGGTTGTAAAACTCGCCAAAAACGCGAGCGCAGACCTTATCGAAACCAGCCTTCTCGGCGCGCGCTGCTAACCGACGACTGGCGCCCTCACGACGCCAGCAAGGCAAATTCCACTTATCTAAACAGATATCAGTCGACATAGTGATGTGCGATGGCGGCGCGAGCGTGCGGGATTGCAAGGCAAAGCAGGTCAAGCGAGGAAATCTCGCTATCGATCTAGATACAAAAAACCATTGCACACAAGTGTTGCCGCAACAGGCGACGCAGCCTACGAGAAGGTCGCCATCGAGGGTCGCGCCAGCCGAGTCGAAAAACCATAGACGTACGCCCGGTTGGCGCGTTGAAGGTTTGTCGAAAAGTCCTCGCATGTCGGCCATTCCCACCTTGGAGTGAGCCATGCCCCCAGTTATCAATGGAATCCATGTACCCGACAGCCAGCTCGCCCGAGAGATAACGGAGCTCGTGCGCGACACCAGCACGGAACTTCTTTTCAATCACTCGTCGCGCGTCTACTACTTCGGTGCGCTTCAAGGACACCGCCAGGAACTGAAGTTCGATCCCGAACTGCTCTACGCCGGCGCCATGTTTCACGACATGGGATTGCTCAAGTCCCACAGCTCGGCCAATGAGCGCTTCGAAGTCGACGGCGCCAACGCGGCGCGCGACTTCCTCACGCGGCATGGCATCAGCAAGACAGACGTCGATCTGGTCTGGACTGGGATTGCGCTTCACACCACGCCCGGCATCCCCTGTCACATGCATCCGGTGGTCGCTCTGGTCACGGCTGGGGTGGAAATGGATGTGCTGGGCCTCACCTACGCCGAATTCGCCTCTGACGAACGCGAGCAGGTCGTCAGCGCGTATCCGCGAACGCCGAAGTTCAAGGAAGACATCATCCAGGCATTCTATGACGGCATCAGGCATAAGCCCGAGACGACCTTTGGCAACGTCAAGGCCGATGTGCTCGCCGATAAAGATCCGAGCTTCGTTCGCGGTAATTTCTGCCAAGTCATTCGCGGATCCGCCTGGGCCGCCTGACACCATTGGAAGCATCGTCATGGAATTGACCGGGAATACCGTGCTCATCACCGGCGGCGCGTCTGGCATCGGTGGAGGATTAGCTAAAGCATTTCACGCCCTGGGCAATCAGGTCATTGTGGCTGGACGACGACGCGATCGGCTCGACGTCTTTGCGAAAGCCCATTCGGGTATGGCTACGCTCGAACTCGATATTGCCGACCCGGCAATGGTGACAACCGCCGTTGCGACGCTCGTTCACGAATATCCCAAGCTCAATGTGCTCATCAACAACGCGGGACTCATGCTCAGCGATGATCCCGGCAGCAGCATGGACGAGCAGGCAGCGGCTACGCAGGTTGCCGTTAACTTGCTCGGGCCCATTTATCTGACATCGGCACTCATGCCGCACCTGCGGCGCCAGACGCGGGCGCACATCGTCTACACCACATCGACTCTGGGCTTTACGCCGCTTGCGTTGTTCGCTGTCTACTCGGCCACGAAGGCGGCGCTCCACTCCTATGTTCTTTCGCAGCGATTTTTGCTCAAGGAAAGTACCGTAACCGTTCAGGAGATCGTTCCGCCGTGGGTAGGGACCGGTCTCGCCGGAACGCCGGACCATCCGCTGGTGATGCCACTGGAAGCGTTTATTCAACAAACGATGGAAGCACTGGCCACGGACACGCTGGAAGTTCTCGTGCGCCAAGCACGGGTATGCCGCAACAATGCCGGTCCAGACGAGCACGCCTTTGTCGATCGGCTCAATACGTTCTTTCTGGGACAGTCTTACTAGCGTCTAAGCCATCGACGGTGAGCGCCGGCAATAATCCACCGGCCGCTATTTGTAGAGACATCACTCGTCGTGATGTCAATTGCCACGTGCAAAAGTCAGCGTTGAAACTTGCAGATAAAAACGAAGCCAGCCTCTCAGGCTGACTTCGTCTTTAGTGATTACTGGCAGGACTAGGCGATTCGAGCCAGCGCCTCGGCTACACCGGCACCGTAGTCAGCGTGAACGTGAGTACAGTTGTCCACGTGGCGCTGCTTTACCGGTTCGCTTGCTCCCCGCATCGCCCGTGCGGTGTTGTCGAACAAGCGCTGGCGCTCGCCCTGGCTCATCAGCTCGAATAGCCGCCGCGGCTGCGAGTAATAGTCGGTATCTTCGCGGTGGTTCCAGCGCGTTGCCACCTGACCTGCGGCAAACGCGGGCTCGGCGAATGACGGCTGCGGCTGCAGCGCACCGCGACTATTGGGGGCGTAGTGGGTTGCCCCAGCCCCGTTGCCATCGACCCTCATGGCGCCATCTCGATGGTAGGCGTGCACGGGGCAGCGGGCGGCGTTAACGGGGATTTGCGCGTAGTTCACGCCGAGTCGATAGCGTTGGGCATCACCGTAGGAAAAGAGCCGTCCCTGCAGCATTTTGTCTGGCGAGAAGCCGATACCCGGCACCACCACCGCAGGCGCGAATGCTACCTGCTCGATGTCCTGAAAATAGTTTTCGGCATTGCGGTTGAGTTCAAGCACGCCCACCTCGATCAGTGGGTAGTCGCCGTGCGGCCAAACTTTCGTCAGGTCAAACGGGTTGTAGGAAACTTTCTCGGCATCACTCTCGGGCATGATCTGGACATACATGGTCCAGCGCGGAAAGTCTTTGCTCTCGATGGCTTCGTACAGGTCACGCTGGTTGCTTTCGCGATCACCGCTGATGACCGTCGCCGATTCTTCATCGGTCAGATTCTGGATGCCTTGCTGGGTCTTCAAGGTAAATTTCACCCAGAAGCGCTCGTTGTCAGCATTGACGAAACTGAAAGTATGGCTGCCAAAACCGTGCATGTGCCGAAACGAGCGGGGAATGCCGCGGTCGCTCATCACCACGGTGACTTGATGGATGGCTTCCGGCAGCAGCGTCCAGTAGTCCCAGTTGTTGTCGGCACTGCGCATGCCGGTCCGCGGATCGCGCTTGATGGCATGGTTAAGATCGGGGAATTTCAGCGGGTCTCGGATAAAAAACACCGGCGTGTTGTTGCCGACGAGGTCCCAATTGCCCTCTTCCGTATAGAACTTCAGCGCAAATCCGCGGATGTCGCGCTCGGCATCGGCCGCGCCCCGTTCGCCGGCGACTGTCGAAAATCGCGCCACCATATCGGTCTTTTTCCCCACTTCGGAAAACAACTTCGCGCGCGTGTAGCGCGTAATGTCGTGGGTCACCGTGAACGTTCCGAACGCCCCTGCCCCTTTGGCGTGCATGCGCCTTTCGGGTATGACCTCCCGATCGAAGTGAGCAATTTTTTCGAGGAACCAGACGTCCTGGAGAAGTGCGGGACCACGCGGCCCAGCCGTCATGGTGTTGTCGTCGTCGGGCACCGGCGCACCGAATGCGGTCGTGAGCTTGTTCACGGAGGTTTCCTCAGGTAAAGCGGCCGTCGCTCATCGACGAGCCAAGCTGGACCTAAAGTGGCATCCCCATCTATTGGCCGCCTTGATCGGAAACGCTGCGTTGATCGAAATCGGGCAAACTTTGAATAGGCCGGGTGCTACGGGTCGATGATGCCGCGCTTGATGGCAATGGCCACCGCATGCGCGCGATCAAAGCTCCCGAGTTTGGCGGCGATATTTTTCATATGTTGCTTGACGGTTTCCAAACTGACGGAAAGCAGCCGAGCCGCATCGGAGTTGGAATTTCCTTCGGCGACCACTTTGAGCACAGCAATCTCACGCCCGGTCAACGTGTCATCGTTGACATGGGTCGCAATGGCCGCGGCAACCACATCGGACACATAGCGGCGTCCCGCATGAACCGCTCGGATGGTCTTGCTCAGGTCGGAAGAGAGCGTGTCTTTGAGAAGATAGCCTCGTGCACCCGCACGCAGCGCCCGAATAGCCTGGACATCCGTCTTGAACGTCGACAAGACAACAAACGCCGCGCCAGGAAATTCCTGCCGAATGGCTTCGATGGCCTCGACCCCCGTTTTGATGGGCATTTGCAGATCCATCAGCGTGACATCCGGACGCAGCGCCCGGAATTGAGTGATGGCCGCCTCGCCGTCGCCGGCCTCTCCCACGACAACGATATCCGGGCAGGACGAGAGCACCGACCGAACCCCCTCACGCATGATGGGATGATCGTCGACGATCAGTACACGGATGGGATCGTTCTCGGACGTCATGCGATCACGCCAACTAGTAGCTGCGCTGGAGGAGCCATCAATGCAAGTTGTTTGCGCCAGGTACTGGGGCAGACCCCGACCCGTTTCAAGAAAGTGTGATTGAAGTGGCTTTGTTCCGCAAACCCGCACTCGACGGCGATATTCGTCAAGGAAAGCGTCGTTTCGCGCATAAGCGTTTTAGCGCGTTCAATGACGGCGGTTAGGCGCCATTGTTGCGGCGACTGCCCGAATTGTGCCTTGAACGCGCGAGAAAACTGCGTCGTCGTTACGCCGCAGGCGACCGCAATTGAATGGATGGTCGTTCGACTGGTCGTCGGCGCGAGCAAGAGTTCAGTCGCCAGTATTTCCTGCCACGGCTGCAACGACTGGTCGGTGCGGGGCGGCATTCGTTCTGACAAGCCCATTTCCAGTACGCGGGCGTTGATCGCGTGCAGGATGTGCGTGGTCGCCTTCGCACTGGCACGGTTAAGTCGTAGGCAATCGAGCAGGATGCTTGCCAACTCCTCAAGCACGGGATCCGTAACGTCGTCTGGATCGTGGAGCTGCGCACGAGTGGCTTCAGTTGTACTCATGGGGGAGATCCTCGGCTTACATCGTCCACAGACCTTCCTAGACGAATACGGCATAACCCGATTTTGAGGCGCTCTGAAATACGCGCCGCCACTCGCTGGGACTCATACCTGTGGACTGGATAAACACGCGACTAAAATGACTTTGCACCACAAAGCCGGCTTCGCGTGAGATCTGCGCCAGAGGCTCGTCGGTCTCGACCAGTTGCTTGCGGCAAAACTGCAGTCGCCTTTCCTGTCGCCACTGCCGCGGCGATACACCCGTGCAGGTTCGGAAGGCCCGTCGAAGATGGCCTTCTGAGATACCACAGGCACGTGCCACTTCCGGCATATGAATAGAGCGACCCAGCTCGGAGTCCAATATTTCCTTTGCGATGCGCAGCGTTTTTGCAGAAAGGACACATTCTTCGGCCGGGCGCCTTCTACGCAAACCAACTTCGAGAACGCGTGCCGCTTTCTCGACATGGTCGCTGATGAGAGAGGACGCGGATGATTCGCGTCCGAGGCTAGTCGCAAGAGCCTGAAGGCGCGCGCGCACCAAGGCCTCACACGTCGGCTCCAGTTGTCGAGCAACGAGACGCCCACCGACCAATCGTTGATCGCTCACATGCAGAACCAAGCTCATCAAACAGCCTGAGTCGATGGAGGTGAGGTAAGCGACCGCATACGTTTCGGGTGCCACGGCACAGCGTGTTGGCGGCATATTGGCGATAAGGCGCACGGGCAGCCTCCACAAGCGGGTGGTTTGTGGAGCGACGATAAAATCTCCCCGAGAATGCCACCATCCCCTCCCGGGGATGGTTTAGATCCCTCAAATGAGGTGAGGAGAGGGAATGGGGGTTAGCGTCCATGGCTTGCCAAAAAGCGGTGCCGAACAAGTAACCGCACGCCTGATTTTTCGGTCTGAATGCCAACCCTACTCCAAGGTGAAGTGAAGTTACCTCCGTCGCAGCAAGCCATTGCTATCCAGCGCTGCCAACTTTCATCGCGTTCCCGGCATAAAGTAGGCTTGGTACCGCGGCGCTAAAGCCACACACTATTCGTCTTTGAAGATTGGCCTTTGCGACGCATTGGCTAGCCTTCTTTGCGTGTTCGGCTGATCGCACGGAAACATATCCTGCCGCCTGAGCTGTGTTTTGTTCAGGCTTTTCGCAGCTCAGCTTGGCTAGGGGAAATATGGGAACAGATATAAGAAGAGTCCCGATGACTGGCCTGACGTGGCTATGGGTGCTCGTCAGCATCCTGACCTGGACCGGGAAGGCCCTTGCACAGCCTATCGAACTCGAACTGACGAAAGCAGCGGCCTCGCACGCCGAACTGTTGGAGCATTTCCAGCGCCCCATTATCGACTATACGGTCACCACTTACGGATCAAGAGAAGGGGCGCCGCCGAGCGTTACCAGCGTGGCTCAGACGCCAGATGGCTTTCTCTGGCTGGCCACGCCGGAAGGCCTGTTTCGCTTCGACGGCGCTCTTTTCGTTCATCAAGATGCCGTTCCAGGATCCGTATCGACGGTTACTTCCGACAACCAAGGTGGTTTGTGGCTGGCACATCCGCTCGGTGGAGCCGGTCGGCTTTTTCAGGGCAAATATGAGGATCACAGCGCGGGTTTGCCCCAGCACGCCATAAACCGATTGGTGGTGGACGCTGCGGGCATAGTCTGGGCCGAGTCTACGGTGGGCCCTTACAAGTTCGAGAACGGGAAGTGGACTCCTGTAGGCATCGCAGACGGCATCTCCGGGACGCCGCGCGTGGGTCAAATCGGCAAGCTTAAAGATGGATCCATTTGGATAACGCTTAACGTCTGGTCAGACGAGGCATGGATCAAATCGGCATCGGCGCACACCTTCCACGCCATAAACAAAGCCGCACTTTGGCGAGAGGTCTTCGGCGCCTCAGCCGATGAAATTCCACCCACCACTCAAAAAATGCTTGAAGAGGCGTTTACCGTTCCCCTTCAGACCTTTGTACAAGACCCTGCCGGAGCAACGTGGTACCTCAATAACGGCCTGTCCCGGGTGCGTTGGACCGCCGTCGCCAATCGGAAGCAATTTACAGATGAGTCTTTGGCGCACTTCAATCCAGCCTTGGCGGATGGATTGACCTGCATAACAACGGACCGGGAAGGAAACGTCTGGATTGGAGACAACGATGGCGTCGTTCGCGTTAGCGCAAACAAGCTCACCGCTATTGCACCTCCAGGCGAGATGATTGCACCGCTGCTTGCGAAGGGTCCACGCGGTGATGTGTGGATTGCGGCCGACGAAGACATTTATCACGCAGACGCCGGAACGATCAGCGCATGGCGCCACCGGGACGAAAGCGTTTCTGCGATCTTTATTTCCGCGATCTTTGTGGATCGGTCGCAACGACTTTGGATATTTCACTACGACAAGAGCAAAGACACAGGCAGGGAATCACCGGGTTTTATAGAGCGTATCGATTCAACCAACAAGGTGGAAAAGATCGACTATCCGGCGGGACTTTCGCGTACGCCCGTCGCATTTGCCCAGCTAAGCGGCGATAGCTATCTCATGGGCACACCGTTCGGTGTTTATCGTTACGCCAACCAATGGTTACCGGCAACCGGCTTTCCCAATCGCGGCGCATTAACTATCACCGACGACGGTTTTGAGAATACTTGGCTGACTTATGCGAACGGCGATGTGGCGGCATTCAAACACGGAAAGCAAACCCTCTACTCGGCCAAGAATATTGCGCTGGGTGCGGTTTACGCACTTGATCTGAAGCCGCAACATGTCTGGCTGAGCGGTGACAGTGGTATAGGTTTCCTCACCGGAGATCGCGTGACACCGCTGTGGAAAACAGAGGGAAACCCGTTCGTTGGCTCGCGTGGAGTCCTCGAAATGACAGATGGTGAGCTTTGGGTCAATGCAACCAGCGGCGTTTATCGGATCAGTCCGCAAGGCGTGAGCCGTCTTATGAGCGGCTCGCCTCCCCGGCCGAGCGAGATGGAAGTATTTCGCCAGGAAGATGGTCTGCTGGGGACGGTTGCAACCAATTTACGGGGCGGCCTAATCGAAGGGGGCGATGGGAAAATCTGGGTATCCCGCCTGGATGGGGCAAGCTGGTTAGATCCCCGCCACATTCTGCGCAACCCCGTACCGGCACAAGCAGTCGTGGATACGGTAGAGATTGATGGGCGCAAAGTAACCGTTGACGGCGACATCGACATTCCACCCCGCACACACCGCTTGCGTATCAATTTCACAGCCACTTCGTTGTCTCATCCAGACCACGTGTCATTTCGCTACCAACTTGAAGGCATCGACAAAGACTGGCAGGAAGCAACCACGCACCGATTTGCCGATTATTCCGATCCAGCGCCGGGAGCTCACTTGTTCAAGGTCGTTGGCTACAACGAGGACGGGGCATCGAGTGGAGTTCCTGCTGTAATCAAGCTGACGATCAAGCCCACGATTTACCAGACCTGGTGGTTCCGGATCCTCTGCGTTTTTGCCGTGGCGATCGCGCTGATCATTGCGTTCCAGGCTCGGATGCGGCTTGGCCGCGAGAAGCTACGTCTTGTGCTGGAGACCAAGCATGAGGAACGCGATCGCATCGCGCGCGAGCTGCACGACACCCTTATGCAATCCATGCAGGGCATGACGCTACAGATCCAAACGTGGTCCCAGGACGGCAACGATGAACGCCACCAGGAAATGCAGCGGGCCGCAGAATCGGCAACGACTGCATTGCAGGAGGGACGGCAAAGAATCCTAGCCCTGCGCGCTGCGTCTGATAGCGCGCCGAGTCTCTTGACCGAACTGCGAAAGACGGCCGAACATTTCGCGCTTCGATATCCTCTCGTCTTTGATCTCGGCGAAACGGGAGAGCCCACTGAGCTGCAACCGACTTCTTGCAAAGAGATACTGGAGATCGCACGGGAAGCTATTCGAAACGCGGCAACGCACGCCGACGCCAACGCCATATCCGTATTGCTCGACTACGGGATACAAGCGTTGACACTAACGGTAAATGACGATGGCAATGGCTTCCCCCGCCGTGTGCTGGAGGCAGGCACTATGCCCGGGCACTGGGGCCTGGTCGGTATGAAGGAACGAGCATGCGCTCTAGGGGCACAACTCTCGTTGGGTAATCGACCTCAGGGCGGCGCCGAAGTAAAGCTGGTGGTTCCAAGTTCGCTAGCTTATGAAAAAACACCGTCACGGCACTGGTGGAGGCGCAAACCGACAACCGGCTTTCCGGTTTGAATGCGCACCGGACCATCTTGCTCCAGCGCAGGGTTGCAGCAAGGACTTGTAGCGCTATCGATTGTGCGCCTTGCTGCCTTTCATGCATAAAAGAAGGCCCCTTTCGGAGCCTTCTGCACCACCCGAAAACTTACTTGGCGCCTGCTTCTACGTGCTTTGCCGCCTGTTCGATGATGCCGGCGACCACCTTGGGGTTTGACACATAAATGGCGTGGTTTCCTTTGACATTGGTCACCGTCGCATTCATCTGCTTCGCCATGGCACGCTGCGCTTCCACTGGAATCATGCGGTCGCCGTCGACGACGAGATAGAAGTCTGGCTTGGATTTCCACGCCGGCGTCGAGATAACGCCGCCGATGGCGGCGACATTCCAAGGCACTTGAGAGTCGGCCATGAATTGCGCGGCCTTCGGCGGCAGGTCAGCGGCAAAGGCTGCAGGAAACTTCGCGTTATCTAGCAGCAGCCAGCCATTGTCCGGCGGCAGGATCGGCGGCGGCGCCGCGCCGGGAATGGGATGAGAGATCAGCGTCTGGACCGATTCGCCAGCATTGGGGGCGAAGGCGGTAATGTAGACAAGTGCTTTTACATTGTCAGCGCTGCCGGCTTCCGTGATCACGGCACCGCCGTAGGAGTGACCGACGAGCACGACCGGGCCGGTCTGCTTGTCGAGCACGCGCTTGGTATAGGCAACGTCGTCCGCCAGCGATGCAGTGGGAATCTGTACGATGCTGACCTTGTAGCCGTCGTGGGTGAGGATGTCATAGACGCTCTTCCAACCGGAGCCGTCGACGAATGCGCCGTGAACCAGCACCACCGAAGGACGGGCCTCGGCAGCATGAGCTCCGCCACCGGCCATGACCGCGCCGCCCATCATGCTGGCCGCCAGAAATTTACTCAGATTCATAGATGAAGCTCCTGCAGCGCGTGAGTGCATACGGTCAACGGCGCTGTTGCGCTGCCCGCATGTGGCCCATGGGATGTGCCTTTGATTCTTGAAGACCTTGTCCGTCTTGCGCATGCCTGACCTTGAGGCGATACGCTGAACTCCTACGGCGCAAAGTTTTCCTTCAAACGCCGAAGAGTTCTTGCTTAATTGGGACAGCCGGCTTGAATTCGGACAAAGACGCGTCGCTTGCCTGGCCTGCCTCGATGTCTGATTTCAGAGGACGCGAGTTAACCGAGGGCGCGGCCGCAAGAGTGATCAAGTAAGGCGTTGGATCGAAGCTCGCAAATCAATACCCCAATTGGGGCATGAAGTCTGGCGCATGCAGTAATACAAAGGCGCGTGGGGGCAAAGGAATGCGCCCGATCCCCTCTTTATCTCTGAAAAATAACTCAACGCGATTCGTCACGATGCGCTTTGTTTTTCCGTAATGTTGCGAACAAATTCAGCGTTCCTGGCCTGTTGTTTGACCTAGGTCGTGCAGAAAAACGCTGTTTTCGCTTTCTGAAAAAAAGCGTTTCTGTTGTAGGCGACGCAGTCGCTTGCGCTATCCACTGCGAAAGCGGCCTTATCGATTGTGTCTGAAGTTGAGCTTATGAACCGTCCTTCCCCTGCGTTTCTGTTTTGCCTCCTGTTGGCCATGTCAACGCTCTGCGTCCAATCGACGCTGGCGGACGATGCGAACCTTGACCAAGGACCGATTCATCTTGTTCCAACGCCTTTGGAACCGAAGGCTGGAAAGGTGGTTGGCCTGGTTCTTTCCCGCTTTCATTATCGACCGCGGCCACTTGACCAATCTTTTTCAAAGGTGGTTTTCGACCATTTCCTCGGAGACCTGGACCCGGAGCGCAGCGTTTTCATGCGCTCTGACATTGACAGCTTTGCCCCAGAAGCGACTTCACTTGGCCAATCCACGGTCAACGGCGACCTCTCGCCCGCATTTGTGCTCATCAATCGCTATCTCAACCGCGCGCTTGAGCAATATCAATACGACCAAACGCTGCTGGGCAAAGGCTTTGACTTCACATCAAAAGACAGCTTCGAGATCGAACGCAAAAACGCCCCGTGGCCCAGCTCGGTAGCCGAACTTCACGACCTTTGGCGAAAGCGCACGGAAGACGACTGGTTACGACTCAAGCTTGCGGGGCAGGATGACGACGCGATCCGCAGGACGTTGGCGCATCGTTACGCTCGCGTGGCCGAACGCATTAAAAAAACAACGCCAGAAGACGCCTTTCAGATCTATATGACCGCCTTCAGCGAATCGATGGATCCGCACACAGATTATTTCGTTCCAAAAACTGCGCTTGAGTTCAACACGACGATGTCTCTCTCCCTCGTTGGGATCGGCGCATACCTGCGCGAGCACGACGAATACGTTCAAATAAGCGAACTCGTACCGGGAGGGCCTGCGGGCGCTTCGGGGAAAGTCCATGTTGGCGATCGCATCGTGGCGGTTGGCCAAGGTGAAGCGGCAACCCTGGTGGACGTTGTAGGGTGGCGTGCCGATGACGTCGTGTCGTTGATACGCGGTGCGGTAGGGTCATCCGTGCGAATTGAGCTCTTGCCGGATGAAAGCAAAGGTGACTCGGTCACTCGGACCGTTGTCCTTCAACGACGAAAGGTATCGGTCGCGGACGAAGCCGCGCGCGCATCCATTATCGATTCCGTTGATCAAGGCCACCGGCAGAGGATCGGCGTTATCACGGTGCCCTCGTTCTACGAGGACTTTGACGGAAAGCGTACGGGGGATCCGGGCTACCGAAGCCTCACTCGTGACGTGAGGCAAATGCTCACAGATTTCCAGAAGACACACGTTGATGGGGTACTCATCGATCTTCGCAACAACGGCGGCGGTTCCCTGACCGAAGCGACAGGATTGGCAGGCCTTTTTTCTGGCCCAGGTCCGGTTGTGCAGGTTCGGGATGCCCGGGGTAACGTCGAAGTTGATAACGCTCCCAACAGCCAAGCTGCGTGGACGGGACCCCTCGGCGTATTGATCAACCACGGCTCAGCATCTGCGTCGGAAATCTTTGCGGGCGCCATCCAGGACAGGAAGCGTGGCGTAATCATTGGCGAGACTACGTTCGGAAAAGGCACCGTTCAAAATCTGGTGGATCTTGACTCGATTGTTGGGCGCGATGGGACCAATGAACTGGGTGAGCTGAAAATGACGATCGCTCAGTTTTACCGGATCAATGGTGTGAGCACACAGCTCATCGGTGTGAAACCTGACATTGCTTTTCCGCCAACCGGCCAGGAGAAGCAATTTGGCGAATCCACCTATAAGAACGCTCTACCGCCCTCGACAATTCCTGCGCTTCAGGTCACCGCTGGCCCTACCCAGCCACACTTCGTGAGCCTGCTCGAAGAGATACACGCGACCCGCGCAGCGCACTCGCAGCCCTGGCAGCTCATGCTGGAAGAAATTAAAACCGCCGGGCAGGTTTCCTCGCGCACTACCGTGTCACTCAACTTCGCTGAAAGAAAAGCACAGCGCGATGCCGACATCGCGATCGCCAAAGCTTTCCAAGATCGTCATCGCAAACTCGACCAGGCCGCGGGACTGCCCTTTGATGGTGACGACGCAACGCTTGCCGACGACGGGCTTGATCCATCCGAACGCGCGCTGTCCGCCGAAAAAGCGCCATCCACGAAAGTGGATCTGACAGACCCCGCACTACGGGAGGCCGCGCAGATTGTCGCTGACGAGTCACGCTTACTGATCCTGTTCGCGGGCGCCACCGTCTAACTTTTTTTGCAACCGCATTCGCCGAGCAAGCCCGCATACCGGCAGCTAACTAACCGCCGCGCAGCGGGCAGGCCAAACCCGAAGAGAATAAAAGACCATGCTTCGAAAAACTTTTCAGCTGTTGGCCATTTTTTGCTCGCTAGCGTGGGTGCACTCCGCTCATGCCATCACGGTAACGATGGACACGCAGTCCGCCAAAGCCGCGTTAGAAGCGCTCAATGATCCAGCGTTGACGCACGACGAAGCGATCAAGGTAGCGAAAATGACGGGCAACCAGGGAACGATACGTAAACTCAACGAATTCAAGATTCCCGCTACCACCGAGACTTTTGCGAGCGCGCTTTACGCAGCGGCTCACGGTAAAAAGGTGACCGATCCAGCTGAGACAAACTTTTTCTTTGATGTAGTCAAATCAAAGGATGCGCAGCTTCTAGAGCTTGTAAAAACCATTGATACCAACCCGGAGGCTTTCCAGTCGGACATCAAAAAACGCATCGCCATGTTTACACCATCCAACGCCGACATCAGCCTGCATGGATATGTCGTAGCAGCCGGTGATGGCGGAGGCTACGCCTTCGGCGATACGGATTTCTACCTCAACGTAGGCATCATCGATGAACTCGTCGTTGCCAAGACCGTGGCCACTCATGAGCTCTACCACGCCGTTCAAGGTGCTTACGTAAAGGATCGCGACATTCCAAAAGTAGCGATGTCGAACGCCAGCTGTGCTTCGACCGCCAAACTTTTTGCCAATTTGTATGAAGAAGGTACGGCCGTCTACGTCGAAGACATTTCGCTGTTGGCGACATCACGCTCGGCGAGCGGCATGCGGCAAGAAGCTGATTTGACCGACGGTATAAAGCAAGTTCGATGGAGTTCGGCACTTCTTGAAATATCCATCGCCGCCCTGACTGCGCACCATGCTGTTCCGTACGACAAAGTGTACGGCGTTGGCTTCTATGGCCACGCCATCCTTTACAACATCGCCTACGTCATGGCGAAAGCTATCGTGGACAACGGCGGTCCGCAGGCACTAACGAAGCTTCTCAAAGAACCCTCCTACGAGTTTATTTTGCAGTACGCGCAACTTCCTCGGTACGGCGCCGACGAGGACCATCCCAAGCTTGGGCCTAACACCATCGAAATGGCTAATACGCTGGCAACTGGGTGCAAATAAAGCGGCAACTTTATTTGACGAGGCAATCATCAAACCAAGCTGATCGAGTAGCCGACGATATTCGTCGGTTACTCAATAAGTGTCTGCCGTGTTGAAAGTGAAAACATCCCTCTGTTTTCGAAGGCGTTCAGTGCGCAGGATGCTGACACGTACCTAAGGCGCAAGAACTCGGCGCTAACTTTGATAACACCCGTGCATGTCGTAAAACTTCATCCGGTCCGAGGGGACCTCCATGGCCCATGTAGAAGCGTTTGGCACCGCCTCGGACAAGGCGTTCCAGTTCGCGGGAAACAGTCTGCGGGTCGTCTTCAAACGGGGGACGCATTGCACGCCCCTTGAACGCAATGCCGCCGATCCCGATTCCCGATGCGATCAAGTCACCTATCAAAGCGTCTTGCGACGATAGTTCGACCGCAATCGAGCCAGGTGTGTGCCCCGCCGTGTGCCGAACCACCCCGTCAACACCAAAATCCGTCAGGCTCAGCGCGTCCGCATTCTCCATCAAGATATCTGGCTCAAAGCCCTCGTAGGGCTCGTGCGGCGCCGGCGTCTTCACGAAGAGCCGTCCTGCCCAGCCTGTCGTGCAATAAGTCATCGGCACATTGCGGTTGTAGAACTCAGCGTCGTCCTTGTGCGCGAGAATCGGGGCTCCCGACAAGTCGCGAACGCGTGCAGCGCTACCTGCATGATCGGTGTGTGCGTGCGTCACGATGATCAGCTTGATGTCTTTGAAGGACAATCCGTTCTTGTGCAGCACCCGCTCGATCTTGCGCTCTGAGCCGGGTATGCCGGCATCGACGAGTATGCAACCGGAGTCGTTTTTGATGAGATGCGCGTTGACCATACTGAAGGGCAAGATGGGGATGCGAATGATCTGCGGGTTAGACATGACAATGACCTTTAAGTGATTGGGTAGCGTGTTCTACTCGGCTACTCATTGGCCTGAGGCGCTTTCAAGAGCGGCCGGTCGCACGCTTTGGATGCCAGCATCAGCGTTTCTTTCTATGCTCATAAACAGGAATGTTTGTTGGCTGCCGCCTGCTGCGCTGCCTCGCAATTCGGACAACGCAACAGCACTACCTCCTTGTGCGTCGACGGCGACGAAATTCCCTCATCGGTCAGGGATACCGCGAAAGCTTTGATCAGGTTGGCGATGTCATCCGGCGCCTCAAGCGGCAACAGGTGGCCGAGCTTTGGAAGCACGTAAAGCTGTGCCTGGGGAATTCGAGGAAGAAGCTCGTGCCGAAGCACCTCTGACGGATCGACTCGATCATGCTCACCGCAGACAACCATGACGGGTACATCGATATCCGCCACGGCAGCGCTAATGTCTTCCTGACTTGTCACCAGCGGCCATGCCTCCTTTGCCGCCGGAGCACCGGCCACGCTGTCGGCAATGACGGTTTCAAGATCCTCCGGGGCGAGGCCGTTTGGCGCGAGAACCTGTTCGACTGTGGCCACGACGCTCGCGCGCGAATCGTAGGCGTTGACCATTGATCGGCGAACCTCTAGCGGCAGATGCAATGGAGACGGAGGCGCTGGCGCGACCAGCGCAAGGCCGATGAGTCCGCGAGGACGACGGGAAGCGAGCAACTGCGCAACCTTGCCACCCATCGAATGCCCGACGAGGATGTAGCGCTCCAGGTCGAGCTTATCGATCACGACCTGCACGTCGTCGGCCATGTCCGTCAGCGCATACCCGCTCTGCGGCGCAGCCGACCGCCCCCAGCCGCGCTGATCGAGCGCGACCGTACGGAATTGAGATGCCAGGGCCTCGATGACGTGCCGCCACGTGCGCGCAGAACCTCCCCAGTAATGCAGGAAGACGAGCGCCGGCGACCCCGCTCCGTACTGCTCCACATGCAGTTCAACATTGTTCGATAAAATCATCATGACGATCGTCCTTGCGTGCGAGTGGGGGCGGCGCCGAGTGACCCGGCCGACCGCCCTTCTTCTCTGCCTATGCGGTGCCTGGCGGATTGCCGCCGAGTCGGTCAGCCCGCGGCTTGCAGAATGAAACTGGCCACAGTGCCGGGCTGCGAGAGCATCGGTACATGGCTGCTGTTTACATGGGCGACCGTCGCGTTCATCCGTGCCGCCATTTGCTCCTGCTCCACCGGCGGGATCGCATGATCCTGATCGCCGATGAGGTAATAGGTCGGCCGGTTCTGCCACGCCGCCTGCGTGAGTACTCCGCCCAGGGCGGCCCCGTTGATCGGCCCTTGGGTCGCGAAAGCCACGGCTTTTTCGTCTTCATCCAGATCCTGGGCAAACAGTTCGAAAATGCCGGCGTGGGTGAGCTTGAGGAAGCCTTGCGCATCGGGCCTGATCTCGGCACTCAATGGCGCGGATTCAAACTTCGCGAAAAGCGTACCCGCCGACTCGCCGGCATCCGGCGCGAAGGCATCGATGTAAACCAGGCGAACAACCTTGGCATCGTTGCCGGCTTCGCCGATGACCGCGCCGGCATAGCTGTGACCGACCAGAACGACCTCACCTTCGGCCAGCGCTATGGCACGCCGCACAGCGGCAACGTCCTCTTCGAAGCCCGTCAGCGGCAGCTGGACGGCCGTGACAGCCAGCCCCTTTTTAACCAGTAGCGGAATCACCTTGGCCCAGTTCGAGCCATCGCCCCATGCGCCGTGAACCAGAATTACGTTTGAAATTGCAGTCATTGTCCTTCTCCACTCAGTTGGGTTTCGCCGTTGCCGGCTCGTCAATCGACAGGAAAAAGTCTAGGCTTTGCATCGACCGGCGGAAATGACATATTTCCCTCCTAATCCGCCAACTGGAGAGTGACATGCCCCGTCCCGGCGTCTCGAGAACGATCTGGTTTGTCGTGTTTCCCGGCTTCGAATTACTCGACCTCGGGGGACCGCTGTGCGCATTCAATCTCGCCATCGATTTCCACCAGGCGAGTTATGACGTGCGCATCGTCTCGACCGATGGCGGGTTGGTGCGCGGCTCCTCCGGCGTTGCGATCGACACCGTGCCGCCGCCATCGCCAAACCATCTCGATACGCTGATGGTCGTGGGCGCGTCCACCACGGAAATCCTGGATGAGCAGACCGAAACGGCGGCTCTGATCCGTGCGATCGCACCACGTGCCCGCCGCAAGGCCAGCGTCTGCACCGGCGCCTTCCTTCTCGCGGCCGCAGGCTTGCTCGACGGCCGTCGCGCGACGACGCACTGGCGGTACGCCGCTGAACTCCAGCGGCGCTATCCGTCGATCAAGGTGGATGCTGATCGAATCTTCGTTCGTGAGGACGATACCTGGACGTCGGCCGGCATCACCGCGGGCATCGACCTTGCGCTGGCGATGATCGAGGAGGATTGCGGGATCGAGATTTCCAAGGCGATCGCGCGCGATCTCGTGGTGTATCACAGGCGCAGCGGCGGGCAGTCGCAGTTCTCCACCATGCTTGATCTTGAACCCAAACCCGGGCGCATCCGCGATGCGCTGGCGTACGCCCGCGCGCATCTGGACGAACGTCTGTCGGTGGAAAAATTAGCCGCCGTGGCGAACATTAGTGAGCGCCAGTTTGCACGGCAGTTCACCGCGGAAACGGGCGAAACACCAGCGCATGCCGTCGAGCGACTTCGCTGCGAGGCCGCGCTCCCGCGCATCGAGGGTACCAGCGAACCGCTCGATCAGATCGCCTTGAAGGTTGGGTTCGTTGCCATGGAGCGCATGCGCCGCGTATGCATTCGAATCTACGGGCAATCACCGCAGGCGTTGCGCCGCCGCAGCCGCAGCCGCGCGCAAAAATCCTAGCAACGCTATTTTGTCGCGCTGATGTCGCCCCATCCCAAATAAAAAGGCCCCGCATTGCTGCAAGGCCTTTGATGCACTGGTGCCGGCACCCGGATTCGAACTGGGGACCTACTGATTACAAATCAGTTGCTCTACCAACTGAGCTATGCCGGCATTAAGGGTGGCGATTCTAGCAGGACGAGGACGCGCGGAACATGCCGTGCGTATTCGGGCAACCGCGTTTCGACTCTGATTCGCCGATCAGAAACAGCTGACGCTGCGGGAAGTCACGCCGCTGGCACGGACATGGCTGCGCCAGTCGAAGCGCGGCGTGTTGCTGGCGACCAGATCCAGCCAATACTGCGGCACGGCCTGACTGCGCTCGCTCATGCGGGCCGGAAAACCCGCGGCGGCAACTTCATCACGGCGTTTGCGCGCGTTGGCCGGATCTTTGAAGACGCCCAACGACACCGTATTGGGCTGGTCGCCGCTGCTGACGACGAAATAATCCTTGATGTTGTGCGCGCTTAGCTGACGGGCCAGCTCGAGTGCCTGGGCATGGCTGGAGGTAGCGGCAAGATAAACCCACCAGCCGCTGGACTGCGCGACCTGATCCTGACGAGTGCGCGTGCGAACGATCTGCGCAGCCAGCGCCGTGCGCGCGTTGCGCACATCCTGCGGCGTAGCAAAGGGGCCCAGCGCGAGGCACGTTTGACTCATCGCGCCCGGAGCGCGAGCCGTGGATGCAGATAGAGATTTAGGCGTCGGCTTAACCGGCGCCGATGCCGAGTCTACCGTCGGGCCAGTGCTCGCAGGCGCAGCCGCCGCGGTATCCGATGCAGCACTGGAAGCATTCGAAATGGGCAAACCGGCAACCGCGCTGCTGCCGGCCCCGGCAATCGATGAGGAACTAGGCGTTTCAGCACTCGAGGCCGGCGGCGGCATCTCGGACAACAGCCGAAGTTCGCGCACGCCCGGATCAGCCGCGTGCGGAATGCCCACGTACGGCTGGCCCAGCAGCAGCCAGGCACCTACCGCAATATTGAGCGCAGTCAAAAGCACAAACAGCAGTCGCAGAAACATCCATCCCCCAGCCGACACCCCGGCAACATCAAGCTACATTCTAGATCGGCGAAGTCATCCCGGTCTGCGTATTTACCCATACCGACAGCCCGCGCAACACGCCGTCGCGGGTCATCTGAACCGGTATCGACAGCAGCGGCTGCAGCTGGGCTGCATCACCGCCACCGAGAATCAGCGTGGGCGCGCCACCGAGCATCGGCGCTACGCGCAAGGCAAAGCGCTCGATCAGCGCTGCTGCCGCGTGCCAGCAACCCGACGCCACCGCGTCCGGCGTGTTGTCGGCCAGCTCGATTATGCTGCCGGGCCGGTCGAGCTTGATGCGTGCCGTAGCATCGAGCAGCGAGCGCTGCATCAGCTGTGGCCCTGGCGCGATAAGCCCGCCGAGATGGCGACCATCAGCGGCCAGCGCGTCCAGCGTCAGCGCCGTCCCCGCACTGGCCAGGACGCATGGCGCGTGGCCGTCGGCAAAGGCAGCGACCATTCCCAGAAAACGATCCACGCCAAGCCGCTGCGGTTCGGCATAAGCATTGCGCACACCGCACGCACTGGCCGGCGTACGCAGCCAGATGGGCTCACGCGCAAAGACGCTTTTTACGACTGCGGTAATCTGTGCTTCGCGCGCGACATCCACCACCGAGGCAGCGACGATGATTGCGGGTGACGGCAGTCCTTTCCACGCCGCGGCGAGTACCGTTGCCGGATCGTCCTGCCAGTCCAGCGCGCCCTGCGCCAGCCAGCCGTCGGGCTCAAGCATCAGCGCCCACTTCAGACGCGTATTGCCCATGTCCAGCAGCAGCTTCATGCGCGACGCACCGTGACATCGGCGCTGTCGACAGGGCGCAGGCTGCCGTCGCTCAGGCGTACGCGCAGCGCACCGCGCGCATCGACGCCCGCGCCGGTGCCTTCGAACGCGCCGAGCGCGCCACTGAGTTGCAATGGCTGATCGTTCAAAAGATCGTGCCTGGCGTATTCGTCAGCGAAACCGGCAAAGCCTTCGCGCTCGAACTGGCGCAGGCCATCGACCAACGCCGCAATCAGGGCGCCGGCAAACCGGTTGCGATCCGGTGGCGCGGCACCGGTCAACGTTGCCAGATCGCAAGCCGGCTGCCCGGCCTGCTCGCGCAGGGCATCGGTGAGGCGAAGATTGAGTCCGATGCCGATGATCGCCGCGCAAGGCCCCTGATATTCCCCGTTGAGCTCGACCAGTATGCCGCCGAGCTTGCCATCGGCCGTCAGCAGATCGTTAGGCCATTTAAGGCCGGCGCCAGCAATCTCGAAGGTCTTCAGCGCGCGCAGCACGATCACTCCGATGGCCAGTGACAATCCGCCCAATGCGCCGAACCCCCGATCAAAACGCTTGACGCAGGAAAGATACACATTCAACCCGGGCGGCGAGAGCCACTGGCGGCCACGGCGACCGCGACCGGCGCTCTGAGTCTCCGCCAGCAGCACGGTGAGATCAGCCGCCGAGGCCCCACGGCGCTGCAGCTCGCTCGAAGTGGAGTCCAGCTCCCAGTGCACCTCCAATGCCCCCAACGCGTGCGCCGAACCCGGCGGCATCGCCGCACGAATCAGCGTGGCATCGAGCATCTGCAGCGGCCATGGCAGGCAATAGCCGGACGCACCCCGCGCTTCGATCGGCACCCCGCGCGCGCGCAGCGCTTCGATCTGCTTCCAGATTGCGGCGCGAGTCACGCCGGTTTGCGCGGCCAGACCCGTACCGGAAATCGGTTCGCCGGCGGCCAGCGCCGTCAACAGTTCGACCGGCTGCATCAGCGAGCCACCACGCGGCCAGCCCAAGGCATGGCGCTGCGCTGTTGGCGCGACAGAGAAATCGAAATTCGCATCCGCCCAGTTTAGCTGGCGAATGTGAGGCAGCCCAACAACGTGAAGCATGCGCCGTAAAGAACCGGGCTTCAGCACTGGCATCACCGGGGGCTTTCTGAGACGATCAGGCTCTTCGTTGCCGATTCGGGAATTCGAACGCCATGAGCGTCAAACATTGGCTCGTCGGTTGTGCCTTGTGTTTTGCCAGCATCGGTGGTGCAGCGGCAACGTCGGTCGAGGGCCGGGATCTGGACACGGCGGCGCACGGAAGCAGCGACGCGAACACCGCGCACGATGCAGGCGTCAGCGATCTGCAGGGCACGGCCCGCGAAAATGGTACGCGCGGCCATGCCGGCGACGGTTCCAAAACCACCTCCAGCGCCGGCGATCGGAGCAGCGTCGAGAGCTCACCCTCGCTGCGTATTCCGCCCAGTCATCTGGGTTGGCAATCGCTTTTACCCGGCTCCATCCAGTAAGCGTTCGAGGGTATGCCCGTACGTTGGTGGCAGTCGCTGCGGGCGCAGCTCGAACCACCGCCAATAGCCGACCCGCTATGGCGACGTGCGCTGACTGGATGTGCGCTGGTACGCAATCTGGATGACGACAGGCAACAGCCGCTGCGCCGGCTGGCAGCCGCGTTTCTTTCGCGCAAACGTTTTCACCCACTGGCCGGCGTCGCACTGGATGATTACTGGCGACTGCTGATCGCCATGCAGGCCTGCCTGCCGGCATTGCAACAGGGATCGGGCTATCTGCGCGGCTGGCGAGATGTGCTGATATACCCCGGCGAGTTCACGGTGCGTGGCAATCAGCACGACTGCCACAACAGCCTGATCCACAGCAGTGGCGAACACGCCAGCAACGATGCGCGGGAACACAATTCGCTGGTGCTCTCGCTTTCCGATGTGCAGCTCGATCTTGAGCAGCCCTGGGATGGCTACAACGTCGTGCTGCATGAAATGGCGCACAAGCTGGACATGCTCGATGGTCCGGCCGACGGTGTGCCGCCGCTGACGGATATTTCCAGGCCGCGCTGGATCGAGCAATTTCGGCTGGCCCAGCAGCGCCTCGCCAATTTGCCGGAAAGCGAGCGGGCTTATCCGCAGGCGCGATCGGCCAACGAAAACGCGGCCGAGTATTTTTCAGTGGCTACCGAACTGCATTATTCGCAGCCGGGCGTGCTGCGCGAAACCGAACCCGCCATCGCCTACCTGCTGCAGGCGTTTTACGGCGCCTCGCCCGCTGACGCAAACGACCGCAACACGCCCGCTTCCGTAAGCGATATTTCAGGTGTGCTCCACCGTCACGCTGAAACGAGCACCACCGAATTCGGGTGAGCGGTCCACCACCAGCTCGCCTTTGTAGGCATGCACAATATCCTGCACGATCGACAGGCCTATGCCATGCCCTTGCACGCGCTCATCGCCGCGCACGCCACGCTGCAGAACTTTCTCGATCTTGTCCGCGGCGATACCGGGGCCGTCATCTTCGACGCTCAACCACAATCCGGCGCGATGCTTCGTCGATGAAGGCCGCTCCTTCGCCACCAGCAGCACGCGGTGGCCGGCCCATTTGAACGCGTTTTCCAACAGGTTGCCCATCAGCTCGAGCAGGTCACCCTGCTCGCCATAGAACACGGCGTGCTCGTCGATCTCGAATTCGCACAGCACGTTCTTGGCCGCGTAAACCTTCTCCAGACTCTGCACCAGATCCTCGGCATGGCCGGCAATCGGCACGGCGCTAGCGAAGGTTTGCCGGCCGGAGGTGGCCGCCCGCGACAGCTGGTAGGCCACCAGCTCATCCATCCGCCGGACCTGGTCAAGCACGCCGCTGCGACGCGACGCGTCATCCACGCCAGGGGACTCGATCTGCGAACGAATCACCGCCAACGGCGTTTTCAGGCTGTGCGCCAGATCGGCCAAGGTATGCCGGTAGCGCTTGCGCTGCTCGCGCTCGTTGTCGATAAACACGTTGATGCGCTCGGTCAGGCCGGTCAGTTCCAGCGGGTACTGGCTGTCCAGATGATCGCTCTCCCCGCGCTCGACCCGCGTCATGTCGCTGGCCACCTTGCGCAGCGGCGTGAGGCTCCAGCGCAGCAGCAGAAACTGCAGCACGATCAGCATGACGCCGAGTATCGACAGCCAAACCTCCAGCTGGCGTCGGTACGCCAGGTTGTCGCCTTCGAGCTGATCCTCGGTCTGCGCGACCATCACGGTCAGCCGCACCGATTTTTTTTCCACCGTATCGAGCGCCACGCCGTAGCTGAAGTAATACAGCCGGCCCATGCGCGTATCGACCGGCCCGACAAACCGGCGTTCGCCGGGCGGCAGCGGACTGACAAAGGTAAAGTCCCGGCCGATCGCCGAAGACGACTCCCAGCGATACCCGTCGTCGCCCAGGGCGATGGCATAAAGACCCGAACCGGGCCGTGAGAAATTGGGATCGGGCGAGTTGTCCGGCGGCAGCAGTTTGCCGTAACGGCTGACGTCGAAATTGGTGATGTAGGCGATGGCATCGTTTTGCAGGCGCTCCTGCAAAGCGCTCAGTGCGCGATTGCGGTTGGCCTGCGACAGGGTCAGACCAACGAGGCCGAGAAACCCGGCCAGCACAAATCCGGCGGCAATCGCCGCGCGCGCCGCCAGTGACAGCGGCTGGCGCGGCGGCACGGGATTATTCGTCGTCGCCGTCGGTGCGCGGGATGGCAAAGCGGTATCCGCGTCCACGTACCGTCTCGATGGGTTTGAGGGTGCCTTCCGGGTCGAGCTTGCGGCGCAGGCGGCCGATGAATACCTCGAGCACGTTGGAGTCGCGGTCGAAATCCTGCTGATAGATGTGCTCGGTGAGGTCGGCCTTGGAAACCAGCTCGCCGGCGTGCAGCATCAGATATTCCAGCACTTTGTATTCGTAGCTGGTCAGGTCGACCAGCTTGCCTTCCACCGTGACCGTCTGCGCGGTGGTATCGAGCTTGATCATGCCGCAGGCGAGTATCGGCTTGGACCAGCCGCTGGCACGGCGCACCAGCGCATTGATGCGCGCCAGCAGCTCCTCGACGTGGAAGGGCTTGACCAGGTAATCGTCGGCACCGTGCTTGAGGCCTTCGACCTTGTCCTGCCAGCTGCCGCGTGCGGTAAGAATCAGGATCGGATAGCGCTGACCGGCCTCGCGCAAAGCCTTGACCAGATCCATGCCGGACATCTTTGGCAGACCCAGGTCGATAATCGCCAGATCGAACGGCACTTCGCGGCCGAGGTAGATGCCCTCCTCGCCATCCTGCGCCGCGTCAACGGCAAAACCATCGCGTTTCAGGCGAGCGGCCAGCGTCTCGCGCAGCGGCGCCTCGTCCTCCACCAACAGGATGCGCATCAGTGTCTCTCCTTGGTGCCCGGATTACGGCCGGGCGGGTTCTTGAATGATGGTGTGAAAACCGGTGTGTACGTTGACCCTTTGCTTTCGTCAGCAGGAACGGCCATGACCCGCACATGCCCCTGCGGGGTAAGCACCTTGATGCGGTACTCCAGGCGCCGCCCCATGCGATGCGGCTCGGCCGAAAGCACCTTGCCACTCGTATCCTGCTGAACTTTCAGCACAGCCTGATCCATCGACACCGACGGTTCCTCCGACTGTGCCGATACACCTATTGCCGTAGCCAACCCTGCGATTGTGAGCAGAGCCACGGTGAATATTTTGTAGGTTCCCATACGTCGACAGTCCGTCCGGCGACTGCCGGAGCGTTCAGCTTAGGCAGTCGGGGCTGAATACTGACCGGACGAACGCGCGCTGTCACGCCGCTATCGAACACGGCGCCAGCGCCCGCTCGATCAGCTCCCAGCCGGCACCGGGCAAATGTGCACCCTCACTGATCGTGCGGCGAAACGCGCGCGCGCCGGGCTCGCCCTGAAACAGTCCCAACAGATGGCGGCTGATGTGCTTGAGCGCGGCGCCACGCGCCAGCTCGGCTTCAACATACGGCCGCAGCTGCCGCAGCACCTCCTCACGCGAGCGCAATGGCTCGCCGTAAAGCGCCGCCTCGACCTGCGCCAGCAGGTAGGGATCGTGATAGGCCGCACGGCCCAGCATCACGCCATCGACCTGGGCCAGATGCGCCTGCACCTGTTCCACCGTGGTGATGCCGCCGTTGATCACCACCACCAGCTGCGGAAATTCGCGCTTCAGCCGATAGACGCGCTCGTAATCCAGCGGCGGAATCTCGCGATTTTCTTTCGGCGACAGTCCCTGCAACCAGGCCTTGCGCGCGTGCACCGCCAGCACGCCAACGCCGGCCTCGAGCATGGTCTCGGTGAATTGCTGCAGATCGGCGTAGTCGTCCTGATCGTCCACGCCGATCCGGCACTTTACGGTCACCGGCACGCCGACCGCGTCGCGCATCGCCTTGACGCAATCGCCGACCAGCGCCGGCTCGCGCATCAGGCAGGCACCGAAGCGACCGGACTGCACGCGATCGGACGGGCAACCGACGTTGAGATTGATCTCGTCGTAACCGGCCTCGGCACCGTCGCGCGCGGCCTGCGCCAGCTCCCGCGGATCGCTGCCACCAAGCTGCAGCGCCACCGGATGCTCCTGCGGGCTGTACGCGAGCAGGCGCAGCTGTCGACCCCGTACCAAGGCCGCGCTAGTCACCATCTCGGTATACAGCCGCGCGTGCGGCGACAGCAGCCTGTGGAAATAGCGGCAGTGGCGGTCGGTCCAGTCCATCATCGGCGCCACGCAGACGCGCCACGGCAAGGTGGCGGATTCGGCGGGGTCAGGGGTGTTCAGAGCGTTGATCATCGCCGACGTATTGTCCCGGATTGACGTCCTCAAGGGGAGCCTCGGTCTCGGCCTCGCTGGCTTTTTTCCGAAAATGAAGCGAGCTGACGCGAAGTCCGACGCCAAGGATCGTGGCCAAAGCGGCGGCCACTTTCAGCTTCAAACTGAAAAGGGCCACCGCCGCAAACAGCACCGCGACGAAAAGATCGCGCGTCAGCCAGACCAGCGCGCGAGCCCGGGTAACGTCCGGCGCCAGTTTGGCGATAAACGCCGCATAGCCCCAGCCGGCAGCGAGGCAAAGGTAATTGGCCATCAGCGCCAGCGCATAGATCAGCAGACCCACCGCATTCCATTCGCCGTCGCCTTCGAGCATCTGCCGGATCACCACCGGCATCAGCGATACCAGGCTTAGCAATAACAAGCTGATCAGCGTCATCGGCATATCGACTCGGCGCAGATGAGCCAGCGCGGATCGATGGCGTATCCACACGCCGCTGATGATCGCGAAGCTGACGAAATAGGTGGCTAGCGGACGCAACCATGCGTTCAACAGATCGGCACCTACCTGCACTTCGGGCTTCAGCTCCACAGCGGACAATGTCATGGCAATGGCAAACACGCCATCGGACAACATGATCAGCCGCTCGAAATGGCGCTGGTGAACATGATGGCCCTGCACGGGCTTGGGCGCGCCTGTTTCCATGTGGAACTCCCCTCACGTGGACTGCGCTCATGATGCCGCAAAATGTCGCATCGGTTTTGTTCGCCGCGCCGGGTACAACGCGCGTGTATCGCGTAAAATGGCTCGCCATAGCCAGTGCAGTTCAGCCGCAAACACGTGCGCCGACGGCCCGCCAACGCTCTTGATTCGCCGTGCGGCGATCAACCTACTGCACTCAAAAATATCGAGACAACCACCCATGGTCGCAATGGCAACCGAGCACGTGATCGACGTGCACCACTGGAACGATTCGCTTTTCAGCTTCCGCACCACGCGCGACCCCGGCTTCCGCTTCGACAGCGGCCAGTTCGTGATGATGGGGCTGGAGGTCAATGGCCGTCCGCTGCTGCGCGCGTATTCCATCGCCAGCGCACATTACGAAGAGCATCTGGAATTTTTCTCGATCAAGGTCGCCTACGGCCCGCTCACGTCACGCCTGCAGCACCTGCAGCCGGGCGACCCGGTGCTGGTCAGTCGCAAGCCGACCGGCACGCTGGTATTGAACGATCTGAAGCCCGGCCGGCACCTGTATCTGCTGGGCACCGGTACGGGCCTGGCGCCGTTTCTGAGCCTGGCGCGTGACCCCGATACCTATGAGCGCTTCGACAAGATCGTGCTGGCGCATGGGGTGCGCAACATCAACGACCTGGCCTACGGCGACTATCTCGAACGCGAGCTGCCGCAGCACGAGTACCTCGGGCCGTTGGTGCGCGACAAGTTGATCTACTACCCCAGCGTCACCCGCGAACCTTTCCGCAATCGCGGCCGCATCACCGATGCCATTGCCGACGGCTTGATGAGCCAGACCGTGGGACTGCCTCCGCTGGATCCCGCCATCGACCGCATCATGCTGTGCGGCAGCCCGGCCATGCTGGAGGATCTCAGCGAACTGCTCGACGGCCGCGGTTTCCGGGCTTCGCCGCGCACGCGCGAGCCGGGTGACTATGTGATTGAACGCGCCTTCGTAGAAAAGTAGCCACACTGGCCTCCATCCGACATCACCCGTCGGCATGAGGAAATACCCGCATGGACATGGCGCTCTACCTGCTTGCCGCGGCGCTGATTATCGGTGGCCTGGTCGGTTCCGTACTGCCCGCGCTGCCGGGCTTGCCGATGATCTTTGGCGGTGTCTGGCTGGTTGCCGGGGTCGACGGCTATCGACACATCGGACTGTGGTGGCTGTTGCTTATCGGTAGCCTGGGCGCAGCCGGCGTGATCATCGAGTTTGTCGCCAGCGCGCTTGGCGCCAAACGGCTGGGCGCCAGCCGGCAGGCGTTGTGGGGAGCCGGCCTGGGCACGATGGCAGGCATGTTTTTCGGCGTACCCGGACTGATATTCGGCCCCTTCATCGGTGCCTTGCTGGGCGAACTGGCCTCCGGCAAAAGCGTGCTGCGCTCGGCACACGTCGGCATCGGTACGTGGCTCGGACTGCTGTTAGGCACATTGATGAAACTGGTGATCTCGTTCGTGATGGTCGGGTTGTTCGGCGTAGCGTGGCTGCTGCACTGATCAGCCGCCGCGGCTGTTACGTCGGCGCGCCAGGTATCACATAGAGCAATACCGCCAGAAAATGCAGCACGCTGCCGCTGAGTACGCACAGGTGCCAGAGCGAATGGTGATAAGGCAGCTTGCGCCACAGATAGAACGGCACGCCCAGCGTGTATGCCAGCCCACCGCCAATCAATAACGCCGTGCCGCCGGCCTGCAGATAGGCGCTCAGCGGCTTGAACGCAATCATGCCAATCCAGCCCATGCCGACATAAAGCAGCACGGCGAATTTGCGATAGCGCTTGAGCGGGCCGATCTCAAGTGCGCTGCCCAACAGCGCCATCGTCCACACGGCGATGAACAATCCCAGTCCCCACGCGCCCGGCAAGGCAATCAGCGTAAACGGCGTATAGGTGCCGGCGATCAGCAAAAAAATGGCGATGTGATCCAGCGTGCGCAGTGTCGGCTTGGCCACGACGACCGGAATGGAGTGATAAAGCGTGGACGCGGTATACAGCAGAATCAGGGTGGTGCCGTACACCGCGCACGCCGCGATCACGCGCGCGTCGCCGTGGCGTGTGGCAAACGCCACAAGAATCGCCAGCCCCGCAATGCTCAGCACGATGCCGATGCCATGAATGACACTGCTGGCCAGCTCATCGCCGAAACTGTAGCGTGGCCCGACGGCCCGAGATGTGGCAAGCATGACAACTCCTGATCGATGCGTATGTAAAGACGCGACGCCGGCGCGGTTTCTACGCGATTATCACCTCTGAAGAACATCGCCGCGCACTAGTCGAACACTATGGACGTCCAGCCGTCCATTTTTCTGCCAATCGTGAAAACCTTTTTCGTGATGTGTCGAGCACGTCTCCCAGCGAATCACGCTCGACACTGTGAGAACGCAGGCCCACGCAGGCACTTTAAGCCGTTCTTGCCATGGCAAGTGCTTTATTGAAGAAAAAGAGGCCGCCGTTGCGTGCCCAAACGTGCGAAAACCCGCGCAAAAAATACCGTTTCCGGCTTACGGGCCTTTAACAAGATGCGTGGTTCACTATTAATCATTCGTACAGCCGAGCTCCCTTATGGGCAAGTATCTCCACACCTTGAAGAACCTTCGCGATATCGCGCTTGAGCACGGTGCTGTCGAGCGACCGGATCTGGCCTCGATGTCCCGCGAACTGGGGCGGGCGGTACACGAGAACGCTGAAGCCCTGACCACGCGGTTCGCACCGCTGCGCGCGCGCAAGCATGGTTTCGAACGCTGGCTGCTGGCCGAGCGCAGCAAGCCGGCGATCAGCGTCATGGTCATGGCGTGGCCGCCAAACCACCTCACGCCCGTGCATGATCACGGTGGTCTCTGGGGGCTGGAAGTCACGCTGCTCGGCGCACTCGAAGTGCAGTCGTACGATCGCGATCCGGCCACGGGCGATCTGCGCATGCTTGGGCGCGACTGGCTAGGGCCGGGCGACGGCACCTGGTTCGAAGGGGGCGACAACCACGCCCACCGCTGCCGCAATTTGTCGCAGCACGACACGGCGCTTACGCTTCACGTATACGGTGGCGATCTGGCACAGTACTTTGCCTACGAAAAAGCTGAGCCTGAATCAGGCTGGGTGGCCAAGCTGCAGCGCGGCGCCATTACCGGTCATATCAGCTGATCGTTGCTTCAACCATCACGACCACCGGTACGAGGAATTTCATGTTTCGACGGGTTGCCATCATCGGCGGTGGTGCTGCGGCGGCGACCCTCCTTTGCGAGCTGCTGCAGCGTACGCCGTCGCAGCCGTTGCACCTGGACTGGTACACCGGCGTAGACGCGCCGGCGCGCGGCGTCGCTTACGGCAGCCGCTCCACCCGCCATCTGCTGAATGTGCGCGCGGCGTCGATGAGCATGTTCACCAGCCAGCCGAGCGGTTTTCTCGATTTCGTCCAGCGCGATGATCCGTCCGTCGCCGGCAGTGATTTTTTACCGCGCTGCCGCTACGGGGATTACCTGGAGGCCGAGGTGACGCGCGCGCTGGCGCAGGCCAAGGCGAAAGGTTATGACGTCAATATCGTACCGTTCGCGGTCGACGGCGTCGTGCCTGAACGCGACAGCGTGACGGTCATCCACGGCGAGGAAAGCCGACGCGCCGACGCGGTGGTACTCGCGCTTGGCTCCATGCCGACTCAGCCGCTGCGAGGCGTCAGCGCCGCGGCGCTGGCGAGTGGGAGCTACGTGGTCGATCCGTGGTCCTTGCTGCGAGCGCCGGAGCGCGAGCTCGCGCCGCGCAAGGTCGTGCTGATCGGTCTGGGCCTGACCGCCGTCGACGTGCTGCTGGAACTTTCCGCGCGCTGGCCGCAGGCCCAGTTCATTGGCATCTCGCGCCATGGCCTGCTGCCCGAGGCCCATCGCCAGGCGGCCGCAGCGCCCACCGGCGACGGCGCGGAACTGATCGAATCGATGCATGAAACCCCGGAGATAAGGCACTGGCTGCGACTGTTGCGCGAAGCGATTGCGCAGGAAAGCGACTGGCGCACCATTCTCGACGGCCTGCGCCCGCACACGACAGGCCTGTGGCGCGAGCTGGACGCGACGCAGCGCGCGCGTTTCCTGCGCCACGCGCGCTGGGCTTGGGAGCGCGCGCGCCATCGCATGCCGCCGCAAGTCGCCGAATCGATAGCGGCGCTGGAAGAAAGTGGCCGGCTGACCCGCCGACGCGGCCGCATGCAATCGGTGGAGCTCGCCGGTGACGTCTTGAACCTCGCGCTTGAAGCAGCGCATGGCGATGGCGCGCAGACGCTGCAGGCCGACCTGATCATCCAGACCACGGGCATGAATGCCGACGCGCGCCGCAGCACGCATCCGCTGGTGCGCCAGCTGGTCACCAACGGACACGTCCAGCCGGACGTGCTGGGCCTGGGCCTGCAGTCCGACCGCGATGGTCGGCTGATGCACGCTGGCAACGCCTGGCCGCAGCTTTTCGCCATCGGCAACCTGCTGCGGGGTACCTTCTGGGAATCCACTGCCATGCCGGAGATCCGGCAGCAGGCGCGTCACCTTGCGGATCAATTGCTGGCAAGCTGACCACCCCACACCATCGGCGACGCCCATTCCATGACTACCAGCATGATAACCCTCGGCGTTGTGCTGTTTCATTTGCTGGGTATCGTGGCGGCCATGCATGCGGTGATGCACACGCGCACGCCGCAGGGCGCCATCGGCTGGGCACTGGGGCTGCTGCTGCTGCCTTACGTGACGCTGCTGCCCTACCTGTTTCTTGGCTCCAATCGCTTTCTCGGCTACCTCAACAACAAGCATGCGCAGCTGGCATCGCACGCCAGCGGTGACGTCGAGCAGAACGCCGACCCGCAATTCTCCCGCTACGCTTCGATCAGCGCGATGCAGCGCCGGCCGTTTCGCGGCGGCCATCAGCTCAGGCTGCTGATCGATGGCGAGGCCGCGTTCGAGGTGATGCTCGCTGCCATGGCCGAGGCGCAGCACTGTCTGCTGGTGCAGTTTTTCATCTTCCATGACGACGGCCTCGGCCGGCGCGTGCAGCAAATCCTGCTTGAACGGGCGGCCGCCAGAGTAGCGGTTTTCGTGCTGTTCGATGGCGTGGGCAGCCACGATCTGCCGGGACATTACGTGCAGGCACTGCGCGCCGGCGGCGTGGCGATTCATCCTTTTGCCACGCATCGCTGGCGCAACCGCTTTCAGCTCAACTTTCGCAACCACCGCAAGATCGTGGTCGTCGACGGCGCGCGCGCTTTCGTCGGTGGGCTCAACGTCGGTGACGAATATCTGGGCCTGAAGCCGCCGCTGGCGCCATGGCGCGATACCCATATGGAACTTCGCGGGCCAGCCGTGAACGACCTGCAGCAGCTGTTTGCGCGCGACTGGCAATGGATCACCGGCACGGCGCCCCCGCTGCTGCCGTCACCGCCGGGCAACGGCAATGCCAACGCGCTGATCGTCGCCAGCGGGCCGGCCGACGCGCAGGAAACCTGCTCGCTGTTTTTTACCGCCGCCATTAATGCTGCGCGCAAAAGGCTGTGGCTGACCACGCCCTACTTTGTACCGGATACGGCCGTACTGTCCGCGCTGCGGCTGGCCGCCGCACGTGGCGTCGATGTGCGCGTGCTGATTCCCTCGCGGCCGGATCACCGCACGGTGTTTCTGGCCTCCACCCTGCATGCGCATGAGGCGCTTGCCGCCGGCATTCGCGTATTCCGCTACCAGCCGGGTTTCATCCATCAGAAAGTGCTGCTGGTGGATGACGACACCGCGGCCGTGGGCAGCATGAATCTGGACAGCCGCTCGTTCCGTCTCAACTTCGAAGTCAGCGCGCTGATTGTCGACTCCGCCTTTGCCGGCGAAGTAGAAACCATGTTGATCGCAGATTTCAGCAAGGCCATTGCCGTGGACGAGAGCGAATATCGCGATGCGCCTTATCTGCGGCGCGTCGTCATGCACGTGGCGCGGCTATTCGATCCCCTGCTGTAAATTCGACTAAGCCTGCGACACCACCGCGGCGCCGCTCACCCACAATCGCTGACGCGCTGCCTGCAGAGTATGGCCATGCATAGCGCCGACGCGCGATGGCGGCGCTGACTAGCCGCGCCGGCGCAGCATGCGTGCAAACGGCGGCGCATGGCAGATCATCCAGCTGAGGTAGATGCCTACTGCGATACCCAGCAGTTCACACAGCACGCGGGTACCGATGCTGTCCGGATCATGCACCTCGGCCAGTTTGGCGCGCAGCAGCTGGATCGACTGCAGCTTGCCGAAGTTGAAATAGAACAGGTCCCAGAAATCACCGCTGGCCGTGAGAAACGCGCTCACCAGCGCAGCCCAGGTGATTTGTGTGCCGTAGCCCCACGCGTTGCGCTGCCCGAGCCAGTGAAACAGCGCGAACAACAGCAGGGCAACCACCAACGAAATGACGCCAGCCTCGATACCCCCCACAATGCCAAAACCCATCCAGCTCTGGTCGTAATGCATGGTGTGGCGCGCTCCGGTCGATGGTTGTTGTACGCATTATGCACGTCAACGCTGTACGTTCCTCCCACCGCTTCGCATCCACTCGGGCATTCGCCGATTTACCCTGCAAAGGCCAACGCATGCGCCACTCCCTGTCACCTCATGCTGCCCTGATCGTCGTCGACCTGCAGCCTGACTTCATGCCCGGCGGCGCGCTCGCCTGCCACGAAGGAGATGTCATCGTGCAGGGCATTCAGGCGCTACTGAAGAAACGCGTGTTCCGGCACGTCGTCGCCACGCAGGACTGGCATCCGGCCGGCCATATGTCGTTCGCCAGTTCACACGCCGGCAGGCGGCCGTTCGACGAAATCATGCTGTACGGGCAGCCGCAGACGCTGTGGCCGGATCACTGCGTGCAGAACACCGCCGGCGCCGCCCTGCATGAAGACGTCGACTGGTCGCCGCTCGATGCGGTGATTCGCAAGGGCAGCCATGCGGGCGTCGATTCCTATAGCGGCTTTCGCGAAAACCACGGGCCGCAGGGCGAGCGCCCCACCACCGGCCTTGCCGGCTGGCTGCGCGAGCGCGGCGTGGACGAGGTGTACGTGTGCGGACTGGCGCGTGACGTCTGCGTGCTGTGGACCGCGCAGGATGCCGCGGACGCCGGCTTTCGCACGCATCTGCTGTGGGATCTGACCCGGCCGGTGACCCCGGCTACCGATGCCGCCACCCGCGAAACGCTGATCGCCAAGGGCATCGCCATCGCGGAAGCCAGCGACTTCGTCTGAGCGCGTGCGCGTCACCCGTCGGTCAGCGACCATTGCTGCGGCAGCAGGATCGAAAACAGCCCGGCCTTGCGCGTACGCTGATCGAGCTTGAGCAGCTCCTTGTCCTTGCTGATCAGCCAGCTCGCCCCGCTGGCCAGTGCCAGCTCGAGAAATTTCTGATCGTCGGCATCGGCGCAGCGCGGCAGCAACACGTCGGAAGGCGCGGTCGACTCATCCACCGCCAACGTGTGAATCAACGCATCGAACGCGGCGCTGACCGTGGGGCGCTGCGCGTCACTGATCGGCACCTGCGGGTAATGCAGCACCCTGCGCCACTCGAGCAGACAATCCTCGCGCGTCACAGCCTGTAGGGCGCCACGCTGCAGCGCGGCCATCAATGCTGCGCACGCAGGATCGTTGAACAGAAAAAGATCCAGGCAAACATTCGTGTCCAGCACGATGCGCGGCGGAAAAGGCTTAACGGAGGGCAAGGGCACGATCAGGCGTCGTTCTCGCCGGATGCGCTCACCTGCGGCTCGCCGTCGTCGTCCACGCGCACGCTCAGCGAAATCGGGCGGCAGCAGACCTGGCAGTCTTCGATATAGAACTGATCGCCGGCGGATTCATCGACCAGGATCTCGATCGGCTCGCCGCAATACGGACAGGAAATATCACACGGTGTGGGCATCGGCGCGTTACCGGAACATGGCCACGCAGCTTGCCACAGAACCGTTGCCGGATGCCGGCGACGCGCGCGCTACAATTCCGGCTCACCCGCGCGTGTTGCCGGCCAAGATCCATGGCCGTCGCAGCGTCGATCAAGAGACACGGCCATGAAGTCCGAGCACCTGCTGCGTTCCCTGCGCCGTCCGCGCGTCATCAAGCTGGCCGGCCGCTCGTTCGTCAGCCAGGGCCTGTCGCAGCGTTTCTGGGATGACATTTATCATCGTGCGCTGACGATCCGCTGGCCGGTCTTTTTCGGCCTGGCCGGCGCGGTGTTCCTGCTGCTGAACGCGATCTTCGCGATGGTCTATCAATTCGGTGACGCCTCGATCGCCAACCAGTACCCGCACGGTTTCGGCGGCGCGTTTTTCTTCAGCGTGGAAACGCTGTCGACCGTCGGCTATGGCGACATGCATCCGCAGACGGTGTATGCGCACATCGTGGCGACGGTGGAAATATTTACCGGCATGGTCAGCATCGCGGTGGTTACGGGGCTGATCTTTTCGCGCTTTTCGCGCCCGCGCGCCAAGATCCTGTTCGCCCAGCACCCGATCGTGCGACCGATCGATGGCCAGCCTACGCTGATGATCCGCGCGGCCAACACGCGTCAGAACGTGATCGCCGAAGCTTCCGCGCAACTGCATTTGCTGCGGCTGGAAACCTCGCCCGAAGGTTTCAGGTTGCGCAAGATTCACGACCTGAAGTTGGTTCGCGACCGCCACCCGATTTTTCAGCTCAGCTGGAGCCTGATGCACGTCATCGATGCCAGCAGCCCGCTGTTCGGCGAGACCGTCGAGAGCCTCGAAAGCAAGAATACGGTTTTCCTGCTGACCATCGAAGGCATCGACGAAACCACCGCACAGTCGATCCTTGCGCAGCAGCAGTGGAGCCATGCCGATCTGCGCTGGAACCATCGCTATCTCGACCTGGTCAGCGAAGATGCCGCCGGCATCAACACCATCGATTACACCGTTTTTCACGAAGTGCGCGCGCTCGAAGACGACGCGGAAATGCCGCCGCTCTGACGGTGGCGCAAAACCCTGCGCGGCAAGGCGTACACTGCGCGCCTGGATTCTTGCAACGACGCACGGGATGAACATCGATGGCCGAACGTGAGTTCAACCACTATCTGGCACGCTCCGGCGCCACGCTGGAAGGCTCGCGTTATACCGCCTATCTCGCCGTGACGCCGCGCGGCCACGGCTTTCCGATGTACTTCGCGATCTGCGAAAACCGCAGCTTCCGCGCCAAGGATGTCGCCGAGACCGCCGCGGCCAAGGCACTGGCCGACATGAGCGGGCTGGAAGACGACGGCACGCCGATTTTCCCCGACGGCTACACCGGCTTCGATGACGACGTGCCCGCCGACACGATCGAGCCGGCCTGATCCAGCATCCGATACGTCCGCTCTCTTCGCGCTGAGCGGATCAAGCCACCCGCACTAAACCGTCAGCAGCACCTTGCCGATCGCTTCGCGGCTTTCGAGGAAGGCATGTGCGCTGGCGCCATCGGCCAGCGTAAAACGCGCGGCAATATTCGGCTTCAGCCGTCCGTCGGTTATCTGCGCGAACAGGTTCGCCGCACGTTCGCGACGAATGTCTGCGCTGGTCAGCACGTTCCATAAATCGCCACCGGTGAGGGTCAGCGAACGATCCATCAACAGGCGCGGGTCGACCGGCGCGGGATCGCCGGCGGCCATGCCGTAGAACACGGCGGTGCCGCCGACACGCGTCGCGGCGAGGCTATCGGCCAGTGTCTTGCCGACCGAGTCATAGACGACGTTCACACCGCGACCGTCCGTCCATCGTTTTGCTTCGGCCAGCCACTCCTCGTAACCGACCGCCACATCCGCGCCGGCCGCGAGCACGGCGGTGCGACGCATTGCACTGGATGCCACACCAATCACGGTAGCGCCCAGCGACTTCAGCATCTGCACCAGCAGCTGACCCACGCCACCGGCTGCGGCGTGCACCAGTGCGATGTCGCCGCGGCGTACGCGATAGCTGTCGGTGACCAGATACTGCGCCGTAAGGCCTTGCAGCAGCACGGCCGCAGCGATGTCGAAGCTGATCGCATCGGGCAGCCGAATCAGTTTGTCCACGTCCACCGCAACCAGCTCGGCATTGGCATGCGGCATGTCGGCAAAGCCCACGCGCGCACCGCGCGGAAAAAGCGTATCGCCAGCCGCCGGCTGCTCGATCACGCCCGCGCCCTCGTATCCGAGAATCCACGGCGCGCTGCCGCTGAGATGATAGTTGCCGTTGCGCCGATAGACGTCTGCAAAATTCAGTCCGATGCCGTGCATACGCACCAGCGCCTGCCCCTCGGCCGGCAACGGGTCAGCGTGTTCGCGCCACTGCAGCACGTCGGGACCACCGAATTTTTCAAACAGCAAGGCATGCATGATCGGACTCGACAGAGGATTTGTGCCAACGACCTTGGGCCGCGGCACCTTTCATTCAAGCGGTAGCGCGCACTGCCAGCTCCGAGACGGCGTCCGGAATATCCGCTGGCGACGCTACCGAAATCATTCGCTGCTCATTTTCGCCGAGGCCGGTTTCCAGCTCGTGCGCCCAGGTCACGTGATACGGCAGGTGCACGCCCCAGCCACCGAGCTGCAGCACCGGTTCGATATCCGAACGCAGCGAATTGCCGACCATGGCGAATTGGGCCGGCTGCAGTTCGAATGCATCGAGCACACGCCGGTAGGTGGCCGCGTCTTTCTCCGAGACGATCTCGATGCGCTGGAACAAATCGGCCAGGCCGGACTGCGCGATCTTTTTCTCCTGATGAAACAGGTCGCCCTTGGTAATCAACACCAGGGGATACATGGCCGAGACGTGTTCGATCACCTCAAGCATGCCGGGCAACAGTTCTACCGGATGCTGCAGCACCGTTTTACCCAACTCGACGATACGATGGATATCGCCGGCACTGATGCGCTGCTCGGTCATGGCGATAGCCGTTTCCACCATCGACAGCGTCATGCCTTTCGCACCGTAGCCGAACAGCTTCAGGTTGCCCTGCTCTGTTGCCAGCATGTCGGCCTGCACGCGGCCGTCGGCCAGATCGACGTAGTGGCCGACGATGGTCGCAAACGTGGCGTTGGCCTGCTGGTAGTAATCCTCGCTGCGCCAGAGCGTGTCGTCGCCATCGAAACCGATCAGTTGCAGCATGTCGATAGGCCGTGGTTGGTGGCTGATGATCTTACCCTGACAGCTTCATCGATCGAGCGGCAGCAGCTGGCGCGTCAGCGTGTACAGAATACGCAGGTCATCGCCATCGAGCGTGTCGCCCCGCATGCCGCCGCTCTCGATCGCAATGCCGCCCATGCCGCGGTAGTGATGATGGAACGCGCGCACCACGGCGGCATGCTCATCCGGTGGATAACCGATCACGCTGAGCGCCAGCCACGGATCGAAGCCGGGCGGCGGGTCGAGCAGCGGTGGCTGTGGCCACAAGCCGAAACCGGCGTCGGCCAATTGCTTCCACGGGAACAGCGGGCCGGGATCGCTTTTGCGCGTGGGCGCAAAGTCCTCGTGGCCGATGATCTGCGTGCGCGCGATGTGCAGACGATCGGTGAGGTCGGTTAGCAAACGCAGCAGGCTGTCGATCTGCGCCGGCGCAAACTGCGAGTCGCTGTCGTTGTCTAGTTCGATGCCGATCGAGGCAGAATTCACGTCGTTGATCGTGCCCCAGCGGCCCTCGCCAGCGTGCCATGCACGTAACGCGTCGGCCACGAGTTGATAGATGTGGCCATCGCCGCCGATCAGATAATGCGCGCTCACCGGGCCGCCGCTATTGCTGGTACGCAGCGTCTTCAAACTGTTCTGCGTCGAGTTCTCGTCGGTGAAGTGCAGCACGATCAGCTGCGCGCGGCGCTCACCGTTATTAGGCGATGGCACCCAGGTAGCGAGCGGATTGCGCGCCGGTGCAGCGGCACAAGCCGCAAGCAACAGCAGCGAGCCAAGCAGGCTCGCCCATCGAAAAAAGCGCCCTGCCTCAGCCAGCCACCATCGTCGAAAAAACATCGGCGCCGCTCCCGCAAAAAACCGAGGCCACACAACGGCGCGATACGCGAACCGCACCGATTTCGCCGCGTCAGCCAACCTCGCTGCCCAGCCGCAGGTTGATACCCAGCGTGGTCGCAAGTTCACGCATCGGTTCGCTGTCCTGCTTTAGCGTCATCCAGCCAGCGTGGCTTTCGCTCTCGGTTTCCCACGCCCACAGCGTATAGCCGAATTCGGCGAGCCGGTCGTAGGCGATGCCGAACAGCCCCGCGGCATCGATGTCGTCAAAAAATTCGTCGTCGTCGGGATCGCCGTTCCAGTCGATCGACAAATTCCAGCGCGAGGCCAGCTCGTTGATCGCCTGCACCAGCGAGCGCAGATCGTGCTCGTCCACGATAAAGCCGGAGCGCCAGTCAATCACCCGTCCAATTACCTCCACCGGTACGACATCTTCCGGATCGACCTCGGCCACCGCTTCGCGGTAATCCGCAAACTGCTGCAGCGCCATGTCGTCATCACCCGGATTGATCAGCCGCAGCAGCTGCCAGACCTGCGACTCGACCGAATCGTCGTCGGCCTCGTCAAAGTCATAGTCGGTATCGAAATCGTCGTCATCGTGGCTCATGTGCGCATCACCTAAACGTAAGCCGTGCATGGTGCGCGCGCGCCGGTTTTTTGGGAAGTCGCCGACGCGAGCCGCGTCTGTTTTTGCCAACCACGATTACCGGTAACACTTGGCAATGGGATACTTGCTCTGCCCTGTCACGACAACTCGCCATGCCAGCACTGATCGATGCACTCCGATTCTCACCCATTGCCTTCGCGCGCTCGCCCTACGCACGGCGGATCGATGCGCCGCATCAGCCTACCGTCGTGGAAGGCACGGAAAGCGGTGCGCTGGCCGAAGCCACGATTGAATTTGTCGACAGTCTGACCAGCGAGGCCTTTCGCGATCTGGCCGGATTCGAACGGATCTGGCTGGTGTTCGTGTTCCATCGCAGCGAGGGCTGGAAGCCCGAGGTGCGGCCACCGCGCGGCGGCGGAAAACGCAGCGTGCTGGCGACGCGTTCGCCGCATCGGCCCAATGCGATCGGCCTTTCCGCGGTCGAACTGGTCGCGGTGGACGATCGCAGCCTGCGCGTACGTGGCATGGACCTGCTCGATGGCACGCCGATTCTCGATATCAAGCCATACGTGCCCTACGCCGATGCCTTTCCCCTGGCCCGCGCCGGATGGATCGACGCCATCGACGCCGCTCAGGGTCAGCATTCCGCACCGGGACCCAAACGGCCGCGTCGTTCCTCACCAGGATAAGCGCTTTTGATATCGCCATCTAGGAATTCAGCACGCAAAAAAAGCCCGGCATTGGCCGGGCTTTTCATTGATCTTCTGGCGACAGGTTCAGATGCGGCCAAGCAGCAGCAACACGATCAAAATAACCACGATCAGGCCCAAGCCGCCGCTGGGACCATAGCCCCACGAGCGCGAGTAACCCCAGCGCGGAAGACCGCCAACGAGTGCAAGCAGAAGTACGATCAATACGATGGTGATAAGCATGCGTAGGTACTCCGTCGGTAACGCAATGAGGATCGCTCCAGGCGACCCGTGCCGCATCGTCGCTTACCTGCCCGTATAGACCGTGTGAGGGGACGCTTCATTGCTTGGATGTTCCGTCATTTGCTGTCCGCGACAGGCAATTACCGTCATGGCGTTGCATGCAGCAAGTTGCCTTAGCATTCACCGACCGAATGCCAGCGTGGCGACCTCACCGACGGAGGCAAGCCACATGACCAGCACCACTGACGAACGCAAAAAAATCTGGACCCTTATCAAGGACGCCCGCGTTGCCATGCTTACCAGCGAAGATCAGGGGCGACTGCGCAGCCGCCCCATGGTGGCTTCGCAGAAGAATTTCGATGATGGCTGCCTGTGGTTTTTTACCCGCGCCGATTCGCCCAAGGCCGAACAGGTGCAGAAGGAGCATCAGGTCAACGCCGCTTATGCCAGCGCATCGGACAACAGCTTCGTCTCGCTCTCTGGCGTGGCGAGTCTTTCGCATGACCGCGCTGCCATCGACGCGCACTGGGACGACATGCTCAAGGCGTGGTTCGCCGGTGGCAAGGACGATCCGAATCTCGCCCTGCTGAAGGTCGACGTCGATCAGGCGGTATACTGGGACGCGCCCGGCTCGCGCATGGTGGTTGCGTTCGATTATCTGAAGGCTCGCCTCACCGGCAAGCCGCCGGAGCTTGGAGAAAACAGGAAAGTGGATCTCGGATAGCCTCCGCGACGCGAACGCCCTTCGCCATCCGCGAGCTTACATTCGCAGCGTATGAGACAGCTGCCCGCCAACATCATTGAGTCGCCCGGTCCTGCACCGTGGCGGCGCCGATACATTTGGCAGTGGTCGGTTGGTTTGTTTGCCTCGTCGGGCACCCGCCCGACGAGGCACTTTTTCTCGCTACGGCATACGCTAAATGCCGGGCCATCGACGAACCGTCTGCACATCTTGTCCACCTCGTGTTGACCGTTGCTATGTGCTTATGAGGACTCACCCTTATCGGTAATTCCCAATGAATGCGACTTTTCCACCGACCCCGCTGGCCTATGAGCCATCTTTTGAAAAGCCGGAAGACGGTGAAGACGAGACGACCCACGCGCTGATCGAAACGCTGGAGAAAATTGCGCACACAACGCACGAAGATCTCAAGCATGGCGTGCGCGGTGTGCACGCCAAGAGTCACGGCCTGCTGGTCGGCGAGGTGCAGGTGCTGGACAACCTGCCCACGGTGCTGGCGCAAGGCGTGTTTGCCAAAGCCGGCACCTATCCAGCCGTCATACGCCTCTCGACCGTACCGGGCGATGTGCTGGACGACAAGGTTTCCACGCCGCGCGCGCTCGCGATCAAGTTGATCGGCGTACCGGGCGCACGGATGCCCGGCAGTGAAGGGGAAACCACGCAGGATTTCGTGATGGTCAACGGCCCGGCATTTGGCGCGCCGGATGCGAAGCATTTCCTGAAAAACCTGAAGCTGCTCGCCAGCACCACGGACAAAGGCGAGGCGCTGAAAAAAGCGTTCTCTGCGCTGGCGCGCGGCACCGAGAAAATAGTTGAAGCGTTTGGCGGCAAGAGCGGCACCATCATTGCGATGGGCGGCCACCCGGAAACCAACATTCTCGGAGAAACCTTTTACAGCCAGGTACCGGCGCTGTATGGCCCTTACATCGCCAAGTTTTCGATTGCGCCATTGTCGTCGGAGTTGAAGGCACTCAAAGACCAGCCCGTGGATCTGAAGGACAAGCCAAACGGCATTCGTGATGCAGTCAACCAGTTTTTCGCACAGAACAACGCGACGTGGGAACTGCGTGTCCAGCTGTGCACCGATATCGACTCGATGCCAGTCGAGGATGCTTCGGTGCCATGGCCAGAAGACGAGAGTCCGTTTATCGCCGTGGCACGCATTACTGCGCCCAGTCAGATTGCCTGGTCGGAGGCAAGATCCGTAGCCATTGATGACGGCATGTCGTTCAATCCGTGGCACTCGATCGCCGCGCATCGCCCTATCGGCTCGATCATGCGGGTGCGCAAGGTCGTATACGACGTTATGTCAAAGATCCGCGCGCGCCAGAACAAGGTATCCATCAACGAGCCGACGGCATTGCCTCCCGTGTAATCAGGGGAAACTCCCGCTGCAAAAAAAGCCGCCTTTTGAGGCGGCTTTTTTCAACTACTTTCTGATGATGACTACGTGACTTGTCTTGTGCCACGCGTCACGCACTTACGCCTGATTGTGCAGGGCGTGCTTGAGATCACGCATCTCATCATGTCCGGACTTCACCGATGTATAAGCCTGGGTGATCACCTGCTTGGTGGCCGCGGTTACGTCGTTGTCCTTGATCGCATCCTCATACTTGGCCTTGATGTGATCTTCGCCGCGCTCGACTTCGTCAACGATGGCCGTATCGCCCTTGCTCATCGAACTGCGAAGGTTAGTGAATACGCGGTGGGCCGAGGCCAGCACCGTGCCTTTCTCGTCCGGCTTGCCGCCCAAGCTACGCACCTGCTGCTGTAAAGCGGAAGCGACCTGATGACGCTCCGAGGCGCGGCTGCCGAAAGCGGCGCTGAAGCGCGTGTTGTCCGCTTCCTTGGCCGCTTCTTCATAGCCATCCGCGCTGTCGATGGTGGTTTCGATCAGGCTGTTGAGGATTTTTACGTCGTGGGTGTTCGTGCTCATGAAAAACTCCTGAAGTCTGGCGCGTAGGGCGAATCCCGCCGCGGCTATTAACGTTCGCGTATGAACGCTGCAGCGGAAGTTACGGAGATACCCTGCAGCAAGCCGTGAAAAAAACTGCACGAGCTTCTTCATCTGTACTTGAACGATCACAAATACATTGGCATCGCACCAACGACGCGTCGCCACCGCCGCCGGCCTGCGTGAAATAGGAGAAACAAAGCACTTCTCCGATTTGGGCGGAGCGTCACGACGCCTCCGCCGCCCAAGAAGCTTTGCTTCTGCAGCAGCACAAAACTATTGGTCGGCAGATAGTTTTTTATTCGATATGTCTATCGGTGACGAAAACCTACTTCGTCACGAACAGGCCAATCGTCAAGCAGATACCGATGACCACAATCAAAACGCGCAATGCTTTCTCGGCTATGCGCTGCACAAGCCATGCGCCAAACAAACCGCCGGTTATCGCGCCGACGGCCAGCAACAAGGCGGGCACCCAAACTAGCGCAGGAGAAAAAAGAAAGACCAGCAACGAGGTCGTGTTGATGACCGCCGCCAGCGCATTTTTTGTCGCAGACGCCGGACGTGCTTTAAGACCCATAAGGCCGAGCGATGCCATCGTCATGAAGCCGAGGCCGCCACCGAAGTAACCACCGTAAATCGCGATACCGCTCTGCAGGAATATCGCCACGGCCGCGGGTACCGGCGTTCGCTTTTGGGCTGCGCCGCCGCGACCAAAGGCCGACCACGCGAAAAGAACGGTGGCGAAAAGTACGAGCCAGGGCAACATCGACTTGAAGGTACCGCTGGACGTCCACAGCAACAGCAATGCACCCAGCAGTCCGCCGGTCGCACCGATGACGCACATCCAGCGAAACGACAGCATCGGCGCATCTTCGATCAGACGCCGGCCAGCGAAACCGGTCGCCACCTGACCGGGATACAGCGCTACCGACGAGGTGATATTGGCCGATCGCGCATCGAGCCCGGCCAGCATCAGCGCGGGAATCGTAATGAACGACCCGCCGCCGGCCAGCGCGTTCTGAGTGCCGGCCCAGATGCCGGCGACAAAAAGCAGTGCAAGGGTGGTGACTGTCATGGCCCCAGCATAGCGAAGCGGCCGCAGAGTTGATGCACGGCGATAGACACCGGCCGTCGGTCGCTACTTTGATGTCGATTCCTGCTCGGACATGACGCGGTAGCGCGCGCTTTCGCGCAAAATGACCGCAGTCTCCTTAATCAGGTCCGCCCGATGCAACGATGGCAACTTGAGTTCGATGCTGTCCGCAAGCGCGACCAGCCATGACGGCGTTGACGCCAATTCATGCAGAGCTTGACCGCATCACTAGCATCCACGCCTGCCTCCGGCCCTTTCGTGCTGCCGGACCGCGCATTGAGACGGAGCGGCTGGGCGAAAAGACCGTTGTACACAACTACGGACATGGCGGCAGCGGCTGGTCGGTATCGTGGGGATCGAGTGCGATGGCCTTGCAGATGGTGCAGGCCACCGGCGTGCGCGAACTGGCTGTCATCGGCTGCGGCGCGCTCGGACTGACTTCGGCCGTTCTGGCCCAACGCGCCGGCTTGTCGGTGCGCATCTACGCCAAGGCATTGCCACCGCGTGTCCATTCGATGCACGCCTCCGGCCTTTGGACACCTGACTCGCGCATCAGCGACGCCGCTCACGCACTCGAGTTCGGGGAGCGTTGGGAAGCGATGGTGCGCAATTCCTACGCGACGTATCAGGGCCTGCTCGATCGGCCTGGCAAACCCGTCAGCTGGATCGACAGCTATTCACTGTCGCACAGGCCATTCGTCGCCCATCCCGCGTTCGCCGCCGACGAACCGGCGTATGCCGAGTTTGCCGATCGCGTCAGCGATCTGACGTTCCCGTCGGTGACTCTCGACGCCGACAGTCATCCGTTTGCACATCGCCACGTACGGCGCGAGCGGACGATGATGTTCAACATCGGCACGTACACCAACCTTCCGATGTCAGAATTTCTGGGCGCCGGTGGCAAGATAATCGTGCGCGAATTCGATACGCCAGGCGATCTGCTGATGCTGCCGGAAAGTACGCTGATTCACGCGACCGGCTTTGGTGCGCGCGCGCTGTTCGGCGACCGCGCGGTTATCCCGGTTCGGGGACAAACGGCGCGACTGATTCCGCAGCCAGAGATCACCTACGGCCTGCGCACCGACACACTCAGCGTGGTGCCGCGCAGCGATGGATTGCTGGTGCAGGCGCTGGGCCACGGCGGCGATTTCGGCAATGACAACATCGCACCCAATCGCGCGGAAACCGAAGCTGCCGTGCGTCAGCTGGCGGCGATTGTCGACGGCATGCGTAAAGTGAAACGCTGACTCCTGGCGCACCACGCTGGTTCGTCCGTCTATGGAATCAGCCGCCGCTCGCGCAGGATCGCAAAGACATCGAAGAAGGCATCGTCGCTGGGCTGGTAATCCAGAAAGCCGAGGCGACGGCTTTTCGACATATCGGTAACCACCTCAATCGGCCGCCCGAGATCGGCATCGGTATGCCACGGTGAAATAAGCCGATCGATGTCGGGTTCGACCAGGCCAAATTGCGCGGCCATGTCACGCCATATTTTCGCGTCGTCCGCCATCTGCGATGCCAGCGGCGTCACGATGCCATCGAACGGCGCCGGCTCGACGCCAAACCAGTCGGCGATACGCGACCACATCCATTCCCAGCGGAACACGTCGCCGTTGACGATATTGAAGGCCTCGTTCGCCGCCGCTTCCGTCGTCGATGCCCAAAGCAGGTGTTTCGCCAGCTGGCGCGCGTCGGTCATGTCGGTGAGGCTCTTCCACTGCGCGGTCGAGCCGGGAAAAAGAAACGGACGGCCAGTGAACTTGCAGATGGACGCATAGACGGCCAGCGTCGTCGCCATGTTCATCGCGTTACCAACAGCCACGCCAGTGATCGTGTGCGGACGATGCACACTCCAGCTGAAGCCGTCGCGCGCGGCGGCGGCGAAAACCTCGTCTTCCTGCGCGTAGTAGAAATTCTCGACGTTCAGCCGACCCTGCTCTTCGCGAAACGGCGTCTGCGGCAGCGTGCCTTTGCCATACGCCTCGAACGGTCCGAGATAATGCTTGAGGCCGGTCACCAGGGCGACATGGCGCACGCTGCCGGCGGGTTGCAGGGCATCGAGCAGATGCCGAACCATCGACGCGTTCACGCGAATGTTTTCCGCCTCGGTCGCCTGGCGCAACCATGTAGCGATAAAAACGTGCGTCGGCGTCGCGTCGGCGAGCGCGGCTTTTGTGGCGGCCGCATCAGTAAGGTCCGCCGGTATCGCCGTGACGCCCTCCTGCTTGTGCGGGCGGCGGGCGACGCCGGAAACCTGCCAGCCCCTGTCCACCAGAAGCTGCGTCATCGCACTGCCGACGATGCCGCTGGTTCCAACTACGAGTGCCTTGTTCATGGGTATCTCTGCAAGAATGTTCCATTGAAAATAAATCCGGCGTGGCCACAAACCAAGTCGGCACCAAAAGGTAACCACCGTCATGAAACCCGGATCACCCGACGAGCAATGGCTGGAAGACTGTGCGCCACGACGCGTGCTTGAGCTGTTTGCCACCAAGTGGACCAGCATGATCCTGCACGCGTTGCATGTCCGGCATGACGGCCATGCGCGATCGGGCGTGCTGCTGCGCAGCCTGCCCGGGATCTCGCAGAAAATGCTGACGCAGACCCTGCGTGAACTGGAAAGCAGCGGCCTGGTGCAGCGGCAGGTGCGCGAAACCGTGCCGCCGGAGGTCGACTACTCGCTGACCGCGCTGGGCCAGCGCATGATCGAGCCGATTGAACTGGTCTACGACTGGGCGCGCACCCATGCAGCCGCGCTGGATGAGCTGAAGCCACGCCAGACATCGCGGCGACGTTGAATGCGGAACGCGTCGGCGCAGCGCTTTGATTTCGGCCGAGCGATCGGATAAGAAGGATCGGATATAAACGGGCGGCGGATTTCATCAGACCGACGAATCAGCCGGCATCGAAAATCACACCGGGGGAATCGATTCATGCAACGACGCCAATTTCTTCGCCATGCGGGCGTGTCCGTGGCCGTTGCTTCGACGGCAGGACTGGCGGCTTGTGCGCGGCAGCCGGTGGCCGCCTCGTCGAAAGCCGGCACTATTGTCCCTCCCCCGATCACGAGCGGAACGCCCGGCATGCTGGAGCTGGCGCCGATCCGAGCGCAGGCCGACCGCATCACCGGCGTTTATGTCTGCACGCGGCCGTTCCGCGCCGCCGGGCCGCGCATTGAGACGCAGCGGCTAGGCGAGAAAACCCTGGTGCACAACTACGGGCACGGCGGCAGCGGCTGGTCGCTGTCGTGGGGATCAAGCACGCTGGCCGTGCGCATGGCGCAGGAAACCGGCGTGCGCAAGCTCGGCGTCATCGGCTGCGGCGCGCTGGGCCTGACCTCGGCGTTGCTGGCGCAGCGCGCCGGCATGTCGGTGCGCATCTACGCCAAGGCGCTGCCGCCGGACGTCTATTCGATGCGCGCCTCCGGACTGTGGACGCCCGACTCGCGCATTTGCGACGCCCAGCACGCGCCGGAATTTGGGGCACGCTGGGAGACGATGGCACGCACGTCGTATGCCATGTATCAAAGCCTGCTCGGTCTGCCGGGGCGACCGATCGAATGGATCGACAGCTATTCGCTATCCGACAAGCCGTTCGATCAGCCGCAACCGGCGACGATCTCCGACGAGCCCGATTACGGTGACTTTTACGATCGCGTGCGTGACCTCACGCCGCGCACGGTCGACATGCCAGCCGGCAGCCTGCCTTTCAGGCAACCCTATGCGCATCGCTACACCACCATGATGTTCAACATCAGCGCCTATGCGCGCATGCTGATGAGCGACTTCATGACCGCCGGCGGCAAGATCGAGGTGCGCGAGTTCGAGCACCCGCGCGAACTGCTGAAGCTGCCGGAGCGCACGCTGATCAACGCCACGGGCTACGGCGCCCGGGCCTTGTTCAACGATGAGTCGATCATCCCGGTACGGGGCCAGACGGCGCGGCTGATTCCGCAGCCGGAAGTGAACTACGGCATAAGCGGGCACAACGTCAGCATGGTGCCGCGCAGCGACGGGCTTCTGATTCAGGCCTTTGGCGATAACGGCAATTTCAACAACAGCGACACAACGCCGAACCGCGCGGTGTCCGAAGCCGCAGTGCTGACGCTGGCCAACCTGGTCGCACCCAAAAGCCGGAGCTGACTGCGCGGTCAGGCTGAAAACGACCGGCCTTTGCCGAAGATGCCGGTCAGGGCATCGTTTTTTTTGCCTTGCCAAACCACGGTAACAGCAGCGTGCCCAGCGCCAGCACTACGATGCCCACTAGCGCGCCAGCCTTGACGTAGGCCAGCGTCGCATAGAGTACGTACACGCTGGTGGCGCAAAACACGATCGGCAACAGCGGATACAGCGGCACGCGGAACGGTCGTGCCGCATCCGGAAAGCGCTGCCGCAGCACAATCACGGCGGCGCCACTCAGCACCAGAAAAAACCAGTACACGGGTGAGACAAAGTCGACCAGCGTGGCGAACGCGCCGTGGGTAAATCCCGCCGCCGCCGCTTCCAGCAGCGCGACGCCGCCGATGGTCAGCAAGGCCGCCGCCGGAATGCCGCGCGCCTCGTTCCACGCGCCCACCGAACCGAGAAGGCCACTATCGCGCGCCACCGCGTAGGTCGTGCGTGCGCCAGCAATCAGCAAGGCGTTGATCACGGCAATCGAGGTGACCGCCACGGCGCCCACGACCAGCCACTCGCCGGCGCGGCCAAAGGCCAGGTACATCGCGGTCGCGGCCGGCGCATTGCTGGCTGCCAGCCCGGCTTGACCGAGGCAACGCACGTAGGCCCAGTTGACCAGCGTGTAAAGCACGGTGACCAGCGACATGCCGCCGATCAGGGTCAGCACGATGCCGCGCGGCCCGGCCCGCAGTTCGGAGGACAGCGTTGCCGCGTCGCTCCAGCCGCCGTAGGCGAGCATCACGAAAATCATTGCCGGGCCGTAGGCGCGCGCGACAGGCACCGGCGCATTGTTCAACGGCGGTACGCCATGAATGGCCATCCAAATACCGGCCGCGCCCAGCGCGAGCATGCCGCACACCACGACGGCGACGAAACCGGTTTGCGCGCCCATGCCGGTGCGCACGCCGCGAAGGTTGATGACGCACAGCAGCACAATTGTGCCCACCGCAAGGAATACCGTGCCGTGCGCGCCCAGCGGCAGCGCCTCATTGACGTAGTCGGCAAACACATAGGCAAGGATGGCGATAAAGCCGGTATGGATCACCGCAAAGCGCGACCACGCGAACAGGAACGCCAGCTTGCGGCCGTAAGCCTTGTGCAGAAAATGGTAATCGCCACCCGCATCGGGAAACGCCGCCGCCATCTCGGCAAAGCACAGCGCGCCACAGAACGAGAGCGCGCCGCCGATCAGCCAGACCAGCAACAGGCCGGTAGATGAGCTTACGCTGGCCGCGACGGTAGGCGTCGATTTGAAGATGCCCGAGCCTATGACCATGCCGGCACACATGGCGATGCCATGCCGGATGCCGAGCGATCGGCGCGGCTGGCCAACGGTATCGCCCATGGCGGCGTCGAGTGCTGTCATCGGAATCGATCCATGGCAAGCGGGCGGGAATTTTTGAGTATGCCACGCGGCCGATGCCCGGATGTCTGAGCTGCGCGCTGGCCTACGAACATGCTCCAACGCGATCGTCAAAGGGCGAGCAACGCCCGATGGGCTAACAAAAGACCGCCAGCCTACGAGCGAAAAACAGCGATCCACCGCGATCAGCGACTGCCCCGTCAAAAGCGCGTCGTCGGTGAAAAAAATCGGCTCCATGGTGAGTTTTCGCCGATAGGCTGAGCACATTGATTTAATACGTTCAATCAATTTCACGAATGTTGCGGGGCACAATATACTGCCTCCTCGAAGACACTTTTCACCCGCTCCCCAAAGGAAATTACCCATGTCCCTGATCAACACCAAGGTCAAACCGTTCAAGACCACCGCGTTCCACAATGGCAAGTTTGTGGAAGTCACCGACGAGAGCATGAAGGGCAAGTGGTCGGTGGTGGTGTTCTATCCCGCCGACTTTACCTTCGTCTGCCCGACCGAACTGGAAGACCTGGCGGACAACTACGCCGAGTTCAAGAAGATGGGTGTTGAGGTGTACAGCGTGTCGACCGATACCCACTTTGCGCACAAGGCCTGGCACGACACGTCCGACGCGATCAAGAAGGTCAACTACGTGATGCTCGGCGATCCGACCGGCACGATCACGCGCAACTTCGACGTGATGATTGAAGAGGAAGGCCTGGCGCTGCGCGGCACCTTCGTGATTAATCCGGAAGGCGACATCAAGCTGTGCGAGATCCACGACAACGGCATCGGTCGCGACGCCGGCGAACTGCTGCGCAAGGTGCGCGCTGCCCAGTACATCGCCTCCCATCCAGGTGAAGTGTGCCCGGCCAAGTGGAAGGAAGGCGCCGAGACGCTCCGTCCGTCGCTTGATCTGGTCGGCAAGATCTAAATCGTTACCGCGCGGATGCCCGGTTCCGGGCGTCCGCTGCACCTCTGCATCTTGAATGGGACAAAACCATGTTGGACGACAATCTCAAAACCCAGCTGAAAGGCTACCTGGAAAAGATCACGCATCCGATCGAGATCGTTGCCGCGCTGGACGACAGCGACAAGGCCCACGAGATGCGCAACCTGCTGCAGGAAATTTTCGAGCTGTCGCCGCTGATCAGCCTTGCCGAACACCACGAGGCCGGCGTGCGCACTCCCTCTTTTTCGCTGAACCGTCCGAACACCGACATCAGCGTGCGTTTTGCCGCCATCCCGATGGGGCACGAGTTCACTTCGCTGGTGCTCGCGCTGCTGCAGGTCGGCGGTCACCCGGTCAAGCTGGACGCCGACGTTATCGAACAGGTGCGCGCCCTCGAGGGCGAGTACAACTTCGAAACCTACGTGTCGCTGACCTGCCAGAACTGCCCCGACGTGGTGCAGGCACTCAACGTGATGTCGGTGATCAACCCGCGCATCCGCCACACCACCATCGACGGGTCCTTGTTCCAGGACGAAGTCGAGCAGCGCCACATCATGTCCGTGCCGACCATGTATCTCAACGGCGAGGTGTATGGCCAGGGTCGTACCAGCGTCGAGGAGATTCTCGCCAAGCTCGACGGCGGCGCGCGCGAGCGCGACGCGGCCAAGCTTTCCGAGCGCGAGCCCTACGACATGCTGATTGTCGGCGGCGGTCCGGCCGGCGCGGCGGCCGCGATCTATGCCGCACGCAAGGGCATACGCACAGGCGTGGCTTCCGAACGCTTCGGCGGCCAGGTGCTGGACACCATGGCGATCGAGAACTTTATCTCGGTGCAGGAAACCGACGGCCCGCATTTCGCCAACGCGCTCGAGCAGCACGTGCGCAGCTACGAGGTCGATATCATGAACCTGCAGCGCGCCACCGAGCTGGAGACAGCCGACGGCATGATCGCCATCACCATGGCCAACGGCGCGGTACTGCGCAGCAAAAGCGTGGTGCTGTCCACCGGTGCGCGCTGGCGCTCGGTAAACGTGCCGGGCGAGGAAAAATACCGCAACCACGGCGTGGCCTACTGCCCGCATTGCGATGGTCCGCTGTTCAAGGGCAAGCGCGTGTCGGTGATCGGCGGCGGCAACTCCGGCGTCGAGGCGGCGATCGATCTGGCCGGCATCGTGAAGCATGTCACGCTGATCGAATTCGACTCGGTGCTGCGCGCCGACGAGGTACTGCAGCGCAAGCTGCGCAGCCTGCCCAACGTCGACGTGTTTACCAGCGCACAGACCACCGAGATCACCGGCGACGAAACCAAGGTCAACGGCATCAGCTTCACCGATCGCACCAGCGGCGAAAGCCGTCACATCGAACTGGAAGCGGTGTTTGTGCAGATCGGCCTGGTGCCGAATACCGAGTGGCTGAAGAACTCCGGCATCAAGCTCAGCCCGCGCGGCGAGATCGAAGCGGATGCCCGCGGCCAGACGTCGCTGCCCGGCGTATTCGCCGCCGGCGACGTCACCACGGTGCCGTTCAAGCAGATCATCATCGCGCTCGGTCAGGGTGCCACGGCCGCACTGGGCGCCTTCGATCATCTGATCCGCAGCTCCGCACCTGCGGAACAAAGTTCAACCTCGGCCAAGGTAGCTGAAGCGGCCTGATCCTCCCCCGCCAGACCGACTTCAGCATGGTCAAGCCCCGCGCCTGTCGCGGGGCTTTTTTTGGCGATGACTTCAGCATCACCCATGCGGTTGAACACTGCCCTCCCGCCAAAGAGGAAAACGCCATGGTCGACAAGCCCACCGGCAAAGCGCCGAAAAATTCCGGCTACGCGGAAGAGCAGCCGAAGACCAACAAGAAAAACGGCAAGCCCGGCGCCAAGACGCCGCACGAGCCGCAAAACGTACCGGCGAAAAAACCCAAGCCTTGATGGCATCGACCAGATGGGCCGTTCTTTTTTCCCCTCGCTGCAGGTGACTTTTCAGTCGTGCGATGCATCGGTAGGGGTCCAGACGTGCGGCGACCCGCTGGTCGAAAAGGCGAACAAGCCGCCCGCTCAACGTAACTTTGCCGCCGCAGCGACGAAGGACCAGAAGTAACGACGCGCAAATACTGCATTCACCCAATCTGTCGCGTCGACTGGAGCCTTTCATGAATTCGTTTTTTCGATTGCCCGCCAGACTTCTGCTTGGTGGTTTAGCGCTGATCGCTGTTAGCGAAATCAGCTACGCGGATGAAACGCCTGCAGCGGCGCCGCTGACCGTGGTGGAGCTGTATCAAAGCCAGGGCTGCTCTTCGTGTCCGCCGGCCGAGGCCAATCTCAATGCCATCGCAAGCGACCCGAACATTCTCGCGCTGTCCTTCGCCGTCACCTACTGGGACAACCTGGGCTGGAAAGACACGTTTGCCAGCGAAGCCTTTACTGACCGTCAGTACGACTATTCGCATTATCAAAAGCAGAACGGCGTTTATACGCCGCAGGTCATTGTCGACGGGCAGGAGGATCTGGTCGGTTCCGACCGTGCCCAGCTCAATCAGGTGATCGACCGGGCGCATATGCAGGGCCCGATATTGGCCTGGAAAAAAGACCAGCTGCTCGTCGGCCGCGGAAAACCATCCGCACCGGCTGATGTATGGCTGGTCCGATACGACCCGCGCACCATCAACGTGGCCATCCGCGCTGGAGAAAACAGCGGCCTCACGCTGCCTCACAAAAACGTCGTGCGCGAGCTGGTCAATCTCGGCACATGGAACGGCGACGCTGCCACCTTCAATCTGCCGGCGGCCAAAACGCCCGGCCTGTCGACCGCGGCGATGGTACAGATCAAACACGGCGGCAGCATTTTGAGCGCCGCCAAAGATGCCTACGTTTCCACGGCCAGCGCCTCACGTTGATAGCCGGGTCCGCCGGCCTCGGCGTTTACGCGCACCCGCTCGCGTCCGGACGTTGTGAAATGCTGCACTGCGTCTTGCGAAATCGTCTGAGCGGTTTTGCCTTAGCGCTCTGCCTGAATTTTTCACAACGCGTTCGCAGCGGCGCTTCCAGACTGCCTCGGCCGAAGAAGCAGACGTGACAGGTAATGCTTTCCGACCGGCTTCATTCGAGGACATCCGCTCATGCCATCACCACCTCTACGGCGCGCGCTGTTTACAGGCGTCGTTTTTCTCATTGTCGGTCTGACGCTGCTGGTCGGTGGTATCTGGCTGGCGGTGCTTGGCGGCAGTTTTTATTATCTGATCGCCGGGCTCGGCATCGCCGTGACCGGCGTGCTGATCTTTGCGCGCCATCGCGCGGCGGTCTGGCTTTATTCGCTGGTCTTGCTCGGCACACTGATCTGGTCGGTGGCCGAAGTTGGTTTCACTTTCTGGCAGCTGGAACCGCGGCTGGTCATGCCGCTGGTACTCGGCGTCTGGCTGCTGTTGCCGTGGGTGCAGCGCAAGCTCGACGCCGTGCCTTCCGCACGTCGTGGAACAAACACGATTCTGGGCCTGCTGGTTCTCGTTGGCGTAGTCACGCTGGGCTTTGCCGCTACACGCTCGGTCGGTATTCAAGGCGAGGCTCAATTCAGCGCGAAGACTCCGGATGCGCATGACACTTCGGTGCCCGACAGCGACTGGCAGTTCTACGGACGCACGCCACACGGTGACCGCTTCTCTCCACTGGATCAGATCAACACGAGCAACGTGAAAGATCTGAAGCTGGCATGGACCGCGCGCACCGGCGACACCATGCGCCCGGGTGAGGATCAGGGCGGCACCGATGCCGGCCACGAATTCAATTTTGAAGACACGCCGATCAAGATCGACGACTCGCTGTATGTGTGCACCGGCCACAGCTGGGTGGAAGCGATCGACGCCGCCACGGGCAAGGTGAAGTGGAAATTCGATCCGAAAGCAGACACGCAGGCGGACGTCTATCTGGCCTGCCGCGGCGTGAGCTATTACAAGGCGCCGGCAGGCACGGTAACCGATTGTCCGGAACGTATCATCGCGCCCGTGCTCGACGCGCGCCTGATGGCGCTCAACGCCAAGACCGGCCACCTGTGCCAGGACTTCGGCGATCACGGCTACGTGTCGATGACCCAGTATCTGGGCCATGTGCCGGCCGGCTTCCACTTTGTGACTTCGCCACCGCTGGTGCTGAAGGATCGCGTGATTCTCGGCGGATGGGTTTACGACAACCAGGCCGAGGCCGAACCGTCGGGCGCCGTGCGCGCATTCGATCCGATCAATGGCAAGCTGATCTGGGCTTGGGACGTTGGCCACACGCCGGAGAACTGGACGCCGGGTCCGAACGATCAGCTGACCCGCGGCACGCCAAACGCCTGGGGCGTGTTCACGGCCGATCCGAAACTCAACATGGTCTATCTGCCCACCGGCAATGCCACGCCGGACTACTACGGCGGCAACCGTCGCCCATTCGACGAGAAGTACAACAGCTCCACGGTGGCGCTGGATATCGAAACCGGTGCGCCGCGCTGGCACTTCCAGAACGTGCATCACGATCTTTGGGATTTCGATATACCCGTCGGACCGTCGCTGGTTGATCTGCCGGGCGGCCCGAACGGCAGCACGATTCCGGCGCTGGTGCAGACCACCAAGCGCGGCGAGCTGTTCATGCTCAACCGTGAAACCGGTGTGCCGGTGGCGAAGGTCGAGGAGAAAGCCGTACCGCAAGGCGCCGTACCGGGCGATCACACCAGCCCGACGCAGGCGTTCTCCACCGGCATGCCGTCGCTGGCACCGAAAGATCTGACCGAAGCCTCATTGTGGGGCGCCACGCCGATCGATCAGATGATGTGCCGCATCGAGTTCCGCCAGGCCAAATACCAGGGCCAGTTCACGCCGGTTTCGCTGAAGAACACCATCGTTTATCCCGCCTTCGACGGCGTGATTGACTGGCACGGCGCGTCGATCGATCCGAACCACAAGATCCTGATCGCCAACGCCAACTACATTCCGTTTATGGCCAAGCTTGCACCACGCGCTCCTGCGGTGGCCGCAGGCTACGTGAAGCCGTGGGACGGTTCGGGCAACGAGCCCACCGTGGGCGGCGGTCTGGCGCCGCAGTACGGCACGCCGTATGTAGGCAAGGTCAATCCATGGCTCAACCCCTTGAAGGTGCCCTGCAATTCACCGCCGTGGGGCACGCTGACGGCGATCGATCTGACGACGCGCAAGATCATCTGGCAGCATCCGCTGGGTACCACGCGTGACACCGGCCCGTTCGGTACGCATACCAATGTGCCGCTGCCCACCGGCATCTTCAATATCGGCGGCAACATGGTGACCAAGGGCGGACTGATCTTTATCGGCGCCACCGCGGACGACTACCTGCGCGCGATCGACGAGCGCACCGGTGAAGTGGTCTGGAAAGCGCGACTGCCCGCGGGCGGCCAGGCCAACCCAATGTCTTACTCGATCAACGGCAAGCAGTACATCGTGATTGCCGCCGGCGGACACGCGGGGCTCGGAACGCGCAGCGGCGACTACGTCATGGCTTACGCCTTGCCTGACGGCAGCCACTAAAGCCGTCGGCGGGTCCAGACGCCGGGAGTCGAAGTTCTTGCTTCGACTCCCGTTTTTTTTGCGCGACTCGATGGTTTAGGACATGCGTAACAACGAGCGGTTTGAGAAGAGCACTGTGATAGCCTCACGCGTGTATTTTCCAAAGCGGACAAACCCCGCCATGCGTTTTCCGAGCCGTTTGCTGACTTGCGTTGCATTGATTTTTTTCGCGCTCGCACTGCCCTTCGCTTCGCTCCACGCCCAGACGCTGCGTGTAATGACTTTCAACGTGCGCACCGGCATCGCCAACGATGGTCTGAACGACTGGGATCATCGGCGCGACATCATGGTGAGAACCATCCGCGAGCAGCACCCGGATGTGTTCGGCACGCAGGAGCTGAACAAGTTCCAGGGCGATTACATCGTCAGCAAGCTGCCGCAGTATGTGTGGTTCGGCATCGGCCGCCATGGCGATGACAGCGATGAGCACATGGGCGTGTTCTATCGCACTGACCGGCTGCGCGTGATCGATTCGGGCAACTACTGGCTGTCCGATACGCCAGACAAACCGGGCAGCATCACCTGGGGCAATCCGTATCCGCGCATGGTGACCTGGGCGCTGTTCGAGCGCAAAAGCGACGGACGGCGCTTCTATTACTGCAACACGCACTTTCCGTATCGCGAGCAGGACGAGCTGGCGCGCACGCGTTCTGCCGAGGAAATTCTCGCGCGTCTGAATGCGCTACCGGACAAGGCGCCGATCGTCATGACAGGTGACTTCAACAGCGCGCCGAACAAACCCGACCACGCGGTTCTCACCTCACTGCTGGACGATGCGTGGATCAGCGCCGGCAGCCATGGCGGGCCGGAAAAAACGTTCCATAATTTCACCGGCGTACCGGATCGGCGCATCGACTGGATTCTGTATCGAGGCTTTCATGCGATCACGGCGAAAACCATCACCACAAATGAGGCGGGCCGCTATCCGTCTGACCACTTTCCGGTAGTCGCCGAACTCGCATGGCCGGCGACGCCGACGCGGCACTAGGCTAAGCCGCTAGTGCATCTGCGAGAGCAGTTTTTCGCCAGCAGCCTGGGCAGCGGCGATCGCTTCTTCAGCCGACGGGAACGTGCCGGCAACCTTGATCGGTTCACCGCGCAGCCCGTCCTTGTCCTCAATGATGTATGTGGCCTCGTAAACGAAACTCCCATCACTGGAAGACTCGACCTGGGACGACGGATAAATCTTGTAGCCGGATGCGTTGTTCATCGGATGCCTCTTGCGTCAGATGGCATCAGTCTACCTTGCGACGCCCGGGCGACGAATCAGCGAACGCGCGATCTCGTCGCCCGCGGTCAGTGCTTCCTCGATCGACGCGTACGTGCGATCGTTCTCCTCTTCCGGCCCCACGCCGGGCACGGTTACGACGATCGAGATGCCGCGCTCGTGCTGGGAGGTTTCCACGGTGAAGGTGGTGCCATCGACGGTGCGGGTATGCATTTGTGGCGTAGAACCGGACATGCGTCATTCTCCTTCTCATGAACGCCTAAACTGACCTCGCGCCGGTGAAGAAGGCATGACAGCGTGTGCCGATCGGGATCGCGCCGCGCCATGACGTACTGGCAAACCCGCGAATGTGATTCGCCGCAAATGGAAGGCCAAACGCGGCGAACTTTTCCCAATTCGCCGCCGTGCGGGTCTCGCTCGTCGACGTCCGGCTGATACAACCGACCGGTCACGCCACGTCTGCGGGTTTCGGCAAGGTCGCCATATCAATCACCAGTCGGTAGCGAACCTCGCCTTTCTCCAGCCGCCTGAAGCCCTCGTCGATGGCCGATGCGTCAATGATCTCGATATCGGCCGTAATGCCGTGTTCGCCGCAGAAATCCAGCATCTCCTGCGTCTCGCGCGTGCCGGCCGAACCCGAACTGCTGAGGCGTCGCCGACCCATGGTCAGCAGCACCGGCGTGAAATCCATCGTGTCGGGAATGCCGAGGCAGCACAGCGTGCCATCCATATCGAGCGCGAGCAGGTAAGAATCGAGGTTGTGCCGGCTGGACACGGTGTCCAGGATGAAGTGGAAGCGGTATCTCTGCGCCGCCATCTGCTTGGCATCGGTCGAGAGGATCGCTTCGTCCGCACCGAGCGCCAGCGCATCGCTGCATTTGCCCGGCGACGTAGTGAACACCACGACTTTCGCACCCAGCGCGTGGGCGAACTTCACCGCCATGTGTCCCAGGCCGCCAAGACCGACCACGCCGATCGTCATGCCCGGCCCGATCTTCCAGTGCTGCAGCGGCGACCACGTAGTGACCCCCGCGCACAACATCGGCGCAACGCCTGCGGGGTCGAGTCCGGCCGGCACGTGGTAAACGAAATCGGCGCTGGCCACGTATTCATTCGAGTAGCCGCCGTAGGTCGGCTGGCCGTCATGACGGTCCGTGCCGCCATAGGTCAGCGTGGGGAATTCGCGGCAATAGGGCTCGTCGCGTTCCAGGCACGGGGCACAGTGGCGGCATGAATCGACGATATTGCCGATCGCCACGCTGTCGCCCACGGCAAACCGGGTGACCCGGGCGCCCACCTCCGTCACTTCGCCAACCATTTCGTGGCCAGGCACCACCGGGAAAGCTCGCCCGCCCTGAATCGCATGCAGATCGGTATGGCAGACGCCGCAGTAGGTAATGCGCACGGCGACGTCGTCCGGTCGCAGCGCGCGGCGCTTGAACGCCCACGGCGCCAGCGGCTGATCCTTGCCCAGAGAGGCAAGGCCCCAGGCCTGGCGCAGAGGCAGAGCGAGAGTGTCCGGTGTCATCGTTTTTTCCCTTAGCGGATGCGCGTTGACGCATGAAACGTAAGCCTAGCCGCCACCGCTTTGCTTGATAAGATGCGTCGAACGGGATGAACTTATGAGACACATGCAGCAATGAAGCGCGACGAGCTCAACGATCTGGCCGCCTTTGCCCTGGTGGCGGAGCTGATGAGCTTTACCCAGGCGGCGACGCGTTTGGGCATGTCGTCTTCGGCGTTGAGTCATGCGATGAAATCACTCGAATCCCGGCTCGGCATGCGCCTGCTCGCACGCACCACCCGTAGCGTGCGCGCGACGGAAGCCGGCGAACGCTTGCTGCGCACCCTGCGGCCCGCGCTGGACGATATTCAAACCGGCCTTGCCGCCCTTAGCGAGCTGCGCGAAAAACCGTCCGGCTCGCTGCGCATCACCACGGTTCGGCCCGCGGCCAATACCGTGCTGCTGCCGATGATTCCCGACTTCCTGGCCGCTTATCCCGAGATAGGCCTGGAGCTGATCATCGACGAAGGGCTCACCGATATCGTCGCCAAGCGCTACGACGCCGGCATTCGTCACGGCCACAAGATCGACAAGGACATGATCGCCGTACGCATCAGCCCCGACATAAAAATCGCCATCGTCGCTTCGCCCTCCTACCTCGCCGAACGCAGCCTGCCCAAGCATCCGCGCGAACTAGCCGAACATCGCTGCATCAACTATCGCTACACCACCTCCGGCGGCATGTACCTGTGGCAGCTCGAAGAAGATGGACGTCCATTTCAGATGCGCGTTGACGGCCACCTTGCCTTCAACGATGGCGACATGATTCTCGCTTCGGCCCTCGCCGGCCAGGGCATCGCCTACGTCTTTGAAGAGATGGCCGCCGCCCACGTGGACGACGGCCGGCTCGTGCGGATGCTGCAGCCATGGTGCCCGACGCTGCCGGGCTATTACCTCTACCACCCCAGCCGGCGACAGACACCGCCGGCGCTTTCAGCCCTCGTTGAGGCGCTGCGTTCGAGACTGCACAAGCAGGAATCACGCGATGCGGGTAAAACCACGTCGATTCGAAAAACCAGACGAAAGGCTGCGCGGTGAATATCGACTTCCACTACGGCGTGATCTATCTCGTCAGTCGCCTTGCCGGACTCGAAAAGCCTGAGGCAGAGATCGTGGCGCACTGCTGCCAGTACGTGGACGACGCCACGGTTAGCGGCACGCTGGAGTTTGCCGGCGGCGAGAGCTACGAGCGCTTCGCCAGCGCGCACAAGATGTTCGATTACATGAATATCAGCAACACCAGCGACAAGCGCGTCTGGGCGCCTTTCCACTTTCTGCCGGCCGGTGAAGGCGACACGCTGGAAGATAAATCCATCTGCAAACCCGACAGCGCGGTTGCACGCGACATGGTTGCGCACGCCATCGACAACCGTAGCGCCGAGAACGCGCTGCACCGCCTCGGCGTGACCCTGCATGTTTACGTCGACACCTGGGCGCACCAGAACTTTACCGGCACCATCAGCGATCACAACGTGGTGAAGTCGCTCACCAGCGACGACTATTCGCACGAAACCTGGCTCGGCAAGCTGCGGCAGTTCGTCGACGACGTGGTGCACACCACGCAGTCCAATTTTCTCGATTACGTGGTCAAGCTCGGCCACGGCGCAGCCCTGCACTTCCCCGACCAGCCCTGGGCCAAATGGCAGTACCAGAACGGCCATGGCCTCACCTTCCAGCGCGACAACCTGCCGATCTTTATGGCGGCGGCAGACATGGCGTATCGGGCGATCAAGGGATTTCGCCGCGGCAACACGGCCTTCGCACAGGAGGAAGGACTGCCCGCAGAAGCCTGGGCGGCGCTCGCGTCTCTACTGGCCTCCAATCGCGATGACGATCCGGCCAAACGACTGGACGCGTTGTGCGCCGCGCTGGCCGAAGGCCAGGTGCCCGGCTTCGCCGAGACGATAACGCCTTACATCGGCAAAGGCCACGGTTCGTGGAAAGACCAGGCCACCGGCATCGTCGACGATGACGGCGATGGCGGAGAAAAGCCCGTGTGGTCGGAAGCCTTCGAACAATCCGACTACCGGAAATTCCACGACGCGATCAAGGAGCACCGTTTCGTGGTCACGCAGATCATTTTGCCAAAACACGGCGTGCGGCTGGCCTGAGCCAGCCGCTATTTTTGCGACCAGAGCCCACACAAACAACGATGCCGGCGGATATCGAATCATCCGCCGGCATCCTTTTCTAACGTGCGAGCTTAGACAAACATGCCGCCGGAGGCTTCGATGCGCTGGCCATTGATCCAGCGATTGGCGGGCAGCAAGAGCGTGGCGATGACGCCGCCGATGTCGTCCGGCAAACCGGTGCGGCCAAGCGCCGTCACCGAGGCGATCATCTTTTTGATCTCCGGGTTATCGCGCACGGCGCCGCCGCGGAAGTCGGTTTCGATCGCACCGGGTGCCACGGTATTTACCGCGATGCCGCGAGCGCCGAGTTCCTTTGCCTGATAACGCGTCAGCACTTCGACCGCACCCTTCACTGCCGCGTAGGCGGAGGAGCCCGGCATGGCGAAGCGCGCAAGGCCACTGGAAATATTGATGATGCGCCCGCCGTCGGCGATCAGCGGCAGCAGCTTCTGGGTGAGAAAGAACACGCCCTTGAAGTGGACGTTGACGAGTTCATCGAAGTCGGCCTCGGTGGTGTCGGCGATGCTGGCATGCAGGCCGGTGCCCGCGTTGTTGACCAGAAAATCGAAGGTCTCGCGTTGCCAGGTCTTGCTCAGCACGTCGCGAACCTTGGCGGCGAAGGCGTCAAAGCTGGCGCTTTTGCCAACATCCAGCGGCAGCGCCACCGCCTTGCGGCCGAGCTTTTCGATCGCCGCCACCACGGCAGCCGCCTCCTTCTCGCCGCTGCGATAGGTCAGGATCACGTCGGTGCCCTGCTCGGCCAGTTTCATGGCGCTGTTCTGGCCAAGGCCGCGGCTGCCGCCGGTGATGATGGCAATCGTTGGTGTGCTCATGGGTAACTCCTCGGGATGGCTGGAAGGATCCGGTAGACACACTCTATTGGTTGGTTAGTTACGGATAAATCGTCAATATTCGATTTATATGTTCAAATAAATCGACCAATTAACCTGCCACCCCGGGCGCCCCGCCGTGAACCAGATCGAAGCCATTCAGATCTTCATCCGGGTAGCCGAGCTGGCCAGCTTTACCCGCGCCGCCGACAGCCTCGGCATTCCCAAGGCCAGCGCCTCGACTGCCGTGCAGCAGCTGGAAACCACCCTGGGTGCGCGACTACTGCATCGAACCACGCGCAAGGTGCAGATGACGCACGACGGCCAGGCGTTCTATGAGCGCAGCAAGGATCTGCTGACCGATGTGGACGAGCTGCAGTCGATGTTCCAGCAGGGCGAACAGTCGTTGCGCGGTCGGCTGCGCGTGGACATGTCCGGCGGCGTAGCGAGACTTTTCGTGCTGCCGCAGCTGGCAGAATTCATGCAGGCGCACCCGCTGATCGAGCTGGAGCTGAGCAGCACGGATCGGCTGGTGGATCTCGTGCGCGAAGGCTTCGACTGCGTGCTGCGCGTGGGACCGCTGGTCGACAGCAGCCTGGTCGCGCGACCGCTCGGCGCTTTCCGCATCATCAACTGCGCCAGCCCCGCGTATCTCGAACGCCACGGCACGCCGAAAACGCTGTACGACCTGGCAACCCACCAGCTCATTCATTACGTCTCCACTCTGGGCGCGCGCTCGCCCGGCTGGGAATATCCGGACGGCGGCGGCTATGCCAGCCTGCCGATGGCGGGCAGCATTACGGTCAACAACAGCGACTCGTACACGGCCGCGTGCATCGCGGGACTGGGATTGATCCAGGCGCCCGCGGCGGGCCTGAAGCCGCTGATCGACGCCGGGCGGCTGGTCGAAGTGATGCCGGATTGCCGCGCCGAACCGATGCCTGTGTCGCTGCTCTACGCCAACCGCCGCAACCTGCCCCGACGCGTGCAGGCGTTCATGACCTGGATCACGCAGGTCCTGCAGCCGCATCTGGAGCCGCTGGCCTGATCCGCTTTCGCACGTCGCGACGCAATTAAACGTGCTGATGAAACGCGTGCGTGTCCTTGGCCATGCGCCATCGCCGGCGCAACCCTCATAATGCCGGGTTGCCATCCAGCGACAGCGTGACCCATGCACATCGGTATCGATTTCGGCACCAGCTATTCGGCCGCCGCCGCCATCATCGACGGCGAGCTCAGGCTCGTGCGCTTCGGCGACGCCGAGCAGTTTCGTACGGCGGTGTTTTTCCCCGAACTGGTGCCCGACCCCAGCGAATTCACCCTGACGCCCGCGCTCGAAGCGCAGCTGGAAAACCAGCTGCGTCTGGCCCGACAGCAGCAGCGTCAGCTGGCCACCGCCGCGAATGCGCGCGGGCAGGCGCCGGTGGCGCGCAGCGAACATGAGCTGCGCAGTGAAGCGCTGCGCGTGGTGCGCCGGCAGTGGATGGAAGAACAGACGCGCAACGCCACCGCGTCCGTTGCCAGTTTTCAGCACGCGCTGTTCGGCGAGGCGGCGGTCGAAGGTTATCTCGAAAGCGGCGGCGGCAACCTGATCGAATCGCCCAAGTCGATGTTCGGCTATCGGCTCGATCCGCAGGTGCGCAAGGTCATCGTGCATATCGCCACGCACATCATCGAGCACATTCGCCTCAGCGCCAGCCAGCAGTTCGGGACGCCGGTGCGCGGCGCAGTGATCGGGCGCCCGGTGGAATTTCGCAGCTCGATGGGCGCGCAAGGTTCGCTGCAGGCGATCGAGATTCTGCGCGAAGCGGCGGCCGCGGCTGGCTTCGACAGCGTTAGCTTTCTGGAAGAACCCGCCGCGGCGGCCATGCACTATCACAAGAGTCTCGCCGACCGGCAGTACGCGCTGGTGGTCGATATCGGCGGCGGCACGACCGACGTGGCGCATGCACAGCTCGGTGGCGACGAAGCGCCGCGCATCGCACGAAGCTGGGGCTTGCCCAAGGGGGGCACCGATCTTGACGTCAATGTGAGCCTACACAGTTTCATGCCGCAGCTGGGCAAGGACATCATCAGCATGCCGGCGCATCGCTACGTCGACGCCGCCAGCGTGCATAACCTGCCCAAGCAGCGCGAGTTTCGCCAGCAGGACTATCGCCTCGTCGACGAGCCTTACGGTTCGCGCCTGCGCGCCCTGCAGGAGGCCGGCGCCACCACCCGACTCAACCAGCTTGCCGAGCGCAGCAAGATCACGCTGAGCCAGTCACCGAGCTTTTGCGCCGAACTGGACTTTATCGAGCCAGGCCTGGCGCTTGAACTCGACGGCACGGACTTCGAAAACGCCATCGAGCCCTTTCTCAACCAGATTGAACGCACCCTGGCGACGGTGCGCGACGACCTCGACGAGCTGCCCATCAGCGTTTTTCTAACCGGCGGCACATCGCGTTCGCCACAAATCAGGGACCGCGTAAAGGCCTGTTTTCCCGAGATTTCCCTAGTCCTCGGCGATCCGTCGCTGGGCGTGGTGTCGGGGCTGGCGGTTGCCGCCAGCGAGGCCGATCCTGAATAGTTCCCTGCTTCCGGCGTTATGCGGCGGATTTGCTGATTTTCGCTCACACTCCATTAACGAACCAAGCAGTACATTAAGCCCATGTCGTGAGACATAGCTCCCGCAGCGTGACAGTGGCTCCCCTCCACGAGTCCGCAACTAGACGGAACCCCCGAACCCGCAGACTCCCCTCTGCGGGTTTTTTATTGGGCCGCTTTTGTCGGCAACTCGGCGGCCCCGAGCTATTTGTTACGCGCGCTTATTCGACCACCACATGTGCCGTATCCGTCTTCGCGACGCCAGCCCTGGCGCGGCTGATAAACAGCGAGACCAGCAAGGCGCAGATCACCAGCCCGAACGACCACATGAAGGTATGCCCAAACGCGACGCCCAGCGCCGGAACGGCCTGGCCCGGAGCGCCAGCGGGAATCGCGTGACCGGCACGGAGAGCGGCAGCACTCTGTCCTGCCGGCATCGCCGCAGCGAGCTCATGCGACAGCACCACTGCCAGCAGCGCCGTACCGATCGAACCGCCGACCCGCTGCAGCACGTTGAGCCCCGCAGTAACGCGCGCCACGGCGGGACGCTCGATGGCGGAAAGCGCTGCGCTCATCGCCGGCATCATGGTCGAACCCATGCCCATGCCGACCACGAACAGCGTCAGTTCCACCTGCAGCACCGTAGTAGCGCCCGAAATCTGGCTGAGGCTCAGCATGCCCAGCGCGACCAGCGACAAGCCCACCATCACAATGCGCCGCGCACCCAGCTTGTCCGTCAACCGCGCGGCGATCGGCATGGCGATCATCGCACCGATGCCTTGCACCGCCAGCAGCAGACCGGCATGCAGCGCCGATTCTCCGCGCACCACCTGAAAGTACAGCGGCATCAGCAGCGCCACGCCGAAGAATGCCGTGCAGAAGAGAAACACGGTGAGCGCCGGCGCGCCGACGGCACGCTGCGCAAACATTTTCACGTCGATCAGAGCGCCCTGACGGACCCGCGCGTGCAGCACGAAGGCAATTACCAGTGCCAGCCCGAGCAGCACCGCACCGCCGCCGCCCAGGGAATCGAGCCCCGCGCCGGCTGCGGTTTCCGCGAGGCCGTAAACGAAGATCGCCAGGCCCGGCGACAGCATCAGCAGGCCTGGCCAATCCAGCGAATGGTGCGGCTTGGGCTCGTCGCGCTCGAACACACGCTGCGCGGCGAACAGCGCAATTGCTCCGATTGGCAGGTTTACAAAAAAGATCCAGCGCCAGGAGACATCGTCCACCAGCCAGCCGCCGAGAATCGGACCGATGATCGGCGCCAGCAGCATCGGCACACCGACGATGCCCATCACCCGACCCATGCGTTTCGGACCCGCTGCATGGGTCAGTATGGTCATGCCGGCCGGCATGATCATGCCGCCACCCAGACCCTGCAGCACGCGGAAAACAATCAGCGAACCGGCCGACCACGCTGCGCCGGAAAGCGCCGAGCCGAGCAGAAACATGCCGATCGACGCCATGTACAAACGCTTGGTACCGAAGCGATCCGCCGCCCAGCCGGTGAGCGGAATCACCGTGGCCAGCGCGAGCATGTAGCCGGTCGAAATCCACTGCATTGTCGCCAGCGGCGCGCTGAAGCTTTTTGACAGTTCCTTGATCGCGACATTGACGATCGTCGTATCGAGAATCGACATGAAGGTGCCAAGAATTACCACTGCCGCGATGCGTAGCAGGCGCGGGTCAAGCGTGGCTTCAACAGGTATTTTCGAGGGTGGCATGGTGGAACTCATTTTGATTTCCTGGACGGCACGGCCGCACACGATGAAGAAGAGGCATGAATGCCGCCCGGTGGCGGCATGTGCAGAGACGTCAGCGAGCCGAGGGTCGTCACCGCGCCATCGAGCGCCGCGCGCTCGTCTGCGCTGAGCTTGGCCACGAACGACTCGACCGCACGGCGACGTGCCTGACCGATCTGGATGATGGCCTCGCGACCCGGCTCGGTCAGCCCGATACGCTTGATGCGACGATCGCTTTCGTCCTCGCGCCGCGACAGCAGGCCGGTGCGAACGACAATGTCCACCGCGCGCCCCGCCGCGGCCACCGACACCCCGACCTGCTCGGCCAGCTCATTGACGGCCATGTCGCGCCCGGCATGCTCCAGCACAAACAGCATCCGTAGCTGGGTCATGGTGAGCTCGAATTCGGCGGTGGCGGACATCACCTCCGCCTGGCTGCCTTTCATCAGCGGCATGATGGCGGCGATAAGGCGATGACTGAGGGAATTCTCGACCGACTTAGATATGCGCATAAACGCAACTATATCCAATAACGCAATAGTTGCATATACGCAAATATATTCAAAACGTGTCCAGACTAAGGTCGCAAAGCGAAAGCCCGCAAAAAAACAAAGGGCCAGCACGTGCTGACCCTTCGTGTGGCGTGGATTGCTTTGCTTGGCGGCTAGGCGGTCTCATCCGTCGACAGCGCGATGTCCTTTTGCGCGTCGAGCTCGGCAAGCCGGTTGGTCAACGTTTCACGGATATGGGCGTAAGTCGTGCTGCCCATGGCAAGCCGGCGCGGCGCAGGGCTACGGCTTGTAGAATCGATCATTGCCTGCGCGATCTTGTTGGGGTCGCCTATGGCACCGAAGTCTTTAAGGTTGCCGCTCATTACCTTGCGACGCACTTCACCAACAAGCGAGTTTTCATAAGCCGGCATCGATGTCGGCTGGACCTTGGCATCGCTGAAACGGGTTCGGGCGGCACCCGGTTCGGCGATGGTGAACTCGATTCCGAACGGAGCCACTTCTTGCGCCACGCTCTCGACAAAGCCCTCAATCGCCCACTTGCTGGCGTGATACAGGCTGAAAACCGGATAGGTCACCTGACCGCCTTCGGACGACACCTGCAAAATGCGCCCACCACCCTGCACGCGCAGATGCGGTAGGGCCGCGCGAATCACCTGAATCGAGCCAATGACATTGGTGTCGATCTGATGCCGGATCTGTTCGTCGCTGACTTCTTCGGCGGCTCCAAACAAGCCGTAGCCGGCGTTGTTGACGACGACGTCGATACGGCCAAAGTGCGCAAAGGCCTCGTCCACGACCTGACGAACCGCCGCTGTATCGGTGACATCGAGTTCGGCGACCCACAGACGCTCGCCGTATTTAGCCTTCAGGTCGTCCAGCGCACCGGCTTTGCGCAGCGTAGCCGCCACGCGATCGCCGCGGGCGAGCAGTTTTTCGGTCATCGCGCGGCCGAAGCCCGACGAGGTACCGGTGATCAGCCAGGTCGAAGGAGTGGTCATGGGGATAGCCTCAAGCAGAACCGCAGGAGCGCGGTGTATCTGCCTTCCAACATAAGCTCGGATTACTCTTGTTACTATCCGTTCAATGCCGCATGAGTCAGTGAAAATAAGCCATGAATAGCCGGCCCGCGCTGAGCGACCTTGCCGCCTTCGCCGCCATCGTCAGTCACCGCAGCTTTCGCAAGGCGGCGGACGAACTCGGCGTGGCGCCCTCCACGCTCAGCCACATGATGCGCACGCTCGAAGCCAACATGAGCGTACGTCTGCTGCATCGAACCACCCGCAGCGTATCGCCGACCGAAGCGGGCGAGCGCCTTGTTGCCCGCCTGCAGCCGCTGCTGCGCGATCTCGATCTGGCGCTGGCGGAAGTGGACGATTTTCGCGACAGCCCCGGCGGCACCCTGCGCATCAACACCAGCGAGATCGCCGCCCGCCTGCTGCTGCAACAAGCTGTACCGACCTTCCTCACACGACATCCGCAGATGAAGCTGGATCTGGTCACCGAGGGGCGCCTTGTTGATATCGTCGCCGATGGTTATGATGCCGGCATTCGGCTAGGCGAAGCGGTGCCGCAGGACATGATTGGGGTGCGTTTCGGCGGCCCGGTCCGCTTTCTCGCCGTCGCTTCGCCGGGCTACCTTGCCAAACACAAGAAACCGAAGACGCCCGACGATCTCAAGCAGCACGAATGCGTCCGCTTTCGCCTGGCCAGCGGCAAAATGTTTCGCTGGGAATTTGCCAGGCGCGCCCAGGAAATCACGGTCGACGTTCCTGGCGCGCTCACGCTCGATCACGCGGAACTGATGGCCGAGGCCGCGGCCAACGGACTGGGCATCGCCTATATCTCGGCGCATTCCGCGGCGCCGTGGATCGCGCGCGGCGACCTGGTCACGGTACTGGACGACTGGTGCCCGTCGATTCCCGGCCTGTTCCTCTACTACCCAGGCCACCGCCACGTGCCACCAGGGCTAAAGGCCTTCATCGCTGTTTTGAAAGAGCTCGGTTGATAAAACGCACGTCTGGACGTCCATTCAATCCACTGCCAGCGCACGCTTCAGTGGGCGGCTGAGCACGATGGCCAGCACGCCACCCATCGCCGCGACGCCAGCGTGCATGGCCCAGAACCCGGCTGGCGTCATGTGCTCGTAGAAACCACCGAGCCAGCCGATGATGAAATTACCGGTGAACAGGCTGAGAAACACCGCGCCCATCAGGGTTGCCTTGATCGACGCCGGCGCCGCGCGCGACACCAGCGCGAGCAGGGTCGGCCAGTAGTAGAGAAAGCCGATGCCGAGCAGGATGTCGTAAATCACCGGCACCAGCACCGGCGTGCGCGCGCTGAGCAGGCACGATATCGCCAGCAGCGCATTCGCCGCCGCCGTCACCCATGCGCCCGTGGCGATCTTGCCCAGGTCATCCGGTTCGCTGCCGCGCGCGGCCTGAAATCGCCAAAGGGCGAACAGCACGGGTACAAAAACAATGCTGGCCAGCGGATCGATCGAATTGAACCAGGCCACCGGCACGTGGAAGCCGAGGAAATTCAGATCGACGCTGCGATCGATCCACACCAGCGCCAGGTTGGTGTTCTGGTAGTAGCCGACGGATTGGAAAATGGTGATCGCAGCAACCACCGCCAGCGCGCCGACTACGCGCCACTCCCGCGCCGACAATGACGTTTTCTCGCGCTGGCCGGCGCGCGGCCGATCCTTGGGCAGATAGCGGAAACCGGCGATATAGGTGAACAAGCCTATCAGCATCAGCGAACCCGCCAGCGCGAAACCGGCGTGCCAGCCGTACAGCTGCGCCAGCAGCCCGCACAGCAAGGGCCCGACCACCGCGCCGACATTGATGCCGATGGAGAAGATCGCAAACGCACGCGTGCGCCCTTCGCCATCCGTCTCGGCGTAAAGCTCACCGACCTGGGTGGAGATATTGCCCTTGAGCAAACCGCAGCCCACGACGAGCAGCACCAGCGCGAGCAGAAACGACGCATCGAACGCCATCGCCCACTGGCCCACACTCATCATCATCGCGCCGATCATCACGGCCAGCCGCCGGCCGAGCCAGCGATCGGCCACCCAGCCGCCCAGCACCGGGGTGAAATACACGAAGCCGGTGTACAGCCCCATGATTTGCGAGGCCAGCCCCAGCGTTGTCATCGGCCCGAACACCGACTCCAGGCCGGCCCGAAACGCCGAGAAGCCAGCGATGCCCTCGACATGCCCCGGCAGCAGCAGCGCCTGACTCATATAGAGCACCAGGATCGAGGTCATGCCGTAATACGAAAATCGCTCCCACGCTTCGGTAAAGCTGAGAAAGGCCAATGCCCTCGGTTCGCCGAAGAACGTCTTCGAGCCGTTAGCTGCGTTGGTTGTCATGGAGTCCCGAATAATAGGCGGATCGATAAGTACTGATTATTTGCACAAGCCGCTGACGCCGTCTGTATTTTTTTCTGCATCGAACACGCAGCGTCAGGCAAGTATCTCCAGGCAGAAGTCGATGAAGGCGCGCACCTTCCCGGCCGGATGATGGCGCGAGGGGTAAAACGCATACAGCGGAAAACGCTCGTCGGCCCAGTCCGGCAGCACCTGCACCAGCTTTTTCCTGGCGATCAGATCCTGCACCACGCCCAGCGACATCATCTGCGCCAGCCCCGCGCCACCGACACAGGCGCTGATCAGGGTTCCCGCGTCGGTGACCAGCAGCGGACCGCGCGTCGTTACCGGCACGACCTTGCGGCCCTTGCGGAACTCCCAGTCGAACGGCCGACGCGTCTGCGAGTCGCGAAACTGGATGCAGGTGTGGCCGGCGATATCGGCTGGCGCCGTGGGTAGCCCGCGCTTTTTCAGATAAGCCGGCGACGCCACCGTGATGATGCGCGTCTCCAGCAACAGCCTCGCCACCAGCGAGGACGATGGCGGAAAACCGAAGCGCACCGACACGTCGACGCCTTCGCCAATCATGTCGCCTAGCTCGTCGCGGGTGATCAGCTCGATCTGGAGTTCGGGATGACGCGCCATGAACACCGGCAATTTCGGCGCCAGCACCTCGCGTGAAAACAGCGGGTCCGCATTGATCCGCAAACGACCGCGTACCGTACCCGCGGCGCTGCCCACGTGCGACGCCGCCTCCTCGATGCCGACCAGCAGTGGCCGCACTTCGGCGTAGAAACGCTCGCCTTCATCGGTCAGCGTGATCGAGCGCGTGGTCCGGTGCAGCAGCCGGATGCCGAGCCGCGCCTCCATGCGGCTGATCGCGCGGCTGACGCCCGATGCCGTCAGGCCCAGCGCATCGGCCGCACGCGCGAAGTTGCCCGACTCCACAACCGCCGCAAGCACGCCTAGGTTGGCAAGCATTTTTCCATCGAAGGCCATTCCGCTAACTCATGATTTTGAGTCATGAAAGATCTGAAAAAAATGATCTTCAGTCAAGATCTGTTTATCACTAGCCTTGCTCGCACATCCCGAAACCTTTCGCACGCGGCGGCGTTCGCCGTTGGTGTTCAGCACAAGGAGACCGCATGAACAATGCATCCAGACTCACCGCACTTATCGTGGGCGCCTCGCGTGGCCTCGGCCTGGCCATGGCGGCCGAATACGCCAGCCGTGGCTGGCAGGTTATTGCCACCGCGCGGGACGAAACGGACACGCCGCTGCACGACCTGGTCAACGATGCGCACGGCCTGATCGAAGTCGAGCTGCTCGACATCACGAATCGCGAGCAGATGCTCGCCTTGCGCCAGCGCCTTTCCGGCCGACGCATCGACCTGCTATTCGTCAACGCCGGTGTCGCCACGCGCGATACCGAAGTCAGCGCGCTGGACGTTTCGGACGCCGAGTTTGTAAAACTGATGACGACGAACGCGCTGGCGCCGCTGCGTGTGCTGGAAGCTTTCGAGAGTCTGGTACCGGGTAGCGGCACGCTTGGCGTGATGTCCTCCAGCCTCGGCAGCGTGGCGGACAACGAACACGGTGGCTGGTCGATCTATCGCGCCAGCAAGGCCGCCCTGAATCAGTTGATGCGCAGCTTCGCCGCAAGCCGCGGCGATGACCCGCGCGCCATGCTGCTGATCTGCCCCGGCTGGGTGCGCACCGACATGGGGGGCAGCGCCGCCGACCTTTCCATTGGCCAGAGCATTCCGCGCGTGGTCGACACCGTCACGAGCGCCACCGGCACACCCGGCCTGCGCTACCTGGATTACCGGGGCCAGACCGTGCGTTGGTAGCGCTTCTCCGCCCTGACAAAAGACACCACCATCGACTTTCTTCACTTCCCGTATCACCCAAGCCATATCACCCAAGGAACAACGCCATGTACGCCATCACCGGAATCACCGGCCAGGTCGGCAGCGCCGTCGCCCATGCGCTGCTTGCACAAGGGCACGCCGTTCGCGCCGTCGTGCGCAGCCCGGAAAAAGCCGACGCGTGGAAAGCGCGCGGTTGCGAAATCGCCATTGCCGACATCAACGATGTTGCCGCACTCACCGAGGCCTTTCGCGGCGTCGAGGGCGTGTTTGTGCTGCTGCCGCCTATCTTCGACCCCAGCCCTGGCTTTACCGAAGGCAAGGCCATGCTGGCTTCGTTGCATGGCGCACTCGACCTTGCGCGACCGCCGCGCATCGTCTGCCTTTCCACCATCGGCGCCCAGGCCACTCAACCCAACCTGCTCAACGTGCTCGGCATGATGGAAACGTGCTTTGCCGAACTGGCCTCGCCGGTGACCTTTTTGCGTGCCGGCTGGTTTATGGAGAACGCGTTGTGGGATGTGCCGGCCGCGCGCGACGAGGGCATGCTGCGCAGCTTTCTGCAGCCGCTGGATAAGCCCTTTCCGATGGTCGCCACACGGGACGTGGGTGCACTCGCCGCCGAGCTGCTGCTGCAAACCTGGAGCGGCACGCGCGTCGTCGAACTGGAGGGACCACAGCGCATCGCACCAAACCAGCTGGCCGCTGCTTTTGCCAAGGCGCTCGGGCATCCGGTGAAAGCCGAAGTTGTTCCGCGCGACACCTGGATTGATCTGTTCACGCGCCAGGGCATGAAGAACCCCACGCCGCGCGCACAGATGATCGACGGTTTCAACGAAGGCTGGATCCGCTTCGCGTCCGACGACGCCAACGTACGGAAGGGGTCGACCGCGCTGGATGCCGTGATGGCCGAACTGATCGATCGGCGTTGATCCTTCATCATCTCTGACGTCACCCACAAAAAAGGAGCCGGGCGATTGCGCGCCCGGCTCCTTCGTTTTTCAGTTGAGCTGCGCGCTATCGCTTCAGTGGCTGATGCCCACGGACGTATTGACACCCGAGGTGACCCGGCCGCCCTGCAAGCGATTGGCCTGGATCACCGCTTGCGCACCGACCGATACCGCCTTGCCCTCCAGATCGGCGACAGCCTGCGTATTGAAGCCGCCGCTGCCGTTGCTGAGCCATTCGACCAGGGTGCTAGGCCCCTTGTTTGTTCCCACCTGCTCTCTGGCCGACCACAGGATGTCGGCCAGACCGTCACCATCGTAGTCCGCGATGCTGGCCAGGGTGTAGCCGTCCGGCACCGACAGCGTCTGCTTCGACACGACGACAGCACCGTCCATGTTCCACATCTTCAGCTGGCTGGACGCCGGATCGGTCCAGAACAACGAAGTCACGCCCTGGCCAACGATGTCGCCGGCACCGAACAGGGTGAAGCCCTCCGGACGATTGGCGATCTGCTTGGTATCGAAGCTGCCTTTTTGATTATTAATCGACAGGTAAACAACGTTGTTGCCGGCGTTCGGGCTGGTCCAGACGATGTCGGCAAAGCCGTCGCCGTTGACGTCGGCAAGCGTCGGCACAAAACCTGCCGGGCCGGCGTACACCGCCGAGAGCGTTGAGTGGAAGATGTAGTGCGGCTGACCCAGCACATAGAAAAGTATGAAGCCGAGCTGCTGCCACTGCACCTGGCCGGTCTTGGTATTGGCGAGAAACAACTCATCCGAACCTGCCGTATCGAAACTGCCCGCACCAGCGATGCTCCATCCTGCTGCATAAGGTGAACCGACCTGACCCTGATAATAGTTAGCCGTGCCACCCAAGCCATCGGACAGCATGATGTAGAGCTGGTTGCCCGGCCCCGTCAACGCCAGACTATCGATGTCGCGCGAAAACACGCCCGAGGTGGGTGCAAAGAAATTGCCGATGGCGCTGATCGAATAATCTGCCGGCATGGCTTGTGCGACATTGGTCAGTGCAATCGAGCCCTTCATGCCCAGCTGCAGGAAGCTGCCCTTGCCCGGCTCGATCACCGCGATGTCGCTGAAACCATCGCCCTCGCCATAGTTGGCCGACGACAGGTAATCCGACGGCGCTACATAGCCATTCTTGAACGGCGCGTAGAACGTCGTCA
>Ga0302220_10000053_pt1 | contig 107817 bp, 100 predicted proteins | sample II_Palsa_E1_3_FD_194572 | JGI IMG/M metagenome (GOLD analysis project Ga0302220, IMG submission 194572) | Peat permafrost microbial communities from Stordalen Mire near Abisko, Sweden - II_Palsa_E1_3 | ecosystem: Environmental > Terrestrial > Soil > Palsa > Peat permafrost | place: Sweden...
GGCCAAGAGAAAAGTAACCAAAAGAGAAGGCCACCCCGCTTGGCGCTTGTCGGGCATCCATGCCCGCCAAGTCCGTGAGGCGGGGCCGGGCTTTTCGACAGGACTCCTGTCCTGGCGAAAAGGAATCGACATCCATGTCGATCCCCCTGCGGGCCTGTCGACCCCACCTCACCGCCGCACAGGGGCCCCGGTAGAGCGGGCGCGCGTCCTGCGCGCACTGTATGTAGAAGCCAGATCGAAAGCAGAGCTAGAGCCAGGAGCAGGGCCAAAGCCAAAAGACAAATCCAAAGCCAAAGCCACAACGATTGATCCGGCCCGCCAATAGTTTCCCGAGAGCCCTTCGACTTCGCTGCGCTACGCTCAGGACGAACGGTTGATGCGTACGGTTCATGCGTGGGATTCGTGGGATGGATCAATAAAACATTGCGCATCTCGCTTCAATCCGACCCGCAAAAACGCCCGCCCAATAGCCCCGCCCCGCAAAAACCGGCCAAACCCGCGATAATGTGCCGATGACTTCCCTCCAATTCGACCTCCTCGCCACCGATGGCGCCGCGCGCCGCGGCCGCCTGACGCTTGCCCGCGGCACAGTGGAGACGCCGGCGTTCATGCCGGTGGGCACCTATGGTTCGGTCAAGGCGATGACGCCGCGCGACATTCGCGAAGTCGGTGCCGAGATCATCCTGGGCAACACGTTTCATCTGTTTCTGCGGCCGGGGCTGGAGATCGTCGAGAAATTCGGCGGCCTGCACAAGTTCATCGGTTGGGATAAGCCCATCCTCACCGACTCGGGTGGTTTTCAGGTGTTCTCGCTGGCGCACAAGCGCAAGATCACCGAGGAGGGTGTGACGTTTGCCTCGCCGGTCGACGGCTCCAAGGTGTTCCTGTCGCCAGAGGAGTCGATGCGGATCCAGAAGACACTGGATTCGGACATCGCGATGATCTTCGACGAGTGCACGCCGTACCCGGCCACCGAGAAGGTGGCCAGCGATTCGATGGAGTTGAGTTTGCGCTGGGCCGAGCGCTCGCGTCGCGGTTTCGATGATTTGAAGAATCCGAACGCGCTGTTCGGCATCGTGCAGGGCAGCGTGTACGAAAACCTGCGCCAGCGTTCGGCCGCGGGATTGGTCAACATCGGTTTTGACGGCTATGCCGTTGGTGGCCTCGCAGTGGGCGAGCCGGAAGCGGAGCGGAACCACGCGCTGGATTTCACGGTGCCGTTGCTGCCTGCCGAAAAGCCCCGCTATCTGATGGGCGTGGGTCGACCGGAGGACATCGTCGAGGCGGTGCGCCGCGGTATCGACATGTTCGATTGCGTGATGCCGACGCGCAATGCGCGCAATGGCTTCCTGTTCACCGGTGAGGGCACGCTGCGCATCCGCAACGCGAAGTTCGCCACCGATACCCGGGTGATCGAGGAGGGTTGCGATTGCTATGCCTGCGCGAACGGCTTTTCGCGGGCCTACTTGCGGCATCTCGATCGTTGCAATGAGATCCTCGGCAGCCAGCTCGCCACCATGCATAACCTGCGCTACTACCAGCGCCTGATGGCTGGCCTGCGTGAGGCGATTGCGAGCCGCGCGCTGGATGCATTTGTCGACCGGTTCTATGCGCAGAGGCAGGGCGCCGTCGTGCCGTTCGACCAGGGCCAGGTTCAGTCGTAGAACGCGCGCTGACGCGATCGATGCAACGGGGGCGCCGGGTCACGCGGAGATGGCGCGGGCAGCCTTGCAACGGCCGTCAGCCGACCTCAGTAGTGATTTGCCGCCCGGCGCGCCGCCGTGCACGGGCTGGGGGGGCGTGGCATAATCGACGATCTTTTATCGGGCGTTCAGCAGAAATCCCTGCTGGCGCCATAACTTGCGAGACAAACCCATGAGTTTTCCGATCTCCTATGTGATCGCCCAGGCTGCTCCGGCTGCCGGTGCGCCTGCCGCGGGCAATCCATTGTGGACCTTCGGGCCGTTGATCCTGCTGTTCGGCCTGATGTACTTCATGATGATCCGCCCGCAGATGAAGCGGCAGAAAGAGCATCGTGCACTGATCAGCAGTTTGTCCAAGGGTGACGAAGTGGTCACCAACGGTGGTATCGCCGGACGTGTGGATGAGGTGGGCGAGACCTTCATCACGGTCGAAATTGCGACCAATGTGCTGGTCAAGGTGCAGAAGGGTGCGGTTTCGCAGGTGCTGCCCAAGGGTTCGCTGAAGTCCGCTTGAAACGACGGATTTGTTGAGGCGCCCTGGCAATACGGGGCTGCTCTCACGCGATATATTTTTTTCCCGATTATCACTACCGCCGGGGCCTGGTGCCGCGGCTTTGATGGATTCAAGGCATGAGTGATTTTCCACGCTGGAAGTACGCGCTGGTCGCGCTGGTGATGTTGTTCGGCATCGTCTACGCGTTGCCGAATGCGTTTATCCCGTTGCCGGCCGTGCAGGTCACCGCCAATCGTGATGCCCCGCCGATCGACCCGTCCATTCAGCAGAAAGTGACGGCGGCGCTGGCCAAGCAGAACATCGCGAGCGGCGATGTGACTGTGCAGGGCGATCAGTTGCTGGCGACGTTCGCCAATTCGGACGTGCAGAAGAGCGGCGCCGACGCCATAAGGACAGCGCTGGGCGACGGCTATACGGTCGCGTTCAAGCTGCAATCCTCAGTGCCGGCCTGGTTGCGCGCTGTTGGCGCGCGTTCGATGCCGCTGGGCCTGGATCTGCAGGGCGGCGTGCATTTCCTGATGCAGGTCGATCAGGACGACGTGATCGACAAGCAGGAAGACAGCTACGCCGACGACATCCGCAGCTTGCTGCGCGACAAGAATATCCACTACGAATCGGTTGCCCGCAACGCCGTGCGTGGCCAGGGTGTCGCGGTGATCCTGCATTCGGCTGACGATCGCGCCAAGACATCGGATCTGATCAGCAACGAGTTCACCGACCTCAATGTGTCGAATGGCCCCAACACCAGCGATCGCTTTGTGCTCAATGCCGTGGTCAAGCCGCAGAAGCTGCTCGACCTGTCACGCAACACGATCAACCAGAACCTGGGTACGTTGCGTAACCGCATCAACGCACTGGGCGTCTCCGAGCCGCTGATTCAGCAACAGGGCGACAACCGCATTGTGGTCGAGCTGGCTGGTGTGCAGGATCCAGCCGAGGCCAAGAAACTGATCGGTGCAACCGCAACGCTGCAATATCGCGCGGGCATCGGTTATCCCAACGATCCGACAGCGCAGGAAGCCGCACGAACCGGAAACATTCCGCCGGATGCCAACCTCTACTACATGCGCGGTTCGAATGAGCCCGTACTGGTCAGCAAGCGAATCATCGTCACTGGCAACGAGCTAACCGACGCGTCTTCCGGCACAGACACGCGTAATGGTTCGCCCAACGTCAATGTCACGTTGAACGCCGCTGGCGCCAAGAAGATGGGTGACTTCACCAACGACAACATCAACAAGCCGATGGCTGTGGTGTATGTGGAGCGCGTGGTCGATACCAAGATGGTCGACGGCAAGGAAGTGCGCACGCCGAAAATCACCGAGACGGTGATCAACGACGCCACCATCCAGGGTGCTTTCAGCCGACAGTTCGAGACCAACGGTCTGGGCAGTCCCAAGGAGGCTTCTGATCTTGCACTGCTGCTCAAGGGTGGTGCGCTGGCGGCGCCGGTCGACATCGTCGAAGAGCGTGTGATCGGTGCCAGCCTTGGTCAGGACAACATCGACAAGGGCTTCAAGGCGGTCATGCTGGGCCTGGCACTGGTGCTGCTGGCAGCGGCGATCTACTACAAGCTGTTCGGTCTGGTTGCCGATATCGCGCTGTTCTTCAACCTGGTGATCCTGGTCGCGGTCATGTCGTTGATCGGAGTCACTCTGACCATGCCGGGTGTTGCCGGTATCGTGCTGACGTTGGGTATGGCGATCGACGCGAACGTGCTGATCTGCGAGCGCGTGCGAGAGGAGCTGCGCAACGGCTCCACGCCGCATGCCGCGATTCGCGCGGGTTACGAAAAGGCGTGGTCGACCATTCTGGACGCCAACGTCACCCACCTGATCGCTGCATTGGCGCTGACCACGATGGGCACCGGTGCGATCAAGGGTTTCGGCGTGACGCTGATGATCGGCATTCTGACCTCGCTGTTCACCTCGGTGACGCTGACTCACGCGTTTACCGCATTGATCCACGGCCACCGCAAGCTCAAGACGTTGTCGGTCTGAAGAGGAACAGGAACTCATGGAAATCTTCAATCACAACAGCAATATCCCGTTTCTCGGCATGCGCAAGTACAGCATTGCGATCGCCGCGTTCCTGATGATCGCCTCGGTCGTGCTGATCGCGGCCAAGGGACTCAACTACGGGCTGGATTTCACTGGTGGCGTATCGCTGGTCGTCGATTACGACCAGCCCGTGCAGATTTCCGATGTGCGCGTGGCCCTGGCCAAGGGCGGCATCGAGAACGGTATCGTGCAGAGCCTCGGTGGTACTCGCGAAGTGTCGATCCGCTTCCAGGCGAAGGACGACCCGGGCGCAACGCAGGCCGATGGCAAGGTCAATCTTGACCGCATCGCCACGGACGTGACCAAGATGCTGCAGGTCTCGCGTGCGGACGCAAAGCTCAAGAGCCGCGACTTCGTCAGTGCGGAAGTGGGTACGGAATTGCGTACTGACGGTATCTACGCAGCGTTGCTGGTGATACTCGGCATCGGCTTCTATCTGTGGATACGCTTCGAGCGCAGGTTCGCGATCGCTGCATTGGCAACTGAGGTGCATGACGTGCTGGTGACGCTGGGCATCCTGGCGCTGGTGCAGCGGGAGTTCGACCTGACTGTGCTGGCTTCGGTGCTGGCGGTGATTGGTTACTCGATCAATGACAAGGTGGTGGTGTTTGACCGTATCCGCGAACTGTTCCGTTCGGCGCGCAAGGCGGAGCCGGAGGAAATCCTCAACCGTTCGATCAACAACACACTTTCGCGAACCATCATCACGTCGCTGTTCACCGGTATTGCCATGGGCGCGTTGTTCTTCTTCGGCGGCACGGCGGTGCACGGCTTCGCCGTCACCATGCTGATCGGCATCGTGGTTGGCACGCTGTCGTCGATCTTCGTCGCCAGCCCGATCCTGCTGTGGCTGGGCGTGTCGAAGAAGGATCTGATGCCGGTGACCCGGGAAAACCCCGAACTGGCACGGCGCCCGTAAGCGCGCTGGATTCGCTGAAAAAGCGGCCCGGTTTCCACCGGGCCGCTTTTTTTGGTGCGGCCTCTCTGTGCCGTGCTCTCTCCCCTGCACGCAGGGGGAGGTTTGAGGCTTGTGGTGTTAATGATCGCGCACAGGGTGTGCTCCTACCGGTGGCAAGTAGGTTGGGGTGAGCTACGCTCACCCCAACCTACTCGATATCGCTGTGCTGCATTGATGTTCCCGTAAAGACGTTTGCGCGCAGAGCCTGCCCCAGAGTCGGTCCGGGGGTGCTCCTACCCAGAGAGCGTGGTTTCCAGCTGAGCCAGCCGCTCCGGTGTCCCAACGTCGGTCCACGTGCCGCTATGGTGGGAGCCATCGACCTTTCCGCGCTCGATCGCGACCTCCAATAGCGGCCGTAGCTTGAAGCACGGCGGTTTCACGTCGGCACCTGCCGCATCGCCGACAGCTTCGGGCCAGCCGTCCAGGAACTCGCGGCGAAATACGCCGATGCCGCTGTAGGTGAGCCGGGGTTCGCCGTCGTCGTGCAGTCGGCTCTGTGCGTCCAGCCGGAAATCGCCATGCGGATGATGCACGGGGTTGTCCGTCATCAGCAGATGCGCGAGGCCCCGGGGCTCGGCGGGCAGCAGGGTGAAATCTGCATCGCACCACACGTCGCCACTTACCACGAAGAACGGTTCGGAACCGAGCAACGGCAGCGCATTCAACATGCCTCCGCCGGTTTCCAGCGGGGTCGGGCCTTCGAAGGCATAGCGGATGCGCAGGCCCCAGCGCGAGCCGTCGCCGAGCGTATCGGGAAATTGTTCGGCCAGGTGCGAGGTGTTGATCACCACGTAGTGCACGCCGGCGGCAGCGAGCTTTTCCAGATGCCAGACGATCAACGGTTTGCCGGCAACTTTCAACAATGGCTTCGGCGTGTGGTCGGTAAGTGGACGCATGCGCTCGCCGAGTCCGGCGGCGAAGATCAGCGCGTGTTTCATGCAGGCACCGGGATGCGCAGATCGCGCGCGCCGACGCAGCGTTCAAGCAACGTAACCAGCCCCGTCAGCTCGGGATAACCACTTGCCACGCTGATCACGTAGTCGTACACACGCGGCAAGTCGTCGAGGTAGTCGAGCTTGCCGTCGCGATAACCAAGCCGGCAGAACAGGCCGAGTACCTTGATATGTCGTTGCAGACCGATCAGGTCGAACCAGCGCAGGAATCGTTCGCGATCGACCGTCGTGTCAATCGACTTTGCGGCCTGCAGACGCAGGCGATAACCTTCGACCCAGCCCTCGACCCGCTCCCGATCCCACACGATGTAACAGTCACGCAGCAACGAGGCGAGGTCGTAGGTGATCGGGCCGCGCAGTGCGCCCTGGAAGTCAATAATGCCGGGGCTCAAGAGCCCGGGAATCACGGTGTCGGAGTTCCCGGGCTCAACGATCAGCAGGTTGCGGCTGTGGTAGTCGCGATGCACGAAGCAGCGGGGCTGCTCCAGCGCGCTGTCCAACAGCACGTCGAATGCGGCCGACAGCACATCCGTATCATCATCATCGAGCGCGTGGCCGAGATGTTTGCCAAGCAGCCATTCCGGCATGATCTCCATCTCGCGACGCAGGAATGCCTCGTCGTACGGCTGCATGCCGATGACGTCCACGCCCGTTTGCATGCGCAGCAATGCGTCCATCGCATCGCCATACAAGGCGTCGACCGTGTCTTCGTTCAACGCGGGGAGATACAGCTGGGAGCCGAGATCCTCGATCAGCAGAAAACCCTGTTGCAGATCATGCGCACGTACCGCCGGCACATGCAGGCCGGCGGCGGACAGGCGGTCGCCGATCTCCAGCCACGGTCGTGGATCTTCTTGCGCTGGCGGCGAGTCCATCACGATCCAGCTTTGGCTTTCGCTCTGACTCTGCGGGTACTGCGTACGCCAGTAGCTGCGAAAACTGGCATCCGCCGAGGCGGATGCCAGCGTCAGGTCAGGGTTGCCGAGCGTGCTGCGAGCCCAGGCGAGGCGGGTGTTTCTGCGGTGTTGAATACTGTCCATGGAGTCGGTCGCTGACAAAACATGCGCAGCTTATCAGGGTGACCGCAGACACTTTGAGGTCTCTTCACTTACGACAAGTTGTAAGCCCGCTCCTCGTGCTCAGCCAGATCCAGCCCGATCTGTTCCTGCTCGGCATCCACCCGCAATCCAATCGTGCGATCAAGCAGCTTCAGAATCACCAGACTCAACACGGCGCTCCATACGATGGTGAAGCCCACACCCCTGGTCTGGATCCACAACTGGCCAAGCAGCGAGGTCACGGTGCCGAAGCCACCGAGCTTCGGCGACGCCAGCGGTCCGGTGAGCAGCGCCCCGATGATGCCGGCAATCGCATGCACGCCGAACACGTCCAGCGAGTCGTCGTAGCCGAAGCGGCGCTTGAGTTTGGTGGCGCTGAAGAAGCACACCGCACCTGCAATCAGGCCCAAGACCAGCGCTCCGCCGGGACCGGCCGTGCCTGCGGCCGGCGTCACGGCCACGAGTCCGGCTACAGCACCTGAGGCAATGCCGAGCACGCTGGCGCGCTTATGGGTGATCCACTCGACCGTGACCCAGCCGATCGCTGCCCCAGCCGTGGCGATCTGCGTCACCAGCATCGCCATGCCCGCGCTGCCGTTGGCGGCCACGGCCGAACCGGCGTTGAAGCCAAACCAGCCCAACCAGAGCAGGCTCGCGCCGATCACGGTGTAGCCGAGGTTGTGCGGCGGCATCGGCGTATGCGGATAGCCTAGGCGCTTGCCAATCACCAGGCAGGCAACCAGACCGGCAATGCCGGCATTGATGTGCACCACGGTGCCGCCGGCAAAATCGATCACGCCCAGATCGCCGAGCAGCGAGCCCGGTCCGCTCCATACCATGTGCGCCATTGGCAAGTAGACGAAGGTGAGCCAGAGTCCACTGAACCACAGCATCGCGCTGAACTTCATTCGTTCGGCAAACGCGCCGATGATCAGTGCCGGCGTGATGATCGCGAAGGTCAGCTGGAACATCACGAACACGCTTTCCGGCACCGTCTGGTACTGCGAGGCCGGCGTCAATCCGGCCAGCATGATGCGGTCCAGTCCACCGACGATCGAATGCCAATTGACGACGCCTGCTCGCATGCCCTCGGTACTGAAGGCCAGCGAGTAGCCGTAGAGCATCCACAGCACGGTCACCAACGCGGTGATCGCGAAGCACTGCATCATCACCGACAGCAGATTTTTCGCGCGCACCATGCCGCCGTAGAACAGCGCCGCTCCCGGGATCGTCATCATCAATACCAGCATGCTGGCGACGATCATCCAGGCGGTGTCACCGCTGTTCAGGGCAGGAGTAGGGGTAGCCTGTGCAAGCGCGGAGAGCGGCATCGCCAAGCCAGTGCAGATCGCGAGGCCGCAGCGGATCGAGCCCATCGTTCGTTTAGAGCGCATCGGCGTCGATCTCCTGGGTGCGGATGCGGATCGCCTGTTCGAGTTCGCCGACGAAGATCTTGCCGTCGCCGATCTTGCCGGTACGCGCCGCGCTGCTGATTGCCTCGATCGCGTGTTCCAGGCGATCGTCAGCCACGGCTACCTCGATTTTCAGCTTGGGCAGGAAGTCGACGACATACTCGGCGCCGCGGTATAGCTCGGTATGCCCGTGCTGGCGACCGAAGCCCTTCACCTCGGTCACCGTCATCCCCTGCACGCCAGCTTCGCTCAACGCCTCGCGGACGTCGTCCAGCGTGAATGGCTTGATGATGGCCGTGATCCACTTCATAACGTGCCCCCGTAGTGATCCCTATTGCGGTGCAGCACGATGTGTGCCATCGCTGGAGTGCAAGGCATCGGCTTTGATTTCAGTCGGTTATGCCAAGTGAGCAGGTAACTATGCACCAGAACAATGCAATGTTCGGTGGGTATTGCACCACTACAACGCATATCTCGTCGGCATTGACCGCGCCGCTTCGAATCAGTACCATTTTAGTCCCGATTCAAGCTCCCCAGGCCTGAGCGTCCCCATGCTCCGAGTCAGCCGACTTACCGATTACGCCACCGTGGTGATGACCTGCATCGCCGTGCACCCGGACGATGTGCTCAGCACGGGGCAGATCGCCGATGAGACGCGGCTGGAACTGCCGACGGTGAGCAAGCTGCTGAAGGCGCTTACTCACGCTGCGTTGGTGGAATCGTTCCGTGGCGTCAATGGCGGTTACCGACTGGCTCGCCCTGCTACCGACATTTCGTTGGCCGAAATCGTCGAAGCGCTGGAAGGGCCGATCGGCATGACCGAATGCAGCGTGGCCGAAGGTCAGTGCGACCGCGAATCGCAATGCGGTGTGCGCGGCAGCTGGCAGCAGATCAATAGCGTACTCGACCGCACCCTGCGTGCCGTGAGCCTGGCCGACATGCTCAAGCCACCACCCATACGGCCGGTAGCGATCAAGCCGGCAGCGAACCAGAAAATCGCCGTGGCGGTAAAGGCCGGCGGGGTCACCACAGAATGAATGACACCATGATCCGCGAAAGCAGCACCGTCACCGCGCTCCGCGACAACGCCGAGGTTGCCGAAGCGCTTGGCCGCGGCTATGCGGCCGGCTTCGTCACCGACATCGAGATGACCAGCCTGCCGCCCGGCTTGAGCGAAGACACCATCCGCCAGCTGTCCGCGATCAAGCAGGAGCCGGAGTGGATGACCGAGTGGCGGCTCAATGCCTATCGCCACTGGCTGACCATGCCGAAGCCGGACTGGGCCAAGCTGAAAATCGATCCGATCGACTATCAGGCAATCAGCTATTACGCCGCGCCGAAGGCCGGCCTGAAGTCCTTGGACGAAGTCGATCCGGCGTTGCTGGCAACCTATGAAAAGCTTGGCGTGCCGCTACATGAACGCGCGCGGCTGGCCGGTGTGGCAGTCGATGCGGTATTCGATTCGGTATCGGTCGGCACCACGTTCCGCAAGGAACTGGCTGCCGCCGGCGTACTGTTCTGCTCGATGAGCGAGGCCATTCGCGAATACCCCGAGCTGGTGCAGAAATACCTTGGCAGCGTAGTACCGACCGGGGACAACTTCTTTGCTGCGCTGAACTCGGCGGTGTTTTCCGATGGCAGCTTCGTGTTCATTCCGAAGGGCGTGCGTTGTCCGATGGAACTGTCCACCTATTTCCGCATCAACGCGCAGAACACTGGCCAGTTCGAACGTACGCTGATCGTTGCCGAAGAGGGCAGTCACGTTTCCTATCTGGAAGGCTGCACCGCACCGAAGCGCGACGAAAATCAGCTGCACGCGGCGGTGGTCGAACTGGTCGCGCTGGAGCGCGCGCAGATCAAATATTCCACCGTGCAAAATTGGTATCCCGGCGACGAAAACGGCGTCGGCGGCATCTACAACTTTGTCACCAAGCGCGGCGATTGCCGTGGCGACGACTCAAAAATTTCGTGGACTCAGGTGGAAACCGGGTCGGCGGTCACCTGGAAATACCCCAGCGTGGTGCTGCGCGGCGATCGTTCGGTCGGCGAGTTCTACTCGGTTGCACTGACCCATCATCACCAGCAGGCCGACACCGGCACCAAGATGATCCACCTGGGCAAGTACACCAAGTCGAAGATCGTTTCCAAAGGCATCAGCGCCGGGCTCAGCTCCAATACCTACCGCGGCCTGGTAAAGATGGAGAAGGGTGCCGAGGGCGCGCGCAACTACACCCAGTGCGATTCGCTGCTGATTGGCAAGAAGTGCGGCGCGCATACCTTCCCGTATATGGAAGTGAAAAATCCGACCGCGATCGTCGAGCATGAGGCGACCACCTCGAAGATCTCCGACGACCAGATGTTCTACTGCCGCTCGCGTGGCATCAGCACCGAAGACGCCGTGTCGATGATCGTCGATGGCTTCTGCAAGCAGGTGTTCCGCGAACTGCCGATGGAGTTCGCGGTGGAGGCGAAGAAATTGCTCGAGGTGTCGCTGGAAGGCGCCGTCGGCTGATGGGCTACCTGCTGACCAAGTATGCAATCACCGCTGCGATCGTGGTGGCTGTGTCCGAGTTCGCCAAACGCAGCGACCGGCTCGGTGCGTTGGTGGCATCGCTGCCACTGGTCACCCTGCTGACGCTGATCTGGCTGTATGCCGAGAAGCAGCCGGCGACGAAGCTGGCGAACCATGCCTGGTACACATTCTGGTACGTGATTCCGACGCTGCCGATGTTTCTCGCGTTTCCGTGGCTGCTGCAGCGCTTCGGTTTTGCTGGCGCCATGGCAAGTTTCATCGTCGGGATGGCGCTGATCTTTCTGTTGTTTGCGCTGGTCGTCCGACGTTTTGGTATCCAGTTGCTGTGACCTTGGCCTTATGGCCTTTCATTCAAACGAATCGTTGAAGTTGATCACCATGCTGAAAATCGAAAACCTGCACGCCCGCGTCGAGGGCAGGGAAATCCTCAAGGGGCTCAGCCTCACGGTGAACGCGGGCGAAGTGCACGCGATCATGGGGCCGAATGGCGCCGGCAAGTCGACACTGGGCAACGTGCTGTCCGGCCGTGAAGGTTACGAAGTGACCGCCGGCACGGTGACTTACAACGGCATCGACCTGTTGGCGCTGGAGCCCGAAGCACGCGCCGCGGCTGGTGTGTTTCTGGCGTTCCAGTACCCGGTCGAAATTCCCGGCGTCAACAACACCTATTTCCTGCGCGCGGCATTCAATGCCCAACGCAAGGGACGCGGCGAGAAAGAACTCGACTCCATGCAGTTCCTCAAGCTGGTGCGCGAGAAGCTGAAGGTGATGCAGATCTCTGACGAGCTGTTGCATCGTGCCGTCAACGAAGGTTTCTCCGGCGGCGAAAAGAAGCGCAATGAAATCTTCCAGATGGCTGTGTTGGAGCCACAGCTGGCGATCCTCGACGAGACCGATTCGGGGCTGGATATCGATGCGCTGAAGCAGGTCGCTCAAGGCGTCAATGCGCTGCGTTCGCCAGAGCGTGCGTTCCTGATGATCACCCACTACCAGCGTCTGCTCGATTACGTCGTACCGGACTTCGTGCATGTGCTGGCTGATGGTCGCATCGTCGAGAGCGGCGACAAGTCGCTGGCCTTGAAGCTGGAAGAACACGGTTACGTCGGCATCGGCGAGGGAGCACCTGCATGAACCAGTCGGCACCACTGCCGTTGGTTGAGTCCCTGCTGGATGCGCAGCTTCCAGGCAGCGGTATCGCCTGGCTGGATGCGGCGCGGCGTGAGAATCGCGAAGCATTCGCCAGCGGTGGCTTGCCCGATACGCGGGTGGAAGCGTGGAAATACACTGCGCTGCGCGCACTCGCACAGCGCAGCTTTGCCAGTGGCGACAGCCAGGCGCAAACGCGTGTCGTGGATGCGGCGCCACTGACTTTGCCTGGTATCGACGGGCCCAGGCTGGTGTTCGTCAACGGTGTGTTTCGCGCTGATCTGTCAGCACTCGACAGCTTGCAGGACGGACTCACGCTCGAACCATTGTCACTGGCGCTGCGCGGCGACGCGGAGCCGTTGCGCTTTGCCTTGTCACGGCATTACCGCGAGACCGGCGATGCGTTCGCACGCATCAATGCGGCGAGTGCCGGCGATGGTCTGGTTTTGCGTGTCGCCGCCAAAACGATAGTCGCGGTGCCGGTGCAGCTCGTATTTGTCGGCGCGTCCGCCGAAAGCGCGCTGGCCTGGCATGCACGTAACGTCATCGAGCTGGGTGAGGATGCCGAGCTGACCCTCGTCGAGCAACACGTCGCCAGCGGCGAGCAGGCTCATCTGGCGACGCTGGTCAGCGACATCGAGCTGCGCGAAGGTGCTCGGCTGCATCACATCATCTTGCAGAATGCGGCCATCGGCGCGAGCCTGGTTCGCCGCAGCAGCTTGCGCCTGCATGGGCGCGCCCACGCTAAGGTGCATGTGCTGGAACTTGGTGGCGCATTGGTGCGTCACGATCTGCGGGCCGAGCTGGTGGGTGATGGGGCGCAGCTGGATACCCGCGGTGTGTTCATGCCGCACGGTCGCCAGCACATCGACACGCAACTGGCGATCCGTCATCAGGCGCTGAACACTACCTCCTCTTCGAACTGGCGCGGCGTTGCGAATGATCGCGCGCGCGGCGTGTTCCGCGGGGCCATCGTGGTGGCGCCAGGGGCCGATGGCAGTGATGCCAGCCTAAGCAACAAGAACCTGCTGCTGTCGCCCAGCGCCGAGATCGACACGAAGCCCGAGCTGGAAATCTACGCCGACGAGGTGAAGGCCGCGCATGGCGCCACCGTCGGCCAGCTCGACGAACGCTCGCTGTTCTATCTGCGCTCGCGCGGCATTCCACAGGCTGAGGCACGGGCACTACTGACCGCTGCGTTTTGCCGCGCGGTGCTGGATGATTTACCGAACGAGACGTTGCGTGAACATCTATCCACTTTGTTGATCGCGCACTTGCCGACATGATCTTTTCTCCTCCCCCTGCTCGCAGGGGGAGGTTGGGAGGGGGTAAGGCTCTTGCCGTAAGAGCGACCCCACCCCGACCCTCCCCTGCAAGCAGGGGAGGGAGCAAAACAGGAGTCCCATTGATGAACGCAACAGCCATCCCCGCAACGGTCTTCGACATCCGGCGCATTCGCGAGGATTTCCCGTTGCTGTCGCGTACCGTGCACGGCAAACCGCTGGTGTATTTCGACAATGCCAACACCAGTCAGAAGCCGGTATCGGTGATCGAAGCGGTGAACCAGCACTACCGCGAGCACAACGCGAATGTGGCGCGCGCGGTGCATCAGCTTGGCGAGGAGGCTACTGCCGCCTATGAGGGCGCGCGCGACAAACTTGCGCGTTTTATCAATGCCTCGTCGCGCAACGAGTTGATCCTCACCTCGGGCACAACCCAATCGATCAACCTGGTTGCCTACAGCTATGCGTTGCCGCGGCTGAAGCCCGGTGACGCGATCCTCACCACAGTGATGGAGCACCACGCGAACATCGTGCCGTGGCAGCTGGTCGCCGCGCGCAGTGGCGCCACGGTCAAAGCCGCGCCGATCAATCAGCGTGGTGAGCTGATCGTCGAAGAGTTCGTCGCGATGCTGACGCCGGAAGTGAAGCTGGCCTGCGTAACCCATGTCTCCAACGTGCTGGGCACGGTCAATCCGGTGCGCGAGATCGCCCGCGAATGCAAGAAGCGCGGCATCCCGTTGCTGGTCGATGGCTCGCAGGCAGTGCCGCATCGGCCAGTGGACGTGCAGGCGCTGGGTTGTGATTTCTACGCGCTCACCGGTCACAAAATGCTGGCGCCGACCGGCACCGGTGCGTTGTGGGCCAAGCGCGAACATCTTGAGGCGATGCCGCCATTCTTCGGTGGCGGCGAGATGATCCGCGAGGTTCGCTTCAGCGGCACCACGTTCGCCGCGCCGCCGCACAAATTCGAAGCGGGCACCCCAAATATCGCAGGCTTCGTGGGATTGGGCGCGGCGCTCGACTACTACCAATCCGTGGGCTTCGAGGCAATCCACGCGTGGGAGCAGCAATTGCTCGGCTACGCCACCGAACGACTGCGCGAGATTCCTGGCGTGCGCATCTTTGGTGAGGCGAAGGAGAAGGAGCCGGTGATCTCGTTCCTGCTCGAAGGTGCCCAGGCTACCGACATGGCCACCTTGCTCGACCTGCAAGGCATTGCCGTGCGCTCCGGCCATCATTGCGCGCATCCGCTGATGCAGTTCTACGAAGTGCCCGCCACACTGCGGGCATCGCTCGCGTTCTACAACACGCGTGAGGAAGTCGATGCCTTCATCGTGGCCCTGCTCAAGGTGCGCAAGCTGCTGATGTAAGGCCGAATCACACCGCAACCCATGGGTGGCGGAAGCAGCCAGGTTTCCGCTGTAACCCGTGTGGCGTTACTCTGCAGAAACCACCCACACGACAGACTCCCATGTTTGCCACGCTGCCCGGCCTGATCCGCCTACCGTTTGTGATGCTGTTGCTCGCGATCAATCTCGTGTTGCATGTGCTGCCGTTGTTTGCGCTCACGCTGGTCAAGGTGGTGGTGCCGATCCGCCCGATCCGGCTGACGTGTTCGCGTGCGCTGATTGTCATTGCGGAAAGCTGGATCGCATTCAACAGCCGGATGTTCGAGTGGTTTACCCGCACGCGCTGGCAGCTCGACGGCCTTGCCGATTTGCGCACCGACGGCAACTATCTGGTGCTGTGCAATCACCAGAGCTGGGTGGATATTCCGGTACTGCAGAAGATCTTCAATCGGCGGATTCCTTTCCTGCGCTTTTTCCTCAAGAGCCAGCTGATCTGGGTGCCGCTGCTGGGGCCGGCATGGTGGGCGCTGGATTTCCCTTTCATGAAGCGCTATTCGAAGGAAACCCTGGCAGCGCATCCAGAGTTGCAGGGCAAGGACATGGAAGCGACCCGTCGTGCCTGCGAAAAATTTCGCCACATGCCGGTCTCGGTGATGAACTTCGTCGAAGGCACACGCTTCACGCCGGCCAAGCATGACGCGCAGTCATCGCCGTATCGGCACCTGCTGCGGCCAAAGGCCGGTGGCGTGGCGTTTGTGCTGAATGCGATGGGCGACGCGCTGCACGCCATCCTGGACGTCAGCATCGTCTATCCCGGCGGCCCGCACACGATGATGGACCTGATCGCTGGCCGCATCCGCGACATCCGCGTGCACGTGCGCGAGCTGCCGATCAATGATCAGCTGCGTGGTGACTACGAAGGTGATGCAGCGTTTCGCGAGCGCTTTCAGACTTGGGTAAATACGTTGTGGGCCGACAAGGATGCGCGGATCGAGCGCATGCTCGAGTCGGCCGGCAGCACTATGGCAGGAGGTTGAGCGATGCGTACTCTGGTAGTTGGTGCGGGCGCAATCGGTGGGTATTTCGGCGGACGCTTGCTGGAGCACGGGCGCGATGTGACGTTCCTGGTGCGGGAGGGGCGTGCGGCTGTACTGGCACGCAACGGTTTGCAGATACGCAGTGCGACGGGTGATGTGACGCTGCCCGCACCGCCGACCGTACTGGCGAGTGATCTGCACGCGCAGTACGACCTCGTGTTGCTGAGCTGCAAAGCCTACAGTCTTGAACAGGTCATGGCGGATATCGCGCCGGCCGTCGGGCCGCAAACCACCATCCTGCCTTTGTTGAACGGCATGCGACATCTGGACCTGCTGGATGCTCGATTCGGCGCGGATCGCGTGCTCGGTGGCCAGTGCGTGATCGCCGCCACATTGGATGCCCAGGGCGTCGTGCTGCATCTCAACCAGTCGCACAGCCTCACGTTTGGCGAACGCGACGGTACGTCGTCCGAGCGCATGCACAGGATCACCCAGAGCCTGGAGGATGCCGGTTTTGAGTCACGTCCCAGCGACACGATCCTGCAGGACATGTGGGATAAATGGGTGTTTCTGGCGTCACTGGCCGGCATCACCTGCCTGATGCGCGCGCCGATTGGCGATATCGTCGCCGCACCCGGCGGCGCGGCAGTGACACTCCGCCTGCTGGAGGAGTGTCGGGCGGTGGCGGAGCGATCTGGCCATGCACCCTCCGCGGCGACACTGCAACGAGCGCGTGGCGTGCTGACCGAGACCGGCTCGAGCCTGACCGCGTCGATGATGCGCGACCTGCAGCATGGCCATGCGATCGAGGCGGATCAAGTCATCGGGGACATGCTGTCTCGCGCTGCCGAGCCGCAAGGTGGACACTCGCTGCTGGCGGTGGTCTACGCGCACTTGAAAGCCTATGAGGCTGGCAGGGCTCGCGCAACGTCAGCGTGAGGGCAAGCTCGAATGTCCTGCAGCCTACTTGTCATCCCTGCATGCGAGCCCGTCATCCCTGCGAAGGCAGGGACCCAGTGGCCTCAAGTTCTTAATGAGCAAGGGCACTGGGTTACTCGCTTCGCGCACCTCTTCCGGGGCCGCTCTTCGAGCGTTCTGCGCGCATTGCGCTTGTCCTGCCTTCGCAGGGATGACGAGCTGAGCCGCATGGCTTTCGTGGCAGCCTTCGCGCTGACGGGCCGCCGTTTGCCGACTATCCGAGCAAGTCACGAAGCGTAAGCTTCGCCGTCCGCGTGGCACCATCGCGGGTAACCGTCATTGTCACCGTGGTCCCCACCGCATCGTTGCGCAGGCGCTTGCGTAAATCATAGAGATGGATCGCGCTCACCGGCTGGCCGTCCACCGCGGTGATGACATCGCCGGCATGCAGCCCGGCGACGTCCGCTGGCGTGCCTTTGCCCACGTCGACAATCTTGAAGCCCTGCTTGGCACCATTGATCCACATGCCGGAACGGTCGAAGGTATCGAGATCGTCGACCTTGCCCTGGATCGGCTTCAGGTACATCAGCTGGTGGTCGTAGTCGAGCGTGACCACGAAGCGCTTGAGCACACCGCCGCCGACGTTATTGGGAAACGCATCGACACCACCGGCGCCGCCTTTGTCGATGCTGAATTCAGTCAACGGGGAAGCGATCGTCAGGCCGTCGAGCTGCAGGTCCTTGCCGCGGAACACGAAGCCGCGGGTAGGGCCGCCAACACCCCAGCCGGTCAACGCCTCGATGCCGTTCGTCTCGCGATCGCGCAAATGGTTCTTCTCGGCGAACGGGCGCGTCAGCGACAACGGAGTGCGCGCGCCGGTGTCGATGCCAAAGCGACCTGCAATGCCGTCGTATGAGCCGAGCACTTCGGGGAACTGATGGTAGAAGCGGAACCGCACCGGCGTGCCGGCATCCTTCGGATCGAAGTGCTTCTTGTCGATAAACGTAATCTGGTGCTTGCCGTAGTCGAAGCGCGTGATGAAACGGGCAAAGAATTCGTAGCCGATCATGCCTTGCTCGTCGACGCCTTCGGAGGCATTGGAGAATTGCAGCACGCTGATCGGCTGGTCAGTGAGTGTGGCCGCACCGACCTTGATCGCCTCGACCGTCGCCACGCCGCTTTGCGCCACGCTATCGCCGGCGCCTGCTGCGGTCTGGCTGCCCATGGGCTTCACGCCCAGCATTTTCGCCGTGGCGGGTGTCAGGATATCGTGGCCGCCAGTGTCGAAAATGAAGTTCAGGGGCTTGCTGCCATTGATCGACACTGCAGTGTAGATATGGTTATTGATCAGCTGGAATGGCACGGTGGTTTCAGTAACGCCGCCGGTCAGTGCGTAGTCGCGCAGGTGGGTCTCGGGCTTCGCGTAAGTCGATACATCGCGTGCAGGGAGGAAGCGCGCGGAAATCAGTGTCATCGTTTGACGATTCGCAACGCCGCTACCGTCGTCGACCACCAGCTTGTGGGCAATCTGCACGCCGTCGGTGTTCGCATAGTCGGTGTAGAACGTGGTGATCAACTGCGTGGACTGCATTTCCACGGTGCGTGCCAACAGGTGCGTGTGGGTGTCAAACCATGCATCGAACGGGTCGCCCTCACGTGGCACAACAGTCAGCACGTCGTAGCTCTTGCCGTCGGCAATTTTCTGGCCGGCGCTGGTGATCTGTGCGCCGCCCCGGTCCGCGCGCCACCATGAATTCTGGTCGCGGAAAGCTTCATTGACGGCCAGCTGTCGCACGTCGCCACCCTCCTGCGTGGTGACGGTACCGGACTGCTCCTTTTCCCATGCGTGGGTACCGTCGAAACCGCTGGCACCGTTGGTCGGACCGATCCGGTAGCTGTCGACAAATGCGCCGTGCTGAAGATCCGCGAGCGAGGAGGTCATACCAGTCAGTCCCTGGCCCGAGTAGGCATAGTCGCTTTGCAGCGCGAACTTGCCGTTCCACGCAGCGCCGCCGCTGGCAGCGTGATTGGCCGCGAGAATATCGGCGACCTGTGTGGCGGCGTAAGCCGGTACCTGCGCGACCAGTGCAGCGAGAATGACGGCGAGATAAGTCTTGCGCATGCGTGCTCCGTATCGGTTGCAGCAGAAGATTCAAGTCGGGCTGGTCGTCGGGATCATGTCCGTAGTTTGTAGCCGGTGCGGAAAATCCACCACACCACGGCCAGGCACAGAGCCATGAAGGCCAACGTCATGCCGAGGCTGACCGCCATGTTCACGTCGGCCACGCCGTAGAAGCTCCAGCGAAATCCGCTGATCAGGTAGACCACCGGATTGAACAAGGTGATCTTCTGCCACAGTGGCGGCAGCATATTGATTGAGTAAAACGCGCCGCCGAGAAAGGTCAGCGGCGTGACCACCATCAGCGGTATCACCTGCAGTTTCTGGAAGTCGTCCGCCCATAGGCCGATGATGAAGCCGAACAGGCTGAAGGTCACCGCGGTAAGCAGCAGGAATGCCGCCATCCACAAGGGGTGCGCGATTTCGTAGGGCACGAACAGCCGCGCGGTGGCCAGGATCAGCACGCCCAGCATCACTGACTTGGTAGTGGCTGCGCCCACGTAGCCAAGCACCACCTCGACGTAGGACACCGGCGCAGACAGCAGCTCATAGATCGTGCCTGACCACTTCGGCAGATAGATGCCGAACGATGCGTTGGAGATGCTTTCGTTGAGCAGCGACAGCATGATCAAGCCGGGAATGATGAAGGCACCGTAGCTGACACCGCCGATATGGCCCATGCGCGAGCCGATCGCCGTGCCAAACACCACGAAGTAAAGTGAGGTGGACAATACCGGCGAGGCGATGCTCTGCATCAGTGTGCGGAACGTGCGTGCCATCTCGAAGCGGTAGATCGCGCGGATCGCGTGAATGTTCATGCGCGAAGTCCCTTGTCGGAGTGCAGCTTTCCATTGGAATGCACCAGGCTCACGAAGATCTCCTCCAGCGAACTCTCGCTGGAATGCAGGTCCTTGAAGTCGATGCCGAGCTCGCCCAATCGCCGCAGCAGCGGCGCGATGCCGGTCTGCTCACCCTGGGTGTCGAAGGTATACACCAGCGCATGACCGTCGTTGGTCAGCTCCAGCGGCAGGGCTTCGAGTTCGACGGGTATCTGCTGCAGCGGATTCTGCAGTTGCAGCGTCAGCTGTTTCTTGCCGAGCTTACGCATCAGCAAGGCCTTGTCCTCGACCAGGATCAGTTCACCTTTGCTGATCACGCCGATGCGGTCGGCCATGTCCTCGGCCTCCTCGATGTAGTGCGTGGTCAGGATGATGGTCACACCGTTGTCGCGCAGTGCACGCACCATTTGCCACATGTCATGGCGCAGCTCCACGTCGACGCCGGCCGTGGGCTCATCCAGGAACAGGATCTGCGGCTCATGCGCGAGCGCCTTGGCGATCAATACGCGACGTTTCATGCCACCGGACAGCGCCATGATCTTGCTGTCCTTCTTGTCCCACAGCGACAGGTCGCGCAGCACTTTTTCGATGTGCGCCGGATTGGCCGGCTTGCCGAACAGGCCGCGGCTGAAAGTCACCGTGGCCCACACCGTTTCGAACGCGTCGGTAGACAGTTCCTGCGGCACCAGGCCGATCTTCGCGCGTGCGGCCCGGTAGTCGCGCACGATGTCGTGACCATCGGCCAGCACGGTGCCGCTGGTCGGCTTGACGATGCCGCAGATGATGCTGATCAGCGTAGTCTTGCCGGCGCCGTTCGGGCCCAGCAAGGCGAGAATCTCGCCGCGGCGGATATCCAGATCGATGTGCTTGAGCGCCACATGCCCGGAGGCGTAGATCTTGCCGAGACCCGACACCCGCACGATCGGTGGTGCCGCGCCGGTCGCGTTATCGGGCAATTGCGCTGCGCTGTGCATGGCGTCTCCGTTTCAAATGATGGGGTGCCGTTCCAGGCCTCCGATCATCATGCATGAAAACCGCAGCCGGAGAGCTGCGGTTTTGTGAAGGCGGGCCGCGCAGGCTTACCCGATAGGCTTACCAGATCTTTACCTGCGTATCGGGCGAACGCACCATCGCATCGCCGGGCTTGCACTGGAATGCCTTGGCGAACTCGGGCATGTTCGAAGGCGCACCGATCGCACGGAACTGTGCAGGGGCGTGCGGGTCGGTGTTGAGCAGGGTGATCTGCGCTTGCGGACGGATGTTGCCGCGCCACACGCGAGCCCAGTTGAGGAAGAAGCGTTGATCCTCGGTGTAGCCGTCGATCTTTTTCCTCGCTTCGGTCGGATTTTTCGACAATGCCATCTGCAGCGCGGTATACGACGCGTTCAAGCCACCGAGATCGCCGATGTTCTCGCCCATGGTCAGCTGGCCGTTGACGTGCTTGCCAGGCAATGGCTCGTAGCTGTCGAACTGCGCGGCGAGCTTCGCGGTGCGCGCTTCGAACGCCTGGCGGTCGGCGTCGGTCCACCAGTTGACGTTATTGCCCTGAGCGTCGAACTTGCTGCCCTGGTCGTCATAGCCATGGCCCATCTCGTGACCGATCACTGCGCCGATGCCACCGTAGTTGATGCCGTCATCGGCCTGCGCGTTGAAGAACGGCGGCTGCAGGATCGCCGCTGGAAACACGATCTCGTTCTGCTGCGCGTTGTAATAGGCATTCACCGTTTGCGGGGTCATGCCCCATTCGGTGCGGTCGACCGGCTTGCCGATTTTTCCGATGTGGTAGTCGTAGTTGAACTTGTCCGCTGCCTGCACGTTGGCGTAGTAGTTGTCCGATGTCAGCGTGAGGCCTGACCAGTCGCGCCACTTGTCGGGATAACCGATCTTCGGTACGAACGTGGCCCATTTTTCCAGTGCCTTCTGCTTGGTCGCGTCGCTCATCCACGCCAGGTTTTCGATGCGGGTCTTGTACGCGGCACGCAGGTTGCTGACTAGTTCTTGCGCGCGCTGTTTGGAGGCCGGAGAAAAATTGTCGGCGACGTACAACTGACCCAGCGCCATGCCCATGCCGTCGTTGGTCGTACTCAGCACACGCTTCCAGCGTGGCTCCATTTCCTTCTGGCCGTTCAGGGTCTGCTCCTCAAACGCGAAGTCCTCCTGCTGGAACGGCGCAGAGAGGTAGGGTGCTGCGTTGGCGATGGCGTGATAACGGAAATAGGCCTGCCACTGCGCGATCGGCGCGTCGCCGAGCATCTTCTGAACCTCGGCGAAGAACTTCGGCTGTGACAGCGAGAAGCCGTCTTTCACGTCGGCTCCCTGAGCCTTGAAGAAGGCGGCCCATTCGAAGCTAGGCGTCACCTTGTCGGCGTCCGCGATGCTCACAAAGTGGTAGCGATTCTCTGGCTTGCGCATGTCCACCGGCACCAGCGAAGCGGCGGCCAGACGCGTCTCGAACGCCAACACCGCCGTGGCCTGTTGCTGCGCATCTGCGGCGCTGACGCCAGTGAGCTCGAGCAATTTCGCGATATGCGCCACATAGGCCGTGCGGATTTTTTCGTAGTCCGGCTTGCTGTAATAGTCGGCAGTCGGCAGGCCAAGGCCGCCCTGGTTGGCGTAGGCAATCTCCTTATTGGAGTCCTTGAAGTCGGCGTTGCCGGAGAAACGGAACAGCACCGGTTGTCCCTTGGCGTAGCTATCGCGAATGTAGTCGACGACATCGGCACTGTTTTTCAGACCATCGATGTGTGCGAGCTGCGGTTTGATCGGATCGAAGCCGGCGTGATTGACAGCGGTCTCGTCCATGCCGGACGCATACAGATAACCGATCTTCTGTTCGATCGAGCCGGGTGTTGCCTTGGCGGCGTTGCTGGCGGCAGCTTCGACGATCTTGTGCTGCACGTTCAGGCTGGCCTCGCGCAGCTCATCGAACGAGCCCCAGCGCGTGCGATCGGCGGGAATCGGATGCGTGGCCACCCACTGCGCATTGACGAAGCCGTTGAAGTCGCTGCATGCGTTGATCTTGCTATCGAGCTCCTTCACGTCGAAAACAGTGGAGGGCGCGGCGACCGCGTTGGTGAATAGTGCGATGCCGACGGCTAAGGCGAGCGGCTTCACAATGCGGTGCTTCATGGATTTCCCCTTGGTCGCGGTGATGAGCGGGCGGTAGTGAACTTGACGGCACGATGCCGGGCATGGCGATCCTGAACCGTAGGCAGGAAGGCAGATGGCAGACAGTGTCGAAGGTCACGGTCGGTCGGCGGCCATCCGATAGCCAAGATCATGGTGAAGCAGGTGGCTGGCGCATTATCATTTGCCGATGAACAACCCTCTCTCTCCTGTATTCCGAGCGGCCGGGACCGCCGATGTTGCTGCCATCGTGGCGCTGGTCGAGTCGGCCTACCGTGGCGATTCCGGCCGGCGTGGCTGGACCACCGAATCGGAGTTGCTGGACGGCCGACGCACCGATGAGGACGCCGTCAGCGAACTGGTGAGCCGGCCTGGCAGTTGCGTGCTGCTGGCTGAAAGCGAGGGGCAGCTGATCGCCAGCGCCCATGTGGAGCAGCAGGGCGAGTCCGGCTATTTCGGCATGTTCGCGGTCGACCCGGATCAACAGGGCGGTGGCCTCGGCAAGGCGGTGCTGGCCGAGGCCGAACGAATGGCGCGCGAACAGTGGCATTGCCGTTCGATGCGCATGACGGTGATCGAGCAGCGCGCCGAACTGATCGCCTGGTACGAGCGTCGGGGATACCGGCGCAGTGGCGAATATCAGCCGTTTCCGTATGGCGATGAGCGCTTTGGCATTCCCCGCCGCGACGACCTGCGCTTCGAAGTGCTGATCAAGGATCTGGGACAGCCCGCATGAATGGCTGGGTGAAAGTCGGCACGCGCAGCGAATTGCTGCCGGGCGAATTCAGGGTCGTGTGGGATGGCGATACGCCCATCGCGGTCTACAACATCGATGGCGCGCTGTATGCGGTCGAGGACACCTGCACCCACGATGGCGGCGATCTGGCCGGTGGCGAGGTGTTTGGTTTCGAAGTGGAATGCCCGCGACATGGCGCGCGTTTCGACCTGCGCAACGGGGCCGTGATCAGTCCTCCCGCTTATGAGCCGATCGCGAGCTTCCCCGTGCGCGAAGAGGAGGGGGCGATCTGGACGCGGGACGATCGCTGAACGTACTCACGCTGCCGTCATTCGCGCGGTCTCGATCCATTCGCCAACCTGAATCCAGCCACACTCGGTCACCGACAACAGTGGCGCCAGGGCGCGGTTTGGTGCGGTTTGGTAGGTATCCACTCAGCATTCGTTAGGAAAAGGGAAAGGGCGCCGAAAGGCAACTTTCCTACCCTGTAAGGCATCGTTACAAGAGTGATTCCGATGTCTGCATCTGGCTGGACCATCCTGTGTGATTTCGACGGCACGATTTCCGTCGAAGACGTTATCGATTCGCTGCTCGACCGTTTTGGTCGGTCGGGCTGGGAGGTGCTGGAGCAGGATTGGCGCGCCGGTCGTATCGGCTCGCGCGATTGCATGACCGGGCAGGTCGACCTGCTGCAGATGACCCGTGCGGAGCTTGACAATCATCTGGCCGGGTTGTGGATCGATCACGCGTTTCCGGGCTTCGTGGCGAAGGCGCGCGAATTGAACGTGCCGATCCGCGTGGTCAGCGATGGTCTCGATTACGCGATCCACAAGATTCTCGGTCGCTACGGCCTGGACGATCTGCCGTTGGCAGCGAACCATCTCGCGCCGGCCCAGCCGCCGAAGCAGTGGCAGTTGACCTCGCCGTTCCAGGCTGAAGGTTGCCGCAGTGGCACCTGCAAGTGTGCCTGCGTGGCACAGGCCAGCCAGACCGGCGCCAAGACGCTGCTGATTGGCGATGGCGCGTCGGATTTCTGCGCCGCCGATCGCGTCGATTTCGTGTTCGCCAAGCATCGCCTGATCGAACATTGCCGCGCTGCCGGCATCGACTACGTGCCGATCACCGGCTTCGAGGATGCGCTGGAGTTCCTGCCGATGCTGCTCGACGGCAGCCTCGCCAGCCATGCCCATCATCATCACGCGCCGGTTGCCGCGCTGGTCTGACGGTTCGGCTCTGACCGGGCCGTCACGATCGATCTGTGCTGATCCTGTCAGCGCAGATCGAATCGGCCCTTGCTAAATCTCCCCTGATCGAAGCCTCCCTGATCGAAGCTGCTGCGATCAAATAATCTCTGAATCACTCCGGATCATTCCCCATGAAAATCGACAAGAACGCGCCCGGCTTCATCGACGACGCGCAGCTGCTCGCTGACGAGGCGAAGTACAGCTCGTTCGGCGATACCGTGCATTACGTGGACCCGCCAAAGATCTTCCGCCACGGCCAGGGCAGCTACATGTTCGACACGGCCGGCGTGCCGTTCCTCGATCTGCAGATGTGGTACTCGGCGGTCAATTTCGGTTACGGCAACCAGCGCCTCAACAATGTGCTGAAAGAGCAGATCGACCGCCTGCCGCAGGTGGCCAGTCAGTATCTGCATCAGACCCGCATCGAGCTGGCCAAGACGGTGGCGCTGGATGCGAAGAAGAAATTCGGTCTGGACGGCCGCGTGCACTTCAACGTTGGTGGTGCGCAGGCCATCGAGGATTCGCTGAAGATCGTGCGCAATGCCAGCAACGGCAAGAGCCTGATGTTTGCGTTCGAGGGTGGCTACCACGGCCGTACCCTGGGCGCCTCGGCGATCACCTCGAGCTATCGCTACCGTCGTCGCTTTGGCCACTTCGGCGAGCGCGCGATGTTCATCCCGTTCCCGTATCCGTTCCGTCGCCCGAAGGGCATGACGCCGGAAGAATATTCCGACGCCTGCGTGCGCCAGTTCGAGCGTCTGTTCGAGACTGAATACAACGGCGTGTGGGATCCGAAAGTGCAGCAGGCCGAATACGCCGCGTTCTACGTCGAGCCGATCCAGGGCACCGGCGGCTACGTGATTCCGCCGATGAACTTCTTCAAGGACCTGAAGAAGGTGCTCGACAAGTACGGCATTCTGATGGTGGTCGACGAAATCCAGATGGGCTTCTGGCGCACCGGCAAGCTGTGGTCGATCGAGCATTTCGGCGTGACGCCGGACGTGCTGGTGTTCGGCAAGGCGCTGACCAACGGCCTGAATCCGCTGTCCGGCCTGTGGGCGCGCGAAGAGCTGATCAACCCGACCGTGTTCCCGCCGGGCTCCACCCATTCCACGTTCAACTCCAACCCGCTCGGTACCGCGTTGGGTCTGGAAGTGATCAAGATGGGTTACGAGCTGGATTACGAGACCACGGTGCCGAAGAAGGGTGCGCATTTCCTGGAAGGCCTGCGCGACCTGCAGAAGCGCCACAAGGAAATCGGCGACGTCGACGGGCTGGGTCTGGCGCTGCGCGCCGAGATCTGCACCGAAGACGGCTTCACACCGAACAAGGCGTTGCTCGACAAGATGGTCGACATCGGCCTGGCTGGTGACCTTGAGCACAATGGCAAGAAGATCGGCCTCGTGCTGGATGTGGGCGGCTGGTACAAGAACGTGATCACGTTCGCGCCGTCACTGGACATCACCCATGAGGAAATCGACCTGGCGATCGCGCTGCTTGATCAGTTGCTGACCAAAGCCAAGAAGGCGTAATGTCGGCCGCGCGTCGGCCATGCGCAAAAGGAACCCGGCGGTTTACCGCCGGGTTCTTCTATTTGGAGCGGGTCAGTTTGGGGCAGGCCCGTTTGGAGCGGGCCCTTTCGGACCGAGGCGCAGCAAGCTCAGGGCGCGCGCTTGAGGGCCAGTACCGCGTTGAGTCCACCGAACGCGAACGAATTGCTCAGCGCCGCACGCACAGGCATCTCCCGGCCGACATTCGGCACGTAATCCAGATCGCAGGCCGGATCGACCTGGTCCAGATTCGCGGTGGGTGGCACCGCACTGTCGCGCAGCGCACCGATCACCGCTACGAGCTCCAGCGCGCCGGAAGCGCCCAGCGCATGACCATGCATCGACTTGGTCGAGGACACGGCGAGGCGATCAGCGTGTGCACCGAACGCGAGGCGGATCGCCTTGGTCTCGGTGGAATCGTTGGCTTGCGTGCCGGTGCCGTGTGCATTGATGTAGTCGACATCCTCTGGCGCCAGGCCGGCGTCAGCCAGCGCCTGGGTCATCGCCGCGGCCGCGCCTACCGTGCTCGGCATCACGATGTCGGAAGCGTCCGCGGTCATGCCGACGCCAGCCACTTCGGCCAGAATTACCGCGCCGCGTGCCTGCGCATGCTCCAGCAATTCCAGCACGAAGATGCCGGCACCCTCGCCAAGCACCAGCCCACGGCGATTGATACTGAACGGGCGGCAGGTGTCGTCGGCCAGCACGCGCATCGCTTCCCACGCACGCAGGGCGCCGTAGGTCAGACAAGCTTCGGTGCCGCCGGCAACCGCGGCATCGGCCATGCCGTAGCGGATCATCTGCGCTGCCTGGATGATGGCGTGGTTCGCCGAGGCGCAGGCGCTGGCGACTGCAAAGGTGGGCCCGCGCAGGCCATAGGCAATGCTGATCTGGCTGGCCGATGCGTTGGTCATCACCCGCACGATGGTGAGCGGATGCGCGCGCGGGGAATTGTCTGCGTACAGCCGCTTGCTCTGTTCGTCCTGGGTGTTTTCGCCGCCGACGCCGGTACCGACCACCACCGCCGTGCGCACACCAAGATCGTTCTGGCTGAAGTCCAGCCCCGATTGCGCGATCGCCTCACGCGCCGCATGCAGCGCGAATTCGGAGGTGCGGTCGAGCATGATCAGGGTGCGTTCTTCGATATTCGCGGTCGGATCGAAACTGTCCGGCACCTGGGCGGCAACTTTCACGCGCAGGCGGTGGGCATCAGGATGGCGCAACGGGCCGATCGCACTGCGACCTTCGCGCAGACCTTGCCACAGCGCCTCGGCGCCGACGCCGAGCGGGCTGATCGCGCCCATGCCGGTAATCACGACGCGGCGCATCTGCGGAACCGTAGGCATTACTTCGATCCTTCACCTGCAGCGGCTTTTTCGTCCAGTGCTGTCTGCACCGCATCGACCAGGCTCTGCGCCGTATCGCTGTCGAAATTGGCACCCTGCTGGTCGGGGAAGGTAATGTTGAAGTGTTCCTCGATGTCGAAGATCACTTCGATCGCTTCCAGCGATTCGATGCCGAGGTCTTTCAGCGTGGACTCCGGCTTGATCGTGGCTACGTCGATCTTGGCCTGCTTGGCAATGATGTCGAATACTTGCTGCTGGGTCGTATCGTTCATGACGGATTGGTTCCTGGCTGCACACGACAATGTTACATATGAATCAGTCTAGGCGAACTTGCTTACTTATGTCTTTCATCGCCCAATTGGAACCGGATGCCCTGATCGAGGCATTCATGACGCATCCGCCACTGGGATTCGCGGTGGAACGGTCGCCACAGGGCATGCCCTGCTTTGTGGCGCCGTTCAACTTGCTGACTACAGCGGATGACGCGCTGCGTCGGCGGGTTACCCGGTTTCCACTCTATCGCTGGTGGGGTCGCCTGTTGCAGTGGCGCACGCGCTTTGCCGGCACCACGGTATCCGAATATGCGCCGTTGCCTTCGGCAGTGTCCCCGGTCGCACTTGCGCAAGGGCTAAAAGCTGCGTATGGGCGGGAATGCAAGCTGCTGATCGTCAAGGACATCGCGCAGGATTCGCCGCTGCTCAGCGACTGGGAGAACGCGCATGCGCGCGAGTTTGCGAGTGCCTGCGAAGCGGAGGGTTACGTGCTGCTGGAAGGTCAGGCGTTGGCATGGGTACCGATTGATTTTGCGTCAGACGATGAGTATCTGACGCGGCTGTCTTCCGGACGGCGGAAGAATATCCGGCGCAAGCTGCGCTCGCGTGCCGATCTCGACATCGAAGCGGTGCGCACGGGTGATGCGCGCTTCAGCGACGCGGTCACGCTGGCTGAGTTCCAGAGACTGTTTGACAACGTGTATGCGCAGAGTGAAGTCCACTTCGATCAACTGAGCGCGACGTTCTTCCGCTCCCTGCTGCAGGATGCCGACAGCGGCGGTGTGGTGTTCGTCTATCGCCATGCGGGGCAGATGATCGGCTGGAATCTCTGTTACGAACATGGTGGCAAACTGATCGACAAGTACGTCGGTTTTGCCTACCCACAGGCGCGCGAGCACAATCTGTATTTCGTCAGCTGGATGCACAACCTCGACTACGCGCGGCAGCGTGCGCTGACCCATTACGTGGCGGGCTGGACCGATCCCGAAGTCAAGTCCTTTCTGGGCGCGCGCATGACGTTTACCCGCCACGCTGTATACGCACGCAACCCGCTGCTGCGCGCATTGTTGCGCAAGCTCGGCAGTCATTTCGAAAGCGATCGCAGCTGGCAGGCGGCACAGCTGGAAGACAGTGCTGTTGCTAGACCAGTGACGGAGACCACCGATGGATAATCTCGATAACCGACCGGTCGTGCTCGACATCGACCGGTCGGTCGGACCGCTGCCCGATCGACTGGTACTGCCGCTGGAGCATTGGCAGGAATCCATCCGCTTCGGTTGCTCGCTGGGGACCATACGGCGTTTCAGAACGATGCTGGATGAGCTGTTGCCCGCGAAATACGGCACGGTGTTCATGGGCAGCGGCGACTTTCATCATCTGAGCTGGCCGCTGATCGCGCGCCTGCGACCACGCGCAGCCTTCCAGGTCGTGGTGCTGGACAATCATCCGGACAACATGCGCTTTCCGTTCGGTGTGCACTGTGGTTCGTGGGTGCGTCGCGTGGCGATGCTGCCTGTGGTCAGTCACGTACATGTGCTCGGCATCACGTCGGCCGATATCGGTGCAAGTCACGCGTGGGAAAACTACCTGACCCCGCTGTTGCGCGGAAAACTGACCTACTGGAGCATGGGTGTGGATACCAGCTGGGCGCGTCGGCTCGGCCTGAAGCGCGCGTTCCGTGGTTTCGATACACCCGAGGCGATGGTCGACGCGTTCGTCGAATCGCAGCGCACGCAGACCGCGCCAAGTTACCTATCGATTGACAAGGATGCGTTTTCGCCCGAAGTGGCGCATACGAATTGGGATCAGGGACGCCTGTTGACCGGGCATGCGCTGGCGTTGATCGGCAGCCTGCGCAACGGGCTGGTCGGTAGCGACATCAATGGCGAGGTATCGCACTACCAGTACCAGAGCTGGTGGAAACGCCGGCTCTCGGCGATGGACGAGCAGCCCGAGATCGATCCAGCGGAACTGGCCGGCTGGCAGGCGCAACAGCATGCGTTGAATCTGCAGTTGCTGGGGGCAATTGCGATGAAGTCTGGTTGATGGCATCGCTGAAAGACGCATGCGGTTTCCTGTGGGAGCGACTTCAGTCGCGATGCTCGGGCTTTGCCGTTTGGCTTGCTTGCTTCAGAGCCTAAGAGCGTTTCTTCTTCCTGCGAAGAGCAAGTCGCTTGTGCGGCGCTCTGCTCCCTCTCCCTTCTGGGGGAGAGGGCTGGGGTGAGGGGCGGGTGCTCGCGGGACCGCCCATTCCCCGTCACCCCTGCGTAGGCAGGGGCCCAGTGGCCTGCGCTGTGCGGGATCGGTTGGATTCCCGCGCTCTGCAAGCGAAATAGCAGCTCGCGGGAATGCCATAGTTCGCGCCCAAGCGCTGGGCCCCTGCCTTCGCAGGGGTGACGAGGAATAAGTATTGCTGCACGCACTCGCCCTCGTAGGAGGACGAAACGCTCTGCACTACGAAACAACAAATCGAAGCAGAGCATCGCGACTGAAGTCGCTCCCACAAAGGCCATATACAGGGTGCACTCTCTAGGCCACGGGAGCGCACGAACACGCGTTTAGGCCAGCGCCGCTTCCAGCGAACGGCAGATTGCTTCGAACGTATCGTCATCCAGCCACGGGCTGTTGCTGATAGTCATGCTACGTGCGGCGAAATCACGCGCATTTGGAACATTCTGCGCGGGCACGACATCGGCGAGATACGCGTAGTCGGGCAGGGCATGGATGAACAGGCGACTGACACCCATGCCGGATTGCCACAGCTGTGCCAACGCAGCATCGCGGCGCTGCTGATCAGGCAGCAACAGCAGCAGGAATGGCCAGGTGCCCTGCGCGCCGAGCGGATCGTCCAACACCTCGAGGCCGTCGATCTGACGCAACCGCGGCAACCGACGCTGTGCCTGCGCAGACAGTTCCTCGAGAAACTTCGGCAAGCGCGTCGCGGCATGTGCGCCAACCGCCTGCCGCCAGCGACCGACCCGATGCAGCGGGATCGTCAGTGGAAACGCGTCGCCGACAGCGCTCACCGGGTCGCCGTGGCGCAGCGCGCGACGCAGCGGGTTGCCATAGGCCAGCCCTAGCCCGCTGGGACGATACAGGGCAGCATAGCCGAGCAACTCCATGCTGCGGCGGCATTCCATCCATGCACTGGTCGGCACGATGCGCGCGGCGGTGCGCGCGAGCTGTTCGCGCAGCGAGGGATCGCGTGTCAGCAGCAGGCCACCTTCATAGATCGACAGCCCCTTGCCGGCGGCCAGACTGAAAAAGCCGACATCACCGAGCAGACCCACACTGACACCGTCGCGGCGGGCGCCGAGTGCCTGCGCAGCATCTTCCACCACGTAGGCACCGACGTTGCGTGCCACCGCCAATGCATCGGCGACATCGGCGACGCGGCCGGCAAGATGGGTGGGGATGATCGCCAGCGTGTGTTCGTCACAGACCGCGCGCAGTGCTGCTGGATCCATGTCGAAGTGGCCCGGGCGCAGATCGCACAGTTGCAGCTCAAGCCCGGCACGCTGCACCGCAATGGCGACGAGCGGACAGGTGTAGGCAGGCACCACGACGCGGCGGCGCTGCGGTTGCAACGCGTGCAATGCGGTCAGCGCGATCAACTGGCACGCAGTGCCGGAGCATTCAACTTGCAGCGACGGTGTGCCCAGTTGTGCTGCAATGTCGGTTGCCAGTGTCGCGGTGCCTGGACGCAGGTCACTCAGCCGCAATGGCAGACCAGCGGTCGGTGGCACTTCGTGATGGCGACGGGGCAGCATGCGCGCAGCGTACCGTGATGGCTCAGGCTTGCGCCGGCTCGGGATCAACTTCGGGCGGATGCTCGCGGCTTTCGGCCAGGCCCAGGCAGATGATGCCGGCAATGATCGCAATCGCGCCCAGCACGCGGGCCAGATTCAAGTGCTCGTCAAACAACCAGATCGACAGCAACATCACCGATACCACTTCCAGATGAGAGGCGGCGAAGGCGGGGCCAATCGGTGCGTGCTTGAGCAGGCTCATCCAGGTGAAGAATGCTCCGACATATCCGATAACGGCACCGTAAATCCATGGCTGGCTGAATACGCGCAGCACCCACGCGAGATTGGCGACTACCGGCAACGCATGCGTGCCGGCGTACTTGAAACTGATCTGCGCCAGCGTGTCGAAAGTCATCAGTAGCAGAAAGCCGAGCAGATAAAAGCGCTTCATCCGCCAACTCCCACGATCGCGACACCGAGCATTACCAGCAGGATGCCGGCGACCCTCAGCCGTGTCAGTTTTTCGCCGAACAGGAAGCGTCCAGCGACCATGATGGCGACGATATTAATCGAGCCCAGCAGCACGCCTTCGGACAGCGGGATCAACGACAGAAACGCGATCCACACCAGAAATTCGATCACATAGCAGCTGATGCCAAGCCACAGCCAGGGACGTGCCGCCATGTGCTTCCAGCGCGCCAGGCCGTCACCAGCATCCCGATTGCCGGCGGCTGCCTTGAAAGCGAGTTGGCCACCGGTGTCGAGCACGATGTTGAACAGCCACAGGCCAGCGACCAGGGTCGAGATGGAACCCGTTGCCGACATCATCAGGCGGCGACGCGCTGCATGGTGTCGGCTGCCGCGATGCTGTCGAAGAACGCAGCCGAACGCTCAATCAGCGTGCGGCGTTCCTTGTCGATGGTGATCATGTGGTAGCTGTCTTTGAGCAGCAGAAGCTCGGCGGGCGCGCTGACTTCGCGCATCACCAACTCGGCATTCTTCAGGCTCGCAACATCGTCTTCGCTGGCATGCGCAACCAGGCACGGCGCAGTCACCTGCGACAACTGGCTGCGCACCTCGGCGGCCAGGCCATACATCTCGGCGAGCGAATACCACGGGTTGCCGGGCAGGCCGGCGGCGGCGCTGTCACCGCCGAGCATCGCCGCGCTGACCTGCGCGCGCAGGCGTTCATCGCGAATGCCGTAAGGCGGTTGTTCCATGAAGCTGCGGTTGCGGCCGATGCCGAGCTTTTTGAACAGCGGCAACAGGAACGACAGGCGCCCGGACCACGGAATGCTCCAACCGTCATAGCGGAACGTGGCGCCGTACACGCCGACGCCAGCGATCTGATCGGGCCGATCCGCGGCCAGCTTCAAGGCCAGCAGCGCACCCATCGACAGGCCACCGACGAACAGATGATCAACCTTGCCTAGCAATTCATCCGCGGCTTTTTCGACGCTGGCGTACCAGTCGTGCCAGCTCGTGGCGAGCAGATCCTCGACGTTGCCGCAGTGACCGGCCAATTGCATGCCGTGCACGGTGAAGCCGGCGCGGTTCAGGCCCTTGCCGAGCAGCCGCATTTCCGTCGGTGTGCCGGTGAGGCCGTGGATCAACAGCACGCCGCTGCGGCCACCCTCGTAGAAAAATTCAGTCTGCTGGATCACGCGAATACCTGTAGATAGCGGACCGCGGTCGTTCAATCGACAGCTGCCCTTGATACCGGACAGGGTTGCAGACTGCGGTTTCCTCAGTCTTTCGAGGCCGCTGGGGCTGGTGTTGTCGCGGCGCCAAACCGCACGATCACACGCTGGCCGATGCGCAGCGTCTGCGGCTGATCGAAGGCCAGCACGCATTCGACCGTACGGGCATTGGCGCGTACCTGTGGGTCGTTCTCCAGCGTTGCCGGGCCATACACCTGGCCGATGCGCAGCACGTGTGCGCTCCACTGCACGGCGCCGGGGCCGCTGTCGGCGACCACCTCGGCGTGCATGCCCGGCTGGATCACTCCGACAAAACTCTCGTTGAGCTCGGCACGGACGATCCGCGGTTTCTCCGGCAGCAGGGTGAACAGCGGACCGGAGGAAGGTGACACGCTGGCGCCGGGCTGGGCCGATACCTGAACCACGTCGGCGTCGAACGGCGCGAGCAGGCTGCGCTGTTTCAACTCGTAGTGCGCTTCGGCCAGTTTCTGGCTCGCCATGCTCACTGCCGCAACGGCGGCTTCATGTTCCGCTTCGAGTTGCGCCGCCGCTTCGCGCGCATCGTCGGCACTCTGACCATCGCCGGCGCCCGCAGCGACCGCGGCAGTCAGCCGTTCTGCGCGCTGTTTCGCCACCGGCTGCTGGACGTCGAGCAGTTTCAACTGGGCTTGCGCTTGTTCCAGCTGCGCCTGTGCGCCGTCAACCGCCAGCGTGGCCGGCTCAGTATCCAGTGTGGCGAGCAGCTGGCCTTGCTTGACACGATCGCCTTCATGTACGGCGACCTTCGCCAGAGTGCCTTCGCGCGGCATCGAAAGGCTCAATAGGCCGCCTTCGATGTCGATCTTGCCGCGCGCCACGGCGGCATACGCGGCGATGGGTTTGGCTGCGGCGCTGTTCGGCGCATCGGCAGACTTTGAACACGCGGTCAGCAGCCACAGCGAAGAGACGGTGAGGCATCCAAGGCGGGTCAGCATCGCGGTCCGCGAACGACGTGGCGGATGGAGTGCGTGCGACTTTATGCTGGACTGGCTCATGAAGGGAGGGCTCACGAAGGACGGACTCACAAAGGAATTCCCTTGGTATCGATGACCGGCGCCTCGGTGCGCCAGTCGCTGAGGATGCGGCCGTCTTCCATAGCCAACACACGGTCGGCGTGCACGACCAGACGTGGATCGTGGCTGACACACAGCACTGTAGTGCCGTGCGTACGAGCGATACGGTGCAGGATATCAATGATCATCTGGCCATTGGCTGCGTCCAGCGCACTGGTGGGCTCATCGGCAAATAGCAGTTCCGGTTTTTTGGCCAGCGCGCGGGCAATCGCCACGCGTTGTTTTTCACCGCCGGACAGTTCGGACGGGCGCATCTGCATGCGATGCGACAAGCCGACTTCTTCCAGTGAACTTTGCGCGCGCGCGCGGGCTTCGTTGCGCGACAGACCCATATGGTTCAGCGGCAATTCGACCTGCTCAAACGCACTCAGTGCCGGGAACAGGTTGAAGCCCTGAAAGACGAAGCCCGTGTGTTGCAAACGGAAGCGTTCCAGCGCGCGCATGTCGAGCTGGCCCAGCTCACTGCCGAGCGCCTGCACACGTCCGCTATCGACCTTTTGCAAGCCGCTCAGGATGGCCAGCAACGTGCTTTTGCCGCAGCCGGACGGACCCGAAATCAGGGTCAGTTCGCCCGCATCGAGGCTCAGCGAGAGACCATCCAGCACTTGCGTGCGCTGCTGGCCAGAAACGAATGCCTTGCTGACGTTCTCGGCCAGCAGGGCCGGCACCCGCGATGGTTCATTGGCGATAGCAGTTGGCATCGCGATTACCTCAACAACGTGGCGGGGTCGGCGCGGTGCAGGCTGCGCATGGCAGCCAGTCCGGACACTGCGGCTAGGCCCATCACCAGGATGATGCAGGCCAGTACCGCCGGCAGATTCAGTACCACCGGCACATCCTGACTGCGTGCCAGCAGCATCAATACGACGCCGAGCAGACCGGCACCCAGGAGGCCCAGTGCACCGACCCAGAACGCTTGTTCCAGCACCACCCGGCGCAGTGCAGCCACGCCTACACCCAGTGCATTGAGGGTGGCGTACTCGCGCACCGAGCCATTGACGGCGGCGATCAGGGTCTGGCTGGTGATCACCGCACCCACCAGGAACACGATGCCTGCCAGGAACAGTACGCCGGCGCCGGCGCCCGTATCGAACAACCAGTAGCGCACCGAGAGGCGCGCGAAATCCTTGGCACTCCAGGTGGTGTAAGGACCAAACGCCGTATCGCCGCGCAGGCGCGTGGCAACTGCCTCGGCCTGGGTCGGGTCACGCAATTTCGCTACAAGGTAGGTCGGACCGTTGTCCGCGGGATCCTCATCCAGCTCGCGTGCCGTATCCAGCGAGCAGAGTACGTTGACCCCGCCTAGCGCACGCAAGCCGCTACTGATGCCGACCACTCTTACCTGGTGTCCATTGATGGTGGCGGTCTGGCCGATGTCGACACCCAGCTGATCCAGCACGGAACGATCCACGACCACCGCATCCGGTTCTGCCAAGCGAGCGCGCAGGGACGGCGGCAAGGCTTTGGAAAACATCAGGCCTTCAGGGCTTGGGTCGATGCCGGAGACAAACACCGAGATCCCGCCGGTTTCGGTCTTCCCGCGCCAGTCGCCGTCGACCCAGATATACGGCTCGACGCGCTGCACGGCTGGATCCATCAGGACGCGCGATTCCACATCGGCATCGATCGAACGGCCTGAACCCACATTCTGGGTGCCCGGATAGCCGACCCATACGTCGGCCGACGAACCGGTGATGTAAAGGCTGGTGCTGCCGAAGATGCCCAGCACCAGCGCGAGCTGCAGCAGCTGCAGCAGGCCAGCGAAACCCACCGCCAGCATCGCCGGCAGGAAGCGTCGCCATTCGTAGATCAGCGTTTTGCGCGCGAGGGCGACCATCAGCGCTGTGCCTTGTCGGACGCGCTGGCAGACGAAGGGGATGCTACTGACGACGTTGTCGATGATTTTTCCGCCGCAGCATCCGCTGGCAGCGGCGCACCGCCCAGTGCCTTGAATAGCGCCACATAGGCCAGACTGTGCCCGGCGCGGGCATCGGCCAGATCGATTGCCGCCTGATCGACCGCGAGCTGACTCTCAGCCAGATCGAGCGGGCTGCTCAGGTGTAGTCCGATCCGGGTCTGTACAGCCTGATCACCATGTTGCAGCGCCTGCCAGGCGATCATGCTGTGCTGTTCGCGTTGCTGCTGTTGCTGAAGGCTGCCCAAGGCAGTTTCCACATCGGCCACGCCTTGCAGCACCGCTTGTCGATAAGCCAGCACACTGGCCTGCAATTCGTATCCCTTGGCGTGCGTTGCGGCGAGCCGCGTGCCCCAGTCGAACAGTGGAATATTCAATACCGGTCCCAACGAGTCGATTGCATTGGGAGTGGTTGGATGCTTGTGGTCGTTGTTGATATCGGTGGCCCAGTCGATCGAGCCGCCGAGGCCGATGCTGGGAAACATATCGGCGTGGGTCAGGGCCAGTTCGCCAGCGGCCTGCAGTACATCGGCTTCGGCGCGGGCAATTTCCGGGCGCGTACGCAACAGATCGGCCGGCGTGCTGTCGATCTGCCATGCGCCCAATTCGGGTTGCCTGCCGGGTTGCAGCCAGGCTGGATCAGGGTGATTCTGACCGAGCAGGATCGCCAGTTGCTGCGCACTTGCATTGATTGCCTGTCGCGGCGTAGCGAGCGCTGCCGCGGATTGCGCGAACGTCGCCTGGGCCTGATCTACCGCACTGGGTGCAATCAGTTGCAGACGCTCGCGCGTCTGCAACAACTGCCATTGATGCTGGCGGGTATCACTGATATGCGACAGCAGTTGTTCCTGCTGTTGCGCGGTGCGCAGCTCGATCCAGTCGCGCACTACTTCGGCGACCAGCGTTACCTGCGCGGAGCGCAGATCGGCGACGCTGGCATCCAGTGCGCCCTGCGACTCGCGGCGAGTACCTTCGGCGCGGCCAAACAATCCAAACTCCCAGCTCGCATCGAAGCCAATGACTTCATAGGAGGCGCTGGCATCCGGGTCGATGACATCATCGGTACGGGCGACCAGCGAGGGTAGGTAACGGGCGTGGGCACGATCGTGCAACGCGCGCGTGGCCCGCAGCCGCTGGACCGCCTGGGCCACATCGAGATTGTCGGCCAGCGCACGGTCCACCAGTACATCAAGTTCGGCATCGCCGAAGGCATGCCACCAGCCGTGCAGGTCGGTAGGTTTGGCGGGATCCGACGCGACAGCATGCTGCCATTGCGCCTGAACTGGCTGCGTCAGCTTGGGTACCGGCGCGGCGCAGCCAGCGAGGCCGCCAATCAAAGCGCCGATCAGGCAGTTGCGCAGCCAATGTCCGGCGGTCGCCCTGCTCAAGATGTGGGTTGTCACAATCTGCATTTGTCCATACCGATGACTTGACGCCCATGCGCCCCGTGAGTATCCGTGGTGGTCATCGTTGCTCGTTGCCACGGCTTGGTCATTGAGTATGGTGAAAGGGAACCTGGCGCGTGCAATACCTGAACCTTCAAGCGTACAGGCAGTGCGCTGCGAATGTCGTATCGATCGGACTCATGCAGGATGCGTCGCCGGCGGGAAACGCACTTCCACGCACAGCCCGTGCTCCTCGCCGAGCTGATAGATCACTTCGGCGTGGTGTCGTTCGGCAATGCGCTGCACGATCGCCAGCCCCAGGCCGCTGCCTTCCTCACCGCTGTTGGGGGCACGGAAAAAACGTTCGCTGAGACGTGGCAGCAATTCGGGCGGCACACCGGGGCCGTTGTCCTCGACGATGAGGCTGCTACCGCCGTCACCCTGCGCCTGCAGGCTGACAGTGACAGTGCTGCCGCGCCCGGCATAGCGCAGGCTGTTGTCAATCAGGTTGTCGAGCATATCCTGCACACAGGAAGCATCGCCAAGAATGCATAGCGGTTGCTTAGGCCCCTGATAGCCCAGGTCTACACCGGCGCTGAGCGCCTCGTGCACACGCAGCGAAACCGCATCGGGAATCAGCCGGGTCAGGTTGAGCAGACTGCTATCCAGGGTGTCCGCTGGCGCCGCCTGTGCGCGGGTCAGCGCCAGCAGTTGCGACGAGGTGCGCGCCGCGCGCCGGGTCAGGCGCTGGATGTGCGAGAGCGCATCGGCCACCGTCTCCGGCCGCAGGTCGGACAACGCACGGTCGACGTGCAGGCTCAGTCCAGCCAGCGGGGTACGCAACTGGTGCGCGGCGTCGGCGATGAAGCGGTCATGCAAAGCCAGCATGCTGCGCAGGCGCGCGAACAGCGCGTCGATGGTGCGGGTCAGCGGCAGGATTTCCTGCGGCACGTCGGGGCCGCCGATCGGCGTCAACTCATGTGAGCGACCAGCCAGCCGTGCAGTTAGCGGATCGAGCACGCGCAGGCCATGGTTGACGCCGAACCAGACCAGCGACAACACGCTGACCAGCAGGAGTGCCTGCATCAGGCTCGCCAGCAGCAGGATTTCCCGCGCCTGCAGATGGCGGTCATGCAGGGTTTCGGCGACGGTGATGGTCAAAGTGTCGTTCGGATCGTGGCTCACCACCGTGCGTACCGTTGCCGCACGCAGGTCATGTTGGTCCAGGTGAGAGTCGTACAGCGTCGGGGACGCATCGAGTGCAAGCGTCTGTGCCAGCTGGGGCAACCGTCCGTTGCCTGCCAGCAGTCCGTGCTTGGCGCTGCTTACAGCGAAATAGCTGCGGCCAGCCGGATCGTATTCGAGCAGAAAGCGCGCTTGCGGCGTCAGCACGTTGCCGAGTGGATCGCTGCTGAGCCGATCGTTGCCAAGCAATTTCGCCAGCGTCAACGCATCGTCGCTTAGATCGCGGTCATGCACCCGATTGGCATAGGCCAGGGCCACGCCATAAGTCAGCATTGCGTCCAGCAACAACAACACGGCCATCGGGATCAGCAGAAAAATCAGCAGGCGGCGGCGCAGGCTGGGGCGCAGATGGCGGCTGTGCGAATGGCTCATGCGGGATCGTCCTCGAGCTCGCCGGCGGCTTCCTCCAGCAGGTAACCAAGGCCGCGGATCGTGCGGACGCCGGTGCCACTGCCGTGCAGCTTGCGGCGCAAGCGATGGATGGCGATGTCCAGCCCGTTGTCAGTCAATTCCTGGTCCCAGTCGCATAGCGCCTCAATCAATTGCGCGCGGCTGGTGACACGGTCGGCGCGCAGCGCCAATGCTTCCAGCAGGCCGAATTCGCGAGCGGTCAGCTCCAGCGGCGCCTCATCGATCCAGGCGCGGTGTCCAGGTAGATCCAGCCGCAATCGACCCAGCAACAATTCCGGCACGCCGCGACTGCTTGCTCGTCGCAGCAGCGCACGCACGCGTGCCTCGAACTCGGAGAGCGCGAATGGCTTGACCAGAAAATCGTCGGCGCCCAGGTCGAGCACGCGGACGCGTTCGGGCAAACCGTCACGCGCGGTCACCACCAGTACCGGCAGGCCAGCGCCGCGGCTGCGCAATCGCTGCAATACTTCGCTGCCGTCCAGCGCAGGCAGGCCAAGATCCAGCACCAGCAGGTCATAGTCGTGATCGCGCAGGGCCGCGTCAGCCAGGTTGCCACCGGCTACATGATCCACCGCATGACCGCCTTGCCGCAGCGAGGCGCAGATGCCTTCGGCAATGGAGAGGTCATCTTCGGCAAGCAGGATGCGCATGATGGATTCCGGTTGACGGCGTTTAGTAGCCCAGTTTATCGGGTTGCTTGCTGAACGCCGCTCGATGCATCCCGGCGCAGGCCCTTGTGTGGAGGGCACTGCACCGCCACCTCGGGCGATCGGTTTTCCGGTTCAGGCGCAGGCCTGACGGCGCTCGCGGTGTGGCGGGTAATACGCAAACACGTGGCTGTGGCTACCGTAGAAATCCATGTCTTCGATGTGTTCGCCGCCGAGACGTTCGGCTACCCGATCGGAGGCTTCGTTGCCGACCCGGACCAGACTGATTACACGCGGCGCTTGCAGCTGCTTCCAGGCGAACTCCAGTACGGCGCTTCCCGCTTCGGTGGCATAACCGTGATGACGGTGCTCCGGCTTGAGCATCCAGCCCAGCTCCAGGTCCGGCCAGCCTTCGGGGTACATCAGTCCGGCACGGCCGATGAATTCGCCGCTGGATTTCAGCTCCAGCGCCCACATGCCACAACCGCGCAATTGCCAATGCCCCAGCAGCATCGCCAGCGAGCGCCAGGCATTGGTACGGTCCAGTGGCTGACCATCGCCGATCCAGCGCGTGCTGTCCGGGTCGGCCAGCATCGCGGCATAGTCGTTGAAATGCCGTTCGGTCAGCGCGGTAAGGCGCAGACGCGCCGTTTCAAGGATAGGGATATCAAACATCACAATCAGCGGTGGGTGGCATCCAGTAGCCGGGCCAGTGCGTGAGTGCTGCTAGCAAGGCTTTCGGACCAGGACAATCCCGTTATTCTCTCACCTGTGACCGAATCGACAAAATCCTCGTCTTGCCCGGGCGGCAGCAGGTGGCGGTAGTCGATGGTGATTTCCGTACCGGCAGGGAGTTCGGCTAGCGCAAATACGAAGCCGAGGTGCCATAAGCCGTTGGGTATGAAGCTGTGATTGATGTAGCACTCGTCCGGCCAGTCGGGCGACAGCGTGTAGCGATCCTCGAACCAGCGAGCGCTGGCGTGGAACTGCGCGCTGAGCTCTGGCGAGGCGGTGATTTCAGCATGGCGAAAGGTGCGGTCGATGCCGTCGGGCGCCGTGATGACGCGCCCCGCGGCTACGGTTTCATCGAGAAACAGACCCTTGCCGGCACCCCGGATGAAGGAATCGGCAACGTGATAGCGCGGAAGGATCATGGCGGCACGACGGCAGGCTGGACTTGGCGCGCGAGTGTAGCGTAAGCGACGCGGCCTGCCAGGGCCGCGCCGCCTGCTCTCATCAGCGGGAGTTCTCGTCGGTGGAAGAGGTTGGTGATAACTCCTTCTGCTGATTACTCTTCAGCGGTGGCCGGGGCCTTGGGTACTGAATTCTTTTGGTTCTTGGGCTCGCCGTTGGGCTGGCCTTTGGGCTGACTCTTTGACGAGCCCTTGGCTGGCTTGTTGTCCAGCTTGGTAGCGATATCGGCAGGGCCACCGGTAAGCAGGATGGCGGTACGATTGCGTTCAAGTGTCGCCGGGCCGAAACCCTTCACCTGACTCAGATCGTCGACGCTTTTGAACGGTCCGTGGGCATCGCGCCAGGCCACGATGGCCTGTGCCTTGGTTGCACCAATACCATCCAGCGACTTGGCGAGGGTGGCTGCGTCGGCCTTGTTGACGTTGACCGGCGTGGCGGCGAGCCCCAATGCGGGCAGCGCGAGGGTCAATGCAAAGGCAAGTGCGGCGAATTTCTTGAACATGGCCTTCTTCCTTGATGTTGTGATGGCGGCAGCAGCTCAGCTACCGCCATCACTATCGCCGGGCGACGCTGAGCTGCGCAGTCGGCGTTGCCGCAGGACTGGCGTGCGCCATGCCCACAGGCCGTTGTGGGTGCAGCCTGATCGCGTGTGGGCGCCGGCAGCGTGGCCAAACAGCGCTGCTACAATGCGAATTTGACCGGCTGCCGGAGTTTGATCATGGATACTGCCCGCCTTTCCCACTTTGTCGGCCGTTTGTGGGACGACGAGATCGTGCCGCAGCTGGTCGACTACATCCGCATTCCCAACAAGTCGCCGATGTTCGACGCCAAGTGGGTTGAGCATGGCTACATGGATGCCGCGGTGAAGCTGATGGAAAGCTGGGCGCGCTCCAAGCTGAGCCAGCTGCCGGGCGCAACCCTCGAGGTGGTGCGACTGGAAGGGCGCACGCCGCTGATCTATATCGAGGTACCCGGTGAAGGCAACGACACCGTGATGTTGTACGGCCATCTGGACAAGCAGCCGGAGATGACCGGCTGGGCCGAGGGGCTCGGTCCGTGGACGCCGGTGATCAAGGGCGACAAGTTGTACGGCCGCGGTGGTGCTGACGATGGCTATGCGATCTTCGGCTCGCTCGCCGCGCTGCTGGCGCTGCATGAACAAGGTGTGCCGCACGCGCGCTGCGTGGTGATGATCGAGGCCTGTGAAGAATCGGGCAGCTACGACCTGCCGTACTACGTCGATCACCTGGCCGCGCGCATCGGCAGCCCGTCACTGGTGGTATGTCTGGACTCCGGTTGCGGCAACTACGACCAGTTGTGGTTGACCACGTCGCTGCGCGGCATGACCGGCGGCAACCTCACCGTGCAGGTGCTGGAAGAGGGCGTGCATTCGGGCGACGCCTCCGGCGTGGTGCCGTCGAGCTTCCGCATACTGCGTGAACTGCTGACACGGCTGGAAGATCCGGCCACCGGCCAGATCAAGCCGAAAGAGCTGTACGTCGAGATTCCGCCGCAGCGGGTCGCCCAGGCCAAGCTCTCCGCTGAAGTGCTGGGTGCGGATATCTATGACAAGTTTCCATGGGTCGAGGGCATGCAGCCGGTCACTCATGACTTGGCCGAGCTGGTGCTCAACCGGACTTGGCGCCCGCAGCTGGCGGTGACCGGCATCGGTGGCATGCCGCCGCTGGATAGCGCAGGCAACGTGTTGCGCCCGCAAACGGCGGTGAAACTCAGCCTGCGCGTACCGCCGACGCTGAATGGCGCCAAGGCTGGCGAGTTCGTCAAGCAGTTGCTGGAAAAGGATCCGCCGTACGGCGCCAAGGTCACGTTTGCGCTGGAAAAGGACGGCAGCGGCTGGAACGCGCCGCAGTTGTCGCCATGGCTGGAGCAGGCGGTTGCCGATGCCTCGCAGCATTATTTTGGCGCGCCGCCCACCTATATGGGCGAGGGCGGCAGCATCCCGTTCATGGGCATGCTGGGCGAGAAGTTTCCGCAGGCTCAGTTCCTGATTACCGGCGTGCTGGGCCCTCATTCCAACGCGCACGGTCCGAACGAATTCCTGCACATCCCCACTGGCAAGAAGGTCACCATGGTGGTCGCCGAGGTGGTGGCGCGACATCATCAGCAGGGAAGCAAGGCCTGAGCCTGGGCTTCGGCGCATGAATGCGGAAACCGCCGCCCTCGCCGCCAATTGGTCGCAGATCCGCCAGCGCGTCGATGACGCCTGCCGTGCCGCCGGACGCGATCCGGCCTCGGTGAACATCCTGCCGGTCAGCAAGACGTTCGGGCCGCCGCTGATCCGGGCGGCGGTTGCGCTGGGCCTGCACCGCTTCGGCGAGAACAAGGTGCAGGAGATCCGTGACAAGTCAGCGCTGCTGGCCGACTGCGGCATCGACTGGGTGATGATCGGCCATCTGCAGACCAACAAGGTCAGGGACGTGGCCCGACTGGCCAGCGAAGTGCAATCGCTGGATCGGCTGGAACTGGCGCAGGCGCTGCATCGCCGGTTGCAGGCCGAGGGCAGGGCGATCGACGTGCTGGTGCAGGTGAAGACCTCGCACGAGCCGAGCAAATACGGCCTGCCGCCTGAGCAGCTGCCGGGGTTCCTCGACACTTTGCGCGGTTACGACACCTTGCGCGTGCGCGGCCTGATGACGTTGGCGACTCATTCCAGCGAATCCGGCGAAGTGCGCGGCTGCTTCCGCCTGCTGCGTGAGCTGCGCATTCAGGCCGTAGCGCAAGGCCATGATCTGCCACGGCTTTCGATGGGCATGAGCGGTGACTTCCCGCTCGCCATTGCCGAAGGCGCCACCGACGTACGCATCGGTACGGCAATCTTCGGTGGCCGGCCCTATCCGGCCGCCTGAATTTGGTGACCTGGTTCACAAAACCACGATTGAAACACCTGGGTACAGTACAGGTGAAGATACGTTTTTCTTTTTAATCAATCGGTTGGGCAACGTTGCGGCTTGTATTTGGGTTTTTGGAACGATCGAGTTCAGTTAACCGCAATCGAACATACCGGGGGCACCTTCTTGTTACCTTCACACCCTAGTCACGTCGTCAGCTCCGTAGGCGGCTAATCCTGTGTTCCCTAGGGGATTTCTCCCGCATGCCAATCAAGCGATTGACCGCCTTCACCGTGCTAGCAGCTGCGTTGCTCGCAGTTGCACCGGTGCAGGCAGATACCAGCAAGACGCACGGCAAGCCGGCCAACGCGAAGCACGCCCAACAGAAGCAGCCGCCGCACAGCAAACCGGCGCATGGCAAGCCAGCGCACAGCAACAGCAAGCTCGCCGCGGCAACGCACAAAGGCATTCATTCCGGGTCGGCGGCATCCAGCACTGGTGATGCCGACGTCGCCGTCTCGACCATGGGTGATGACGCAGCCGTTGATACGAAGTCGCAGAAGCTGCCGATTTGGGTTTCACGCCATGCCAGTTCACTGCAGGCAAGTCCGCTACAAGCCACATCCTTTACCGTGGTCGACTCTGCGGTCGCCACCGTTGCAACCCCCGCATGGCTGAGCCACGCGCCGGCATCCGACCAGGCCCAGATGCTGGTACAGACGACCGAGCCCACCTATTTCGGTCGCTTGGGCGCAAGTGATGTCGTGACGGCTGATGAGAGCGTCGCAACAGATCACGTCCCGGCAAACACCAGTACCGGTCTGGCCGGCACAGAGAAGCAGGAGGCTGAAGTAGCTGGCGCCGGCGAAATTGGCGACCTGCGCAAGGCGTTGATCGCGATGGCAATGGGTCTGCGCGACATCCGCTATGTGCGCGGCGGCCATGATCCAGCTACCGGTTTCGATTGCAGCGGTTTTGTCCGCTATGTATTTGCCCATGCGATCGGCATGCAGCTGCCGACCAACTCCGCTTCACAGTTTCTGGCTGGCCTCAAGGTCAAGCGCGAGGACATGAAGCCGGGCGATCTGGTGTTCTTCCATACCCGCGGCAAGCGTGGCATTTCGCACGTGGGTATCTACATCTCCAACGGCAATTTCATCCATTCGCCCGCCAGCGGTGAGTCCGTGCAGATTTCCAGTCTGGACGATGCCTACTGGGCGAAGCACTTCGCTGGCGCCAAGCGTCCAGAAGCGATGGCGATGGTGACGCACAACGGCTGAGCTTGTAGCCGTAGTGCCACTGCATTCAAAAGCCGCCGAGAGGCGGCTTTTGCGTTGGGGCTGCACTGGCTTTTGGCCTTGTCACGTCGACAGTTCCAGCGCTGCGGGAGAGTTTCGCTGTGCCAAGGGTCGGTGCGTGAATGTAGTCCGCGTGCACATCAGGTTCGGCGATCGCGTTAAGTGTCGACCCGATGGCGCGCGCACCCCGCAGTCGCTACGCTTGCCGCCTGTCTCCCGGAAATATTCTGATGTCTTTCGATCTGCCGCCCGTCACCCGCAATCTGTTGATCGCCAATGTGGTCGTGTTTCTACTGCAACAAATGACGGGCGACACGCTGGTGCAGTATTTCGCGCTGTGGCCGTGGGGGCCTGATCAGGTGTTTCAGGCTGGCCAGGGCCTGGTGTCGATCGGTTTCCGGCCGTGGCAGGTGATCACTTATGCGTTCATGCACGGTGGATACGAGCACATCCTGTTCAACATGATTGCGTTGTACATGTTTGGAGGGGTCATCGAACGCACATTCGGCCCGCGCAATTTCGTCGTCTATTACTTTGTCTGCGCGATCGCGGCTGCCGTGGCCCAACTCGCGGTGATGCAGTGGTTCACGCATGGCTTCTACCCCACGCTGGGTGCGTCGGGTGCGATCTTTGGTCTATTGCTCGCGTTCGGCATGCTGTATCCACATGAGAAAGTGATGCTGATCTTTCTGCCGGTGCCCATGCCTGCGTGGCTGTTCGTCGCTGGTTACGCTGTCGTGGAGCTGGTGTTGGGGGTGACTGGCACCGATGCCGGCGTGGCCCATTTCGCCCATCTTGGCGGTGCGCTGGGCGGCTATGTGATGATCGAGTACTGGCGCGGCCGGCTGCCGTTCAAGCCAAAGCGGCTGCTGCTGCGCTGACTGGTCTATTGCCGCGTTGTCCGCTGTGTAGTTCTCGCTGGCCGGATTGACCCGGCCAGCCTGTGCAGGGCTTAGCGCAACACGAGGAAGTCCGGGCTGACCACGAAGCGCACCGAATCCAGCCGCAGGCGTGACTGCGGCAGTGCGGCCAGCAGTTCGGATCGCTCGCTGACGATGGCGGCGATTTCCGTTTCGCTGATTGACGGGTTCACCGCGCGTAACGCGAGCAGGCGGGACAGTTCGGCGTCCAGCGTGGTCGTAGCCAGTTCCAGCGCATCGTTGATGCTGCCTTGCCCGCGCGCGGCGGCGAGCGTTTCGGCGCGCTCAAGCATCGGCGGCACCAGCTTGCCGAGGAATTTGCGATAGCGTGCCACTTCGATCGTGCGGTTGGCGGCCCGGCGCAGTGAGGCTTCACTGGGGCGGAAGTCGACGCGTTCGGCCAGCTTGGTGTCGATGGTCACGACGATGGGCAAGGCTGGCAGGAAACGTTCGGCATCCAGCCGGCGATCGGCGACGCATTCGAGCACATACACGGCCTGCAGCAGCGCGGTGCGTACCGGCAGTTCGTCTTCGACCATGAAGGCGGCGTTGCCCTGTTCGCCGGACAAGGCCAGATCAAGTGCGCCAATAACCAGTGGGTGATCAAGCCGCAGCAGCGGAAGCTCTTCGCGCGCAAGCGCCACGTCGCGGGCAAACGTGACCGACTGCGGACCCTCGGCAAAGCCGGGCAACGCATCGGTGGCCAGGTATTGCGGATCGAGCAGCAACACCTGGCCGCCGAGTTCTTCGGCGTGAATGCCGAATCCCTCCAGCAGGCGCTGGATGAACGCGTCGCGACCCGGGTCATGGTCCTCGCGGGCAAACGCCTGCTGCAGCTCGTCGGCATGCAGATCGCGGCTGGCGGCCAATTCAAGCAGGTGATCGCGACCGCCGCGAATCAGTTCAGCCATCTGCTGGTGACTCGCGCGGGTGTCGGTGAGCAGTGCGTCCAGCTCCTGGTCGCGGTTGTCGTCGCCGCGGGCATGCTCGTCGGCCAGTCGGGCCAGCGGCTCGCCGTAGCGGCGCAGCAGCTCGCGGCCGTCAGCCGGGCTCACCCGGAACGCATCGACGCCTTCGTCGTACCAGCGCGCCAGCACGTGCTGCGCGCTGTCGGCGACGACGAGGACATGGATGCTGATGTCATGCTTCTGGCCGATACGATCGAGGCGACCGATACGCTGTTCCAGCAGATCCGGATCGAGCGGCAAATCCCACAAAATCAGCCGATGCGCGAACTGGAAGTTGCGGCCTTCAGAACCAATTTCCGAGCACAGCAGCAGGCGTGCGCCATCGGGCTGGGCAAAGTACGCCGCATTGCGGTCGCGCTGCACGATGCCGAGGCCTTCATGGAAGCGCGCTACGCCGACGCCGCTCTTCGTGCGCAACGCATCCTCCAGCGCCAGCACTTTGGCCTGGCTGCGGCAGATCAGCAGGAATTTGTCCTGAGGATGTTTGTCGAGCAGGGCGATCAGCGTGTCGATGCGCGGATCGACGCTGTAGTCGACTTCGATCAAGGCTGGCGGTTGCTGGATGTCGGCGTGGAATTCGGCCAGCAACGATTGGCGGGTGCTCTCACCGAGCGTGTCCGCCGTCAACACATGCCATTCCGGCAAGCGCTTGGGGAAACCGCCGATGCCGGCGCGGCGATTGCGAAACATCGCGCGGCCAGTGCCGTGGCGGTCGATCAGTGCTGCGAGCAGTTCGCGCGCGTTGACCGGCTTGGTCGATTCGGCCAGCCGTGCGGTGAGCGTCTCGTCGCCGTGAAACGCTTCGGCTAGCATATGACGTTGGGCATCATTCAGTGCTTCGCCGTCCAGCAGCCGATCGGCGATTCTCGAGAGCTCCAGGAAGGTATCTGCTTCAGCCAGATAGCCGTCCAGATCGTGATAGCGCTGTGGGTCGAGCAAACGCAGACGGGCAAAGTGACCACTGCGACCAAGCTGCTCCGGGGTGGCGGTGAGCAGGATCACACCGGGGGTCTTCGCAGCCAGCTGCTCCACCATCGTGTAGCGCGGGCTGGCCGCTTCCGGCGACCATTCCAGGTGGTGCGCCTCGTCGACCACCAGCAAGTCCCATGGTGCATCGAGTAATTGCGCGGCGTACTTGGGTGAGTTTTCGAGAAAGCCGAAATCGGCGATCACCAGTTGCTCGTCCTCGAACGGGTTGCCGGCATCGCCCGCATCTTCCTCGCCCGACTGCAGCGCCTCGCAGCGCTCCTCGTCATAGATCGCGAAGCTGAGGTTGAAGCGGCGCAGCAGCTCGACAAACCACTGATAGACCAAGGTGTCTGGCAGCAGCACCAGCGCGCGCGAGGCGCGGCCGGTGGCCAGCTGACGCGCGATGATCATGCCCGCTTCGATGGTCTTGCCCAAGCCGACTTCATCGGCCAGCAGCACGCGCGGTGGCCGGCGTGCAGCAGCGATGCCAGCAACGCGCAACTGATGCGGCACCAAGCCGACCCGGGCGGCGCCGAGGCCCCATACCGGCGAACGGCGTGCTTCGGCACGCCGCGTCAAGCCATCCAGTCGTAGTTCGAATTGCGCGACCGGGTCGGTGCGCCCCCCCACCAGGCGATCATCGGCCTGGCTCACGCTCTGTTCGTCGTCGAGCTGACCTTCTTCCAGCTCGCGGCCTTCGCCGCGGTAGATCAGCAGCTCATTGCGTATTTCCACGCGCTCGACCAGGAACGCGATGCCCTTGCCTGCAACCCGCTGGCCGGCACGAAACTCGGCGCGCAGCAGCGGCGCCGAATCCACCGCGTAAGGCCGCAGTACTCCGGCCTTGGCAAACAGCACTTGCACACCGCGTCCTTCGACACGTAGCACAGTGCCGAGGCCAAGCTCGGGTTCAGCAGAAGAGATCCAGCGTTGACCAGGTACGAACATTGCACAGCCGTGTAGCGTCGAGGGTCGTCGATTATCCGCTCCCTGCCAGGGAGAGGAAACCTCTGCCGCGTCAGGCGCCCCCGGGCGGGCAGGTGGCCGTGATCTCAGTCCGCCTGTGATGACGCGCATATTTGGCACGATGCGCATAACCACTTGTCGGAGAAATTCCGCCGCTAGTCGGAAAAGGCTCACAATTTGTGAGCCTGAGCCTAGTGGTGGTTATGTGGATGTGTAGAATGAAACCCCAGGGGCTTAGGGGAAAACACTCCATGCGCAGTTTTACCGCATCAGCGACGTATCGTGGTGGGCGTGCCAGCGGGGCAGCGCGCTCGCGCGCTTTGCTGTACGGCCGCGCGTCTGCGCCGTGCAGCCGCGGCTTCACCCTCCTCGAGCTGATGATCACCGTTACCGTGGCGGCCATCCTGTTGGTGATCGCCGTGCCGAGCTTTAGCTACATCATCAATTCCAACCGGCTCACGACCGCGGCAAACGCCTTGATCGGCTCGCTCAACACCGCGCGGATGGCGGCGATCCAGCGCAACGCATCTGTCCAGTTCTGCAGCAACTCCGCAACCAGCAATACCACCGATGCTTTGGGCGCAGCGTGTGGCACGAACACAGGCGCAGTCCTCGCTCTGACCAGCCCCGGCGCCACGACTACCACGCCGGTGCTGACGGCAACGTCTGAACTGAGTATTTCCTCGATACAGATCCACGGCACTATCCAGGCGATCCGTTTCAACGGGCTTGGGCAGGGCCTCACTCCCGGCACGACCACGCCTTTCGGCACCGGCACCGGGAGCCTGGTTGTGGACGTTTGTTCAACCGCGTTCAGCACGAACAACCACGTCCAGGTGAATATGGCTGCCGGCAGCGTCATCACCACCACCCCCAGCACGGGAGCCTGTCCATGATGCGACGTGCGGGTTTTTGTAATGTACCGGTCAGCCAGCGCGGCGTCGGTTTGATTGAAGTGCTGATCGCTGTGCTGGTGCTGTCCATCGGTTTCCTTGGCATGGCCGCGCTCCAGGCTCGTTCGCTGTCGATGAACAACAGCGCGATGGCACGCAACATGGCCACCATGGACAGCTATTCCATCCTCGATGCCATGCGTGCGGATCTGGTTTCCGCCCAGACCGGTGCCTACAACGGCGCGGTCAACGCCAGCGCCTGCCCCACAGCCACCGGCACGCTGGCCGATGCGCAGCTCACTCAATGGTGTAGTCAGTTGGCTGCCGGCCTTGGTGCGTCTGCCAGTACCACCGGCACGATCAATTGCATAGGCACCCAGGGCGTCTGCACCGTCACAGTAACGTACAACGACAGCAAGTCTGAGTCCGCTGCCACGGATACCTCGGGCATGCAGACCGTCACCACCCAGGCCATGTTATGAACCGCCGCCCCGCGAAAGCCGTTGCCGGCTTCACCATGGTCGAATTGATGGTGGCCATGCTGCTCGGCCTGATCGTCATCGCTGGTGTCATCAGCGTTTTCCTTGCCAACCAGCAGGTGTATCGCACCAACGCCGCGCTGGGCGATGTCCAGAACAACACGCGCATGTCATTCGAGATGCTGGCGCAGAACATTCGTGAGGCAGGGTTGCTGGGTTGCAGCAACAATGGCCAGGTGGCCAATGTGCTGGTGGATAGCCCCAACGACGGTGGCACCGACTGGTGGGCCAACTGGGGCAACGCCTTGGTGGGCTATGGCACGGGCACCACCTCGGCCAACCCGGCGTTGACCGTAGGTACCGCTGCCGGGAACCAGGTGTCGGGCACCGATTCGCTGATGATATTGAGCGCGGCAGATAGCGGCCTGAGCGTCAACACTCAATCTACCGCGGCCACCACGTTCACGCTCAACGGAACCAGTACCGACCTTGCTGCTAACAAGATCATGATGGTGTGCGATCCCTGGCAGGCAACCATCTTCCGCGCAAGCAGCTACACCGCGGGCACAAACCCGGTCGTCGGCTATGCCCTTGGCAGCACGACCAATTGTTCCACTGGCCTGGGCTACCCCACCGTGTGCACGGCAGTAGGTAATGCCTACACCTACGCAGCCAACTCGCCGATCGCGACCTTGGCGGCGGGCGTCTGGTACATCGGCTACAACCCGCTTGGAACTACCTCGCTGTACCTCGCCAGTGTGAATACCGCCACGGGCACGGCCACACCACCGCAAGAGACGGTGCGTGGCGTTACCGCCATGCACATCACCTACAACATGGCCAACCAGACGAGCTTCGTGGCGGCGTCCGCCGTAACCAGTTGGTCCACGGTCAACGCGGTGCAGGTCAGCCTGACCGTGCAGCAGACCAGCGCTACAAACGCGGGTACCTACACAGGCAGTGGCACGACCGCCGCTGCCGCGCCGATCAAGCGTACTTACACCGTCACCTCCGCCGTGCGCAACCGGGTGCAATGACATGAGCCGATTTCCCGCGCGTGGTTTGCCCACCCGATTCCCTCAGCGCTCCCGCCAGCGCGGCGTGGCGCTGGCCGTGGCGCTGATCCTGCTGTTGGTGATTACCCTCGTGGGCCTTGCCGCCGTTAGCGGCACCATGGGGCAGCAGAAGATGTCGGCCAATTTCTACGACCGCCAGCTGGCCTTCCAGGAGACCGAGGCGGCGATGCGCCAGGCCGCGTTGGCCATCGAAGCCACTACGGCAGCGGCGCCGGCCGGATTCTTCAATTGCGCGGCATCCAGCGGCAACGTGTGCCAGTCCAACCCGTTCACTGATCCGGCCATGACGTCGGTCACCCCCACGTCCGTGACCGTTGCCCAGTTCAACGCCGGTGGCATGCTGGCCAGCCAGCCTCAGTACATCATCCAGTACATGGGCAATTTCCAGGTGCCGATACCCGCGGTGAAGGTGATCGGTTGTGTCGGCGGTTACAACGGTTGCCAGCAACAGCCGCAGACGGCGGATTTCTATCGGATCACCGCGCGCAGTGGTGATCCGACCGTGATCAGCGACCGTGCCTACGTGATATTGCAGTCGGTTTTCCGGAATTGATCGTGCGCGAGCAAAGGGGAACGTCCATGATGAAGCATTACAGTCGCAGCCTGTTCGCGCTGGCCGCCTTGTTGATGGTCGGCAGCGTGGCTGCCCAAACCAATTACACCGACAACTTCCAGTACGGCACCACCAACCTGCAATGGACGGCGTTGGGCGATGCCTGTCTCACGTCTCCCGCAACGTCTCCAGGAGGAGGGGGGCAGACGGGTGTCCCAGTATGCGGCAGCACTTTCCAGGGGAGTGCCAGCTACACGATTCCGTCGAACGAGACGGTGGGTGGACAAGGCGCACTATTGCTCACGCCCCCCAATGGCTCCCAGACCGGCGCGATCCTCTCGGCGTTTGCCCCGTTTCCGATGTCACAAGGCATCCAGATCACCTTCACCACCTATACCTTTGGTGGCAACAGCGGTGGTACTGCCAGTAACGGCGCAGACGGCATCGTTTTCATGCTCACGGACGGCACTCAGGCCCAGCCGACCACTACCGGTGGCGAGGGCGGCAGCATGGGCTACAGCTGCTCCAATACCAACGGTGTGTACGACGGCATGGCCAATGCCTATCTGGGCCTGGGTATCGATGAATACGGCAACTACCTCAATAGCGGCAGCTGGGCCAAGTCAGGCGTAAGCGGCATCCTCAGCAGCCCCACCGAAACGGTGAGCGGCACGACGTACTATTGGCTGCCTGCTGACAACGGCAGTGCAGGCATCTTCAATTCCAATGACGCCTTCAATAGTGAAGGGTCAACTGCCTACGGCAGCAACACGTGGACGAGTAACGGGACGGGCAGCTCGCAATATCAACCTGAACGCATCGGCCTACGTGGTGCGGGCAATACGAACTGGGCGTGGTTGAAACAACAGAACAGCGCCTATTACTCGGGCTCCTCCAATTCGGGCAAGGTGCAGACAGCGTGTAAGACCGGGCAATATGTTTCATCAGGCACAAGTTCAACCCAGAACCTGAGCACCATTACGTACAACTACAACGCTATTCCCGGCGGTTATGCGGTACTGCCCAACGGCGAACCGATCGCGAACAACTCCACGAGTGCCACACGCAACCCTGCCACAGGCACGACGGCTTGCGTGGGCAATACCACGCCTTGCACCATTGCTTGGCCGATCACCTACAAGTTGACGATTTCGTCCGCTGGCCTGCTCAACTTTTCCTACAGCTACAACAACGGCGTTTTCCAGCCGGTACTAACCAATACCAACATCACCACGAGCAACGGCCCCTTGCCAGGCTCGCTGCGTTTCGGTTTCTCTGCAGGTACCGGCGGTAGCGACAACGTGCACGAGATCACCTGTTTCCAGGCCTCGCCGTTGTCGTCCAACAGCAGCGCAGCGGCCAATACTATTCAGTCGGGCCAAGTGAAGACGGGTACGCAGATTTACCTGGCGGCCTATTCCAACAATAATTGGTGGGGCTCCATGCAGGCTGTTGCACTGGAGACCACAGGTGGCGTGCTTGCTGCCAACAACGTGGCCACCTGGGACGGAAAGTGCGTGCTCACCGGCGGCCCCTGCGACACCATGGGTACCAATTCGAGTGGTACCCCCATCACCAGCGTTGCCGTGCAAGCCCCCAGTGCGCGCACGCTGCTGACTTCGAGCGCAAGTAACGTCAGCGGTGGCGGTGAGCCGCTGGAGTGGGGGGGCAGCAGCACCGATGCCAACGCCAGCGCCACCAGCAACATTACTGCGGCTCAGAAGACCGTCCTGAACACCAGCAGCTCCGGGACGGCAGACAGCAACGGCCAGATCCGCTTGAACTGGCTGCGCGGTGATCGCACGCAAGAGCAGGGTGCAAGCACAACGGCTGCACTGCGCCTGCGCACCTATGTGCTGGGCGACATCATCGACTCCAGCCCAACCTGGGTGGGTGCACCGAATGCGAGCTATCCGAACGCCTTCAGCGACGGCTTGTACGGCAGCACCGCCACGGTGCCGGAAAACGCGACCGGGGCGCAGACCTACGGAGTTTTCAAAAGCAATAATGCGACGCGACTCAACGTGGTCTACGTGGGTGGGAATGACGGCATCCTGCACGGCTTCGAGGCAGGCTATTTCAATGCCACCACCAGCACCGTCACCTGTGGCACGAGCACGAGCAGCAGCAACTTCAGCGACCCCTGCGGCACGGGCACCGGCAGCAATGACGGCAAGGAAGTGCTCGGCTACATGCCGGCCGACGTGCTGGCCAACAAGTCGGTGTCGCTCACCAACCCGAACTACGTGCACGACTACATGGTGGACGCCACGACTGCCGTAGGTGATCTGTTCTATGCCAGCGCCTGGCATACGTGGGTGGCCGGCGGCGTGGGTTCCACCGGCAAGGAAATCTACGCGCTGGATGTCACCAATCCAGGTAATTCCACCACTGCGCAGGGGCCCAGTTTGTCCGAGGGCAATGCAAGCACGCTGGTGATCGGCGACTGGGACAGCAGTAATGCTTCATTGTCGCATCTCGGCAACACGGTGGGCTCGCCCATCATCACCCGCATGCACAGCGGCCAGTGGGCGATCATCTTCGGCAATGGCCTGGGCAGTGGGAAGAGTGCCGGCGTCTACATCGGCTTGGTGAACTCAACCACGGGTGCGGTGACCTTCCAGTTCCTGGATACCGGGGTGGGTTCGTCCACCAGCGCCAATGGCATCGCCTACGTCACCTCGGTGGATCTGGATGGCGACAACATTGCGGATTATCTCTATGCCGGTGACGTGCAGGGCAATGTCTGGCGTTTCGACGTGACCAGCAGCGCTTCCAGCAGCTGGAAGGTATCCACCTTCGGCCAGACGGCAGCGACGCCGCTGTTCGTGGCCAAGGATTCCTCCGGCAATTTGCAGCCGATTACCACGGCGATTGTTGCCGCCGCGGTCCAGACGGGTAGCGTGACCCGGCCCATGCTGTATTTCGGCACTGGCCAGGTAACTCCGCAGACGACAACATCGGGCAACACCTACGACACCACCGGTACCCAAGCCTTCTATGGCATCTGGGATTGGGATATGAGCAACTGGAACTCGCTGTCCAGCGTGAAGTACGCAACGCTGGCCGAAACGCAGAGCTTCACGAGCAGCAATCTGCTGGTGCAGACCTCGACAGAGGTGACTGTGTCTAGCGGCTCGGTGAGTGGCTACCGTTACCTGTCAAGCAACACCGTTTGCTGGAAGGGCACCACAACCTGCTCGTCAGGCGATACGCAGTTCGGCTGGATGTACAACTTGCCGGATACCAACGAGCAGATCATCTACAACCCCACGATCATCGACGGCGCCGTGGTGGTGAACACGACGATCCCGCCGACGATCTCGGCGACCCAGTGCCTAGCAAATCAGCTGACCGGCTGGACGATGGCGTTCAACGCAGCCACTGGCGGCAACCTGTCGGAAGGCTTCTTCCCGGGTTCGGGTTCCCCGGTCCCCAGTGGCGTAAAACTCAACGGTGTGGGCACGCCGACTTCCGTGACCTACAACGGCCAGGTCTACCTGTTGACCCAGACTGTCCCGGGCAGCGCAGCCATCAATCGCGTGAACCCGCCGACCAACAATAGCGCGGCACGCATCTCCTGGCGCGAGATCAGGAATTGAGCATGAGCATGAGCATCCAGCAATCATCCAAACCGCAGCGCGCCGTTTCGTTCGGCTACACCCTGATCGAATTGATGATCGTGGTGGCGATCGTTGCGATCCTCGCGGCGGTCGCGCTCTCCTCGTACAGTAGTTACGTGGTCAAGACGAATCGGGCAGCGGCGACGGGTTGCATATCCGAGTACGCGAACTACATGGAGCGTTTCTACACTACTAACCTGCGCTACGACGAGATTCCCGCCTCCGGAGCCACAGTCGCCGCGGCCAACCCGGCCACGGGTACGCCGTCTCCCATGTTGCTGGATTGTGCGTCCACGACGCAGACCGGTAACAACTACACGTACTCGGTGCCGGCACCTTCGACGACGGGCTATATCATCCAGGCCACACCGATCAATGCGCAGCTGAAGCGCGATACGCAGTGCGGTAAGCTCACGCTGAACCAGCTTGGCTCGCGTACGGCATTAGGCGGCACGACCACCACGGTCGTGGCGCAGTGTTGGGGTGGGTGAACTCAGCTTTCCGCCCACTGCCTGAGCAGGTTGTGATAGACGCCAGTGCGTTGCAGTACGGCGTCTTTATCGGCGCCGATATTGCTGTTAAACACGCCGCGGCGGGAGTCACTGCCACCAAGTCAGTTCCAGCTTTCGTCTGCGATTTTCCGCCATCCTGTTGCTGGCTGCGGTCGTCGATTTTGCGGTGACCGCACTGGTGCTGCAGGTGACCCGCACCGACCTCAACCCCTTCGCCATGCCGCTCAGCGCGTACCTGAAAGGTGAAGGTAGTGTGTGGCTGCGCGCGGCGTACTACCTGATGGCGTGCGCTCTCGCCGTGCTGGCTTGGGCCAGCTACCAGGTCACGCGCACGGATCTGCGTAGCGGGCTGGCCCGTGCGCTGTTCTTCTTCGCCGCGCTGGCGCTGCCCTTGGTGGCGGTCACCGAACTTTATATGCGCGGGCCGAACCGCGACCTTGCGCGCATCATCCATGACCAGGCGGCGGAAACGACATTCCTGTGCCTCACGGTGGGCATGATGCTGCTGTCATCGCGCTGGTTGCGCGACGCGCGCAAGCGCCGCGATGCCTATGTCGGCCTCATCTTGGCCTGCTTGGCTTTCGTGCAGTTGCTGATATTGGCGTTTTGGAAGGTGATGCCGCAGGGCGTGACCCAGAAGTTGCTGATCACACTGATCCTGTTGTGGCTGGGCTGGGCCTCGCGGCAGTTGAATTCAGCCGTCCGGCACGATGCCGACGCCTTCCGCTAGACGCGTTTTCATTTGCGCGTCACCCTAGCTGGCGGGATCCAGCGCCTTGGTGGCGGGCACGAGAGTGAAAGACGCTGGATCCCCGCTTCTGCGGGGATGACGATCAAAGCGCGCTTACGCGGCATCTTTTGCTTTATGCCCGCGCGAACACCGGCTGTAGCACCAGCTCGGACACCTGGCGCACATCACCATCCATCACACGATCACGTGTCATGAAACCGATGTGCTGACGCACCGCCTTGCTCACCGTGGCGCAGGTATGGAAATCGCCCGCGCTTGCAGCGCCTATGACTGAGGACGGCGTTCGCGCAGGATGAGCGATACCTGCCAGGCCATCGCCAACTCAGATATCGGCCCACATCCGCAGCAGGTTGTGATAACAGCCGGTGAGATGTAAGCGTGCGGACTCGTCGGCGCCGGTGGCGGTGAGTCGCTGGATCGCGTTGTCCAGATCAAACAGCAGCGCGCGCTGGCCGTCGTCGCGGACCATGCTTTGCACCCAGAAGAAACACGCCAGGCGGGCGCCACGAGTGACCGGCGTCACGCGGTGCCGGCTGCTGGCTGGATAAATCACCATGTCGCCTGCGGACAGCTTTACCGATTGCGCGCCGTAGGTGTCCTCGATCAGCAGCTCGCCGCCGTCGTAGCTTTCCGGCGGGGCGAGGAACAGGGTGGCTGAAATATCGGTGCGAAACTTTGCGCCGCTGCCCGGCACCAGCCGCACCGAGCCGTCGACATGACTGCCGAAATGCATGCCGCCCTGATAGCGGTTGAACATCGGCGGATACACCCGGTTTGGCAGCGCCGCGCTGATGAACAACGGATGCCGTTCAAGCGCGGCGAGCACCCTGTCGCCCAGTTCGAGGGCCAGCGCAGAGCCTTCAGCGATCTGCTGATTCTGCTTCACATGCACGCCCTGGTGCCCGGCAGTGACGCGCCCGTCCATCCAGGGCGCGTCATCGGCATCGAGCCGGGCGCGGAAATATTCCAGTTGTTCGCCGCTCAGCAGGGCGGGTACGTGCACCAGCATGATCGGCGTTCTCCGGTCAGAACTTGTAAGTGAAGGTCACCATCGCGGTGCGGCCGACCCCGGGTACCGAGCGCCCGCCGTCCGACTGGATCAGCGCATCGAAATACTGCTTGTTGGTCAGGTTGATCACATTCAGGCGCACATCGTAGACGGGCTGATGATAAGCCAGCGTGGCATCCCAACGGGTATAGCCACCGACGCTGACCACATCGGTATTCGCCGCGTAACGTTGCGACATGTAGCTGGGGCCGCCGCCAACTTCCCAGTTGCCGGCAAAGGTGTAGCTGGTCCAGGCGGTGGCGGTGTTGCGTGGTGTGTTCGCCGGCACGTTGCCCTGGGTGCCGTCCATCGCCTTGACGACTTTGGCGTTCATGAAGGTATAGCCGGAGAACACCTGCCAGTGCTCGGTGATATGGCCGCCGACGCCCAACTCCGCACCACGCACGCGAATATTGCCGTCGAGCACGTATTCGCCACTTGAGGTCTGGGTACGGGCGTTGGTCTGTTCCAGGTTGAACAGGGCCGAGGTGATCTGCAGTGTGTCGTCGAGCAGATTCCATTTGCCGCCGACTTCGTAGGAATAGTTTTTTTCCGGCGCCAGATCCTGAGTGCCACTGGTCAGCGTAAGCGCTTCCAGCGAAGGATCGAATGACGTGCCGTAGGACACATAGTAGGACTGCGTTTCACTGGGCTGATAGATCAGGCCGCCGCGCACGCTGGTGAAATACACCGTCTGTGTCGCGTAGCCCGGTAGCGACACCGTGTTGGTGATATCCGCGGCGAAACGATCACGCCGCAGGCCGGCCACCGCAATCCACTGATCGTTGATCCGCATGGTGTCATTGGCATAGATGCCCACGGTATCGGCGCTGGACTGCGCATGGTTGCCGACGGTTGTGGTCACGTTTGCAGGCGTTGCTTCCTGCGCCGGATCGAGCAGTGACAGCAGCGGCAATCCGTTGCGGGTATAGCCTTGGTTGTTGTACGTCTCGTGGGCCAGTTCGATACCGCTGATCAGGGTGTGCTGGAAGCTGCCGGTGTCGAATTTCGTGACCAGGTCGGTCTGGCTGTCCAGGATGTCGTCGTGGATTAGGCGGTCGTGGCTGGCGAGCTGCACGTACAGATCTTGCAGTGGCAAGGTGGTGGGGTTGCCGGCTGTCTTGTTGAGCGTCACGCCGGCTGCCGTCACCACGCTGTTGGCCGCCGTCTCGCGCGCATTGGTGGTGTACTGGCTGTACTGCAGTTGGCTGCGCAGGGTGACGTCGGGGCTGAACGTATGTTCCAGACGTGCGTTGAAGCTGTTGACGGTCTGGTCGGTATGGTCATCGGTGAGCCCGTACCAGTTGCTGTGGTTCACGTCTGCCGGACGGCCGTTGATCGGCGGCAGGCCGTAGTCGGGCATATCGTGATTGCGTTGCAGCAGGGCCGACAGGGTGATCTGCGTCGGCGTGCCGATACCCAGTCGCAGTGACGGCGCGATGCCGTGGTCCTGGTTCGACGTGACGTCGCGGGTGGAATGTATGTCTTGCCCGAATATGTTCACGCGCACTGCGGCGGTATCCGACAGTGGCTGGTTGACGTCGGCGGTGGTGCGGTAGCGATCATCAGTGCCGACGGTGGCAGAGACGGTGCCAAACGCTTTGAGCTCGGGTTCCTTGCTGACCTGGTTGATCACGCCACCGGTGGAGCCGCGGCCGAACATCATCGAGGACGGACCCTTGAGCACTTCAATCGCGGACAAATCGAAGATGTCGCGATAGTACTGGCCGGGGTCGCGGAAGCCGTCCAGGTAGATATCGGTGCGTGCGGTGAAACCGCGCAGGTTGATGTTGTTGCCGATCTGGCCGCCTTCGGCGCCGCCGATGGTGATGCCCGGCACATTGCGCAGCGCATCCTGGAAGGACGTCACGCCTTGCGCATCCAGCAGGTCACGATTCACCACAACCACCGATTGCGGAATGTCGCGCAGCGGCGCGGGCACTTTGGCGCCGATGCTGGAGCTGTCGACATCGTAGTGATTGCCGACCACGCTGCCGGTGACATTGACCGTACTGAGAGTCTGCGTCTTCGCGGGCGGGGTCTTCGTCGGAGAGGCAGTAGTGGCGTCGGTCGACGCCGGCGTGGTCTGGGCCAACGCGGTCATTGGAATGGCGAACGCAACCATCAGGGCGGCCTGCAGCGGATTGGCACGAAAGTAGCGGGGCATGAGGGGCCTTGGAATTCTTATGTGAAACAGTTGGTTGGCGCACTTAGTCGCAATGTCGCTGGCCGCTGCTGGCATCATTGCAAATGCGAATCGTTACTATTATCACACGTAGTTATAAATCTGTGAAGGCGCTTCGGCCACTCCGATCTCCCACATTGCGCTGGATTGGCACTACGGACTGGTGTTGTTTTACGGGTTGATCTGAGGCCTCGGCAGTGGGGCGTCGTCCCAGGCCCGGCACGTGCCGGCCCGATGCGCTCCAACGGACGGCTCCGCGTATCCCTGTCGGCGACACAAAAAAGCCCCGCATTTACATGCGGGGCTTTTGCTTCTATATCGCGCTGTTCGCGCGACTGTCAGCGCAGGTGACTTACCAGATCTTCACCTGCTTGTCGGTCGGACGCACCATCGCGTCGCCGGGCTTGCACTGGAACGCGTCGGCGAACTGCGGCATGTTCGACGGGGCACCGATCGCGCGCAGCGCCATCGGTGCATGCGGATCGATGTTGAGGCGAAGCACGGCGGTCTTCTCACGCATGCTGCCGCGCCATACGCGCGCCCAGTTGAGGAAGAAGCGCTGGTCCTGGGTGTAACCGTCGATCTTCTGTGCGGCCTCGGTCGGGTTCGCCTTCAGCGCTGTCTGCAGAGCGTCATAAGCCACGTTCAGGCCGCCCAGATCGGCGATGTTTTCGCCCAGGGTCAGGTTGCCGTTGACGTGCAGCTTCGGCTGGTCCTTGATTGGCGCGTAGTCATCGAACTGCTGTACCAGCTTGGCGGTACGTGCCTTGAACTGTGTCTGGTCCTGTTTGCTCCACCAGTCGCTCTTGTTGCCCAGGCCGTCGAACTGGCTGCCCTGATCGTCGAAGCCATGGCTGGATTCGTGGCCGATCACTGCACCGATGCCGCCATAGTTGATCGCGTCGTCGGCGTTGGCGTTGAAGAACGGCGGCTGCAGGATCGCGGCCGGGAAGTTGATGGTGTTCGTGCTCGGATCGTAATAGGCGTTGACCGTCTGCGGGGTCATGCCCCATTCCTTGCGATCGGTCGGCTTGCCGATATGGCCAAGGTCGAAGTCGTAGTTGAATTTCTGCGCTGCTTCGAGATTGGCGTAGAAGTTGTCACCGGTGATGTTCAGACCTGACCAGTCGCGCCACTTGTCGGGGTAGCCGATCTTCGGCAGGAACTGGTTCCACTTGTCGATTGCCTTGGTCTTGGTCTCGGCGCTCATCCAGTCCAGGCTTTCGATACGTGTCTTGAGTGCATCGCGCACGTTGGTGACCAGCTCCTCGGCCCGCTTTTTCGCTTCGGGAGTGAACTCCTTGGCCACGTAGAGCTGACCCAGGGCTTCACCCATCGAGCTGTTGACCGCGTCCAGCACCTGCTTCCAGCGATCCTTCTGCTGCGGCTGACCGGCCAGGGTGGTGCCGTAGAACGCGAACTTGTTGTCGCGGAAATTCTTCGACAGTGCTTCGGAGGCATTGTCGATGGTGTGGAAGCGAAGATAGGCCTGCCATTCGGCTGTCGGCGCGGTGGCCACCAGCTTGTCGAACTCGGCGAAGAATTTCGGCTGCGACAGCGAGAAACCCTTGTCGATGGTCACGCCCTGCGCGGTGAAGAAATTCTCCCAGCTGAAATGCGGAGTGACCTTGTCGGCGTCCTTGACGCTGACGAAGTGATATTCATTGTTGAGGTCGCGCATCTCGGTCGGCGACAGCGAGGCCTTGGCGAGCTCTGTCTCGAACTTCATGACCAGGTCGGCCTGGCTCTTGGCGTCGGCTTCGGACACGCCGGTCAATGCCAGCGTCTTGGCGATATAGGCGACGTAAGCGTCGCGGATATCCTTCTTGTCGGCGTCGGTGTAGTAGCCGTTGGTGGGCAGGCCCAGGCCGCCCTGTACGGCGTAACCGATCTGCAGCTTGGCGTCGTGGAAGTCCGCGCCGGAGCCGAAGTTGAATACCGGGTTGTCGCCCTTGGCGGCGGTCTTGTCCAGATAATCGACGATATCGGCACTGCTCTTCAGGCCGGCGATGGCATCGAGCTCGGGCTTGATCGGGTCGTAGCCAGCCTTCTCGATGGCGTCATTGTTCATGCCGGACTGATACAGGTAGCCGATCTTCTGCTCGATCGAACCGGGTGTCGCACTGGCGACGTTCTTGGCGGCAGCGTCGACGATGGCGTGCTGGGTGTTCAGGCTGTCTTCGGCCAGCTTGTTGAATGCGCCCCAGCTGGTGTGATCGGAGGGAATCGGGTTGGCGGCGACCCACTTGGCGTTGACGAAGCCGTTGAAGTCCTCGCAGGTCTTGAAGCTCGGATCGAGTTCGCTGACGTCGAACACGCTCTTGCCGGTATCGGCTGCGGCGGCGGTCGTGCTGGCTGCAGCTGGGGCAGCGCTGGCACTCTTTGCCGGTGTGCTGGCTGCCGGAGCGGGAGCTGCCGGGGCTGCGGCCTGTTCACTCTTGCCGCAGGCGGTCAGCGACAGGGCCAGGCTTACCGCCAGTGCCACGGGCTTCAGATACTGCTTGGTCATGGATATCCCTCTGTAAGTGGTTTCGCCGATCGGGCGAATGCAGTGGTTTGTTTTTCACCAGGCCGCGGGTTTGTCAGACACCCCTTGAGGCGCGGCTGTGCCTGTTTACGCTAGGTCAAACGTCATGGGTCAGACAGTGTCAAAGGTCAGGGGGTGCTGACCCCTGTTGCGTAGGGATTTGCCGTCAGGCTCTGTAGCTGCTGGGTGTCCAGCCGCAAGACGGGGTAGGCGCCCACCCGCTGGGCGGCGTACCAGGGCGAGCGCTCGAAAAAGAACTCGAGCCGCGCGCCGGGGTTGGCGGCGAAGGCCGGGTCGTCGTGCAGCTTCTGCTCGAACTCGGCTTTGAGCGAGGGATCCCGCGCCAGCATGTCGCGCGCCAGCTTTTCCAGCACGCGCGGCTCGCCGTATTCCTTGGCCTCGAACATCGCATTGATAAAGCCCCAGCGCAGCAGTGAATCGGGCGCCTGTGGTTCGAGCAGGTTGATCACCACGTTTGCGGCGCGCTGATCCAGCGGCACGATCACCGAACCCACGGGGAGTTCCACTTCGTGCGATGGCACGTCATGCATGGTAAACGTGCGCAGCATCAGGTGGCCCTCGAACGGTTCGCTGGCCCACTGCGGATGATCGAGCTGATAGCCCTCCGCCTGGATCTTCAAAGGATGATCAAGGCGCTGGTAATGGATCCCGTGCGCGTCGAGCTTGTCGATGATCGCGGTCCATTGCGCGGGCACGGCGTACGCTGCCGGTGGGCTGATCGACAGATCCGGCAGCAGGCCATTCCAGTTGTCGATGGTGTACGTCTTGGGCTGGCGCGGGTCGTACTGAATCCAGTTGCTGTTGGAAATGTCGCTGTGGGTGAGGGTGAACGCGTAGCCTTTGAGTTCGAACTTCGTCGATTGCGGATCCGGCTTGAAGGTCAGTGGCACGCTTGCCTGGGCATCATGGGCACGGGCAATGGTGTCGGCATCGGCCTTTGCGGTGGCGGCGAGCAGCTGGGCCGGATGCTGGTTGACCTGCTCCAGCATCAGCTCGACCAGGTCATATACCGCACGCACGCGGTTCGCATAAGGCTTCAACATATGCGTTTCGATCAGCAGCGCGGGGCGATTCTGCAGCGCCGCGTAGCCGGTGGAAAAACGCTGGCCGGAACCAAAGTTCTCGATGCCCTTGCGCGGATCGCGGCCATCCTTGAACTCCAGATAGATCGAGCCCAGATGGCCGCGCTTATCGTACGCGGGCATCGCGTGGTCGACGATCGCATCGTGCTGCCATGCGCTCACCGCCGGATCGAGCTTGTGTGGATCCTCGGTGTACCAGGTCAGGTCGTACTGGTAGTCCGCGCCATCGGTGGTGTGCACGTCGATCAGGAAATCAGGCTGCCAGTGTTGCCATAGCTTCAACCAGGCGAGCATCTCCGGCGCATCGGCCTTGACGTAGTCGCGGTTGAGATTGAGGTACTGCGACTGGCCGCGAAAGCCCATGCTCTCGGGACCGTTCTGGTTGATGCGATGGTACGGCGACGAGTTCTCGTGACCGTCCACGCTGAACACCGGGATGTAGACCAGCACCAGGTGATCGAGCACGTGCGGGTATTTATGAGTGATCGCGATATCGCGCAACAGCATCAGCCCGGCGTCCTTGCCCTCGATCTCGCCGGGGTGAATGCCGGCCTGCAGCAGCACCACCGGTTTGCCGGCAGCGCGCGCGGCCGCGGGATCGAACGTGCCATCCCCGCTGGCAATCACCACGGTCATCGGTCGACCCTCGGGCGTGGTGCCGAAGGTGGCCAGATGAATGATGTTGGGCGCCGCGTGCTGCAGGCGTTCGAGATAGGCCAGAGTGTCGGCGTAGCTGGGCGTGGTGCGAAACTGCGCCGCTTCAGACGGGGTGATCCAGTCGGCGCCGTTTGAGGTGGTGGCTTGCGTGGTCATGGTGGCAGCTCCCAGCAACGCGAATAATGCAACGTTGCGCAAGTTCATGCGTGGTCACTGCGGTCGTCATGACGCAAAGCAGCGGGCGAGGCCGGCAACGTATCCGGTGACACCGCGCCGCCGGAAATGATGAACGCCATTGCCTGGTCCATCGTCCAGTCGGTCGGTGTGAGTTCGTCCAGTGGCACCACTTCGAGATAGCCGCCGGTGGGATTGGGCGTGGTCGGAATAAAGACCGCCGCCATCTCGCGGCCGGTGCCGTCCTCGATCATCACCCGCGTGACGAAACCGACGACCCGCATGCCGCGGCGGGGAAACTCCACCAGCACGACCCGCTGCACACCAGAGGGTTTGTTCTGCAGCACCGCCATCAACTTCTTGGTGCCGCCATAGATCGTCTGCACCACGGGAATGCGCGCCAGCAACGCGTCAAAACCGTTGATGAAGCGCTGGCCGATCACCCGGTTGGCGACCCAGCCGAGCAGATACAGCGCGCCCAGCGTGATCAGCAGGGCGATGACGAAAGTCAGCCATTCGCTGTTGAGCGCGGCGGCCGCACGCGGCGCCACCAATGCCAGCGCGCCGAGCAACGCATTGACCAGCGGTGCGCCGATGCCGGCCAGCATGCTCAGCACCAGTTTGAATACGGTCCAGGTTACCCACAGCGGAATGAAGGTGAGCAGGCCGGTGATGAGGTAGCGTTTGAGGCGCAGTGGTGGCATGGCTGGAATTCAGTCAAAGGGGTAGTCCTCTCATTCTAGAGGACGATGATCGGCCGCGCGGATCGTTATGAGCGGGCCATGCACGTCGGCCGCGCCCAACTCACGGACTGGCGCGGTCAATCCCATGATGGGCCGCCGATTGTCGAGCACGTCACGGGTGCCAATGCGGTGCGGTGACTATCCGCGATCATGCGAATCACGCTGCAAGTGCGACGTGGACGGCCATTGCCGATTCCGGATTTGTCAGCGCGCTTTCGGTTTCAACCGAACGTAGAGCTGCTTGCGCACGCGGGCGATCACTTCGCCGGAGGCGGTTTTTACTTCGGTCTCGAACCAGCGCAGCACTTTCTCGCCCGTGGCGGCCGCAGCGCGCAGTTCGTCGATCACGCTCTCTTCGAGCTTGAAGTGGGCGTAGACGTCTTCACGCCCCGGTGCGACGAAATCGATCGCGCCGGCCTTGTCCCATACGTAATAGTCGTTCCCCAACTGATGCATTACCAGCAGCATCCAGAATGGGTCGGTCATCGCGAACAGGTTGCCGCCAAACTGGCTGCGCACGTAGTTGCGGTTCCACGGGCGCAGTCGCAGCCGCACGGTCGCCTCGCTCCAGTCTGCGCTGACCGATTGCACGCTGATGCTGTTGCACAGGAACGGTGGCCACAGGTTGAGCAGGCGACGGAAGGTGGATGCTCGCATGAGGTTCGGAATCCGGTCTTGTAGGAGCGACTTCAGTCGCGATGCTCTTTGGAGGGTCAGCAAAGCATCGCGACTGAAGTCGCTCCTACATAGTAGGGCGAGCGTCGCTGCGTGGTGGTGTTCAGAACAGCAACGAAGCCATCCTGCGGCGGTAACGACTGACCAGCTCAGCGTCGTCGAGCGTGGCAAACGCGGCCAGCAGGCGCTTCTTGGCCTGGCCGTCATTCCACTCGCGGGCGCTTTGCAGGATCGCCAGGAACTGCTCGAGCCCGGCGGACGGGTCGCCTTCCAGCAGCAGTCGCACACCGAGCTGGTCGCGGGCAGCCCAGTCGTTGCCGTCGGCCTGCACTCGCTGTTGCAACTCGGTCAGGGATCCCGCGTCTTTCAGCGCATGCACCAGGTCCAGTTCGCTGCGCAGGCGCAGCGCACGTGCATCGGTGGCGAGATTGGCCGGCAACACGGTCAGCTCCGCTTCGGCAGCGCTGGCCTGGCCGGCGCGCATCAGCGCCAGCGCCAGTTCAAGTTTCAGTTCGCTTTTGGCCGGGTCGGTGGCGATCGCCTGTTGTAGCCGACTGATGGCCTGCTCGGGTGTCTCCGGTGGAGCTTCATCGACGGCGCCTTCTTCGGGCAGCGCTTCCAGCGGTTGTACATGACGCGACAGGAATTCGCGCAGCTGACCTTCCGGCAGTGCGCCGCTGAAACCGTCGAGCACCTGACCATCTTTGACCAGAATCACGGTCGGGATGCTGCGGATACCGAACATGCCGGCCAGTTCCTGCTGCTTGTCGACGTCGACCTTGCCCAGCCGGAATGCACCGTTGTACTCGGCGGCAAGCTTCTCCAGCATGGGCCCCAGCGTTTTGCAGGGCTCGCACCAGGTTGCCCAGAAATCCACCAGTACCGGTGTGCTTAGGGAGGCCTGTAGCACCTCGGTCTCGAATCGTTGTTGATCCACGTCGAAGACATGGCTTGGGGCGGCGGCAGCAGTCACGGATAACTCCATCTCGGCAGATGCCGGTTCAGATCAGGGCACTGCCCAGCATATCAAGGCGCCTGTAGTTCAGCGCGTTCACAACAGATTTGCGAGAATCCGCAAATCGCCACATCCGGGCAAGGTACCGAGTGCATGGGTACGACGTCACCAGAAGCACTGCAGATTTGCGAATATTGCGACACGGTTTACCGTCGCCGCACGTTGGCGCGTGGTGAAGTGGCCTATTGCGTGTGCTGCCAGGCGGTGTTGGAGCGCCATCACGGCTTCAGCGTGAATGCCATGTTGGCGCTGGTGCTGACGGCGCTGATCGTGTTTGTGCAGGCGAACGTGTGGCCGATCGTCACGCTGGGCCTGAATGGTCAGTACAGCAGCGCCACCCTGTGGGGCGCGATTATCCAGATGTGGCAGCAGCAGGCGCAGGTCGTTTCGGTACTGGCCGCTGCCACGCTGTTCTTTTTTCCGCTGTTGAAGATGCTGTCGCTCGGCTGGCTGCTGTGGTTTTCCCGCAAGGGAAGACGTGCGCCGGGCTTCGTGCGGATCATGGTGATGCTGCATTACATCGGTCCATGGACAATGAGTGAGGTATTCGTGCTCGGCGCGCTGGTGGCGATCGTCAAGGCGCACGTCTACTTCGACGTGGTGGCGAATCCAGGCATCTATGCCTATGCGGTACTCACTTTGCTGATCACCATCTTTGCCAGTATTGACCTGCGCAAGCTGTGGGATCTCACGCCGGAGACATCCGCATGAGCGCATTGCCGCGCGCCAGCGAACTCGGCCTGATCGGTTGCCATGTCTGCGGACTGGTATGTAACGGTGTCGCCGACGATGGCGACTCCGGCAACAGCATGGCGTGTCCGCGCTGTGGCTGCGCATTGCATCGGCGCAAGCCGACCAGTTATGCGCGGACGTGGGCCTTGCTGATTGCTGCGTTCATCATGTACATACCGGCGAATCTGGTGCCGATCATGCGCACCGCCAGCTTGAATGACATCGACGACAACACCATCCTCAGCGGCGTGGTCGAGCTGTGGGTCAAGGGGTCGCCAGATCTGGCAGTGATCGTTTTTACCGCCAGCATCGTGGTGCCGATGCTGAAGTTCCTGGTGATGGGCACGCTGTTGGTGAGCAGCCAGCGCCGCAGCGGCTGGGCGCAGCCGCAGCGCGCGAAGCTCTTCCGGCTGGTCGAGTTGATCGGCTACTGGTCGATGCTGGACGTGTTTGTGGTGGCTTTGTTGACTGCACTGGTGCGCTTCAACTTGCTAAGCCTGGTTGCGCCGTTGCCCGGTGTGATTTTCTTTGGCCTGACCGTGGTATTGACCATGCTGGCTTCGATGAGTTTCGACCCCCGTTTGATCTGGGATGGCAGGGATACCAATGACTGACGACAGCAGCACAGGACAAGGGCCGCGCAGTGATGACGAGCTGCCGCGGCCGGTAGTGAAACATCCCCGTGTCAACGCGTCGCTGATCTGGCTGGTGCCAGTGTTGGCTGCGCTGGTGGGTCTTTCGTTGGTGGTCAATTATTGGCTGCAGGCGGGCCCGGAGATCACCATCAACTTCCAGAGTGCCGAAGGGCTGGATGCTGGCAAGACCCCCGTGAAATACAAGAACGTGGTGATCGGCCGGGTGCACAAGATCCGACTCAGCGCCGATCACAAAAGCGTGCTGGTCGGCGTGTCGCTGGAGAAAAGTGCCGAGGGTTTCGCCACCCAGGGCACGCGCTACTGGGTAGTGCGGCCGCGCATCGGTCTGGGCGGGGTATCCGGCATCGACACGCTGTTGTCCGGTTCCTTCATCGGTGCCGACGTGGGCGATTCATCGGCACCCCAGAGTGATTTCAAGGGGCTGGAGATACCTCCTTCGGTGAACCACGGTGCACCGGGTCGCAGCTTCTCCCTGCATACCGACGATCTCGGCTCGCTGGATATCGGCTCGCCGATCTATTACCGGCGCATCCAGGTCGGCCATGTGGTGTCCTATCAGCTGGACGGGGACGGCAAGGGTGTCTCGCTGGGTATCTTCATCGATGGCCCCAACGACAAGTTCGTCACTAATTCCACGCGCTTCTGGAACGCCAGCGGCATCGATCTGTCGCTGGGCGCCGACGGGCTCAAGGTCAACACCCAGTCGCTGGCTTCGGTGTTGGCCGGTGGCGTTGCCTTCCTGGACCCGCCCGGCCCCCACGACAGCACTCCGGCACCTGAGCTGACCCCGTACCAGTTGTTTGCCGATCAGGCCACGGCGATGGCGCCGCCCGATGGCGAGCCGCATTACTTCCGCATGCGCTTCGAGCAGTCCGTGCGCGGGCTGACGGTGGGTGCCCCGGTGGAATTCCTGGGCATCAACATCGGCAAGGTGGTGTCGGTCAACCTCGATTACGACGAGCAGAAGCAGCGCTTCCCCGTGATGGTCGGGGCGGTCGTCTATCCGCAGCGCCTTGGCAAGGCCTACGACAAACTGGAAACGCTGGCGAAGGCGCGCGGCGAGAGTCCCGACTTGACCCAGATGATAGGGCGTCTGGTTGATCACGGCCTGCGCGCGCAGGCGCGCAGCGGTAACCTGCTTACCGGCCAGCTGTACGTCGCGCTGGACTTCGTGCCGCACACGCCAAAGGTGGAATTCGATCCCAATGCGAAGCCGCTGATGGTACCCACTGTGCCTGGCAGCTTCGACAAGCTGCAGGAGCAGTTGGCCGAAATCGTCGACAAGCTCGACAAGATCCCGTTCGACAGCATCGGCAAGAACCTGGATCAAACCCTGGCTGGGCTCAACTCCACGATCAAGCAGGTCAATGGCAACACCTTGCCGGAGCTCAAGAACACGTTGCAGGGTGTGCAGAAGACCATGGGCACGGCGAACGACGCGCTGTCCGGGGATTCGCCACTGCAACAGAACCTGGGCAGTACGCTGCAGGAGCTGCAACGCGCGGCGCGCTCGTTGCGCGTGCTTACCGATTATCTCAGTGGTCATCCGGAGGCCTTGATTCGGGGCCGGCGCCCGGACGCGACGCCTACCGTCGACACAACCGCTGCGCCGACGCCAGTCACCGAACCCAAGACAGGGAGCCAGCCATGATTCGATCAGGCATGACACGAACAGGAAAGTGCCTGTTGGGCCTCGGCGCCACGTTGGCTCTGGCGGCGTGTGCCTCGGCACCGATGCATTACTACACCCTGGTGGCACCCGCTGATGGGGCAGCCGCTGCGTCGTCCAGCTCAACCAGATCACCGCTGCCGTTCGAATTGCTGCCGGTCAGCGTGCCGGCGCAGGTCGATCAGCCGCAGCTCGTGGTGCGCGAAGGTGGTCAGGGCGTGGCGCTGCTCGATGGTGAACGCTGGATCGCCCCGCTCGGTGACGAAGTGCGCGGCGCGCTGTCGGCCGATCTCGCCCGCGAGCTGCACAGTCAGGACGTCAGCGGGTTGCCCGGCAACGACAAGCCGCTGCTACGCATCAAGCTGGACGTGCGCCGCTTCGACTCGCAGCCGGGCAGCTATGCCCTGATCGAGGGCAGCTGGAGCGTGCGGGTATTGCATGGTGAGCACACTGGCACGCTGGCCTGCACCAGTCGCGTCAGCGAAACGGTCGGGCTGGGCTACGACGCGCTGGTGCAGGGTCACCAGCGCGCGATCGGGCAATTGGCGGCGCAGATTGCCAGCGCGGCGTACTCGCTGGGCAACGGGCAGGTGGCGGCCTGCCCGGCGCCCTGAGAGCCTGTTCACGATCCCGGCGCGGGCCGCGCGGGGATCGTGAACAGGGTTGCAGGCTTGGCGCCCGGCCCGCGCTGGGCTAGTCTGATCAGTTCACCGCAGCCGGCTGTCGCCGGTCTGCGCTAACCGCATAACGGCGCCGGAATCATGCAGGACATTCAAGACCCGAACTCCCAGGAACAGGGCAACGCCGCGGAACAGGGCGGCCTTCCTGAACAGGGCTATAGACCGCAGGCGCTGGAAGCAGCCGCGCAGCAGTACTGGAACGCGCAGCACGCGTATGAGGTGAATGAGGACTCCTCCAAGCCCAAGTTCTACTGCCTGTCGATGCTGCCGTACCCGTCCGGCGCGCTGCACATGGGTCATGTGCGCAACTACACCATTGGCGACGTGATCAGCCGCTACCAGCGGATGAACGGCAAGAACGTGCTGCAGCCGATGGGCTGGGACGCGTTTGGCCTGCCGGCTGAAAACGCCGCGATCAAGAACAAGACCGCGCCGGCCAAGTGGACGTACGCGAATATCGACCACATGCGCAGCCAGCTCAAGTCGCTGGGTTATGCGATCGACTGGACCCGCGAGTTCGCCACCTGCCGTCCGGACTATTACCGCTGGGAACAGCTGATGTTCACCCGGCTGCTGAAAAAGGGCCTGGCGTACCGCAAGAACGCGGTGGTGAACTGGGATCCGGTCGATCACACCGTGCTGGCCAACGAGCAGGTGGTCGATGGTCGTGGCTGGCGCTCCGGTGCGCTGGTGGAAAAGCGCGAGATTCCGCAGTGGTTCCTGAAGATCACCGACTACGCACAAGAACTGCTGGATGGCCTGGATACGCTGCCGGGCTGGCCCGATGCGGTCAAGACCATGCAGCGCAACTGGCTCGGCCGCAGCGAGGGGCTGGAAATCCACTTCAAGCTCGAGGGCGTGGACGGCGGTAGCGAGCCGCTCAGTGTGTTCACCACGCGCCCCGACACCTTGATGGGCGTGACGTTCCTGTCGATCGCCGCCGAACATCCATTGGCGCTGAAGGCCGCGCAGGATAGCGAAAAGCTCGCCGCTTTCATCGCCGATTTGAAGCACGGCGGTGTTTCCGAAGCCGAGCTGGAGACCCAGGAAAAGCGCGGCATGGACACCGGCCTGCGCGCGATCCACCCGGTCAGCGGCGAGCCGATCCCAGTGTGGGTCGCGAACTTCGTGCTGATGGGCTACGGCACCGGCGCGGTGATGGCGGTGCCGGCGCACGATCAGCGTGACTGGGAATTTGCAAAGAAATACAGCCTGCCGATCAAGATGGTGATCGTCGATCAGTCGGTGCTCGATGCGCTGAAGCAGATCCAGCACGACCTGTCGCAAGGTGTCGACAGTGACACCATGCAAGCGGCCTTGGACGGGAGCGACATCAACGCGCAGGACATTTCCGCGCCGGTGCGGGTGGTCGAGGATTTCGAACGGAGCATTCAGCAGGTTGCTGCCTGGACGCCGCGCGGCGTGCTGGTGAACTCCGGCGAATATGACGGCATGGATTTCAGCCAGGCACTGAATGCGCTGGCGAAGCGTTTCGAGCACGACGGCAGCGGGTTGCGCCGGGTCAACTGGCGCCTGCGCGACTGGGGCGTCAGCCGCCAGCGTTACTGGGGCTGTCCGATTCCGGTGATCTATTGCGCGAAGTGCGAGGCCGTGCCGGTACCGGAAGATCAGCTGCCGGTGATATTGCCCGAGGACGTGGCGTTCTCCGGCGTGCAATCACCGATCAAGGCCGATCCCGAGTGGCGCAAGACCACTTGTCCGCAGTGCGGTGGTCCGGCCGAGCGCGAGACCGACACGTTCGACACCTTCATGGAGTCGAGCTGGTACTACGCGCGTTACACCAGCCCTGGTGCCAATGCGCAGATCGACGAGCGCGCCAACTACTGGCTGCCGGTCGACCAGTACATTGGCGGTATCGAACACGCGATCATGCATCTGTTGTATTTCCGCTTCTATCACAAGCTGTTGCGCGACGCGGGCATGGTCGGCAGCGATGAACCGGCGCGCAACCTGCTGTGCCAGGGCATGGTGATCGCCGAGACCTACTATCGCGACCACGCCGACGGCTCGAAGGACTGGATCAATCCCTCCGAGGTCGATGTGCAGCGCGACGAGCGCGGTCGCGTCACCGGTGCGGTGCTGCGTGCGGACGGGCAGCCGGTTCATATCGGTGGTACCGAGAAGATGTCCAAGTCGAAGAACAACGGCATCGATCCGCAAACGATGGTGGACAAGTACGGCGCCGACACCGTGCGCCTGTTCTCGATGTTCGCCGCGCCGCCGGAGCAGTCGCTGGAGTGGAGCGAGGCCGGCGTCGAAGGCATGGCACGATTCCTGAAACGTTTCTGGCGCGAAGTCACGACGCACGCGGCAAATCCGGATCATCCTGTAGTAGAGCCGGCGGTGCTGGATGCAGGCCAGAAAGCGCTGCGCCGGCAGGTGCACGAGACGATTCAGAAAGTCGGTGACGATTTCGGCCGCCGCCATGCGTTCAACACGGCTATCGCCGCCTTGATGGAACTGCTGAACGCGCTGAACAAATTCAATGACCAGAGCGATCAGGGGCGCGCCGTGCGCCACGAGGCGCTTGAAGTGATGGTGCTGCTGCTCAACCCGGTGGTGCCGCATATCAGCCACGCGCTGTGGCAGGTACTCGGCCATGCACAAGCCGTGCTGGAAGACCAGCCGTGGCCGCAGGCCGATCCGGCTGCGCTGGTGCGTGACACGCTCACCATAGCGGTGCAGATCAATGGCAAATTGCGCGCTACCATCGAGCTGTCGACCAACGCCTCGAAAGAAGAGGCCGAGGCAGCAGCACGTGCGCAGCCGCAAGTAATGCACTTTCTGGAAGGCCTGAGCGTACGCAAGGTCATCGTGGTACCCGGCAAGATCGTCAACATCGTCGCAGGATGAAATCCATGAGCTTCATGAAAGCCGGTCGCCTGTTCCAAGTTTCACTGCTGCTGGTCTCAGCGCTCGCGCTGGCCGCCTGCGGCTTTCATCTGCGCGCGAGTTCGGCGTTGCCGCCAGCGATGAAGCGGGTCCACCTTACCGTCAGCGGCGGTGCGGGCAGCGATCTGCAGCGTCAGCTGGCACGTGCACTGCAAATTTCCGGTGCCACGATCGAGGACCACGGCGGCGCAGGCATTGCCGAGATGAACGTGCCGACAGCGGCGTTCGGCACGGAAACACTGACCCTTGGTGGCTATTCGCTTATCACCGAATACGCCGTTCACTACCAGGTGCGGTTCGACCTCATCGATCCCCAAGGCAGGACGGTGATACCCCTGCAGACCATCAGCATGTCGCGTGAATACAGTTACGACGCCACCCAGACCATCGGCAATGCTTCGGAAGTGCAGGAGATCCAGGGCAGCCTGGTTAGCGACATGGTGCAGTCGATCCTGTTTCGTCTGCAGGCGGCAGCCAAACGCGATCTGGCCGCGCCGGTTGCGGCGCCAGCGTCTACATCGACGTCTGCCACATCAGCAATAGCCATGCCGGCGACTGCCTCCAGCGCACGCTGATGCCGCTCAGTCTTGGCCAGTGGCAAAAGGCGCTGGCGGGTGATCGCCTGGCGCCGGTGTATCTGCTCGCCGGGGAGGAACTGCTGGTGCTTGAGGCAGCTGACGCCTTGCGAGCGCAGGCGAAAAAGCTGGGTTACAGCGAGCGCGAGGTGCTCGATGTCGGCCAGCATTTCGACTGGAACGACCTGGCTCGCGCCGGCGCCAGCATGTCGCTGTTTGCCACGCGGCGATTGATCGATTTGCGCTTGCCCAGCGGCCGCCCCGGTATCGAAGGCGCCAAGGCGATCAACGCGTTTTGCGCAGACCCACCGCCGGATGTCACCCTGCTGATCACCGCGATGGAGTGGAGCAGCAAGCACGACGGTGCATGGAGCAAGAAACTCGATGCCAGTGGCACGATGGTGGTGTTCAACGCACCCCGGCCAAACGAATGGGCGACATGGATTGGCGCACGGCTCGCCAGTCGCGGGTTGTCCGCCACACCTGATGCCGCGGCATTGCTGGCACAGCGCGTTGAAGGCAATTTGCTCGCCGCCGCGCAGGAGATCGACAAGCTCGCCGTGCTGCACGGGCAGGGCCGCATCGATGCGGCCGAGATGGAAACCCTGGTTGCCGACAGCGCCCGCTACGACGCATTCAAGCTCACCGATGCTGCGTTCGCTGGCGAGGGCGCCCGCGCGTTGCACATTCTCGCCGGCCTGCGCTCCGAAGGTGACGAATTGATCGCGTTGATGGGCTGGCTGGTCAATCAACTGCAGCTGGCGCTGCGTCTGGCCAATGCGAACGATCTCGCCGCGCAGGTACGCATCGAGCACCTGTGGCCTGCGCGCGAACAATTGTTCCGCAAGGCGTTGCGCCGTGCGCCGCGTGAGCACTGGCTGCAATGCCTTGCCCGCGCCTCGCGTATCGACCGCATGGCCAAGGGCCGCGAAATCGGCGACCCATGGCAGGAAGCGGAGCGACTGATCGCCGCTATCGCCGAACCGCGGATGGCACAGGCTTTGGCATGAAAGAGCGAAAAGAAGAGAAGGCACCAGAGTCATTTTCTACGCTCGCCATCTTTGGTGGCACCTTCGACCCGGTGCATCTGGGTCATCTGAGCGTGGCGTGGGAAGCTGCCGAACTGCTCGATGCCGAAGTGCGCCTGTTGCCAGCCAGTGTGCCGCCACACCGCCCAGCACCCATCGCTTCGGCAGAGCAGCGCGTGGCGATGTTGCGCGCCGCCTTGCAAGGTCAGTCACGTCTGACCCTGGATATCCGCGAACTGCAACGCAGCGGCCCGTCCTACACCATCGACACCCTGATCGAATTGCGTGCGGAGCAGGGTGAGCGCCCGCTGGTGCTACTGATCGGTGCGGACGCGTTTGCCGGTTTGCCCAGCTGGCACCGCTGGCGCGAATTGTTCGATGTGGCGCATATCGGCGTGCTGAGCCGGCCAGGGATGGACGCCGTGCTGCCCAATGAATTGCAGCAGATGGTCGCCGGCCGTCGTGTCGACGATGCTACCGCGCTGCGCCACAAGGCAGCCGGCAAGTTGATCGAGCTGACGGTCACTCCGTTGGAAATCTCCGCCACTCGTATCCGCGAGCTGCTCGCTGCCGGACGCGATCCGCGTTATCTGCTGCCGGCGGGGTTGTTCGACGATCCCCAGTTGCTGGCGTCCTATCGCCGCTGAGCGAGGCGGCCATTGTTTGCGGGTCTGCTCCCTCCCCTGCTTGCAGGGGAGGGCTGGGGTGGGGTTGCTCTTCGTTCGAAGATCAAAAGTACCCCCACTCAGCTTCCCCCTGCCAGCAGGGGAAGAAGCAAAGCCAGTGTGCTCATAGCAGCTGATGTGCTCGCCACAGCGGCGCGAGCGACGTGGAGATCGCGAACAGGCGAAGACGCGCCGGTTTCACTTTTGGTGAGCCAGCGCACAGGATCACGCGCTGTCGCCGCACTGTCATGCGGGACTCGCGCATTGTCGTGTCACTGCCAACGTTGCGTCATCTGCGCGGACCAGACTGCCGGTGGTCTGCAGGTCCCAGTCGCTTGCAGGCCACGAATCAGGGGGAACACTCGATTGCAGCCTTTACAGGATTCCTGCAGGAGATCTAGTCATGTCCACACATTTAGGCCGTACGCGATTCAAATCGCTCGCCATTGGCGTGCTCGCTGCCGGACTTGCCGGCGTCGTGAGTGCTCAGAGCACCACCCCGCCCGACAAGGACGCTACCTTCCGCCAGAACGTGCCGACCGCCGCCACCAGTAACCGCAACGGTCTGCCCGGCGGTGTCGTCGTGCTGCACAACCCGGGTGTTGGGGCTGATCACAGCGGCGACACGCGCACTCCGATCAAGCACGTCATTCTGCTGATCGGCGAGAACCGCACTTTCGACCACGTTTTTGCCACTTACACACCGCCGGCAGGGCAGAGCGTCCACAACCTCTTGTCCGAAGGCATCGTCAACGCTGATGGCACGCCCGGTCCAAACGTTGCAGCAGCGCGTCAGTGGCAGGCGTCGAATACCGGCAAATATGCGAACGCGCCGACCCATACCGCGCCATATTCGCTGCTGCCGTCGATGAACACCGGCGGTGCACCGACCCAGGCATTTTTTTCCTCAGCTGCGGAAGCGCAGGCCATCGAGCCGGCTTTGCCGACGACTGACTACGCCGAACTCGCCGAGGGCGGCACGGGTCTTCCCAACGACGTCGTCGATACGCGTTTCCCCACTCAGTTGACCAATGCGCCGGTCGATATGAATGCATCGATCAGCTACAACGACTACGCCAACAGCCCGGTACACCGCTTCTTCCAGATGTGGCAACAGCTGGATTGCAGCGCCCAGGCGGCTACCCGGAAGAACCCAAGCGGCTGTCGCAACGATCTGTTCCCGTGGGTGGAAACCACGATCGGTGCAGGCAACAACGGGGTGACGCAGCCGGCCGGTTTCACCGATCAGAGCACGGGCGAAGGCTCTACCTCGATGCAGTTCCTCAACATCGCCAAGGGTGATGCGCCGTACCTTGCGGAGCTAGCCCGTACTTATGCACTCAGCGACAACTTCCACCAGTCGGTGATGGGTGGTACGGGTGCCAACCACATCATGCTCGGCTTCGGCAGTCCGATCTACTACGCCGACGGGCAGGGCAACCCAGTGGCGCCGCCATCGAACCAGGTCGAGAACCCGAATGCCCAGTCGGGCACCAACAACTGGTACGTACAGGATGGCTACAGTGGCGGCTCGTACGTCAACTGCGCAGACGAAACGCAGCCGGGCGTGGCTCCGGTGAAAGGCTATCTGCGGTCGTTGCCGTACCGTACTTTCCGCGGCACGGATTGCAAGCCAGGTGCGTTCTATCTGGTGAACAACTACAACCCTGGCTATCTGGGCGACGGCACGCCCGCACCACTGGGTGCCGATCAGTACACCGTGCCGCCGACCAAGCAGGACAACCTCGCGCTGCTGCTGACTCGCCATAACGTGAGCTGGAAGTACTACGGTGAAGGCTGGGGCAATGGCCAGGAGAACGGCGAGGCTGGCACGTTCTGCAACATCTGCGATCCGTTCCTGTATTCCACGCAGGTCATGACCAATCCGACACTTCGTGCAAACAATCAGGATATCAACAACCTCTACAACGATATCCAGAACAACACGTTGCCGGCTGTTTCCATCGCCAAGCCGGATGGACTTCTGGACGGCCATCCGGCTTCGTCCAAGCTCGAACTCTTCGAGGGCTACGTGCAGAAGATCGTCGAGATGGCCAAGGCCAATCCGCAGGTGTGGAGCGATACCGTCATCATGGTGACGTTCGACGAAGGTGGTGGCTACTACGATTCGGGCTATGTGCAGCCGATCGACTTCTTCGGCGACGGCACGCGCATCCCGCTGCTGGTGATCTCGCAGTATTCGCAGGGTGGTCATGTCGTGCACACCTACTACGATCACGTTTCCTTCGACAAATTTGTCGAAGCCAACTGGGGCCTGGACGAGACGATCTCGTCGCGTAGCCGCGACAACCTGCCCAATCCGGTTGCGCAGTCGGATAACCCCTATGTGCCGGTCAATTCGCCCGCGATCGGCAATTTGATGGACATGTTCAATTTTGGACACGCCGTCGCGACGAAGGACTGAGCGAATCGCGGATCATGCCCTGCCTGCTGATGCAGGCAGGGCATTCGCGTGTCTTGGTGTCATGCATTGCGCCGACGTCTGCTCCGACTTCGGCTCACAACAGAGTGTTGCAGCCATGAATAGCCCCCTCCTGAGTGTCCGGCGACGGTGCCGCGACGTTGCCGTTCGCCGTAGTCTCGCCTTCGCGTTGCTCGTCGCCATTGGCGTGGGTGGTTCGATCACGCATGCCGACCCCGCCGATTTTCAGGCAATGCCGGGTCTGTGGAAGACCGTCGTGAGCGTCATCAGTCATGGTCAGCCGGGCCATCCATCCATCCGCTGGCGTTGCGTGCACGAGGGCGCGGACCCGTGGCTCGCGTTCGCGAACCTGTCCGTTCCCGATGCGCACTGTGAGCAAAGCGACGCCCATCGCAGCAGTACCGCCTTGGCCTGGGCGGTGAGTTGTTCCGGACGCCCGCCGGTGAGTGGTCGCGGCCGCGTGGATTTTGATTCGGCGGAGCACTACACCGCCAGCATCGTGTTGCAGGGTCGCGGCGAAGTCGTGCGCGTCGAAGGCAAGCGCTATGCGGCCTGTACCGACCCTACGGACTGACCCCGCGGCTGACTTCTTGAAGGCAGGTCGACCTTTCCATTCGCATATAACCAAGTGACGAGCCGGCATGTTGGCGACGTCATGAACAAATAAGTCATCTCCAGCGGCCAGGAATTGACCTGGCCTGACGGCATGCGACCGCAAGAACTTGTGCTGACATCGAATCGCAGTGCCCGGGGCACAGCGCATCTGGGACAGATCACCCACTCACTGTACGATGGGCGCGGGGAAATACTGTTGTCACATAACGCTCGAGGTAGAGATGGCCTTGGAGTCGCGCACCAGTTCGAGCTCGTTACATGGTCACAAGCCCGCGGTGGGCACTCATTTCTTTTTTGCGCTGAAGCCAGACGACAAGGCCACGGCCGAGATTGCCCGGATTGGCGAGCGCTTTCGCAAGACGCACCGGCTGATCGGCTCGCCGGTCGATCCCGACGCGTTCCATCTGACGCTGGTTGATGTGGGTCGGCCGGAGCGACTGCGGCAGTCGGTGGAAAGCGCACTGGTCGCTGCGGCAGAGGCCATACACATCAACGGTTTCGAGATCTCGCTGGATTCGGCGGTGCGACTCAGCGCCTCCAAGGATGGCAACTTCCCGTTCGTTTTCTGCGCGGACAACACATCCAGCGGATTGGCGATGAAGCTGCGCGTGGCCCTTGCGGAAGCCCAGCGCAATGTTGGCCTGCAGGTGCTGGGTGTCTCCAATTACCTGCCGCATGTGACGCTGTTACGTGGCAATGCGATCGATGCGGTCGAGGAGTCGATGCCGCCGATCCGTTGGAACGCAGACGAATTCGTGCTGATCCGCAGTTTCTTCGGGCAGTCCAGGCACGAAATCATCGGCCGGTGGCCGCTGATCGGTGATCCTCCCGAACCGATGGAGTTCGATTGGCCCGTCGAGTTCGATCTGTCTGCCGAGTTCGACTTGCCTGCCGACGATTGACCCGGCTGACCCAACTGGCGGGGTTGGCAGATTCACGTGCGCATCCGCACAACGCCCCCGTAAGGTGTGTCGTTGAATCACGCCAAGGCCTGCTGCAGTACATCGAGGTCGATCTTCTTCATCCGCAGCATCGCCTGCATGGCTTTGCGCGCCGTGTTCGGGTCGGAGTCGGTCAACAGCGCGATCAGCTGTATGGGCACGATCTGCCAGGACAGGCCGTAGCGGTCCTTCAGCCAGCCGCACTGCTGGGCCTTCTCATCGCCGCCTGCTGACAGATGGTCCCAATAGCGATCTACCTCATCCTGCGACTGGCACTGCACGACGAGTGAAACCGCCTCGTTGAACTTGAAGATCGGGCCACCGTTCAACGCCGTGAAATCCTGCCCATCGAGCTGGAAAGCAATAGTCATCACAGACCCTTCCTTTCTGCCGGAGGCCTGTGCGCTTTCCTTGTTGTAGCGGGTCGTGCCCACCACTTTCGAATTGTCGAAAACCGACATGTAGAAGTTCACCGCTTCCTCTGCCTGGTCATCGAACCAGAGGAAAGGTGTTATGCGATGGAATCTGGTATTCATCGGGTTTCTCCTCGCTCTCCAGATGCATTGTGGATGGCTGGACGCGGGCTATGGGTCATGCCCGCGCACTCTGAAATACGACGAACGGCGATCGCCGCGATCGACTTTGATCGACGATCTGCTCGCTGCCAGGGCCCTGGCTTAGGGTTGGTCACGATCCGCTTGCGATGACAGCGGAGTGCGCAGACCCAATACCTGAGTATCGGCTTTTCTCCTGTCCGAGCGCCGGGCCGGGGGTGTAGCAATCAAGTCGCGCTGGCTCAGCGCGGTACAGCGCGCGCGCTCACTGTCGCGCCTCGATCCGCAACCCGCGCGGGGTGAGCCATCGCTCGATCCCCTCGAACAGGCCTTGCACCAGCAGCGCCAGCAGCGCGGCCGGCACAGCCCCTTCCAGGATCAGGCCGATATCGTCCAGACGGATGCCGGTGAGAATCGGCTGGCCATAGCCGCCGGCACCGATCAAGGCGGCCAGCGTGGCCGTGCCGACGTTGATCACGGCGGCGGTCTTGATGCCGGCCAGGATCGAGCGGGTGGCAAGCGGCAGTTCCACACGGTATAGACGTACGCTTCGCGGCAGGCCCAGTGCAGCGGCCGATTCGAGCAGCTCCGGTGCAATGCCGACGAGACCGGCGTGCGTGTTGCGCACAATCGGCAGCAGGCTATACAGGAACAGCGCAGCAACTGCCGGCCACGTGCCAATGCCGAACAATGGAATCATGAAGACGAACATCGCCAGCGACGGTATGGTCTGCAGGATGCCGGTGAGGCCGATCACCAGCTGGCCGAGGCGTTTCAGGTGCGCCGCCAAGATCCCCAATGGGATAGCCAGCAGCACTGCCAGCCCGAGCGAAAGAGCCACCAGCTTGATGTGCTCGAGGCTGCGCTGAAGCAAGCGCGACCAGAAGCTGGATCCGTCGTTCTCGGCGCGGAGACCAAGAAAGTTCGCCACCACCACATTCTCTTTCACGCCCTGCAGCTTCACCTCCGCGTTCATCTTCCGCATCGCGTTTTCGTCGATGCGGCCAGCGAGCTTCTGTAGCGCGGCGACGAATATCGGCGCGCTCTGCTCCAGAGGAAGCCGGTACAGGTATACCGCTTCGTAGCGCGGAAAATAATGCTGATCGTCGTCCAGCGTGCGCAGGTGGTAGTAGGGAATTTCCGCGTCGGTGCTATAGAGATCGATGACATCCACCGCGCCGCTTGCCACTGCGCGATACGCCAGCGTGTGATCCAGCCCGCGCACTTGCGTCTGTGCTAGTCCGTAGCGTTCACGCAAACCGGGCCAGCCATCTTCGCGGTCCATGAACTCGTTGGAAAAGCCGAAACGCAAATCGGCATGTGCGGGAAGATCGGAAATCCGCTTGATGCCGAGGGCTGCAGCACGATCTTCACGCATGCCGATCGCATAGGTGTTGTTGAAGCCGAGCGAGTCAGTAATGCCGATGCCAAGCGGCTTGAGTCGGGCGCGCAACGTTGGGATGTCGGCATCCGGCGACACATCCTTCAGCAATTCGTGGGTGATGGTGCCGGTGTATTCGGGATAGACGTCTATATCCCCATGCAGCAGCGCAGCCCACAGGATGCTGGTGCCGCCGAGCTCACGCCGGTGCACGGCATCGACGCCCGCTGCGCGAGCAGTCGCCTGCGCCAGCTCGCCAAGGATGACCGATTCGGTGAACTGCTTGGAGCCGATGCGCACAGGTTCGGCCGATACCAGCGCGGGTAGCAACAGGAACAGACACAGGGCGCTCAACATGCGCAATGCACTGCTCATGACGATGCTGCCGGCAAGGTTCGCTGTGCCTGGACGAAGCGCGTGACAAACGGATCGGCCGGGCGTTCGCGCAGATCTTCCAGGCTGCCGTCCTGCACCACTTTTCCTTTGCGCATAAGCACCAGGCGTTCGGCAAACCACGCGGCCTCCGCCAGGTCGTGGGTCACCACGATCACGGTCTTTCCGAGCCGGTCGAAGATCAGCTTGAGTTCGTCCTGCAGTTCATGGCGAACGAGCGGGTCGAGTGCGCCCAGCGGTTCGTCCAGTAGCAGCGCGTGGGGATCCGGCATCAACCCACGCATCAGCGCAACACGCTGTCGCTGACCGCCGGAGAGTTCGGCCGGATAGCGCTCCAGAACGTCCCGCGGCAGGTGGGTCAGTACGGCGAGTTCTTCGGCGCGCTGGCGAATGCGTTCCGCACTCCAGCCAAGGTGGCGCGGCAACAACGCCAGGTTGCCCAGCGCAGTGAGGTGAGGAAACAGGCCGCCATCCTGGATCACGTAGCCCACACGCCGCCGCAGCGCCAGCAGTTGCGAGCGCTCGAGTGGGCGGCCGTCGGCTTTGACGCATCCGCGGTCGGGCCACTCCAGCCCCAGCAGCAGGCGCAGTACGCTGGACTTGCCCGAACCACTGCTGCCGATCAGCGCCGTGGTAGTGCCAGCGCTGAACGCAAGGTTGATGTCGTCCAGCGCCAGCACGCTGCCGTAGCGCTTGCTGGCGTGCTCCATGGCAAAGGCGGCATGCGGTATCGCGTCAGCATCGGACAAGGCGTACTCCATCGCTGTCGAACATGGCATGGTGCTGTCGCGCATGCCTCGCAGTCGAATGCCGACGGGCTGATGGCGCGCTTGCTACATGGGCCCGGACTTTACCGCAAGGCGGTTGCTTTCGGCGATGTTTTGGCCGGACGCCTGGGGCGCTCGGCGCCTTCATGTGGTGATCCCGCAGCGTGCCGCCGATCCCTTAGCCGGCGATCGACTCGACGAAGGTCACCCGGTTGCCGTCCGGGTCGGTCACCGGCGCAAGGCGCACGAAATGGGTCACCATCTGCGGCGGCGCCACATCGATCTGCCGTTTGCGCAACTCCGCAAGTATGTCGTCCAGATGTTCGACGATGATGCCGACCGAAGCCCAACCCGAACGGTTCCTGTCGTCGACAAAGGCAGCCTTTTGCACTACCTGGATCGTCGCGCTGCCGGTTATCTCCCATTCCGCGCAGGATGTGCTCGGGCAGTGGTCGGGAGCTCGTCCGAACAAGCGCGCATACCATGCACTGGAAGCGTCAAAGTCGCTTACACCGACAGTGGCAAGAACCTGGCTTGCTTTCATGACCGATTCCCTAGATTGGCGCATGCCTGAGTAACGTATGCCCGAATAACGGGTGCCCCGATGTCGCTAAGGTGACTGCAGGCGCGTGAAGGCCATGTGCGAATGGCGAACCGGACCCACCGTCTATACTCACCGGTCGAATGATTGCTGCAGAACCGATCGATGTCCGACATCCCCGCTTGCCCGCTTTGCGCGATGGAAAATACCTACCCGGATGGAGACAGTTACGTGTGTGCCGACTGTGGCCACGAATGGCCGATCGTGGCGGGCACGCAAGCGGCTGATGCTGGCCAGGTGGTCAGGGACGTCAACGGCAACATTCTTCAAGCCGGCGATACCGTGGTGGTAATCAAGGACCTGAAGGTGAAGGGTTCGTCCATTGGGTTGAAGCAGGGCACCGTGATCAGGAACATTCGTCTTGTCGATGGTGACAATGAGCACATCGAGGGCAGCTCGGAAAAGATCAAGGGACTGGTGTTGAAGGTCTGCTTCCTGAAGAAGGCGTGACGGCCTTCGGGTCGATGGCCGGGCCACGGCAGAGTCTGGCCACGCTCGATGAGAAAAAACAGGCCAGATCGCTCTGGCCCGTTTGGGTATCGCTGATGTTGCGCTCGTATCAGTGTTGCTGCTTGTGCTCGCCCTGGTTCCCTCCGCGTGCGGGCTGACGTGCTTGTGCCTGCTGATGTGCCTGCGGCTGCGGGCGTGCCTGCTGTTGATGGGAAGGGGCTGCAGGGCGGGCGGCTGGGGCCGATCGCGCGTAAGTCTGATGCGCAGTGTTGGTGTGCTGCACGGGGTGCGAAGTCGCATGGCTGGACTGTGCCGACCGCTGGACATTGTTGCTATGCGCCACATTGCTGGTGGTGCGTGGGCTCGATGTGTGCACGTTGGAAGCACGGGCGCTGTTGGCGGTGCGTTGCGCAGTCACGTTGCTGCGGGACGCGGCGTTGCTCGTACGGGCTTCGCGTGAGCCGGCAACATTTGTTGTTGCCCTGGCCGCCGCTGCATCCCTCACCGGATCAGCGCCATTCGCCCTGACCACACCATTTCCACTGAAAACACCCGCTCGCTGTGTGGCGGCAATCGCCGGTGCGCCATGATTTACCGAAGCGCGCAGTGCGCGATTCTGGCCGGCCATGCTGACTTGCCGCTGCTGTGCTGCCAGAGGTGCCATGTGCTGATCATGCAAAGCCAGCTGCTCTTGTGGCGTGGCTCGTGCCATCACGCCGCCCCTGCCGCCGTTGAAGCTGACGCGATTGATGGTCGTGTTGTTGATAACGGTCCGGTTGTAACTGAACGAGCCATGGTTCCAGTAGCCGCCCGAATAGCCCACGCCACCGTAGCCAAAGCCATAGTTGATGCCACCATAGAACCCGACGTGGGGGCCCCAGTAGCCGGCGTTGAAGACGTAGAAGCCGTTATTCCAGCCCCAGTATCCCGGTGTCCACAGCGCGCCGGCGTAAGGCGCCAGCACCCAGGTGCCCGGGACCCAGAAATAGCCACCACCGGCGTAGGACCAGTAACCCGGCGTCCAGATATAGCCATCGCCTGGCACGACGGGCTGCACATAGATCGGCAGCGGCGGCGGCGCGATGGCGACTGAAATGAATACCCCGGCGAACGACGAGACCGGTATCGCCGTGAAGCAGGCCGCAAGCGTCCAGATGGCCATGCGGCGCAGCGGGCGCAATCGCATCGTCAGACGGCTATTCGTACATTCATGCAATTTCATGGGATATCCCTGTGGAGGCCGACAACATCGGTCTACGATAGCGTGGTAATAACAATCCAAATGACAAATGGCGCCGGGCTATCGATTGTTGTTCAGTCGATAGTCGACAAGGTGTACCGCGGATAACCTGCTATTCGCAGCGGCACCCAACGAAAGCGGCTCTTGCAACCGAAGTCCTTGCAACTGAAGTTGCTCTCGTATAGCCACGTCACCTCGCAGCCCCTTGCTGACGAAAGATCGATTCGGCGTTGCCATGCATTCGCTAGCAACGCGTCATGAGGCTGTAGCAGCTAGCAGAGCACAAACAGTGTGTCGGGGAGGTGCAGGAAAGCTGATTGCGACAAGCACGCTCCGACACATCGCTAGAGCATTCCCTCAATGGGCAACAGCTTGAGGAACCAGACTTCCAGCCGACGTTTCGCGGTGGCCTCTGGATCGCGGTCATAGGTCACCGGCTTGCCGTCATCGATCGTCTGCCATTGCATCTCTCCCGCACGAGACGTGCCCTTCGCGCCCAGCACCACGGCATAGGCGTTCGCGGGCAGGATGGCGGTATCGAAAAACTGTGTCACTGCGTTCGCCAGCTGCGGAGAATCGACAATGATGCCCATCTCGGTGTTCAGCAGTTTCGAGCGCTGGTCCAGGTTCATCGAGCCGACGAACACCCACTGCTCGTCCACCACGATAGCCTTCGCATGCAGGCTGATGCCGGACGATGTTCCCTTCGCCGTCGTCGGCTGTCTTGCACCAGGGGTGGGCCGCAATTCGTGGAGTTGCACGCCACCTCTGAGCAGCGCATACCGATAGCGCGAATATCCCGCATGCACAGCTGGCTCATCCGTGGACGCCAGCGAGTTGGTCAGCGCGCTCACACTGATGCCACGCGCCGCCAGGTTGGTGAAATAGCGCGTACCACTTTCTCCGGGAACGAAGTAGGGCGATATCAGCAACACGTGCTGCTGCGCCTGGTCGATCATCGACTTGATTTGCGGGCCGATCCGCAGCGACGGCTGATCCTGCGTGGTGTCGATCTTTTCCGGCTGGTCGGCGACCAGCGTGGCCGAGCCCCAGAACCACGTGCCGGGGCGATCTGCCGTGGGGCCGTCGGGAAGCACGCTCAGCGTCGCCTGCGCATAATCGGACTGCGCGAATGCGCGCGCATCGCGGGTGAGATCCACCCGAAGTCGCGCTAGATCGTAGCCGTTGGCGCGCTTGCCGCGAAAGGCCGTGACAGGGTAGGCGGCATCGCTGTTCCAGTATTCGTCGAACGCATGCGATGCCTCTTTCACGACCGGTCCGATCGCGATCAGGTCAAGGTCGCGGAAATTCGTTTCACTGCCGGCGTCGAAATAGCCGTCGCCGATATTGCGACCCCCGACGATCGCCACGTTGCCGTCCACGATGTACGACTTGTTGTGCATGCGGTGATTGAGCCGACGCGCATCGAACAGAAACTGCGTGATCTTGGACAGCATGGATGGGTTGCGCGTGTGGAACGGATTGAACAATCGGACCTTGATATTCGGGTGCGCATTGAGTGCATCCAGCATGTCGATCTCATTATGCACATTGATATCGTCGAGCAGGATGCGCACGCGTACCCCACGGTCGGCAGCCGCCAACAGGTGTTGTGCCACCAGTCGCCCGGTCGCGTCGTTGTCGAAGATGTAGTACTGCAGATCGATGGAGTGTTGCGCGTGATCGGCGAGCGCGATGCGACTCATCAGCGCATTGTTGTTGTTCGACATCAGGCGGAATCCGGACTGCCCCTGATGCTGGTCCACTTCGGATCGGATGTAATGCCCGCTTGGTGTGCTGGTTGCCGGCGGCAACGCCTTCGACGGTCGCTTGGTGAAATCAGTACGCAGCTCGGAGCATGCTCCGAGCGTAAGCCCGAGCATTGCCAGCGCAACGATAATCCCCGCACGTCGCAGAATAAGTGTCACTGTTTACCCGCCAACTCGAGCCGAAATCCAGACAAGTCACTGCATTCCGTGTGCACCGATGTCATCGTAGGTGAACGGCCAGCAACGCTGACCCGACGGGTGGATCCATGTTCGGGCGAGGCGTCATTCTCGCGCTTGATGTTGTGAAGGCGACGCGACCTTATCGTCAATGGCGGGGCGATCGGCCCACGGTCTGCGGACCACGCACTCCTGTCGATTCGATCACCGCTACCCAACGCTGGTAGTGCAGCCGGTGCGACGGAACGGCTTCAATCCAGCGCAACGATCTGTCGCGCCACATACACCACCAGAAACACCGCCATCAGGATCAGCAGTCCGGTCATCAACCGTTCCAGCAGCACGCCGCCATAGTTGGAGATGTTGTCGCTGTCGATAAGTTTGCGATTGCGGTTGAAGCGATACGTGGCAAGCAGCACCACGAAGGCGCCGAACAGCAGCAAGAGCAGCCCAAGCCACTCGGAGGCGTGCAAATGCAACCCCGAGACCGTCTGACCGGCGGCGTGGCTGGCATAGAAAAGAAAGATGTCGAAGCGCTCCAGCAAAAAGCCGAACGCCATGACGGTGATTGCCGTGCGTACCCAGGCCAGGTACGTGCGCTCGTTGGCGGCATGGTCGCTGAAATGTGGAATCACGATCGGCTAGCCATGTCGAGACGGACTTTCAGCGCGGCCGAAAAACGCATGCGCGCAAAACGCCACGATCAGGCCGAACACGAACATGGCCAACATGTTCTCGACGAACTGCGCGGGCGTGAAGTGCGTCTTGGGCCATGCGGCTGACAGCGGCCTCACCACGTAATTCATGACGAAGAAGATCGCCACGCCATAGGCCACACCCCAGGTCGGCCAGCGCAGGATCAGGCGAGGGAGTCGATGCGCAGCGAATACGTAAATGGCCGCGATCAGCAGTGACATGGCCCATTGCAGGCCAAGTCCCAGCACCGCAATTGACGCGCCGCCGGCAAATGCGGGTTTGCCCAGCACGCCGCTGGCGATGGCTTTGAGTATCACGATCGGACTGATCATGTTGATCAGTGCCGCGGCACCGACATCCAGGGTGCCGGCAACAAATCCCCCGCACAGGATCGCGGACAGGGCGGTATGACGCATGCTCATCATGGATCGCTCCGGTTGAGTGGCATCGACATCGATTCTTGCGGTGAGGTGAGACTTCCTCTGGGAGAGCACTCTAGCGGCTCCCCGTGGGCACGGCCAAGTCATTGCCGTTGTGCGGAGGGCCTTGCGTCAAGGGATATGGCGACGCCGTGGGTTTCGGTGATTGGCGATATCGGCTGATTGCCGTTACAGTCCGCGCTCATCCAAATGAGAAAGGTTCTCATGTCCGCCGGTCACAGCTTCCTGAAATGGATCCGTCAGATTCACCTTTATCTTGGTGTGTTCACCGCCCCCATGCTGCTGTTTTTTGCGTTCACCGGAGGCATGCAGACCTTCAGCCTGCATGAGACGACCCGCGGCAGCAGCTATACGCCGCCGGCATGGCTGGCGACCCTGGCGCAATTGCACAAGAAGCAGACAACCGTGATGCCGCCGCGGCGGCCGCATCCGGCAGAGACGGCTACGCCCGGTACAGAAGCGCACGTTGCGGAGGCCGCCGCGGTCCCATCACAGGCGAACCCGGTAACCGATGCCCGGACGCCCCCTGTGTCCAACGGTCCCGCCGACAACGCCGGTGCGAGGCCGAAAAAGAACTTGTTGCCGATGAAGATATTCTTCGCGCTGGTGGCATTGAGCCTGATGCTGTCCACGCTGACCGGGCTCTACATGGCGTATCGCTTCACTCGCCACGGAAAGCGCATCGCGATGGTCCTGCTCGCCGGCATCATCGTGCCGTTGCTGCTGACGCTACTCTGATCGCCTGGGTGCCGGGGCGTCTCCTTTGCTCAGGTCAATGCGGTATGCGCCTTGAACGGTAACGGGATGGCACCGGTGCGTTCGACCAAGGGTTTGGCCAGCGCCAGTTTCTCCTTGTCGCCGTCGAGGACGACCAGGATGCAGCCGGAGGCAATCTCGTCCTTGAACTTGCGACTGATTGCATCATCGACGTCGAAGCCAACCAGCGCACCGGTCCAGCAGCCCATCGCGGCGCCGGCAACGACCATGGCGCCGGCACCAGCGAGCGTCAGGCCCAGCGGTGGTATGGCGACTGCGATCAGTCCGAGCAACAGGCCGCTACCGCCGCCGCAGGCAATGCCGCGCACGGCCGATGGGGTGACGTCGTGGTGTTCCTTCAAACGATGCTCGGGGATTTTTTGCATTTCGATGTCTTCGCGGGCAATCAGCGAGATGTCTTTGTCGGCAATGCCGGCCTCCCGCGCCGCATCCATCGCGGCTTGCGCAACCAGCAAGTCGGGTGTGCAGAATACGCAACGGTTTTTCATGAAACACTCCTTCCGCTTTCGACGTTCTACCTCGCGAGGGCGGGCATGGCGCGAACGCGAGGTTGCCGCGCAGCCAAGCCAGTTGTAAGCACAACTTCTGTTGTAGCGACGTCGCCGCGGCGTGAGTTTGTTGTTAATCGAAACAAGATAAGCGCAGCTCGTCTGGAAGCCGCCCGCAGCATCCTGACAATCGACATATTCCATCGGTGGCCGACTCAGGTAGCTTAAGCCGATCGCCCCACGGATGCTCCTCATATGACTGCTTCCGCCAAGGCGCCGTTGATGATCATCGGGGCCGGTCCGACCGGGCTGGCCGCCGCGCTATTTCTCGCTCGTCGCGGCGTACCCGTGCGAATTGTCGATGCCGCGACACAACCCACAACCACTTCGAAGGCATTGCTGGTGAATCCGCGCTCGCTGGAGATGCTCAAGGACACCGGCGTGGCGGCGCGCATCATCGCCGAAGGTTGGGCGGTGCAGGGGATGGCGATGCATCGCCGAAACCGTGAAGTGGTGTCGGTCGACCTGCAGGGTGAGCTGCCGCAGTTGCCGATCGGCCTGGCCCAGGCGCGCACCGAAGCACTGCTTAACGAGGCGCTGGAAGCATTGGGCGTACATGTGGAACGTGGCTTGAGCCTGCAGACGCTTCAGCAGGATGCGCAGCAGGTGACACTGACCTTGCAGCAAGCCGACGGCAGCACGCAGATGGTGCAGGCGCCGCTGGTGTTCGGCGCAGACGGAGCGCGCAGCGTGGTGCGACATGCGCTGGGTGTCGATTTTGCGGGCAGCGCATTGCCCGAGCCATGGCTGCTATGGGATGTGCGGCTGGACACGCCGCTGGATCCGCAACGCGTACACATCGGGTTGCAGCCGGATGGCTTTCTGTTCGTGATGCATCTGCAGGCGGACATATGGCGGGTGATCGGCAACGGCGTGGATCCGCTGGCACAGTTGCCGTATGGCAGCGTGCCCGGCGAGGTGATCTGGCAATCGCAATTCCATATCGCGCACCGGCTGGCCGGCAAGGCCAGCGTGGGCCGCGTCGCGCTCGGTGGGGATGCGGCGCATATCCATTCGCCGCTCGGTGCGCGCGGCATGAATCTCGGCATGGAAGACGCGTATGTGTTCGCCGACTGTGCGTTCGACGCACTGAATGGAAAGCTCGAGCGGATGCAGGAATACGCACAGCTGCGCCAACCCGTGCATCGCCAGGTGGTGCGTCGCGTGGCTGCGCTGACGCGGATCATGCGCGGTCGTCCGGCGCCGCTGCGTTGGCTGCGCAATACCTTGATGCCTGAGCTAGTCAAAGTGGAGCCGCTGCGTCGACGATTGCTGCAGACCATGGCTGGCCTGGATCACCCATTGTGCACGCGACGTTGATTGGAGTGGCGCGTTTTCTCGTCAGGCACAGCGATCAGCGATCGGTTGGCGACGCGCTTGTTGATGCCGACTACACCGTTCAAGCACGTCGATATCGCTGAGCCTTGATCACCGATATCGACGTCTGGATGTCGATCGTCCCCAACGCAAAACGGAAGCTCGGATGGCCCAGCGTGACAATACGATAGGGTGGGTGACCACCGCGGCGAGTTTCGGCTTCGCGCTGGTGCAACTGGATGTGACCATCGTCAACGTCGCACTCCCGCGCATCGCGAGCGAACTTCACGCCGATATCGCCATGCTGCAATGGGTCGTTGACGCTTACGCGCTGACCTTTGCCGCGCTGCTGCTCAGCATGGGCTATTTGGGCGACCGCTTCGGCGCGCGCAGAGTCTATCTGTGTGGGCTCGCACTATTTGCCGTTGCTTCTCTGGGATGCGGCCTATCAACCAACGCGACGTTGCTCATCGCCGGTCGTGCGATCCAGGGCATCGGCGCGGCGGCGATGCTTCCCAGCTCGCTCGCCTTGCTGAGCCATGCTTCGGCGCATGTACCTGCGGCGCGGGCACGCGCCATCGGTTGGTGGACCGCTGCTGGAAGTATCGCCATTGCGTCGGGCCCGATCATTGGCGGCCTGCTGCTTGGTGTAGCGAGCTGGCGAAGCATCTTTCTCGTCAATATCCCCATCTGCGTCATCGGTGCTGCATTGACGTTCCGCCTGCCGGAAACCGTTTGCAAAGAACACAGCGGTGGCTTCGATATGGTCGGCCAGATCCTCGCCATCGTCATGCTCGCTGCGCTGATCACCGGCGTCATCGAGGCACGCCCGCTGGGTGTGATCCATCCGTTCGTGCTGGGCTGTCTTTCGCTGGCGCTGATCAGCGGTGGGTTGTTCCTGCGGACTGAAGCGCGCAGTCCACACCCGATGTTGCCGTTGCGATTCTTCAAGGCGCCGGGGTTTACCGCAGCCACTCTTTACGGCGTCGTAGTGAACATGACTTACTACGGCGTCGTGTTCCTGTTGAGTCTTTATCTACAGACCGTGCATGGCTACAGCGCAGTGCGCACGGGCGTTGCCTACCTTCCGCTGACCGCCACTTTTTTTGGCGTCAACATTTTCAGCGGATGGCTGGTAGCGCGCACGGGTGCGCGCCTCCCGATGATTTTTGGCGCGCTCATCGACGCGGCCGGATTCGCACTGTTCCTGCTACTCGGCGCAAGCAGTTCCTACTGGCTGATGTTGCCGGCATTCGCGTTGTTGCCTGCCGGTATGGGTCTGGGCGTTCCGGCGATGACGAACACCGTGCTGTCCGCCGTCGACAAGGAATCGTCAGGCGTCGCCTCTGCCGTGCTCAATGCAGCCCGTCAGGCTGCCGGAGCGATCGGCGTTGCGCTTTTCGGTGCCCTGGCAGGAGATCACAAGGAAAATATCGTCACCGGTCTGCACTGGTCAGCGTTGATCTCCATCGTGCTGTTGCTCGGCGCTGCGGCGATTGCCATGGCGGGTATCAAGGGCCATTCGAAAGCGATGACGTGACGAGCGAGGGGGCTGAGTCCCCCTTGCGCGACGAGCTTTATGCGCCGGCTCAATCATCTTCGTCGTCTTCATCCGCGCCGGCCTTCCAGTATCCCTTCGCCTTCAGCCAATCCTTTGGCACGCCGCGTTCTTCGCTGAGCCACTGGCGCATGCTGCGGGTGCGGCGCGATTCGGTGGCGATCCAGTAGAAGGTGTCGCCGACTGGAGTGGACAGCTCACGCAATGCTTGTTCCAGCAGGCCACTGTGATCGGCGCTGGTGCCGTTGCGTTCCAGCCAGGTGACGTTGAAATGCGCGCGCGAGCGCCATGACTGGCGATCGTCCGCCTGCGGAATTTCCGCCAGCACTTCGACGTGCGCGCCTTCCGGCATTTCTTCCAGCCAACGACCGATCGCGGGCAGGGCGGTTTCATCGCCTACCAGCACATAGGTGTCGAAATCATCCGCGACCACGAACGAGCCACGCGGTCCGCCCGCCCCGATCTGCTGACCGGGCCTGGCCTGGGCCGCCCAAATGGAGGCAGGACCGTCGCCGTGCAGCACGAAGTCGACCGTCAGTTCATTGAGCTCATGGTCGTAGTGGCGCGGGGTGTAATCGCGCATCGGCGAGTATTCACGGCCAGGCGGATATTCCGGCCCATTCGGCCCCAGCACCGGCCTGACGATTTCGCCGGCGCTGTTGGGAAAGAACAGTTTGACGTGGTCGTCCGGCGCGGCGCTGACAAAGCCATGCAATTCAGCACCACCGAAAACGATGCGCTGCATGTGCGGGGTCAGCTGCTCGACGCGCAGCACTTCCAGGGTACGCAAGGCCACGGTGTGGCGGATCCTGCGATGGGTATGAGGTGTCATCGGCAATATCTCCATGGGTGGGACAAGGTGCCGGCTAAAGGCTCTGCTCGATCCGCGCATGGCGGAAAGTGAGGGCGGTGGCGATGGCTACAGTTGGGTGTGCAAGGGTTGTTACGCGAGTCGGTAGCCGAGTCGTTCGGCGATCTCCCGCATGGCGTCGGAGGCGGGGCGAGTCGAGGCGTGATGGGCTTGGCCGGTTGCAGGTGACGCGACGGTGGGGCTTGGCGTCTGCAACGCCTCGGCAAACCCTAGCTTCTCCATCTCGCGCAGAAAGCCCTGCATCTGCTGCAGCATGGCGCGGATGTTATCGGGCGTCTGCTCAGCTGCATCCAGAGGCAAGTCGCGCAGACGCCAGCGGCAGCGGCTGTGCGGTTGTGTCTCGGTGCGTACCAGTGCGCGCTGCTCCAGCTCGCGCAGGAAGCGGTAGATGGTGCCGATGCTGGTGCCCGCATGGTGCTCGCGGGCGGCTTGCAGCAGCGTGACCGCATCGTGCGCCTGCTCGAGTCCAAGCATGGCGGTGAGGATGGCGCGACGCGGCGCGGTCATCAGCAGACCCAGCGATTTGCAGCGTGCTTCCCACGCCACCAGTGCGGCGCTGTCCGCTTCACTCACGGCGTTCACCGGTGGCGATGGCGCTGGCGGCGTGCTCCAGTATGTCGGCCACGCGCTGTGCCTCGGCCTTGCTCCAATCGTTGGCGCGCATCAGCAGCGCATGCTTGAGTGCATGCATCGCCTTGCGCACATTCATCGGCGCAGCCATCTTTGCGGCCATTTTCGCGCTGTGTTCGGTGCGTGCGGTGACCGCCTCCACCGCGCCGCGGTTCTCGTCCAGGTAGGCACGGCCGGCGGTGGTGATCGCATACAGCTTGCGGCCACCCTGTTCGTTCGTCACTTCGGCGTAGCCGAGTTCTTCGAGCATGGTGAGGGTGGGATAGATCGCGCCGGGACTGGGCGAATACTGGCCGTGGAACATGTCCTCGATGATGCGGATCAGCTCGTAGCCATGGCGCGGCTGTTGTTCGATCAGCGCCAGCAGCAACAGCTTCAGATCGCCGTGGCCGAACATGCGGCCACCGCCGCGCCCGCGGCCGCCACCGCGCATTTCGTTCCAGTCGGCGAAGAAATCGCCGCCGTGACGCCCACCGAACGGTCCGGCATGACGTTCGTGGTGTCCGTTGTCCTCCCAGCCTTCGCCGTGTCCGAAGGCATGGCCGTGATGATGGTGGTGGTGCAGGGCGTTGAAAAACAGGTTGCGCATGCGCATGGTGAGTTCCGATATATCGTGAGAGTGTCGTAAAGATATATCGCAACCGTATCTAAAGCAATACGTGGCGGGTGGGAGCTACAGGCGCGGCCGATGGGGCACGGGATAGCGGTGAGCGATGGGAGAGCAAGGGCGCTGGGTTCCTGCCTTCGCAGGAATGACGGGCAAATGCCTGCTTCGCCGTTGGAAAGCGCACGCTGCCTCGCAGAGATGGCGAGCTGGGTTACCGGTTATTCGAGGTGCCTTGATGAGGCCGGGGGTAGCTGCCTCTATGTCAGTCTTTCGCTACGGCCCGCCATCACGGCGTTACCAGAGGGGCGACCCTCATCGTCGGAGGCGCTTTCCAGCGGCGCCATCAGAAATCGGTTGCCGCCCATTTTCTTGGCGCGGTACATGGCGCTATCGGCATGCCGGATCAGTCGTTTTTTCTCATCGCCATGCTCCGGATAGACGGCTACGCCGAGGCTGGCGGAGATTTGCACGTGATGCTCGGCCAGCTGGAAGGGCAGGTTGAGGGAGGCGCGAATCTTTTCGGCGACCATCGAAGCGTGCTCCGGCAGCTTGACGGGGTTGAGCAGCACCACGAACTCGTCGCCACCGATCCGTCCGACCGTATCCGACTCGCGTACACAGTGCCTGATGCGATGACCTACCTCCTTCAGCAGCAGATCCCCGGTGGCATGGCCAAAGGTATCGTTGACCTGCTTGAACCGGTCCAGATCGATGTAGAGCAGGGCCAGTCGATCGTCGGACGGCGCGGTCCTGGTGAGCGCATCCCGCAGGCGGTCGTTGAACAATCCACGGTTTGGCAGATCAGTCAGCGCGTCATGTCGCGCGATGTGGCGTAACCAGGTTTCGGCCTGTTTGCGTTCGATCGCTGCTGCCACTTGGGTCGAAACAAACTGCAGCAATGCCTTGTCTTGTTCGGTATAGCGCACGTCGCCGGAATAGGTCTGCACAACGAGCGCGCCGATGACGCCCTTTTGCGAGGTGAGCGGCACCCCAAGCCAGTCCAGCGATGGCTTGCCGACAATCGGCCCCACGCGTTCGTGCAGGCTGGGCTTGGTGTCAGGTGTCAAAAGCAGCGCCTGCCCGGTACGGATGACCTCCCCGCTCAGGGTGCCGGAGTTGAGTTTTCGCGGTGCGGGTGCGTCCTCGTGCTCGTCGACGTAGTAGGGGAAGCTCAGCTCGTCATTCTTCTCGTCGTAAAGGGCAACGAAGAAATTGGCTGCCGGCAGCAGGCCACCGATGATCTGGTGAATGCGCCGAAACAGCGCAAGCAGGTCCTCAGCCGAATGTGCGGCTTCGGAAATATTGTGCAGCGCAGCCCGCATGGATTCGCCGCGTTTGAGCTCGGTGACGTCGCGCGCTACGGCAATCCTCAGCTGATCGGTTTCCGACCAGCGGGCCGACCACATGATATGGATGACCTGCCCATCCTTGCGCACATAGCGATTCTCGAAATGCAGCTGCAGATGCCCGCCCATGACACGGGAGGCTGCCTGCAGTGTCTTCGCCCGATCCTCGGGAAACACCATATCGAGCATTTGCCGGCCGATCATTTCCTCAGGTGTGTAGCCGAAAATGCGTTCGCACGCGGCACTGACAAACACAAAGCGCCCCTCGGCGTCGACAAGGCAGACCGTGTCGAGCAAGAGGTCCATGACTTTGTGCAAGGGCGTGTAGGCGTTTTTTTCCATCGTGAACATCGTGCTACCTGGCAAAGATAAGTGCTACCAAGCACACACCGTGCCGAGTGGTGAAATAGAGCGCGACAATCCAGCCAATGCGTCCGCCTGGTGGGCATACGTTGCTCTCGCCGGCTCACTGTGACGCCAGGCCCCTTTGAGCAGAAATGGTGCAGATCGTTCCAGTGTGGTGCGCTGGCGAGTCAGTCGCTAGTGCGAATGCTGAACGCAAGCCTCAGCAAAACATCGTGCAAACAGCATGGTCACGTACTGTCGACCCAGGCATCCCTATACCTGAAAGCGTCTGCAATACCGCAGTCGTCATCTGTCGGAGATTTCGCATGGATCATAATCGTATCGAAGGTACCAAGCACCAAATCAAGGGCACAGCCAAGGAAGTCGTTGGCAAGGTCACCGGCAACAAGGCCAAGGAAGTGGCTGGAAAGGTCGAGAAGAACGTCGGCAAGTTCCAGGACGAAGTGGGCAAGGCGGCCGATGCCCAGCGTGACGCGGACAAGCATCGTCATTGATTATCGGCATCCCGGGCGTGCAGCTTGAGCTGCACGCTCCGCCTGGTGAGTTCTTCAATATCACTCAGCGAGATGAGGTGCTGCCATCGGCGGCACTTCTCGTTTTAGGGGGGGCATGGGCAGCTTCAATGCCCGCGCGACGGAACTCCACCCGCCATCACGTCGCCGCGCCGGTAGCTGAGCAGCCTGCCGCGGAACGGCGCGATGTCGTGCTTGTCGAACCGGCTACGCAGTTCGGTGACCACATAGCCCTGGCTATTGAGCGCGCGGGTGAACGCCGTGCTGTTGCCACGGCCCGGGTCGGTGATCAGCACTTCGACGTCAGGCAGGGCATGGCGCAGCATCATCGCGGCCAGCAGTTCGGCATGTCCGCTTTCATAAAGGATGTCGCTGCCAATGATCAGGTCAAAACGCCCCAGCGTGACATCGGGTACTTCCCAGCGCAGGTCGCGGTAGCCGATCGTCGACAGCTGGTTCTGCGCCGCGTTGTGGTGCAGGAACGATTCGGCCAGCGGATGGTGGTCGCTGGCGGTGATGTCGGCCTGTCGCCGTTGCAGCACCAGGCTGGACAGGCCCAGCCCACAGCCAAGCTCGAGGATGCGCTTGCCGGCGATATCGTGCGTGCACATGGCCTCGGCCAGCACGCGGCCCGATGGCCACACCTGACCAAACAGGCTCCACAGCGCGGACGAGATGCCGGCGCGATCGGCAAGCTGGTGCGGGTCGGCAAACTGCTGCAGATCGCTCAAGGCGCGGATGCGGTAGTCATGGCCGCCAAGGCAGACCGTGAGTTCGCGGGTGGTGTAACCAGGCATGGGCGCTCCCGTGATGGCGTCGTCCCGGTGGGTGGGATCGAGCATGAGAGGGAGCGAAGCGGCGATGATCGCCAAGGCGCAAGAGAAGTGCGTAAACACCGCCATCCTACGGCATGAACTGTCATTGCGGGGTCAATGCAATCGTGGGCGAGCCTGCAATCACCACGTAGGTTGGGGTGAGCGCCAGCGAAGCCCAACGCTCCCGCAGCAACGGTGTTGGAATTCGCTCACGCTCATCTCAACCACCGTACCGCGATTTGCTCCTTCCCCTGTTGGCAGGGCAACGCAGGGATGGGGTTGCTCTCCAACGCACCGCCCGTGCTACATAATCCCGCATGCCCATCCGACAAACCCAACCCGAAACCCGCCAGCTCGATCTGCTCGGCGGTCGCATTGCCTCCACCGAGCTGCACCGGCTGTTTTTCGCGCTGATGCCCGACGACGCCACCCGCGCCCGGCTTGCAGCGGCGGCAGAAGCACTCAGGACCAGCCATTCCGGGTTACGCGCCCGCTGGATCAACCCGAACCGCTATCACGCAACCCTGAATTTTCTGGGTGATCACGCCGCTCTGCGGCCCACCCTGGTCGACGGCGCCATAGCTGCCGCTGACAAGATCCAAGCCGCCCCGTTCGCATGGGCGCTGGACAGCGCCGCCAGTTTCCGCGGACGCGAGCCGCCGTGCGTGCTGCGCAGTGCGGAGGTTCCCGCCCCGATGCAGCAGCTGTGGCAGTCGCTGAGTCACGCCCTGGCGCTGGCCGGACAGGGTGGTCACCTCGAGCGCAGCTTCACCCCACACGTCACGCTGGCCTATAGCCACGGAGCCATGCTGGAGCCTGCGGCTATCGCACTTGTCACGTGGCAGGTGACGGAATTCGTGCTCGTTCATAGCGTGATCGGGCAGGGTAGCTATGAGGTCCTTGGGCGCTGGCGGTTGGTGGATAGTTAGCTGTAAGCGGGTTCAGGGAAAGATGCACTTGCCTGGACCTCGCCTTCATGGGTACCTTCCATGGAGCGGACGGCATTGGCGAACAGGGATGGCAGCTAACGCGGGGATTTCACTTAAATGATTCGAGCGTTCAAGGCGACGCTTGGGCGACAACGTGCGCGCGCAACAAAAGTGCCTTCGGGTCTTCAGATCAGCGATGAGCAAGCAGACAAAATGAATTCCACCGATTTAACCGGCAGCCTCGTATGCGTGGGTCTTGGCATGACGCTGGGCTCCCATATCAGCCCCTTGGCACGCAGCTATATAGAACAGTCGGATGTGGTTTTTGCTGGGCTTTCCGACGGCATCGTGGAATTGTGGCTGAGTGAAATGCATCCGGACGTACGCAGCCTCCAGCCGTTCTACCAGGAGGGAAAGTCGCGAATGCAGACCTACCGGCAGATGGTCGAAGCCATCCTGACTGAGGTGCGCGCGGGCAAGAAGGTATGCGGCGTTTTTTACGGCCACCCGGGTGTATTTGCGTGGGCGCCGCACAAATCCATCGAAGTCGCGCGAAGCGAGGGCTATCGCGCCCATATGGAACCAGGCATTTCGGCTGAAGATTGCTTGTACGCGGATCTCGGCATTGATCCAGGCCGATTTGGCTGCCAGCATTTCGAAGCGAGCCAGCTGATGCTCAATCGGCGACGCATCGACCCGACTGCCTACTTGGTGCTGTGGCAGGTGGGGCTGGCGGGTGATCAATCGCTGGCGCGATTCTCCACTGGCGCGGCTTACCGCCAGGTGTTGGTCGATGTGCTCGCGCGCGACTATCCGTTGAATCACGAAGTGATTATCTATCGCACGGCGACGTTGCCGATCCAGCAGCCGCGGATCGAGCGGGTCACGCTCGGTAGCCTGCCGCAGGCCGATATCGGGATGCCTGACACCATCGTCATCCCGCCCGCTCGCACCATGGAGCCCGATGTCGAGATCCGCGCAAGGCTTGCCGCGCTTGATCTGGCAGTCGCCAGTGAGGTCGCAGCGGCTTGAGCGAGATTGAGCCATTCGCGTTCGATTTCGAGACCGAGAGGCTGCGTTTGCGTCCGCTAAATGCAAGCGATGAGGCCTTGTTCCACGGGCTCTATACCGATCAGGAGACTATGCGCTTCATCGCCCCACCGCTTTCAATGGAACAGGCCTCGAACAACTTTCAAAGGATAGTGGCCCGGCAGAGTGAGTCGTCCCTCAAGGGGCGGTTTCTAGCCATGCTGGACAAGGCCACGCTGCAGCCCGTGGGCATTTGCGGCACATCGCGTTACGATGCCGATGCTCTTCGAGTGGAAGTAGGCATAGTATTGAGGCCTGAGGCGCGCGCGAAGGGGTTTGCGAGGGAAGCGTTGACGGCATTGATGAAAAGGATCTTCGCCGTGTCACCCATCCAGGAAATATGCGTGCGGTTTTCGGCGCAATGTCCGGCGGTGGAACGATTGAACATCCGTGTGGGGTTCGTACCTTGCGTTGATGAGGTGCAGGTTGAGGGGCTCTGGTCAAAACGCGTTTGGTCGGCTCATCGATCATCGTGGTACGCAATCGAAACAACCAACTGTCAGGGGGCAGGTAATGTCGAACGTCATCGATTTTCTTGAAAGGATGGGCCAGAACGCGCAGTTGCGCCACGGTTCGCAGAGCGAATTGGAACATGCTTTGGCAGCGGTAGAGATCGATCAGGAGTTGCAAGCGGCTATTCTTGCCAAGGATCATGGACGGCTGGAGGCATTGCTGGGGCAAGTGAATGTTTGCTGCGCGCAGTTCCCAGATAAGGACGACGAAGACGAAGATGCCGGGGAAAGTCCGTCGAGGGATGACAAAGAGGCTGCTTCAAGTTCCTTGTTTCGCGCTGTGGCGTCGGTAGGCTAGTTCGATGCTTCGATCGAGCAGGCGCTGCCGGGTGTGCTTAGCCGGGTGGGTCATGCTCACGGTATTGGTGGTGGGCACGGCCGCTGCGACTGTGCCCACTTCTAACGACCCTGCGCAGATGCTCAGGCATGCGGACAGCATCAAGACCTCGAATCATGCTGAGTTCGCTGAACTTGTACTGCGGCTCGGCGACAGTGCGGCGAAACTGTCCCCGGAACAACAGTTGTATCTGAGTTATCTCAAGGCGTGGCAGTTAGCCTATCGTGGCGACTACGAGGCCGCGATGCCACTGCTGAATTCAGTCATTGCCGAATCCGCCGATCCTACATTGCGATTTCGCGCCGGTGTCACCTCGGTCAACTTGCAGGGGATTGGATTTCACTACGATGAGGCCTTTTCACGTCTAAGCAAGTTGCTCGACCAATTGCCACAAGTCACCGACAAGGACGCGCGCACGCAGGGCTTGGGCGTTGCCGCACTTCTTTATATCGAGGCTGGACAATACGATCTGGCCTCGAATTATGCGGACCAGTTGCTCAAAGAAGGTTCAGCGCCGGAAAGTGCTTGCAAAGGCAGCTATTTGAAACTCGAGGCGCTCTACAGGAGCGCCAAGATGCAGGCGGTCGGTCAGCAGTTCGAGGACGGCATCGGTGCTTGTGTCAAAGCCGCTGAGCCCATCTTCGCTAACCTGATCCGCTCCTATGCAGCGAGCTTTGACATCCAGCAAGGCCAATTGGACAGCGCCTTGAAGCTGCTGAAGGGAAACTACGCGGAAGTTCAGACTACCCGATATCAGCGGCTTATTTCGCAGTTCAACGCACTGCTTGCACAGGTGTACTGGCAGGAGGGCGAACTCGCGCTGGCGCAGCAGTTTGCCCTCGACGCGGTAAACAGCAGCGTCAAGGATGAATACACCGAGCCGCTGACCATCGCGTACGAACAACTCTATCTGATCGCCAAAAAGCAGGGCGATATGGGGACAGCTCTCGCCTATCACGAAAAATTCATGGTGGCCGACAAGGGCTATCTGAATGCCGTGAGTGCAAAGGCCCTCGCGTACGAGACCGTGAAGCAGCAAGTACTGGCGAAGAAGCTGCAGATCGACACGCTGAACAAGCAGAACCAGATACTCGAGCTCCAGCAGAAGCTCGCGAGCAAGGCTGCAGTGACCAGTCGGCTGTCTATCATCCTGCTACTGATGGTGCTGGCGTCGATCGCGCTGTGGACCTACAGGGTCAAGCGCTCCCAGCTGCGTTTCATGAAGCTCGCGCGGCGTGACGGCCTGACCGGCATCTTCAACCGTCAGCATTTCGTTGAAGAGGTCGAGCTGCTGCTGCAGTACTGCAAGAAATCGGCGCGACACGCATGCGTCGTGCTGATCGATCTGGACCATTTCAAAGTCGTCAACGACACCCATGGCCATGCGGTCGGCGATCGCGTATTGCGCCGTGCTGTTGAAGCCTGCCAGGCACACCTGCGATCGACCGATGTCTTCGGTCGCCTCGGCGGCGAGGAATTTGGCATCCTGCTGCCCGATTGCACGCTGGATCGTGCCCAGCGCCGAGCCGAGCAGATCCGCGTGGCGATCGCGACGGCATCGTCTGGCGAAGACTCGCCAGGCATTCCCATCTCAGCCAGCTTCGGCGTCGCGGTGACTGCCCGATCCGGCTACGAGCTGCGCGCGCTGCTTATCCATGCCGATGAGGCGCTCTACCGGGCCAAGCGTGAAGGCCGCAATCGTGTCGTGGTATCCGAAGAAGTGGAAGAGTGCCTGAAAACGGCGTGACCGCCGAAGCGCAGACTGTGCGACCTGCGCCTTACGCTCAGCTGGATGGTTGCGCTTAAGGCGTCCCATCACCCCATCTGCATGTCGGTCGATATCGGGTGGTCGCGCTTGGGAGCCTGCCGCAGGCATAGGTTGACCTGCTCGCCCAGTGATTGTTCCGCCCGCAGGGATCGTGGAACCCTACCAGCGGACTCGCGCCCGGCTTACCGGGCTTGATCTGGCGGCCATCAATGAGGTCGCGCCGGCGTGAGTGAGATCGAGCTATCAGCGTTCGATCTGGAGGCCGAGAAGCTGCGCCTGCGCCCGTTGCAAGAGGGAGATGAGGCCTTGCTCCATGGCCTTTATCCCGATCCGGGCACCATGCGCTTCATCGGTCCGCCGCTTTCCGCCGAACAGTCCGCGCCGCGCTTTCTGAATATTGTCACACGGCAGCGTAAGCCGACCCTCAAGGGGCGCCTTCTTAGTGATACTGGATAAGGCGACGGCTGCAAGCCGCGGGCATTTGTGGTACATCGCAGTACGATGCCGATACGCTTCGACTGGCGTCGGCATGGGATTGAAGCCTGGAGCGCGAGCTCAGAGGGGACGGGGGAGCGCTTTCACGGCTTTGGTGAAAAGAATCTTCGTCGTGTCGCTAGTAAATGAAGTGTGGGCGCGGGTTCCCGCAGAAAACCTGACGGCCAAGCAGTTAGTCGTCAACATTGAGTTCGCGTCTTGCGCTGATGCGGTAAGGGAAGATTGGGTTGCCAAAAACATATCACTATTCAATTCATCGATCATCGTCGTGTGCAATTGAAACAACCAACTGTCAGGGAGCGGGCAATGTCGAATATTATTGATTTTCTCGAAAGGATGGGGCGGGACTCGCAGTTGCGTCATGCATCGCAGAATGAGGTGGAGCTTGCGCTTGTAAGTGAGAAGATCGACCTGGAGTTGCAGGCGGCGATTCTTGCGAAGAATCCCTCGCAATTGGGAGCGTTGCTTGGACAAGGCGTCTTCTGCTGCATGCAAGAACCAGGCAAGGAGGATGAGGATGAGGATGATGACGCCGAGGAGAGCCCGACGCGCGAAGGCAGGGGGAATGCCCCACATTTTGGGTTTCGTGCTGTGGTCTCGGTAGCCTAGTTCGATGCTTCGATCGGGCAAGAGGCATCAGGCATCTTTTGCTTGGTGGACATTGCTCGTGGTACTGCAGGTGGGCACGGCCGCCGCGACGGCCGTGCCTGCAACAGATGATTCTGCGCAGTTAATCAGGCATGCGGACAGCGTCAAGATGTCGGACCCAGCTGAATTCGACGTGCTTGTGCAGCGGATCGATGAAAGCGCGACGAAACTGTCTTCGGAGCAGCAGTTGTATCTGCGTTATCTCAAGGCGTGGGAAGGCGCCTATCGCGGCGACTACGAAACGGCGATTCCAGAGCTGAATGCGGTCATCGCCAAATCCACTGATGCCACCTTACGGTTTCATGCGGGTATCACTGAGGTCAACCTTCTGACACTCGGGTCGCGTTACGAGGAAGCATTCGCACGGTTAAGCCAGTTGCTGGATCAATTGCCACAGATAGCTGATAGGGATGCCCGCAGGCAAGGCTTGGCTGTCGCTGCGCAGCTTTATATCGAGGCTGGACAATTTGATCTGGTCGAGGCCTATTCGGACAAGCTGCTCGCGGAAGACAAGGGTGGTAGAGGCATCTGCAGAAGTAGATTTTACAAGCTTGAAGCGCTCTACAAAAGCGGAAAGTTGCGTACAGTTGACCAACAATTCCAGGACGGCATTGATGCTTGTGCCAAGGTGGACGAGGTTCTTTATGCCAATGGAATTCGTGCGCGAATAGCACAATTCGACGTTCAGCAAAGTCGCCCAGCGGCGGCAATTACACTGCTTCAAAAAAACTACGCCGACGTCCAGCACGCACACTACGCAAATCTTTTGGCGTTGTTCGATGCGGTGCTGGCGCAGGCGTATTGGAAGGAGGGCGAGCTTGCGCTGGCACAACAGTTCGCACTCAATGCTTTAAACAGCGGCATCAAAAACGAATACACCGAGCCGCGGACCACTGCCTATCAGATGCTCTATCTGATCGCCCAGAAACAGGGTGACACAGGGACTGCTCTCGCCTACCACGAAAAATACATGGCGTCCGATAAGGGCTATCTGACGGAGGTAAGCGCAAAGGCGCTCGCGTACCAGACTGTTAAGCAGGAGGTCATGGCGAAGAGGCTGCAGATTGACACTCTCAACAAGCAGAACCAGATACTCCAGCTGCAACAGAAGCTTGCCAGTAAAGCGGTGGTAACCAGTCGGCTGTATATCATCCTGTTATTGACAGTTCTGGCCTCCATTGCGCTGTGGACCTACAGAGTCAAGCGTTCCCAGCTGCGCTTCATGACGCTGGCGCGGCGCGATGGTTTGACCGGCATCTTCAACCGTCAGCATTTCGTTGAAGAGGTCGAGCTGCTGCTGCAGTACTGCAAGAAATCGGCGCGACATGCATGCATTGTGCTGATCGACCTGGACCATTTCAAAGTCGTCAACGACACGCATGGCCATGCGGTAGGCGATCGCGTGTTGCGCAGTGCTGTCGAAGCTTGCCAGGCACACCTGCGATCGACCGATGTCTTCGGTCGCCTCGGCGGCGAGGAGTTTGGCATCCTGCTGCCCGATTGCGCGCTGGATCGTGGCGAGCGCCGAGCCGAGCAGATCCGTGCGGCGATCGCGGCGGCTTCGTCCGGCGAAGACTCGCCGGGCATTCCCATCTCAGCCAGCTTCGGCGTCGCGGTAACGGCCCGATCCGGCTACGAGCTGCGCGGGTTGCTTATCCATGCCGATGAGGCGCTTTACCGGGCTAAACGCGAAGGTCGCAACCGCGTCGTGGTATCCGAGGAAGTGGAAGAGCAACTGAAAACAGGATGACCTCGCGGCATCGCATGCCAAACTTTCTGAGCAGTGGCCGCTATCACGCCTGGCTGGATGGTTACTTGAAAGGTGTCCCATCCTTGTGCGTGTACCCAGCATCCCCATCCACATGCAGGTCGATGTCGGGGTAACTGCAGCTGTCATCGGCAGAGCGAGTGCCGATTTCCAGATAGATGGCCATTTCGTCGCCACGGTTGATCAAGTGGTGGCCGTCCGGGACGTTCTTGGGAAACGCCGCGCAGTCGTTCGTGCGTAGCGTCTGTTCGCCCGCGTCGGTGATCAGCGTCAGTTCGCCTGACAGGATATAGACGAATTCATCCTCGCTGGTATGCCAGTGCCGCTGGCTCGACCACGCGCCAGGCGGGAGCCGGGTGAGGTTGACGCCAAAGTCGGACAGCCCACCGGCATTGCCCAGTGCCTGCTTGATGCGCGCGCCTGCGGATGCGGCAAACGGCGCGGGGTAACCTGAGCCCTTGCGCTGGGGTACGGTCGAGATATCGATCTTGGACATGTCGTTCTCGCTGCGGGGCATCGGTTGGGGATATGCGCAATCTATCGAAAACGGGTGCCCGGGTCATCGCTGTACTGCGCGCGGGCCAGCAGATGGAGAACACCGATTGCCTCAACCTGGACGGCATTCATGGACAGCCGCCGGTGGGCGCGCTAAAAAGGAGGCTCCCCAGGTGCAGGAGTCCCCGATGCGCGTAATGACGTCCGTCCTTTTCATCGCCTTGAGTGTGGGGGCCTATTCACTTCAGGCTGCCACGCCGGCGACTTCTGCCAGTTCACCGCCTACAGCGGTCGCACTGGCGCCGCAGATCAACGCCGCCGACTTTGCGCAGTTCGACAAGACGCTCGCTTCGGATGCGTTTGGCGGACGCAAGCCCGGCACGATTTACGAACAGCGCACGACCAGCTGGCTGGTCGAACAGTACAAGCGAATGGGGTTGCAGCCGGGCAACCATGGCTCGTGGTTCCAGACGGTACCGGCCGATTCCACCCAGTTGATCAACACCGATGTCACGCTGGATATCGCCGCAAACGGCAAAGATACAAAGCTGGCCAACCACACCGACATGATGGTCGAGACGCTGCAGGCGAAGGCCTCCGTCGACCTGAAGAATTCGCCGGTGGTGTTTCTCGGCTACGGTGCCGATGCGCCGGCTTGGCACTGGAACGATTACCAGGGCGTTGACGTGAAGGGCAAGACGGTGATCGTGCTGGTCAACGATCCCGGCTTTGCCACGGGCGATCCGAAGTTGTTCAACGGTCGCGCGATGACCTATTACGGTCGCTGGACCTATAAGTACGCCGAGGCCGCGCTCAAGGGTGCCGCTGCGTGCTTCATCGTGCATACCAGTGATGCGGCGGCGGGCTATCCATGGAGCGTGGTGCAGAACAGCGGCAGCGGAGCGCGGCTCAGCCTGCCTTCGAGCGTCGATGCTTCGCCGCAGCTACCGGTAGCCGGTTGGCTGACCCGCGATGCCGCCACGCGATTGTTCGCAGCCGCCGGCCTCGATTTCGCCAAGCTCGAGAAAGACGCGGCGAAACCGGGTTTCAAGGCCGTGCCGTTGCAGGTGACGGCTTCGGTGAGTTTGCGCAACAAGATCAGTCACATCGAGTCACACAATGTGCTGGCGATGGTGAAGGGCAGCAGCAAGCCCGATGAAGTGGTGATCTACACCGCGCACTGGGATCACCTGGGTATCGACCCGACGCGCAAGGGGCATCAGGTTTTCAGCGGTGCGATCGACAACGGCACCGGCCTGACCATGCTGCTGGAGCTTGCCGATGCGTTCGCCCACCAGAAGACGCCACCACAGCGCAGCGTGCTGTTCTTCACGCCCACGCTGGAGGAGTCCGGCCTGCTGGGTTCGCAGTACTACGCGGCGAAGCCGGTGTTTCCGCTGGACAAGACGGTGGCCGATATCGCGGTGGATGCGTTGCCGATCATCGGCCTCGCGCACGACATGACGGTGATCGGCATGGGCCAATCGCAGCTCGAAGACATGCTGGGCGCTGTGCTTAAAACCCAGGGTCGGGTGATGTCGCAGGA
>Ga0302220_10000055_pt1 | contig 107356 bp, 103 predicted proteins | sample II_Palsa_E1_3_FD_194572 | JGI IMG/M metagenome (GOLD analysis project Ga0302220, IMG submission 194572) | Peat permafrost microbial communities from Stordalen Mire near Abisko, Sweden - II_Palsa_E1_3 | ecosystem: Environmental > Terrestrial > Soil > Palsa > Peat permafrost | place: Sweden...
CGCCGTACGGCGTCGACCTGCATGCCCTGCTCTCACCGGTCGGTATTCCGTGCATGCGGCCGCCGTGGGGCTATATGGCCGGCATCGATCTGACGACCAAGAAGATCGTCTGGATGCACAAGAACGGCACCATCCGCGACAGCTCGCCGGTCCCGCTGCCGTTCAAGCTCGGCGTGCCGACCCTGGGCGGACCGATGACCACGGCCGGCGGCGTCGCCTTCCTCACCTCGACGCTGGACTATTACATCCGCGCGTATGACGTCAGCACCGGCGAGCAGCTGTGGCAGGATCGCCTGCCCGCCGGCGGGCAGTCCACGCCGATGACCTATGCCGTCGACGGCCAGCAGTATGTGATTACCGCGGCCGGCGGTCACGGCTCGTTTGGCACCAAGACCGGCGACTACGTCATCGCGTACAAGCTGTCGAACTGAGTCGTCGAACTGACCTCTCAGCTGAATCGCCCGGCGGCATCTGCCGGGCGATTTGTTCCACTGATTATTGCGGTCGCTTGCCGCCGTGCGCGGGAATAAACTGCATATTCACCGCTTCAGCGAGTTGATCCGGCGGCAGCAAACCGCGGGAAATCAGGAAATCGTTGAACTGCTTCAGGTTGAATTTACTGCCCAGTTCAATCTGCGCATGCGCGCGCAGCTCCAGCAACCGCGTGTAGCCGTAGAAATAGGCGGTCGCCTGACCAGGCGAGCGGAAGGTGAAGCGGTCCAGTTCCTCGCGCGCAAATGCCTCCGACAGACCCACGTCGTTGACCAGAATGTCGTGCGCGCGATCGTGCGTGATCAGGCCAAGATTGAGCATCGGGTCGAGGAAGGCACGCGCCGCGCGCAGCAGGCGAAGCTGCAGCGCAATCATCTGACCGCCCTTCGGCTCGTACGGCATCATCATGTATTCCGAATACAGCGCCCAGCCTTCGACGTTGACGCTGTTGAAGGCGAACAGCGAACGCGCCAGCGACACACCGTGTTCGACCATCGCGGAAAACTGCAGCTCGTGGCCTGGCCGGCCCTCATGCGCAACAAGCGTCCACGCGCACGACTTGCAGGTGAAATCGTCGTAGGCCTGGTTGTCACCCTTGCCGTTCGGCGGGTTGCCCAAGGGCAGCACGAACGAACCGCGCTCGCCGTGATTGTTGATCAGCGGCGGCGGGTCCATGTGCGGCGCCGGCTCCTGCGCGCTCTCCGCTTCGGAGGCCACGCGCATGATCATCTCGCGGTTCGGCAGCGAGACAATGCCCTGCTGACGGATGATGTCCTGAATCTTGCCGATCACGTCGTGGTAATAAGGCTCGATCGAGTCGCGGTCGAGCTGCTGCGTTTTCAGGCCCTTGACCACGTCGCGATAATCGATGGCATTGATGCCCTCGGCCTTGGCCACGTCAGGCGCCATCATCTGCATCTGCGCCTGGGTTTGCACGAATTCCAGCTCGGCCTGCTTGATCAGGTCCTGTGGACTGATGTCGAGGCCAACCTGTTCCAGGTTGTTGATGTACATCGCCGGCGGCAGGCGAAAATCGGTGCGCGCATGCGGCAGCACGGTGGACTTGACCCACGCGTCGTAGGCATTCAACTGCTTCTGCAGCGCGTCCAGTGCGGGGCCGGCACCGTCGATCTTGTATTTGGCGTACAGCTTGCGAATACCGTCGACATAGCGCGCGGTGTTGGCCAGATTCTGTTCGACTTCATCTTTGTACGGGCCGATCAACTTCGGGTTGGACAGCTTCGCCTGGAACAGCGCTTCGGCCTCTTTCGTTACCGGCGTGCAGCCGGCGGTCATGCCGACATAGCACTGCAGGCGCTTCAGCGCAGACGGCCGACGCGCAGCCGCCACCTGATCCTGCAGCAGGGTGAACTCGCCCTGGAAAACCGTCTGACCAATATCGTTGTACGGCAGCATGTACTGCTCATCGAGCTGGCTGCTTTCGATAGTGCGCCCCGCCGCCTTGATCATGATCTGCAGATCCTGGCGCACGTCTGGATCGGTCTCCGTCTCCAGCTTCTTCTGCAGCGCATCGCGTGCTGCCATCAACGCGTCGCGCGACCGCGCCTCCACGTTCGGCTTCAGATCAATCGCCTTGTCGTCGTAACCGGGGAAGCCAAACTGCGAGGCAAACTCCGGATTGAAATCGGCCAGCGCTTTCAGCAGCGGCTGCGCGTCGGCGTTGCTCGTACTCACCCAGGCCGGCGCGGCAGGCGCGGCGGTTGTGGATGAACTGGCGGGCGCGGCCTGGGCGGCAACGGCGCCACTGATGGCCAGCGCGATACCTGCGATCAACGGTTTCAACATGGACAGTCTCCCCTGGTGGATGACCGAGGGTAAACCCTGCCATGCCATGCCGGATAGACCGAAGGACATGTGACTGACATCCGGCAGCGGCCGATGGTTTGGGTACCCGCGCGTGAACGCTAAATGCGCGCCCGCGGGTACAGCCACCTGGCCTCGGTGCGGTTGATCAAAACGGCGGGACCGGAGGTCTCGTTCCACAGCGCGCCGCACTGCCTGCATCGCATGAGGTAGCTGGGCCCTTTTGGATTCGCCGCCATGCGATCAAAGCGGTCATAGGGCGCGTGATAGCCGGTTTGGCAGTCGGTACAAAGCATCGTCGAACTTCAGAAAGGTGTTGGCAAATGATCCTACAAGCCGGCTTGATGCCAGTCGAACACGTTGTCGATTAACGATCGCGCGAGTTGGTCAACGCGGCGCGCCTCGCCGCGTGTTGGCCAAGAGATCAACGCCAGCGCCCGCAATGATTCAAGCTGATCGATTCATACCGGGCAGGCGTGCGAATCTGCCAATAGCGGCGCATCGACGTGTGGCGGCCATGCCAGCGTGACGCGGTTGCGGCCTTCGGCCTTGCTTCGGTACAACGCGTTGTCAGCACGGCCGATCGCCTCCTCCAGATGCTCTGCCGAAGCCAGCACGGCGACGCCCAGCGAAAGAGTGAGGCTGATCGATTTGCCAACGTGATCGACCGGGGTATTGGCGACGCGCGCGCGCACGCGCTCGGCAAAATTCAGTGCATCATCGACGCCCGTGTGTGGCAGCAGAAACAAAAACTCCTCGCCACCCCAGCGCGCGATGATGTCCTGCGCTGCGCACGCTTCGCGGAACAGCGCGGCGGTTCGAATCAGCACCAGGTCGCCGGCCTCGTGACCGTAGCCATCGTTGATGTGCTTGAAGTCGTCGATATCGGCGAGCACCAGCGATACCGGCTGGCCCGCGTGCCTTGCATGCGCGATTTCCGGCAGCGCCAGATCCGTCAGGTGGCGCCGATTGGACAAACCCGTCAGCACATCGCGGGTGGCCAGCTCGCGCAGCTTGCGCTCGCTTTTGCGCACCAGCGCGTAGTAGAAGCGCGCCGTGTAACTGGCCATCGCGAAGAAGATCGACACGTTGAACACGTTGAGAATCTGCAGCGCCGTATCGCCCAGCGGCGCCAGCGTGCCGACCGCGTGCGCGGCCGCACGCAGGCCGATATAAGCGAGAAAAAGAATGACCAATGGCGCCGTCACCCGACGCCAGTTGCCGCTGACCACGATGGCGGGAATGAACATCACCAGGTAGTAATGAAAGCCGCTGTCCCAACCCACCAGCATGGTGCCGATCGTGGCGTGCGCGACAACCTCCACCCAGATCAGCAGCAGCGCGGGGAAATTCCGACGACGCAGCAGCAGCGCATAAGCCGTTGCATACATGGCCACGCTGACCACGTTGAGCCACGCCAGCAGCGGCGAATCAACGGCCAGAAAAAATATCAGGAAAGCGACGTCGACCGATGCGGCCAGCAGCGTGACCCGGCGCGTCATGATCCAGAACGCGGCGTGCGTGCTGGTCGGACGTCGATGGCCCGATGAAATACCCCCTGCCGACAGAGTCCCGGCCCTGGAACCCGTAGCGGATACAGCCTTGCGTGTCGCGGACATGTCGGTCAGCCGCCTGTGTCGAACGTGACGATGACAGAAATACGGATGAATAATTATTCATACGGAGTGTTGCACCACCGTATCGGTATGACCAGCGCCACGCCGAGAACCATCAGCACAGCCAGAGACTGCCGAAGCGAGCCTCAATTACCGGATTGTCTCTGAATGTTCATATCCGAGTGGTTGAATGACGCCCGAGCCCTGTCCGCTCCCGCCGTGGCCTCCCGTAACCACGAAGGCGTTTTACCGCATTTCGCTGCGGCTGCCCTGTCCGGCTAGTCCGCCTCGTCGCACCCAACAACCGGAGTTCCCCATGTTTCGCCCACAACTCATTCGCAAGACGCTGCTTTGCGCTTCGATCGCCTCTGTGAGTTTGGCCTTTGCCGTTTCGGCCCAGATCACGGCGCCGGCGGCGCAGACGCTTTCTCCCGACCACGGCGGAATCAACTGGCCGGTGTGGCCGGGCCACCCGAGTCCCCAGGACGCTGTGCATACCGCCACGCCGATCAAGCACCTGGTCGTCATTTTTGGCGAGAACCGCTCGTTCGATCATTATTTCGGCACCTACCCGGTGGCGCAGAATCCCGCAGGCGAACCGGTGTTCAAGGCGGAGCGCTCGACGCCGCACGTCGAGGGCCTGACGACGGCGCTGTTGACGCATAACCCGAACGCGCTCAACCCGGTCAACGGCGTCAACGCCGTCAATCCGTTCCGGCTGGACCGCACGCAGGCCAACACCGAAGGCCAGAATCACTCCTACACGCCGGAACAGCTGGCCTACGATAACGGCGCGGCCGATCGGTTCCCCGTCTACACCGGCAACAACACGGTCAGCAGCACCGGCACCTTCGGCACCAACGGCCTGGTCATGGCCTATTACGACGGCAATACCGTCACCGCCATGTGGAACTACGCGCAGCATTTCGCGCTGAACGATAACGCCTACACCGACACCTACGGCCCCTCGACGCAGGGCGCGCTGGAAGTCGTTTCCGGCACCACCAACGGTGCCCAGGCCATTGTCGGCGCGGCTTCCACCGTTCCCGATACCCAGGGCGGCCTGACCCTGATCGGCGACACCGACCCGGCCTATGACGCCTGCTCGTCGGCCACCAGCACGGTCCGCATGACCTCGAAGAACATCGGCGATCTGCTGAACGCCAATAATCTGACCTGGGGCGGCTTCATGGGCGGTTTCGATCTGACCGCCGCCAACAGCAATGGCACCACCGGCTGCACGCGCAGCAGCTATTCCAGCGTGCTCGGCGCCACCAAGGCTGACTACGTCCCGCATCACAACTGGTTCCAGTACTACGCGTCCACGGCCAACCCGTCGCACGCACGCCCCAGCTCGATTGACAAGGTCGGCTACACCGACCCGAAGGATCGCAGCGCCACGCCGGTACATCACGAATACGACGTCAACGACTTCTTCAACGCCGTATCCGCGGGCAATTTCCCGTCGGTGAGCTACATCAAGGCGCCTGCCGTGGCCGACGCGCATCCGGGCAATTCGGATCCGCTGGATGAGCAGGCCTTCGTCGTCAAGGTCGTCAACTTCCTCGAGCAGCAGCCGGACTGGAAGAACACGGCCGTCATCATTACCTACGACGATTCCGATGGCTGGTATGACCACCGCTATGCGTCGCCCACCACCTCCTCGTTCGACTCAACCACGCCGGAAGGCAGCGTGACCGGCGCCGACCAGCTCAATGGCAAGGGCATCTGCACCGGCCCGAATGCCAAGCCCGGCGTCGGCGTGCACGGTGGCACGGTCAACGGCCGCTGCGGCCCCGGCACACGCGTTCCGTTCCTGGTTATCTCGCCGTATGCACGGGTGAATTACGTCGACGATACCCGCGTTTCGCAGTCCTCCGTGGTGCGCTTTATCGAGGACAACTGGCTCGGCGGTCAGCGCATTGGCCAGGGTTCGAACGATGCCAACGCCGGCAGCATCATGGGCATGTTCGACTTCCGCCGTAACCCGTTCGATCTGGCACGACCGGTTTTCCTGGACCCGAACCAGGGCACCGTGGTTGCCAAGCAAACCGGTCCGCACTGGCCGTAAAGCACCACGTGGCCAAGCCCTCGGGCAAGGCCATTTAACTAGCTCGAAATCACGCGTGTCCAGATGATCCCCTGGGCACGCGTGCTCTTTTGCTACATCGCCTCACTTCGATTCGTCATCGCGTCGAAGGACGCAATACACGCTGACTTGTTTTTACCCATCTCACTGAAGCTTACGGATTCCGCTCTTGCCGTCCGACACACGATCATCGCAACGCTCCGCATCACGCCAGCATGCTCTCCGGCTTAAAGCCGCTCTTTGTCTGGCACTTGTTTCCATTGGCCTGCTCGCCTACGGACTCGTCAGTCGTGCGGATGCACAGACTGGTGCCGCCGTGGTCGGCCCGGATGGCAGCAACCCGCATCCCGTCCCGTTGAACCTTCCGCCCGTGCAGCCGCTGAGCGCCGTCGCGCAACTGGGCAAACAACTGTTCTTTGATCCATCGCTATCCGGCTCGGGGCAGCAATCCTGCGCCTCCTGCCATAGCCCGAAATACGCCTACAACCCGCCGAACAAACTGACCCTGCAGCGCGGCGGTACCGACATGAAAAGCTTCGGCGATCGGCCACCACCCTCGCTGGCTTATCTGTATCGGCAGCAGCCTTTCAGCATCGGCCCGGACACCGCGCCGGATGACGTGATCATCAATCTCAATGCCGTCGCCGCCATCGCCGGCAGCAACCCGAGAGCGCAAAAATCCGCCGGCACCACACAACCACCGGCGATGGTGCCGCAAGGCGGCTTGTTCTGGGACGGTCGCGCCGACTCTCTGCAACGACAGGCCTTTTTCCCCGCGCTCGATCCGGCCGAAATGGCCAACGTCAGCGTGGCCGGCATCGCCGGCAAGTTGAGCGGTCCCAAATACCGCCAGCAGTTCACCCAGCTGTTCGGCCCGGCCATCGTCAACGATTCGAATCGGCTGGTTTCCGAGGCGATGTTTGCCCTCGTGCGCTTTCAGATCGAAGACCCCTCCTTCCACGCCTTCACCAGCAAGTACGACGCATGGCTGCAGGGCAAAGCCAAACTCAGCCCCGCCGAAATGCGCGGCCTGCTGGCCTTCAACGACCCCCAAAAAGGCAACTGCGCCGCCTGCCATCTGAGCACCGTGACCGCCGACGGCCTGCCGCCGCTATTCACCGACACGCAATATGAAGCCCTGGGCGTACCGCGTAACCCGCATTTGCCGCTCAACAAAAACGCCGAACACTTCGACCTCGGACTATGCGGCCCCGTGCGCACCGACATGGCCAGCCAGAAACAATACTGCGGCATGTTCCTCACGCCGACCCTGCGCAACGCCGACCGCCGCTCCGTGTTCTTCCACAACGGCGAATACACCACGCTGAAACAGGTGATGGACTTCTACAACCTGCGCAGCGTCCAGCCCAAAAAAATCTACCCCCGCGACGCCACCGGCAAGCTCGCGCTCTACAACGACATCCCCGAAACATTGCACGGCAACGTCGACACAAAAGACGCGCCCTTCGACCGCAAAGTCGGCGACAAACCTGCCATGTCAGATCTCGACATCCAGGACATCATCGCCTTCGTGCATGCGCTGGATGATGGGTATACGCCGATGCCAACGCCGAGCAAGAGTGACGCCGTTGGCGCGAATTAGGCGAGCGACCTATTCATCGCAAGTCGCTTCGATTAGCAACGCCTCATAGGCATCCCAGCGCGTACCTAGTCCCACCAGCCACCACGAAATAAGGTAAACGAGAAACAACATCCACAGAAGCAGACTGCCCAGCATGTGCATCTGGCCCAATGCCTGCCAATCACCAAAACGCCAGTCCTTAAATTGCACGTAGAGAATCGCCAGTAGCGGCAATATCCCGAGCCGCTGCACGCTTCCCGTAAAGAGCCCCATCCGATACGCAAGCGACGACTTTCGCCCGCTGATGTAACGCAGACGACGCGCCAATTCGTTCTTAGGAAAGCGCCGAATGGAGACAACCAACTCTCGCCAATAGTCGTAATCACGATCCAGCTCGCGCGAGGACTTATCGTGCCTGCGATAGAACGTTCGCCATTCGCGTCGCACAAAGCAAACCAAGCCGATTACCACCGCGACCAGTAATAGCACGGCGCATATCGCAAGAGCTGTGATTACTACAGGAGACTTCGCGAATTGGACGGCTAGCAGCAATGGCAGCCACAACACCGTGGCTACACCAACTGCCAAACGCTCTACGATGCCCGGTTTATCGTCTTCAACATTCTTGGCGTACTGCCCGATCTTTTCTTCGATGAACGCATAGTTAAGTGAGTCGTTCGTCATAAGCATCCCTGCGGGCGATTTCAGCGATTCCATCATGATGCAAAGCTAGGGGAAAATTGCGCCCTGACCCGGGCATTGAATTTTCAACCAAAACTTTGCGCCGACCTTTGCTCCTGGTCTTGTAGATAGGTGTGCAAAGGAAAGTGGCGATGATCGCTTGCCAACCCGAGCGCGCAATGTCCACTACTTAATCGACTGAAACGAAGTGAAAATTAAATCCCGCGCCCCAGAACGGGCTCGTTTTATTATCAAAATAATATGCAGCACCACTACTTGGCGTCCGATCAGCCGTGCGCGCGCCTATTTCACTTTCACTTAGGAAAACGATGGATACAACCTGTTCGTGATGACGTCCTCTTATCAGCCTTGAGGCAATAACCTGCAACATATTTGGGGGAGGCTCCGAGCCAAAATCTTTAGCAGCAACCCGTACTAGTGCCTCAATGTCGATGTCCTGCAATCTCGCGACGAGCAGAGCTGGCCTCACCCCAGTTAATTGTCGAGAAGCAGCATGCGTGAGAGTCCTATAAATCGACTGATAGACCGAATCATTTTTATCGCTTTTTACAACAACGAGGATAGTGCGACCTCCTTTCTTGCCCAACAGCAACATCGGCCTATTTTTAGTCCCGCTCGCCTCATCAGCTCGTTTGCGATTGAGACGAACGCCATCAGCTGCAAAAATCAGATCAGTCAATGCTGCTTCTTTTATATCTATACGAGCGACACCCTCGACGGAAACTGGCACGTTACTTTTTACTGCCGCACATAGGATGTCCGAAATAATTTTCTTTTCTTCCATCGAGCTTGGAAAACGATCAGGCACAGTCAACTCCACGATGAGATCGCTCGAAGACGTTGAGATGTAAGCAATCAGAAATGGAGCAATCATCTTGTAGAAATCCGGAAGGTCAGCCCGGTGAATTTTTTTACCCTTATCGGTCGAAATGAACTTACATTCAATTTCAACATCTCGTCCGCCAAATTCATGCAGAAGCAAGTCAAAGCGCTCATCACCGTTGAGGTCAGGGAATGTAACCTTGTGACCATTCTTTAAGAAGTGAGTCGCTGTTGCCAATTCAACTTGTAGAGCTCGAACGTCTTCTGGATTGTTCTTGATGGCACCAACTATTCGCCGTATTAGCTGCCTTCCACTCGCCTCGTCTACCGCATCGAATAGCGACACAGTTTGAGCGATGAAAGCCATGGTGAAGAACAGATGCCGCTTTTTCCGAAGCGTGAGAGGAAAACGCCCGCTGCGCTCCCAAATATGAGCAAGCTCTTCGAGCCTAAAACAAAGCTCGTTTTCCGCTTCAAGGTGTTCTTTTGCGTAAATGTTGCCCGCGATCGCTTGGCGAACTTGCTTCAAACGATCCGACCAAGTCGCGCAGCCGACAAGCCCCAAGAAACGGAGATAAGGCTTGTGGAATTCAAGAAAGTTCAGGCTAGTTGCTATCAAGTTAGTCCTTAACTTAAGGCCGAAGCCTGTGCGGATTTATTTTTCGCCGCACAGTTGTACTCGTCTAAAGTGCTAGTAGCACTAACTCTATGCGATATCTCATAGCTACTGAGCCAAGAAATCAGGAAACATACACTTTCGGCATTGGGCCGTCTGTAATTCAAATTCGCCAACGCAACTAGCGCGCTCCAGGATGACCCCGCGCTCTTCTTAGTCTCTGTGCGGCGGTGAGCTGTGGTCGACGGGCCGCGTAGCGGGAATCGGCAGGAAGCCGATTCCTTTTCGCCAGCACAGGGATGTGCTGTCGAAAAGCCCGGCCGCAGCTCACGGACTTGCCGGGCATGAATGCCCGGCAAGCGCCAAGCGGGGTGGCCTTCTCTTTGGGTTACTTTTCTCTTGGCCATGCAAGAGAAAAGTGACTCGGGTGCCGAAGGCGCGCGAAAGCTCTTGCCATAGACATTGATGAAACAGCAACAAAAGCCGAAGGCGCTAGGCCCCAGCTTTCGCTGGGGTGACGGTGGTTGAGCTTGTAACGAGCAACTGCATCTTACCCAAGCCCTCTCCCCCGAAGGATAGAGGGAGACATGAAAAGCCCGCCGACCAGGCGGGCTTTTTCATTCAACACGACACGAGAAGAGTCATACCAACAGAACCCAATCCATCCGCCACGCAAACGCCAACCAATCAACCAAATTATTTCGGCGTGAGATGAAACAGCCCACCGTGCTCGGAATCCTCCACCATCCAGAGCGACCCATCTGGCGCCTCTTCAATATCGCGTACGCGCTTGCCGATGCTCCAACGCTGGACAGCCAAGGCACCCCCCTTGCCGTCAAACGTGACGCGAACGATGGCTTCGCTAGCGAGACCACCGATCAAGGCGCTGCCGTTCCACTGCGGGAAGAGGTTGCCCTTGTAGAACATCAGATTACCCGGCGCGATCACCGGCACCCAATAGATCACTGGCTTGGCGAGGTCGGGCCGCGTGTCGGGACTGGGAATGGGTACGCCGTTGTAGTTTTGGCCATAGGAAACGAGCGGCCAGCCGTAGTTCTTGCCACGCTCAATCAGGTTCAATTCGTCGCCGCCGCGCGGGCCATGCTCGAGTTCCCACAGCCGCCCATCGGGAGCGAAAGCGAGGCCATAAGGTGTGCGGTGGCCGATGGTCCAGGTTTCAGCCGGCGTCAGGTTAGGTCCGGGGAACGTATAGGTGCTTACGACGGGCGCGGTCTTGGCTGCCTCGGTATCGTCTGGCGGATCGATCAGCGGAATAGTGTGGGCACCGACCTTGCCTTCCCACGGATTGCCCGGCGCAGGTTTGCCGTCCAGCGTCAGACGCAGCATCTTGCCGACCGGTTGGCTGGGATCCTGCGCGGGTGTGAAGCGCTGGCGGTCGCCTACCGCGAGAAAGAGGTACTTGCCATCGGGTGAGAAGGCGATCGGGCCGCCGGACTGGCCGCCCTTGCCCGTCGGCATCTGGCGCCACAGCACCTGGAATCCGTCCAGCCGCGGCTGCTTGCCGTCGAGCACGAGTCGGCCTCGTCCCATCGTAAAGCCGCCGCCATAGTTACCCTGCGCGACATAGGTGAGATACACATTGTGGTCAGTGGCGTAATGCGGCGATATGAAGACGCCCAGCATGCCGTTCTGACCTTCAACATAGCTGGCCGGCACGCCCTTGAGTTCCGTCTTGTCGCCCTGCGGAGTGACCAGATCGACGCGGCCGACCTTCTCGGTCACCAGCATGCGACCATCGGGCAGGAACGCGATACGCCAGGGCAGCTCGAAGCTCGCCACTCTCGTAATGGTGAAGGGAAGATTCGGATCGGATTTCTGTTCTCCCGCGTTGGTCTGCGCATGGGCGACGCTTGTTAGCAGAGCCATGAGAACGGCCGCGTTTGCCAGCTTTACCATTTGCACGTTTCCTTGCGTCCGGGTGACTCGGCGCATGGTAGCGCCCGAAGTGCCGACTCGGTGTGATGGTGGCTTCAATCCCGTTCGCATCGATGCCTCCGCCGCCAACCGGGATGGCCATCTCTTCGGCTTACTTTTGCCACACAAGAGATGAAGTGACTCGGGCCGCGCAGCGGTCCGAAAGCTTTGGCTTATTTGACGAATAGATAGCTTCACGGCAAGCGCCCATCCCGCAGCCCAAACCTCTCCCAAAAGGAGGAGAGGGAAAAGAAAAAGCCCACCGGACGGCGGGCTTTTTCATGCAACCAGAAACGTTGCGGCTTAGCCGAGCAAAACCCGATTCATCCGCTGCACAAACGCCGACGGATCGGGCAGCTGCGCGCCAGCTGAAATCTCCGCCTGCTCCAGCAGCAGCGTGGCGAGATCCTTGGCCTTGGCTTCGTCGGCTTCGGCTTCCACGCGCTTGACCAGCGCATGCTGCGGATTGATTTCCAGCGTCGGCTTGGACTCGGGCATATCCTGACCGGCCTCTCGCAGCAGGCGCGCAAGATGCGGAGCCATTTCGTAATCGCTCAACGCCAGGCACGACGGCGAGTCGGTGAGGCGGGCGGAGACCTTGACGTCACCGACGCGATCGCCGAGCAGGTCCTTGAGCTTCTTGAGCAGCGGCTCGGCTTCCTTGGTGGCTTCTTCCTGTTTGGCCTTGTCGGCGTCGTCGAGCGGCACGTCGCCCTTGGCCGCACTCTTGAGCTTTTTGCCTTCGTACTCGCTCAGGCTGCCGATCATCCATTCGTCGATACGGTCGAACATCAGCAGTACTTCGATGCCCTTGGCCTTGAACGCTTCGAGCTGCGGGCTGCCGAACGCGGCGGCGTAGCTGTCGGCGGTGATGTACCAGATCGCTTCCTGGCCGATCGCCATGCGGCCGATGTAATCGTCCAGCGACACGGTCTGCTGCGTGCCTTCGCCCTTGGTCGAGGCGAAGCGCAGCAGCTTGGCGATGCGCTCGCGGTTGTTGGCGTCTTCGCTGATGCCTTCCTTCAGCGTGTTGCCGAAGGCCTTGTAGAAGGTGGCGAATTTCTCCGGCTCGTCGCGCGCCAGCTTTTCGATCAGGTCGAGCACGCGCTTGACGCAGGCCGCCTTGATCCGCTCGAGCTGACGGTTGTGCTGCAGGATTTCGCGGCTGACATTAAGCGGCAGATCATCGGCATCGACCACGCCGCGCACGAAGCGCAGGTAGTTCGGCAGCAGCTCTTCGGCGGCGTCCATGATAAAGACGCGCTTGATGTACAGCTTCAGGCCCTTGCGCTCGTCGCGCCCGCCCATCATTAAATCAAACGGCGGCTGCGAGGGCAGATACAGCAGCGTGGTGAAGCTCTGGCTGCCTTCGACGCGGTTGTGCGTCCACGCCAGCGGCTCGTTGAAATCGTGACCCAGGGATTTATAGAAGCCCTGATAGTCCTCATCGGAAATCTCCGACTTCGGCTTGGTCCACAGCGCCGAGGCGGCGTTGATGGTCTCGAACTCGTCGGTCGGCTTGTCGTCCTTCTCGACGGGCATGCGGATCGGAAACGCGACGTGATCGGAATACTTGGTGATCAGCGAACGCAGCTGCCAGCGCTTCAGAAACTCGTCCTCCTCGGCCTTCAGATGCAGCACGACCGAGGTGCCGCTTTCCGGCAGCGAAACACGCTCCAGTGAATACTCGCCCTTGCCGTCGCTCTCCCACTGCACGCCTTCGCTCGCCGCTTCACCCGCGTGGCGGCTGCGCACGGTGACCTTGTCGGCGACCACGAAGGCGGAATAAAAGCCCACGCCGAACTGGCCGATCAGGCGCGCATCGGCCTTCTGCTCGCCGGACATGGCCTCGAGAAAACGCCGGGTGCCGGAGCTGGCGATGGTGCCGATATTGGCGATCACTTCATCGCGCGTCATGCCGATGCCGTTGTCGCTGATGGTGACGGTGCGCGCTTCGGGGTCCCAGCTGACGTCGATGTGCAGCTCACCGCCACCGGTCAGCAGTTCGGGATGCGCTATCGCTTCGAAGCGAAGCTTGTCGCAGGCATCGGAGGCGTTCGAGATCAGCTCGCGCAGGAAGATTTCCTTGTGCGAATAAAGCGAATGGGTGACCAGATGCAGAACCTGGGCGACTTCGGCTTCGAATTTGCGGGTTTCTGTGGCGGGTGCGTTCATGGGTTGCCTATGGGTGACGTTTATCAAAATCAATTAGTTAAAGGGGCGAGGGACGAGTAGCGAGGGCGCAAGCTCGAGGCAGCACGGGTACGCGCTCGCCCCTCGTCCCCTGGTTTAGTTTTTCTGCAATGCGGCGATGCGCACATCCAGCGGCGGATGGCTCATGAAAAGCTTCTTGAACCCGTCCGCGAGCGGGCCGGAAATGCCGAAGGCGGCAATGGTATTGGGTAAGGTGCTTTCACCGTGGTTGCCCTGCAGCCGCTGCAGCGCCGAGATCATCGCACCTCTACCGGCAAACTGCGCGCCTGCGGCGTCGGCGCGAAACTCGCGCCAGCGCGAAAATGCCGCCACGATCATCGAGGCGAAAAGGCCAAACACGATCTGCAGCACGATCACAATGACGAAGTAACCGATGCCGCCGCCGTCGCGGCTGTTGCTGTTGCCGGACAGCCAGCCATCCACCATGCGGCCGATGACGCGTGCGGCCAGGATCACCAGCGTGTTGAGTACGCCCTGGATCAGGGTCAGCGTGACCATGTCGCCGTTGGCGATGTGACCGATCTCGTGGCCCAGTACGGCCCGTATCTGTTCGCGATCCATCTGCTGCAGCAGGCCGCTGCTTACTGCCACCAGCGCGTGATTCTTGCTGGCCCCGGTAGCAAACGCGTTCATCTCCGGCGCGTCGTAGATGGCCACTTCAGGCATGCCGATGCCGGCATGCTGCGCATGCTGACGCACGGTGTCGAGCAGCCAGCGCTCGGTTTCGTTTTGCGCCTGCCCAATGACCCTGGCGCCGGTCGACCGTTTGGCCATCCACTTCGACATCGCCAGCGAGATAAAGGCGCCGCCCATACCAAACACGGCAGCAAATGCCAGCAGCCCGCCCATGCCGCCGTAACCGCGGCTGGCAGCCATCTGGTCGATGCCGAACAGGTGGCAGACGATGCTCAGCAAAACCAGTACGGCGATATTGGTCAGCAGGAACAGGGCAATGCGGCGCATGGCTCTCTCTTTGGATTCGATGGCTTGGGGGCGACCAGCACACAAGGCGGGGCCGCTGCTTATGATTCGGGGCGACGTGCTGTACTTTCAAGGACGCGGCCATGCCCGGGCGAGGCGAGTTCAGGCCGGGGCCGCCCGACGCCAGACCCTGCAGGAGCGCTGGAAAGATACTTTTCGCCAGCTCTTCACCGCCGCGCAAGCACTCTGTGACCCTGCGGCGGCGGGCGACCCGCGTGCCACCTCGCGCGTTTCAGAATGCCTACCAGGAGGCTTTCCCGTTGAGCCATTTCAAAACCGCCAAGCTGACCGTTCAGTCCGCCGCCGCCGGCTTTAGCGATGACGAACTGCTGACCCGCGCTGCCGCCCTGTCATTTTACTCCGCGTTGTCGTTTGCGCCGCTGCTGGTGCTGCTGATCTGGCTGGTTTCGCTGCTGCACAGCGGCTGGGACGTACGCCTGATCGATGCGCTGAACGAAATGGTCGGGCCACGCGCGGCGGACGCGGTCAAGGGCATCATGAGCAACGCCAAGGCGCGCCCGCAGATCGGCAATATCGCCGGCATCATCGGCCTGCTGGTAACCGTGTTTGGTGCCTCGGCGGTATTCGCCCAGCTGCAGGGCACGCTCAATCGCGTGTGGCGGGTCAAGCCCAAACCCGGCGCCGCCGTGGGTCAGTGGGTGCGCACGCGCGCGCACGCGCTGGCCCTGCTGGTCGGCATCGGCTTTCTGCTGGTGATCTCGTTTGTCATCAGCGGAATTATCGAGGCCGTGGTGCCAAGCAACACGCTGGCATGGCTGATTATCGAAGACGTGATTTCGACGATCATTTTCGTCACCGTGTTTGGCGCGATGTACAAGGTGCTGCCGGACGCAGTGATCGAATGGAGCGACGCGCTGGGCGGCGGATTGCTGACCGCGATTCTGTTTATTGTCGGCAAGTTCGCGATCGGGCTTTATATCAGCCACAGCAACGTCGGCGGCGCGTACGGGCCGGCCGGTGCCTTCGTGGTGCTGCTGACCTGGGTCTACTACTCGTCCATCATCGTGCTGATGGGCGCCGAACTCACCCGCGGCCTGGCCGACGCGCGTGGCAAGCCGATTCGACCCAGCGCGCATGCGGTGGAAATCGAGGCGACGCCGGCGGAGAAGGTCAGCGCGCCGGTAGCTTCGCACCGCTCAACCTGAGCGCCGCTTCGAAGAGCCCGCGGTCGACGCAACCGTAATCTTGCGATCGCTATGCTGCCGCTTTGGCAATTGCGTTGATATCTGCCGCTTCCAATACCGGCTTGGGTGCGCCGCGGCGTGCGACGGCCAGCATGGCCTGCCCCACGATTTCCGTGGTCAAGATCGTTGACGGCATCATCGCTCGGAGCAGGGCAGCAGCGGCCGCGTCAATGAATAAAAGATCTGGTACGACGCCGTTTTCGAGCGCACGCCGCGCATCGGCTGGATGACGCCGGGGCGAAACATGCAGGCCGCCTTGAACGGCAACTTCAGCAGCGCGTTCTCCGTGCGCCCCTTGACGCGTGCCCACATGCTGCGGCCTTTTTCGGTGCTGTCCGTGCCCGCGCCGGAAACATAGACGAAGGTCATCGGCGGGTTGAGTCGCGCCAGGGTTTTCGCAGCCGCCAGCGTGATGTCATAGGTGAGGCGCGAGTAGTCCGCCTCAGTCTTGCCTGACGAGGTGACGCCGAGGCAGAAGAAGCAGGCATCGAAGCCTACCAACTGCGATTCGATCGCGCCGTAATCCAGCAGATCCTCGTGCACCAGGTCGCGCAGCTTCGGGTGCGTTTGATTCAGCGCAGTGCGGCCTACGCACTGCACCAGCGAGACGTCCGCCGCCTGCAGGCATTCCATCAGCACGCCCTGCCCGACCATGCCGGTGGCTCCGAACAAGAGAACTTTCATACGGTCACTCCTCGACTTATCCGGTGTGCGCCTGGTCGCGAAGTATGCGACGAATCGGCTCTCGCCAGCGCGACCTGGCGTCCATGGCAACTCGCTGTCGTCGCGATATATCGCCGCGGCGCGTCAGCGTCGCAGCCACTCCACCTAAACTACGCCGATGACTTACCGCGGACGCTTCGCCCCGTCGCCCACCGGGCGGCTGCATTTCGGCTCGCTTGTCGCTGCCGTTGGCAGCTGGCTGTGCGCGCGCCATGCAGGTGGCCGCTGGCTGGTGCGCATGGACGACATCGACCCCCTGCGTGAGATCGATGGTGCGGCCGAGGCCATCCTTTCGGCGCTGCCCGCCTTCGGCCTGGTCGCCGACGAAGCCGTGCTGTTTCAGTCGCAGCGCATCTCCGCTTACGACGAAGCTTTTGAAAAATTGCGCGCGGCCGACCGCGTCTTCCCTTGCTGGTGCAGCCGCAGCGACCTGGCGACGGCGGACGGCATCCATCGCGATGGCGTGTGCATCGCCCGACCGGACAAGACGCGGCTTCCCGCGTGGCGACTGCGTGCGCCTGACCGCGACGTGGCCTTCGACGACGCGCTGCAAGGCCCGCAGCGCTGCAACCTGCGTGAGCAGGCCGGCGATTTTGTAATTCGCCGCGTGGAGGGCATTTACGCTTATCAGCTCGTCTGCGCGGTGGACGACGCGTTCCAGAATATTACCGAGGTAGTACGCGGCAGCGACCTGCTTGATTCCACCCCGCGGCAGATCTGGCTGCAGCAATGCCTTGATCTTCCCTCACCCACGTACGCGCATTTGCCGCTTGCGCTGGATGGCGAGGGACGCAAACTGTCCAAATCGGAGCGAGCCCATCCGATCGACCCGGAAAATCCCATGCCGGCGTTGCAACGAGCGCTGGCGTTTCTGAATGTTCCCGTGAGGCACGCTGCCAGCGATCCCGCCGAACTGCTGTGCAAAGCGCTATCGGCGTTTGATCCAGCGGCTTTGCCGCATTGCAGCTCTCGTTGTGCGGGATGAATCGGTATAAACCTTACGGGGGCAAGCACGTCCGCATCGACACACGGGTAGTGTATAAATCCGGGTTTGCAAAAATCGTCTCGATGGCATCGATGCATTTGGCCATCCAATCATTCTTGAAACACACTCAGTTGGGCAGCAGCCCTTAGGACGCATCATGACGCAACGTACAGCCTTCATTACCGGTGGCACGGGTGGTATTGGCAGCGCCATTGTTCGGTATCTGGCCGGACAGGGTCATCGTGTGTCGACCAACTACCGCGACGCCGAAAAAGCCGACCGCTGGCACGCTGCGATGAAGAAGGAAGGCATCGAAGTCTGCATGGTGCCGGGCGACGTCTGCGATGTCGTCGCATGCGAAACGATGATCCGCGGCGTCGAGGAAAAGTGCGGGCCGGTGGATATTCTCATCAACAACGCCGGCATTACCCGTGACACCACCTTCCACAAGATGGACTACGAGCAGTGGACGGCGGTGATCAACACCAACCTCAATGCCTGTTTCAACGTCACCCGCCCGGTTATTGAAGGCATGCGCCAGCGCAAGTGGGGACGTATCGTGCAGATCAGCTCGATCAACGGCAAGAAAGGCCAGTACGGCCAGGCCAACTACGCGGCGGCCAAGGCCGGCATGCACGGCTTCACCATCTCGCTGGCGCAGGAAAACGCGCGCTTCGGCATCACGGTAAACACGGTTTCGCCTGGCTATGTGGGCACCGACATGGTGATGGCCGTACCGGAGGATGTGCGCGAAAAAATCATCGCGCAGATTCCGATCGGCCGGCTCGGAAGGCCCGAAGAGATCGCCCATGCGGTGGCGTTTTTTACGGGCGACCAGTCCAGCTGGATTACCGGTGCGAACCTGGCCATCAACGGCGGCCATCACATGGGCTGAGAATCTGTCCGAGCGACGTCGTCTCGCGCGACTTCACCGGCAAGCTCACTTTTTCTCCAGCAGCTTTTCCAGCACCTTGCCGACCGCCGCAAACGCGAATGCGCCAGTAACGTGCGTCGCCGCGCCCAGGCCCCCGCCGCAGGCGAGATTCAACTGATCGCCGCCCGGCGGCCGATTGCCGGAAACCGTGCCATCGGGCTGCGGGTACTGCACGTTCTGCAGCGAATAGACGGCCGAAACGCCAAAGTACCGATCGGGGTTGCGCGGAAAGTTGAAGTCGGTGCGGAGCTTTTTGCGGATAAGGCTGAACATCGCATCGTGTTCGGTACGCGAAAGATCACGCACACGAATCTGGGTGGAATCGGTGCGCCCACCGGCCGAACCGACGCTGACGATGGGCAGCTTGCGTCGACGGCACCAGGCGATGGTTTCGAGCTTGACCCGAAACGCATCGCAGGCGTCCAGCACCACGTCGTAACCGCGATCGAGCAGTTCATCGAGCGTGGACGGGGTGAGAAAGCGTTCGATGCCATCGAGCGCAATAGCAGGATTGATCGCACGCGCGCGCGTCGCGATCACCCCGACCTTGCTCTTGCCGTACTCACCATCGAGCGCATGCAACTGGCGGTTGGTGTTCGACACGCAGACCTCGTCGGCATCGATCAAGGTGAGCTTGCCGACACCACTGCGTGCCAGCGCCTCAGCCGCCCACGACCCGACGCCACCAATGCCGATGACGCACACATGTGCCTTGGCCAGTGCACCAACGCTGCCCACGCCATAGAGGCGCTCCACACCGGCAAAGCGCTCGATCGGAAAATCCACAGCGATCATTCGTGTTCGCTGCGCAATGGAGAGAATGTCGCCTGAAATGAATTCACTGCGGTTTCCTGCGGCCGTATTGAACGGCCATTTTATCCTGCTTGCATGGATGCCACGCGCGCCAGCGGCTATCCTGACCAGCTAGTCGACCTATGCGGAAGTGAACCGATGCGCGTTGCACTGTTGATCCTGCTGGGCCTGGCCATCGGCATCATTGGTACCGCCAACGTGATGAATACGCTGGCCGCACGCAACCCGATGCCGAAGGCCGTCATGCAGACCATGGACTATCACATGGACGCGCTGGGCCACATGCTCAAGACCAGACAATGCACCGCGGCCAGCATCCGGCCGCATCTTGAGCGTGTTCAGTCGACCGCGACCGACATCGTGCCGGTGTTCGGTGTTATCGATCAGCCGTTCAACGATGCGGCGGCGTTATTGCAAACCCGCGTACAGCAGGCGCTGCAAACGGGGCCGGCCGATTGCCCCGCGCTTGCATCGGCCGTGAAGTCGATCGGCGAAGCCTGCAAGAGTTGTCACGACAAATATCGCTGACCGGGCAATCGGCGCACCGATGCGCGTCTAGAAAAGTACCTTGCCGCGCAGCATCTGGCCGTACATCACCCAGTCGCCAAGCAGGCTGTAAAGCGGATGCTGGAAGGTGGCCGGGCGATTCTTCTCGAACACGTAATGTCCCACCCAGGCGAAGCCATAGCCGACCACCGGCAAAAGCCATAGCCATCGCAGCTGTCCGCTCGCCAGCGCAAAAACCGCAATCACGACCACGATGCTGCTACCGATGAAATGCATCCGGCGACACAGGCGGTTGCTGTGTTCGGTCAGATAAAACGGGTAGAAATCGCTGAAGTTGCTGAAACGGGTCATGGTCGGTTCCACTGGCAATCCACTGCCGCAGCATGAACGCACGACGGTCGCCGGACAATGCGCACCGCACAAATCAGCGGCCCGCTGACTGGCCAACCCGATTCGCTATTTCGGCAGCGGAATAAATTCGTTCTCGTCACCCGGCACCGGCGCATAGCGCTGTGCCGCCCACTCGACTTTCGCCTGCTCGATGCGCTCGCGGCTGCTGGCGACGAAGTTCCACCACAGGTGACGCTCGCCATCCAGCGGGGCACCGCCGAACAGCATCAGGCGCGTATCCTGACGGGCCACGAGCGTGGGCGCCGAGGTTCCGCTCTGCACGGCCATGTGCGTAGCCACAAGATCGAGGTCGCCCCAGCTGACGTCGCCCTCGACCACATAGATGCCACGCTCCAGATGTTCCTCGGGCAGCGCAAAGGCGGTGCCCGCGGTCAGCTTCACCTCCAGCAAAAACATTGGCGCGAATACTTTCACCGGCGAGCTTTCGCCGTATGCACTGCCGGCGATCAGGGTCGCCTCGACGCCGGGCTGGCGTATGCGCGGCAGCTGCGTGCGATCGTGATGATGAAACTCCGCATCGACCTCGGCGTCCGCCTGCGGCAGCGCCACCCAGATCTGGATACCGTGCAGGGTCTGGCCGAGGCGGCGCTCGTCCGGCGGCGTGCGTTCGGAATGCACGATGCCGTTGCCGGCGGTCATCCAGTTCACCTCGCCCGGGCGGATGTCGGCGAGGCTGCCGAGGTTGTCGCGATGCCGGATCGCGCCCTCGAACAGCCAGGTGACCGTCGCCAGCCCGATGTGCGGATGCGGTCGCACGTCCATGCCCTTGCCGGCGTCAAACGTCGCCGGGCCGATATGGTCGAAAAACACCAGCGGGCCGACGTGCCGCGCTTCCAGCGCGGGCAGCAGGCGGCGCACGCGGAAACCATCGCCGAGGTCATGCACATGACCTTCGATTCGCGTCGGATGGATTTGCATCACGATATCCCTGCTTTCATTGACGGCTACCATGCGCGGCCATATTGCACCGGCGGCTTGATCTTCGCATCCAGCTCCTTTGCGGCGCGGCGCGCAAAGTACGGATCACGCAGGCTTTCGCGAGCGATAAGCACGACGTCCGCGTGGCCATCAGCGATGATTGCCTGCGCCTGCGCCGACTCCGTAATCAGACCGACGGCGCCGGTGGCGATATCCGCTTCCCGCCGGATGCGGGCAGCAAACGGCACCTGGTAACCCGGGCCGGTCGGAATGCTGGGCCGCGCCAGCGTGCCGCCGCTGGAGACGTCGATCAGGTCGACGCCCAATGCCTTGACCTGCTGCGCCAGCTGCACGCTCTGCTCGATAGTCCAGCCGGCGTCGTTTTCGGCCCAGTCGGTGGCGGAAATACGCAGCCACAGCGGCAATTCGGCCGGCCATACCTCGCGCACGGCCGTAATGGTTTCCCGCACGATGCGCGTGCGATTTTCCAGACTGCCGCCGTATTGATCCGTTCGCTGATTGCTCAACGGCGACAGGAACTGATGCAGCAAATAACCGTGCGCCGCGTGCAGCTCGATCAGCTCAAATCCGGCCTTCAGCGCGCGCTCTGCGGCGGCGCGAAAATCGGCGATCACCTGCCGGATGCCGCTCTCGTCCAGCGCCTGCGGCGTGTGCCAGCCATCGTCGAAGGGAATGGCCGACGCCGATACCGTGGGCCAATCGCCCTGACCCGCTGCCAGCGCGGCGCCACCTTCCCAGGGACGCTGGGCGCTGGACTTGCGCCCGGCATGCGCCAGCTGTACGCCGGCAATCGAACCGCTGGACTGGATGAACCGCACGATCGGTCGCCACGCGTCGACCTGCGCGTCGTTCCACAATCCTGTATCCCCGTGCGTGATGCGCCCCTGCGCGGATATCGCCGTCGCTTCGGTGATGACGAGCGCCGCTCCACCAACCGCGCGGCTGCCCAGATGCACGCGGTGCCAGTCGTCAGGCAAACCGTCCTTGGCCGAGTACTGGCACATGGGCGAGATCACCAGACGATGCGGCAAGGTCAAACTGCGCTGGGCCAGCGGATCGAACAGGTTCATGCATTGCTCCGAACGGTAGGGATACTCACAGATGCTGGCAGACCGCCGAGTATCAAGCGGACGGCGCGGTGATGACGTCGTCAGGCGTCGACGTTGCCGCGCGAGAGAATCCACCGGGCCATGCGCTCGGCGATCGGCGTCGGCGTTTTCATCCATCTGAAATGATCGGCGCGCTGGCCGTTCAGGTCCTCGGGTGACACCACGCCAACCTGCCGCGGTGATCGCGGCATTTTATCGAGCAGCCAGTCCAGCGAGGCCTGCGGTACCAGCCAGTCGTCGCGCAGGCGCAAGGCAAACAGCGGCAAGCACAGTGCGCCCAGCATTTCATCCAGATTTTGCGGCATGCCCGCGGCGGAATACTTGCCGCTGCGCCCGCTACGGGCCCAGTCGGAAGTGAGTCGACGCGCTTCGTTGCCGGCAAACCCGATGCGGCGACCGGGCAGATAACCCACGAGGTTGGCCGCCAGCGGCGCCAGCATGCAGCCAAGCTTGACCAACACGCTACGCGGATAAGCGCGCCAATAGGGCGCGCCGCTGGCAACCAGGGCAATGCCTGCGTACTGGTCGGGGTGCAACGCGGCGTAGAGCGAGGCAATTTGACCGCCAAGACTATGGCCGCCAAGCCAGCATGTTTTTTGCGGCCACTGCGCCTGCACCTTCGCCATCGCTGGGGGCAGGTCGTCCAGCAGCAGCTCGCGATAACCCCAGTTGCTATGCCGTCCGGCCCGACGATCGCTGGAGCCGATACCGCGCCACTCGTGAAGAACCACGCCGATGCCGTGGCTCGCTAGCGCTTCGGCAAGCGGCAGGTAGTGCCTGGCCGGGACGCCCATGGCAGGTACCCAATAAACCAGCTGCCGCCATTCGCCGGCCGGCTGCACGCCGAGCAGTTCGAACTGCGCGCCGTCGCCGGCCGTAACGGGAATGATCAACGGTGGACTTGGCAAGGACGCCGAGAGCGACACTGCATCTGTCGTGCGGGAGGAAAATTCATCAGGCATCTGGACAGGCTAGCGAATTGCCGTGCCAACCACAAAAAAAGCCGGCTCGCGCCGGCTTTTTTTTGAAACATACTCGCTGACTCAGACGGGTGTGACGTCTTCGGCCTGCAGACCCTTCTGACCGTTGACCACCGAAAAAGTCACTTTCTGACCTTCCTGCAAGCTCTTGAAGCCAGAGCCGCTGATGGCACGAAAATGTACGAACACATCGGGACCCGCTTCCCGACTGATGAAGCCAAACCCCTTGGCATCATTGAACCACTTGACTGTACCTGTTTCACGATCCGACATGACTCACTCCGATCTATTGCTTGGCGCTTGGACAAACCGGCCCCTGGGCCGACGGTTTACTGGCATGCCTGATCGGGTGTAACGATGTGGACCGTAAGGAATCCAGACCGGGCACGCACGTCGTCGAGCAAACGCAGTCAGCAGAGCATACCTAACCCGATTAAAGCTTGCGAGCGATTTGTCAAGCCATTTATTGCCCTTTTTGGATCACGCCTGGGTTTCGCGCGCCGCCAGAGGCGCCGCTTGCCCACAGACAGCGACCGCAGACCGTGCCAAACGCGAGCGAACGCCAGCCATTGCGGCAATTTTGCGGGTTTATCTGATCGAATCCACAGAGCAGAAACCATCCCCGGCAAAATTCAGGTTTTCTTTACATTCAACCTTGTTATTGTCGAGGCAGTGAATGCGTACGACGGCTGATTGGGCTTTTGGTCCCATCAGAACAAAACCCCGCTTATCCTGGAGAACACTCATGATGTCCGCCGCCCTTAGCCGTCTAACCTTGGCGAGCACCATAACGGCCTTCTTTCTAGCCGGCTGTGCGCATCAGCCTGCGGCCAGGCCCGTGTCGAGCACGACGACGGTAAGCAGTAGCAGCACCACTACGGCGGTTGCCGGCAGTAGCCGGACCAGCACAACAACGCATGTGGCCCATCGCTCGCCGGTTACTGGGAGCACCAGTGCCGCCGCCTCTGACGCCGGCCTGCCCGATCACACCGGCGTGGCGGCGTGTGACGACTACCTTTCCAGCTACCTGGCCTGCCATCGAGCCGCGCATATCTTCGCCCCGGATCAGCTGCAGTCACGCTACCAGGCCATGCGCACGAGTCTGCTCCGAGATTCGCAGGATCCGGATATTCGCCCGCAGCTGGCTGCTCGTTGCAATTCGCTGGCCGGCCAACTGCGTGATGCGCTGCACGGCAAGTCATGCGACAGCGACGCGGCGCCGGCCAGCACGTCACCCTGATTTTTTCGCCTGCCTTCCGGGCAAGCCGAGTTTCAGGAAAGCGCTTTCAATGCGCGGCGCAGTGCCCGCGTCAAAGCCAGTGACTGCGTTTTGCTGATGCGTACTTGCGGCGTCAAATGCCAGGCCGCCGTAGCTATCAGCGCGGCCGCCAAATCATTTATGAGTGAATCATCCGGTTCGGTGAGCGGTTCAAGAAACAGCTGCTTTATTTCGAACGCGCCCTCATCGCGGTGCGCTTTGGCATCCAGCCGGCCCACCAGCCTTCCGCGATGCAAAATGGGCAGCACGAAATACCCATAGCGCCGCTTGGCCTGCGGTGTATAGCACTCGATGGTGTAGTCAAAGTCGAACATGGCACGCGCGCGCTTGCGATCCCAGACCACGGGATCGAATGGCGACAGCAGCGCCGTGTGGGTGGCACGCAGCCGCCCCAATGCAGCCTTTTGCAGCGCATCGGCGTGATCGCTGTGCACATAGCCCGGCTTGCTCCAGCCCCGCACGGCCACGGTCAACAATTCACCGCTGGCCAGCAATGGCGCCAGCTCCTTGTCGGTTACCGCGGGTTTCAACCGATAGTAGTCGGCGACCCAGTCTGCTTGGGTGATGCCCAACGCGCGAACGCTGTCGACGATAAAGCGCCGCCGCAGCGCCGCCGGCGACCACGGCTCGCCGGCCCGTTCGAACGGCGGATCAAGCTTCGACAACACGTTCTCGGCAAGATCATAAACCCGCTGAAAGCGCTCGCGCCGGGTAACCATTAAATCGCCCAAGGCAAACCAGGCCTCCAGCCAACGTTTCTCCGGCTTCCACGACCACCAGCCCGACTGGGCCGGTGCATCCGCGCTTTCGGCGCGCGCGTAATCGGCGGCGCGCATCGGACCGGTGGCGCGGATACCCGCTAATAACGTGTCCATGCCGGCGCGCTGCTCGCCATGCATGCGCAGGGCGTTGCGATAGGCCCAATGATGTGCGCGTTGCGCGCGCCCATCGCGATGCAGAACCATGTCAGCGGCCGGAACAAAACAGGCTTCGTGCGCCCAGCATTCGGCCAGCTGGCCAGCGGCCAGCGCCTCATCCAGCCACCCCATCGGAAAGTTGCCCAGCCGCGCGTGCAGCACAAGATAAGGGCTGCGCGCGACGACGTGAATGGTGTCGATCTGCAGCAGCCGCATGCGCTCGATCGTGGCCGAGATATCTGCCCGACGCGGGCGCCGCCGTAACGGCTGCAACAGGCCTTGTGCATGCAGATGCAGCAGGCGGGCCTGCTGCTGTGACAGAGGGCGAGCGGACCAGACTTTCAACGACACAGTAATTTCACGAATTTGAGACCACGATGCTGGAGCACTGTTTACGGAACCTCCGGTGATAGGTGCGCGCGGCGCTCAGGCGGTTTTCGCATCAACACTGCCGTTGAGCTACGCCATTTGAATCCAGAAAAACGTGCCGCTCCTGTTCAATCCACCGTGTTTGATCCTACTCATTCTGGCATGGAGTACTTACGATGAAATTTGGCCAATCGCTATTACCGGTTTTCGCCAGCGGAGTCCTGCTGTTTACCGGAGCCCTGTTTGCCCAGGATATGCCTCCGCCTACCGCAACACCCCCCTTGCCCACGACGATGCCGTCGCCCAACACCGCCACGATGCAGACGCCGAAGGGGGACGTGACGGTGAATAGCGCACCGGCGGGTGCACCGGGTATGGCACCCGCACCGGCGTTTGAGCAACTCGCCGGCGGTGGCAAATCGATCAGCGAAGACCAAGCAGCGGCTTACCCTCCGCTAGCCAATGACTTCATCAATGCCGACCGAAATCGCGACGGAAAAATCAGCAAGGCCGAGTACCAGTACTGGCTGAAGCAGCTGTAAGCAGAACCGCCGCAACAGGTAAGCGAACCGACTTCGGCCAACGCCGGGGTCGGTTTTTTTTGTCGTATTTTCCTTCGACATTATGAGAGACTTTCAGTCACGCATCCGGGGAAGCGTGCTTCAGAACTGTGGCTCGATCCTCTGTCCCTTATTCTGGAGTTCGTCATGAAACCTCTTTTTGTTGCTGCGCCGCTCGCGTTGCTGGCCAGTTTCGTCGCGTCCCCCGCACAGTCGCAGAGCGTAAATCCCACCGATATCCGGGCCTGCACAGGCATTGAAAGCGACGCCCAGCGACTGGCCTGCTACGACCGCTCAACCGGACGGGCAAATCTGCCGGCCGCACAGAAAACCGCCGACCAGCCCAGTGCCAGCGGTCCGACCAGCATCTTCGGCCGCGAAAAAGCAACGGCGGCCTCACCCAGCGACGCCGAACCCGGCAAGCCCTTGTCGTTGCTCGACAGCCGCTGGGAGCTCTCGCCGGAGAGCAAGCTCGGTACGTTCAACGTGCGCGGCTACAAGCCGCTTTATCTGATGCCGGTGTTTGCCACCAGCAACCAGAACACACAGCCACGCAGCCCCAACCCGGTCAACAGCGTGTCCACGCCGCAGGAGCTGGACAACGTGGAGGCCAAATTTCAGCTGAGCCTCAAAACCAAGGCCTGGCAGGGCGTGTTTGGCGACTACGGCGATCTGTGGCTTGGCTATACGCAGGACTCGCACTGGCAGATCTACAACAAGGACCAGTCGCGTCCGTTCCGCGAAACCGACTACGAGCCCGAGGCCATGCTGGTATTCAACACCAACTACTCGGTATTCGGCTGGAACGGCCGCATGCTCGGCATCGGTCTGGACCATCAATCCAACGGCCGCTCTGATCCGCTGTCGCGCAGCTGGAATCGCGTGATGGCCGATATTGGTTTTGAACGCGACGACTGGACGGTGATGTTTCGACCGTGGTGGCGCATTCCCGAGTCGCGCAGCAACGACAATAACCCCGACATCAGCAACTACGTCGGGCGCGGTGACATGCAGATCATCCGCGAGTGGAATGGGCAGGAGTTCGGCCTGATGCTGCGCAGCTCCTTCCGCGGCGGCAGCGACGCGCACGGCGCGGCACAGTTCACTTGGAGCTTTCCGCTGGTCGGCAACCTGCGCGGTTATATGGAAGCCTTCAAGGGCTACGGCGAAAGCCTGATCGACTACAACCACAATGCCACCTATGTAGGCGCCGGCATTTCTCTGCTCAACTGGTACTGATCAGTAAAAAAAGCCGGCGACTCTGCGTCGCCCGGCTTTTTTTGTGCTTCTAAAACGCGCCCGGTAGCTCAGTGGTGATGACCACCCGCACCGTGCACGTGACCATGCTCCAGCTCTTCCGCCGTGGCGGCGCGAACCTCGGTGACTTCGATGGCGAAGTGCAGCGTCTGCCCGGCCAGCGGGTGGTTACCGTCGATGTACACGGTATCTCCCTCGACCTTGGTCACTGTCACGTTGATTTCGCCCTGCGGGCCGCGGCCCTGAAACTGCATGCCGGGCTGGATATCTTCCACGCCCTGAAACGATGCCTTCGGCACTTCCTGGATCAGCTCGGCGTGATGCACGCCGTAGCCCTCTTCCGGTGCGACGTCGGCATTGAACTTGTCGCCGACGCTACGGCCTTCCATCTGCTTCTCCAGGCCCGGCACAATCTGGCCGGTACCCTGCAGATAAGTCAGCGGCTCGCGACCTTCGGAGCTGTCGACGACCTGACCCTGATCATCGGTCAATGTGTAGTGGAAGGCGACAACAGCGTTATGGGCAATCTGCATTTGAAATCTCGCGAATATAGTGTGGGTCCGCCGGCCAGGTGCCGACACGAATGGCGAAGGCTACCAGAACATCGCGAAATCACCGTGAGCAGGAAGTCACGGGATTGGCGATACTGAAAGCCATGATGCCTACGACCTGCCGCACCTATTGCCGCTTATCGATCGCCCTGCTGGCCTGCGCCAGCTGGCTGGCAGCGGTGCCGGGCGTGGCCTTCAGTGCAACGACCAGCCCCGGAAAACCCGGCGCCGACAGTGTCTCCGCGCTGGCGGAACAAATTGACGCACAAATTAGCCAGTCGCGCTTTGCCGGCGGCAGCTGGGGCATTTCGGTGGTGTCGCTGGACAGCGGGCGAACGCTTTACGCACACCACGCGGATCAGCTGATGCAGCCGGCCTCGACCGCCAAACTGTTTACCGCCGCCTTGAGTCTCTCCACGCTGGGCACGGACTACCATCTGTCGACTCGCCTATTGGCAAAAAGCGATCCGATGGATGGACGTCTGGACGGCCCCTTGGTCCTGTACGGAACGGGCGATCCGACGCTTGGCACCGATAGCAGCGCCGGCTGGGCCGACCAGCTCGCCAATCAGCTGGCTCAGCGCGGCGTGCGGCAAATTCATGGTGACCTGATTGCCGACGACAGCTATTTCACCGGACCGAGCTTTGGCTCGGGCTGGGAAGCGGACGATCTGCAAAGCTGGTTTGCCGTGCCCAGCTCGGCGCTGAGCGTGGACGAGAACATCGTCGACATCACCGTGACGCCGGCACCCGCTGCAGGCATGCCGGCCAGCCTGAGCTTTGATCCCGCCAATGTGCAAATGCCGTTGCAGGGTCAGGTGCTGACCACCTTGTCGCGCACGCCCAGCGACATCAACCTCTATCGTGCACCGGGTGACCGCGTGCTTTCTGCGTTTGGCACGGTAGCGGCGAACACGCCGCCGCAGCATTTCAAGCTGGCGCTGCCCGACCCCGCGCTGGTTGCCGCAACCCAGCTGGAGCAGGCGCTGGCGAACCGGAAAATCCGCGTCACGGGTCAGGTGCGCGTTCTGCACTGGCCACAGGACGACGCTGCGCTGCTGGCCGATGCCCGAACCCTGGCCGAAGTGCAGTCGCCACCGCTGATGGACATTCTTCAGCGCGGGCTGAAGCGTTCGCAGAATCTTTATCTGCAGAATATCTTTCTGAGCGTCGGCAAGCGTCAGCAAGCGCTCGAAGCGACGTCCGGCGGCATGACCGCCTTTGCCAGCACCGAACAATGGGCGGTGAAAGCGCTGCATCAGCTGCTCACCCAGGTTGGCATTGCCGCCTCCGCCAGTCTAATCGACGAAGGCACCGGGCTTTCGCGCCGAGATCTGGTGACGCCTAACGCCATGGTGCGGCTGCTGACCTTTCTGGCCGCGCAACCTTACGCCGAACAGGTGCACGATGCGCTACCCATTGCCGGCGTCGATGGCACCCTCACAGGGCATTTCCGGCATACCGCTGCGGAAAACAACGTCCACGCAAAAACCGGCAGCATGACCTACGTGCACTGTCTGGCCGGATACGTCACCAGTGCGGCAGGTGAGCGGCTGGCTTTCGCCATCATGCTGAATAATTACGATCCGCCGCCTGAAGGGCCCAGCGCAGGCAGCGATGTCAACGCCGTCGCGCTGCTGCTGGCAAACTATCGCGCGCGCGACTGATCGCAAAAACCGAACGACCAAGCGCGCTTCAAGCGAGCCAGAGCTTGGCCGTTTAGCCTTCCAGACGCGCGAGAGTTTCCTTGCCGATCTTTTCCGGCGTATCGGTAGGTGCAAAGCGCTTCACCACCTGCCCTTCGGCGTCGACCAGGAACTTGGTGAAATTCCATTTGATCGACTCACTGCCCAGGATGCCCTTGCCCTCGCTTTTCAGCCACTGATAAAGCGGCGCCGTGTCGTCGCCGTTGACCTCGACCTTGGCAAACATGGGAAACGTCACGTCAAAGCGGGTGCTGCAGAAATTCTTGATTTCCTCTTCGCTGCCTGGCTCCTGATGGCCGAACTGGTCACAGGGGAAACCCAGTACGACCAGCCCCTTGTCGCGCTGATCCTGCCAGAGGTTCTCCAGCCCCTTGTACTGCGGGGTAAAGCCGCACTTGGAAGCCACGTTGACGATCAACAGCGTCTTGCCGCGCCATTCGCTCAGCGAACGCTCGTTGCCGTCGATATCGCGAACCGTGAAATCGTAGACGCTGGACATGGTCGGTGCTCCCGCTGATTGATTGCCGTTTCTCCAGTCTACGCCATAGCAGCCGGTTTCCGTGGCATAGAATGAGGCTCCCCGTTGAACCCAGGCCTGTCGTGATCCGCTTTGTTGATGTGCACAAATCCTACCGGGTCGACGGCCGCGATATCCCCGCATTGCGGCCTTTCAGCCTCGAAGTCGCCGATGGCGAGATCTACGGCATCATCGGCCTGTCCGGTGCCGGCAAATCGACGCTGATCAGGCTGATCAACCTGCTCGAACGTCCCAGCGGCGGCACGATCTTTGTTGATGATACCGAGATGACCGCGCTGGCCGAGCCCGAGCTGCGCGCGCAGCGGCGACGGATTGGCATGATCTTCCAGCACTTCAACCTGCTCGCTTCGCAAACCGTGGCTGACAACGTCGCCTTTCCGATGCGGCTTGCCGGCGAACGCAACGCAATCACCTTGCGCAAGCGGGTCGATGAGCTGCTGGCCCGCGTCGGCCTGACGGATCACGCCGACAAGTATCCGTCGCAACTTTCGGGCGGGCAGAAGCAGCGCGTCGGCATTGCCCGCGCGCTGGCCAACAAGCCGTCCATCCTGCTGTGCGATGAAGCCACCAGCGCGCTCGATCCACAGACCACCGCATCCGTACTGGAGCTGCTAGCCGAGATCAATCGCGAGCTGAAGCTCACCATCGTGCTGATCACCCACGAGATGGATGTCGTGCGCCGCGTATGCGACCGCGTCGCGGTGCTGGATGCTGGCGAAATCGTTGAACGCGGTGCGGTAATCGACGTGTTTTTGCATCCGCAGCATGCGACGACGCGCCGATTCGTCAACGAGGCGCTGCCCGAAGAAAGCGTGGGCGAGCATGAGGCGTTTGCTCACGTGCCGGGACGCATCCTGCGGCTAAGCTTTCGCGGCGAAGCTACCTGGACTCCGGCGCTCGGCCAGGTAGCGCGCGACACCGGCATCGATTTCAATCTGCTTGCTGGACGCATCGACCGCATCAAGGACATGCCGTACGGCCAGCTCACCCTGGCGATGCAGGGCGAGCACGTCGACGCAGCCATGCAGGCCTTGCGCGAAGCCGGTATCGAGATCGAGGAGTTGCACCGATGAGTATTGTCCTGGTGAGTTCGACCTTGCTGAATGCAGCATCCACCCGCGCCATACCGATGCTGCAGACGCTGTTTCCCAATATCGACGACTGGGGCGAGATTGGTCACGCCTGCATCGACACCTTGCTGATGCTCGGTGGCTCACTACTGCTGACCGTGCTGCTCGGCCTGCCGCTCGGCGTGCTGCTGTATCTCACCGGCAAAGGCCAGCTGCGGCCGATGCCGAAGCTTTATGCGATCACCTCGCTGCTGGTGAACGTTCTGCGCTCGGTGCCCTTCATCATCCTGATGATCGTGCTGATGCCGGTCACGTATTTTCTGGTCGGCACGAAACTGGGCATCCGCGGCGCGATTCCGCCGCTGGTCATCGGCGCGGCACCGTTCTTTGCGCGACTCGTGGAAACCGCCCTGCGCGAAGTCGAGCGCGGCGTGATCGAAGCGAGCCAGGCGATGGGCGCCAGCCTGTGGCAGATCGTGCGCCACGTGCTGCTGCCCGAAGCGCGCGGCGGCCTGCTGGCCGGCGTCACTGTCACTGCCATTGCCCTGGTCGGCTACACCGCCATGGGCGGCGCGATCGGTTCCGGAGGCCTGGGCGACCTGGCGTATCGCTATGGGTATCTGAGCTATAAATCGGACTACATGCTGGTGACGGTGGCGTTGCTGATCGTGCTGGTGCAACTGCTGCAGATGCTCGGCGATCGCGTCGTGGCGCACTACGGCAGGCGCTGAGCGTTTTCCCCATTTTGCATTTGGCAGTATGGACGGCTATTCTGGTGCGCCGCACAAGTCCATCGCCATGAAAATTCTGCTCGCCTCGCTTGCCATGCTGTTCGCGCTGGCAGGCTGCTCGGCTCACGAAGGCGGCTCATCCGGTGGCGATGCGAATACCTTGACGGTCGCGGCTACAGCCATACCGCATGCCGAGATCCTCAAGCAGATCAAGCCGATGCTTGCCAAAGAAGGCGTTGATCTGCAGATCAAGGTATTTGCCGACTACGTGCAGCCGAATACGCAAGTCGCCGAGAAAAGCATCGACCTGAATTATTTCCAGACCAAGCCTTATCTTGATGCGTTCAACCACGAGCGGGGCACCAAGCTGGTGATCATCACCGGCGTGCACATCGAGCCTTTCGGCGCGTATTCGCACAAATACAAAAGCATTGACCAGCTGCCCGATGGCGCCAGCGTGACGCTGCCGAACGATCCCAGCAACAACAGCCGCGCGCTGCTGCTGCTGGCCAAACACGGGCTCATCACGCTGAAAGATCCCAACGACGAGCTTGCCACGCTGAAAGACATCACGGCCAATCCCAAGCATCTGAAATTTCGCGAGCTGGAAGCGGCGATGCTGCCGCGCACGCTGGACGAAGTTGACTTGGCATTGATCAACACCAACTACGCGCTGGCAGCCGGCCTGAATCCGACCAAGGATGCGCTGCTGATCGAAGACAAGCACTCGCCGTATGTGAACTATCTCGTCGGTCGCGAGGACAATCAAAATGACCCCCGCGTGCAGAAGCTGGCCAGGGCGCTGACCAGCCCCGAAATCAAGGCGTTCATCGAACAGAAGTACCACGGTGCGGTGCTGCCGGCGTTCTGAAAGCCTCGCGCTTTGCTTCGGCTATTGCCCCTGCGACTCGGGTATCTCGAAGACTTGACGCAGGTAGGCCACGTAGGCCTTGTCGTCGCACATGTTCTTGCCGGCCGAATCGCTGAGCTTGGCCACCGGCTGGCCGTTGCAATGGGTCATTTTGATGACGATGTTGAGTGGCGTCGGCCCCACGTCGTTGGTCAAGTTCGTACCGACGCCGAACGCCAGCAGGCAGCGTCCACGGAAGTGCGCATAGAGCTGCATCACCTTGGGAATATCAAGCCCGTCGCTGAATACCAGCACCTTGCTGCGTGGATCGACGCGATTGGCCCGATAGTGCGCCAGCACTTTTTCACCCCACTCGAATGGGTCGCCGGAGTCGTGCCGGGTGCCGTCAAACAGCTTGCAGAAGTACATGTCGAAATCGCGCAGAAAAGCGTTGAGTCCATAGACATCCGATAGCGCAATGCCGAGATCGCCCCGGTATTCCTTTGCCCAGGCCTCCAGCGCGGCCACCTGCGAATCACGCAGCCGCGGCCCCAGCGCCTGATGGGCCTGCAGGTACTCGTGCGCCAGCGTGCCCAGGGGCGTCAACCCCAGCTTGCGTGCGAGCCACACGTTGCTGGTACCCGCCAGCTGTTCGCCCAGGCCGTCACGCAACGCGGTAACCACTTCACCCTGCCATGCGCGCGAATACCGCCGCCGCGTGCCGTAGTCGGCGATGCGGCAGCTGGCGTAGTCGGGCGTATCGCGCAGCAAGGCAATCTTTTCGTGCAGCCGTCGACGCCCTTCGTTGAGGTCCAGTCCTGTAGCAACGTGGCGAAAATACACTTCATTGACGATCGCCAGCAACGGCACTTCGAAAAGAATCGTATGCAACCACGGGCCGCATATGCGTATGTCGATCTCACCGTCATGGGTGTCTGACGGCGTGATTTGCACATACTTTTCGTTGAGGTGAAACAGATCGAGAAAATCGACGAAGTCGCTTTTGAGAAAGCGCCAGGTGCGCAGATACAGCAGCTCGTCCGACGTGAAGCGTAAACTGCACAGCGCTTTCAGCTCGGCGCGGATCTCTTCGATATACGGCACCAGGTTGACGCCCGGATTACGACACTTGAATCGGTATTCGACCTGCGCCGCAGGATACTGATGCAGTACGACCTGCATCATCGAGAACTTGTACAGATCAGTATCCAGCAGGGATTCGACAATCATTAGCAGCTCAGGAAGTGGAGGAATGGCCGAGGCCACAATTCATTATCCCCCGTCGGCGCAACCACGCATCCGGTTCGGCAGCTGCTGATTCAAGGCAAAGAATTCAAGGCAAAAATTCAAGGCAAAAAAAACCCCACTGGCCAGGGGAGGACCGGTGGGGCTTGTCGGGCTGCGTCCAGGGGAGGAGAAGCAGCCCCTCAGTGCGCGGTGCAATGCGTCACTTGCGGTCGCCATCACGGCGATTCATGCACGTAGTGTGTCCTCCGTGCCGTGAGTTCAATGTGCACGTGCCAAAGCCATTCAGGTTTGCGACAGCCTCGCCTATCTCAACAAACTGACGACCACGTCGCATTCGACAGTTTTTTACACTGGCTCTAAGCGACAGTGCTGCGAGGAAGTTTTGAGCCTGTGCCTCGGCCAAACGCTGGCGCGGACCGACTCACGGCGACAAGGGCGATATCGGCATCTGTCGTTGAATGTGCGCCAGCGTCGCCTCGCGCTGGGCTTTTGGCAAAGCGGCGAGCTCACGCACGCGCCGATAAAACGTTGGCCACTGCCGCTGCGACTGTTTGAACAGGGCGGAGAAAGCCGGCGTCCACTGATCGTACAAACCAAACGGCACCAGGCGAGCGTTGTTTATCGGCGCAGCGACCCAGCTGTCGTAGTCATGCTGATTCGGCCAGTCGTGATCGCGCCACTGCGCGTAGCGTTCGCGAAACGCCGCAATCTCACGTTGCTTGCCGACCTCCATCGCCGCCCCTATCGCCGCGCTGCCATACAATTTTTTCAAGCGCTCGCGCAGATCGAGCACCAGATGGGTGAACCCTTTGTCCATCGCCTCCTGCCGATCATCCTGTTCGGACATCCCGCGCGACTGACGCCATTCGCGCAGACCCTCACCCTCCACAAACGTCGCGAACGACTCGTTGAAGGCCGTGTCGTCAGGCACATAGATCAGCTGATGTGCCAGCTCGTGAAAAATTGTTCCGTCGAGTTCATCGTCATCCCAGCGCAGCATGCTGCTGAGAATCGGATCAGCAAACCAGCCCAGTGTGGAATAGGCCGACACGCCGCCCATCGTGACGTCATTGCCTGCGTTCTTCAGGCGCGCCACCTCTGCCTTGGCATCGGCCTCGGCAAAGTAGCCCCGGTACGCCACGCAGCCGGCAATGGGAAAGCAGTGCAGCAGCGGCTCTACTGAATAGCGCGGCGTGGCAAACACGTTCCACACCACGTAATTGCGATGCAGATCGACGTAGCGGGTATAGCTGCGATTGTTCGGCAGGCCAAGATGCTGCCAGGCAAAAAGACGGGCTTTCTGAGCCAGCGCCAGCCGCGCGGCCAGGCTCGGTGTCGTGGCTGGATCCTGAATAACGGCGCCGACTTTGCGGCGATGAAACACTAAAGCACTTTGCCCTTTGACCGCCTGCGTGTAGTAGCTCACATTGCTGCAGGCACAAAGCAAGAAGCCCATCGCGCTTAATGCGATGAGCCTCTGGAAATCAAGAATCCTAGAAGAATATTTCAGACGTGGCATGTGGCCATTGTGCCGCAGGCGGGGCGCATGGTTCAGTGCCCGTGACCGCCGCCCGACCCACCACGCCCACCACCGGAATAATGTCCACCACCGCCATGCGAATAGTGACCCGCTCCGGCCCGGCCGGCATAACCGCCACGTCCCTGCCAACGACCACCGCCATAGCCCGCTCCGCCGCGATAGTACCCGCGGCCGCCGTAGTAGCCGCCGCGCGAGTAGTAATAGCCGCGACCGCCGTAATAACCACCGTAGCCACCGACATACCCCACGCTGCAGCAGCCGTAGTAGCCGTCGTAATAGCCATAGCCCCCATCGCCGTAATAACCGCCTTGGTAAACCGGCGCCGCCTGACCGTAATAGACGTCTCCGCTGTAGCCGGAGCTGCGAACGTAGCTGTAACCCGGATCGTAATAGCAGCCTGACAGCGTGAGAAGTGAGGCGAGTAGAAGAATGCTGGCGAGTAAGCGCTTCATGGTGTGTCTCCAACTCCAACGGAGTTATAGGACATGACAATAGTCGCTTCCGCTTGAACATCTTGTGATGTGGGGACCCACGGCTGCGGGCCGTTTAGCCAGCAGCCATGTAAATACCTCCGATCACTTTGAGCCGTCAGCCCTTGCGCTTGGATTGATCGCCACGCTGGTGCGCCGTCGCATGGCCAAACGCCGCCTCGCTGGAGAGGCCCGGGGCCGCCGGCGCTACGCCATGCGGATCGGGCACGCTGGCCGCCGGCTGGGACGTTACCGCGCCTGGCCAGCTCGGCCCCTGGCGCTCGCGCTCATGCTTGGCATCCAACAGCGCCTGGATGTGCTCCACCGCCTCGGCCGGGGTGATGTGCTGAATGTGCGGCTCGGGCAGTGTCGGCAGCTTGCGAGGCTCGGCAGGGTGAGCTTTTGGCGGCGTCGCCGATTTTTTGGCAGCCGGCTTGAGAGCGGGCTTCAATGCCGGTTTTTTTGGCGCTACCGCTTTGGTCACCGACTTTTTCACCGCCGGCTTGGCCGTGGGCTTTTTAGCAACAACTTTTTTGGTCGCGACCCTTTGGGTTGCAGGCCGAACCGATGACTTTTTCGTCACCGGTTTCTTCAAAGCGGTTTTTTTCAGCGGCGCCGTTTTTTTGCCGGAAGCCTTTTTGGCGACAACTTTTTTGGCTACCGACTTCTTGGCGACGCTCTTTTTTGCAGCGCTTTTCTTGGCCGGTGACTTGGCGGTCGTGGTCTTCTTGCCGGCGACTTTTTTTGCCGCGGTTTTCTTGACCACCGACTTTTTCGCAACAGCCTTTTTAGCTGGAGCCTTTTTGGTAACTGACTTGCTGGGCGAGGCCGCTTTGGCAGCGCTGCGTTTGACTGTCACTTTTTTAGCCGCGGTTTTCTTGCCGGCGATTTTTTTTGCCGCGGACTTTTTCGTTGCCGACTTGCTCTTCGTAGCCATGCGTTCGTTCTCCTGCGGTGGTCAATGAAACCTCGGTCAGTATGCACGCCCGCAATAGCTGGCGCATTAATGGCCAAGACGGCGTCAGCCTCTATCCGGTTGATGAAAACGCCGCCTTGGTCACCAAGAATGGCCTATCAAAAAGCGGGGTGCGATAACTGATCCAGAAAGTAAGGAAGCACACGCCTATCCATAAGCAGCGTGAAGATCACCCCGTAAGCACCGCCCCAGAGATGCGCGCTGTGATTGATATTGCCCATGCCACGGCGATCCATGTAGAGCGAATAGCCGGTGTAAAGCAACGCGTAAACAATGGCCGGAATCGGCAGCGCAAAGAACACGTTGATCGTGCTCCACGGGTGCAGGATGATAAAGCCGAACAGTACGGCGGATACCGCTCCGGAGGCGCCCAGGCTGCGATAGTTGACGTCGTTGCGGTGCTTGAAATAGGTAGGAAGAATCGACGCCACCAACGCCCCGATGTAGAACAGCGGAAAACCGAAGGCACCCATCTCCAGACCGAAAAACTGCTCCATCGCCTGGCCGAAAAAGTACAGCGTCAGCATGTTGAAAAGCAGGTGGTTGAAATCGGCGTGCACCACGCCGTACGTCACCAAGCGATGGTATTCGTGCTGGCGGGTAATGGCCGGTGGCCAGAAGATCAGATCGTTCATCAGGCGACCATTCTTGAACGCCATGAACGACACGAAACAGGTAATGGCGATAATGATCAGGGTGATCGGCATAGAACAAATCCGTGGATGATGGACAAAGCCTGGCATCTTGGCGCCGGCTGGCGATCTTGTCGACAAAACTCGTCCATACCGATGGCTGGTTCGGTCGTTCCCTCTGAACGCGGCGCAGACCGAACAGCCAAGCGCCAGATCGGATCACAATCCGTATTCCCCTTCCCGCACGTATTCGATGAAACTCTCTATGACAACTTTTCGCTACATGCATCTCGATGTTTTCACCGCCACGCCAGGCGGCGGCAACCATCTCGGGGTCGTTATCAACGCGCAGGACTGGAGTAGTGAGGACATGCAGCGTTTCGCGCGCTGGACCAACCTCGTCGAAACGACTTTTTTGCTGCCGCCGGACGATCCCAAGGCCAGCTACCGCGTGCGCATGTTTACGCCGCACAAGGAAATTCCTTTCGCGGGTCACCCAAGCATCGGCAGCGCCCACGCGGCGCTGGAATGCGGGCTGGTCGAGGTCCGCGATGGCCTGCTGTGGCAGGAATGCGGCGCCGGTACGCTACCGATTCGAGTGCAGGGCAGCGGCACGACGCGCGAGCTGTCCCTGCTGTCGCCGCGTCAGCAGGTGGTACACAGCGGCCTCGATGCGCATCCCCTGCTGGCTGCTGCGCTGGCCGGTGTGGCTGAGGGCCGGCTGCCCCCCGCGATGGTCGACGGAGGGCGTCGCTGGTGGCTGGCTGAAGTTGCTGACGAGGCCAGCCTGCGCGCGTGGCAGCCAGACCACGAGGCAATTGGCGCACTGGCGAAGGCAACCGGCAGCATGGGCGTATGCGCCTTTGCCCGCAGCGGCGACCGTGACTATCAGCTGGTGGTTCGCGCCCTAGCATCCGGCGCGGGCATTATCGAAGACCCTGCCTCCGGCGCAGCCAACGGCTCGGTTGCCGCCTATATCGCCTTTGCCGAACCGGCTGGCGAGCTGGCCCGTGGCTATCAGATCAGCCAGGGGCGCGAGGTTGGGCACGATGCGCGCCTGGTCGCACTCATTGAAGGCGATGACGTCTGGGTCGGCGGGCGCACACGAACCATCATCGACGGCAGCCTGGACTGGGCGCTGAAAGCTTGAACGCGTTTACTCCGACGATACGCCAGCGTCAGCTTCGTTCGTCCAGATGCGCCCGCCGCGCCGCCACCAGCGCCACGGCCGACCAGTCGACATCCTCATCGCCTGCCGCGAGCGCTTCGAGCAGGCTGTCGCGTACGACGCCAGCCAGCGGCAACGGCACATGGGCGTTGCTGCCCGCCGTCAGCGCGAGCTCCACGTCCTTGAGGCCCAGCGGCAGCTTCATGCCGGCCGGCTTGAAGCGCTGCTCGGCAATCGCCTTGCCATAGCCTTGGTAGGCGGGTGAGGCAAACAAGGTGTTGGTCATGACGTCGAGAAAATCCGCCGCGCTGATGTCGTAGGCGCGGGTCAACGCAGATGCTTCCGCCATGCTTTCAATCGCCGTGGCGAGCATGAAATTGCCGGCGATCTTCACCACATTGGCGCGTTCCGGTGCATCGCCCATCGGCCAGAGTTTGGCGGTCATTGCCTCCAGCAGCGGGCTGACTTTCTGCAGGGCGGATGGTTTGCCGGCAATAAGCATGTTGAGCTTGCCTGCCGCCGCCACATCAGGCCGGCCGAACACCGGCGCGGCGACGTATTCGAGTCCGCGCTTGACATGCTCCTGCGCCAGCTGCTTTGCCAGCGCGATGGAAATGGTCGAGTGATTGACGTGCACGGTGCCGGCGTCCATCGCGTCGAGCAGGCCGCTGTCCAGAATCGTTTCGCGCACGGCCTGATCGTTCGCCAGCATGCTGCACAGCACTTCGCCCTGCGCTGCACGATCGGCGGTGCGCGCAAGCTTTGCGCCGAGTGAAACCAGCGGCGCCGTGGCCGCCTCTGTACGATTCCATACCGTTACCGTGTGGCCCGCGGCCAGCAGATTGCTGGCCATCGCACTGCCCATCGCGCCGAGACCGATAAAACCAACCTTCATGCAAGCTTCCTCATCGTCCTATCAAGCGACGAAGTGGAACAGATCGGGTGTTCAGATCACGCGAAATCGTCGCGGCGCCTTGTTCAGGCCACCGCGCCGGCCGCCTGTCCTGATGCCCATGCCCACTGGAAATTGTAGCCACCGAGCCAGCCGGTCACGTCGACCACTTCGCCGATAAAGTACAGGCCCGGCACGTGTTTGGACGCCATCGTGCTCGACGAGAGTCCATGGGTATCCACACCGCCCAGCGTGACTTCCGCGGTGCGGTAGCCTTCGGTGCCGCTGGCAATAATTGGCCAGGCATTGAGCTGATCGCCAATCTGGCTCAGCTCGGCCTCCCGATACTGGCGCATCGGCCGGCTCTCGAACCACTGCTCGCACAATCGCTGCGCCAGCCGCTTTGGCAGCACGTCGCCCAAGACGGTTTTCAGCTCGGCCAAGGGGCGCGCCGTGCGTTGTTCAACGAGCCACGAGCCGACCTCGATGTCCGGCAGCAGATCGCTGCGCAGGTCATCGCCGGGCTGCCAATACGACGAAATCTGCAGAATGGACGGACCGCTGATACCGCGATGGGTAAACAGCATTCCGGCGCGAAAGGACTGCTTGCCGACTTTCGTTTCCACCGCCGGCAAGGCCACGCCGGCCAGATCCCGGTAATGCTGCTGGTGCTTGCCGCTCAGCGTCAGCGGCACCAGGCCGGCACGTGTGGGTAATACCTCGTGACCAAACTGCCGCGCCAGCTCGTAGCCGAAGCCGCTGGCGCCCATGCTCGGAATCGACAATCCGCCCGAGGCCACTACCAGCGACGGCGCACGCACTTCACCGCGCGCCGTCAGCACGCTGAAACCATCGGCTGTTTTCCGCACGCGTTGAACGGCACAGTCGGCTTCGACGCGAACCCCAACGGCTGCACACTCGTCGAGCAGCATGCGCACGATCTGCTTGGACGAGTCGTCGCAGAACAGCTGGCCGAGTTCTTTCTCGTGATACGCGATACGGTGTTTTTCGACCAACGCGATGAAATCGCTCGGCGTGTAGCGCGCCAGCGCCGATTTGGCGAAATGCGGATTTGACGACAGATACTGGTTTGGCGTCACGCCCAGATTGGTGAAGTTGCAGCGGCCGCCGCCGGACATCAGGATCTTTTTGCCGACCTTGTTGGCGTGATCGACCAACAGCACGCTGCGCCCGCGCTGGCCGGCGGCAATCGCGCACATCAGTCCGGCCGCGCCGGCGCCGATGATCAGCACGTCGGTTTTCAGCACATCAACTTTCATCTGGTGGAAATTTCATGGCTCGCTTGGTTCGGCGTTCGATGGCTTGATCCAGCATTATCCACCAGCTGCGCGATGTGGCATCGCTTACACTGGCTCACCGATCCATCAGAGAACTGCCGCCATGCCCTCCTTCGACGTAATTTCCGAAGTCGACAAGCACGAACTCACCAACGCGGTTGACCAGGCCAACCGCGAGCTCACCACGCGATTTGATTTCAAGGGCACTGATGCGAGATTCGAGCTGGATGATTTTGTCATCACGCAAATCGGCGCAAGCAAGTTCCAGCTGAACCAGATGATGGACATTCTGCGCGGACGGCTGGCGGCGCGGAAAATCGACTCGCGCGCGCTGGACGTCGCCGACGTGGAAACCAACCTGGCCGGCGCCCGCCAGAAAATCACCGTCAAGCAAGGTATCGAACAGCCAATCGCGAAAAAGCTGATCGCCTTGATGAAGGAGGCCAAGCTCAAGGTCGAGGCGCAGATCAACGGCGACAAGCTGCGCGTCAGCGGCAAGAAGCGCGACGACCTGCAGACCGCCATGGCCTTACTGCGCAAGGCTGAAGTGGAGCTGCCGCTGCAGTTCGACAATTTTCGCGATTGATTCGGCAGCGCTGATCAGACGCTTCGCGCGCCATGCCTGCGGGCAGAAAGATGCCGATCAAGCTTTCGACAACAACCGACCGCCCATCGCCGCATTGACCGCAACGACCAGTGCCACAGCTGCAGCGTGCGTCAGCAGATCGGTCGCCGCCGCGTCGTAGGCGTGACAGATTTCCAGCAGGCTGGCCGATGCGGCGGCGCTCGCCAAACCGACCAGCACGGCGGTAAGCACCGGACGCAGCGGATACGCGCGGCGCAGCAGAAAAACCATCAGCACCGATAGCGGTATCGAAAAGGCAATGATGAAGACCAGACAATCCACTGACTGATGCGCGGTGGATACGGCCGTGCCCGGTGCCGTTACCTGCAGCACAGTCTGACGCAGGCAGCCCAGTCCGCTGGCACCGATCCACAGCAGCGCGCCGGGCAACGGCAGCCAGGCCCATGCCGCGCGCCGGCCCGGCACGCTCAGCGCAAAGGCGGCCCAGGCCGCGCTGACGGCGGTAAGCACGGCGCCGACGCCGGCCCAGGCCAGATCGGGCGTGCCGACGAAGCGCTGCTGCATGCCGGTGATGCCGTAGTGCATCAGCAACACCACGGCGAAGGCCGCCACCACGAGCAGCCAGCCCACGGTACGCACAGAGGGTGGCGGCAGACGACGCACCGGTACAAGCTCCGTACCGAGGCGGTCGATCAGCGCTTCATAGGATCGCGCCTTGTGCGGGGAAGCTTGATGAGGTCGTGGGTCGGACATGGTGATCACGGCTCTCCGTTGAAGCGTTCGCGCAGCGCCTTCAGCGCGCGATGCAGATTCACTTTCAATGCGCCGGTATTGCGACCGGTCAGTTCGGCCGCCTCGCTCAGCGAACGTTCGTGCAGGCCCATCTGCTCGACGGCCTCGCGCTGGCCCGGCGGCAACTCGGCGATAGCGGCGCGCAGGCGCTGCGCGCGCTGCAGCTGTTCGGTGGCGGCGCTGGCATCGGCAAGATCCGCGTGATTGTCAAAGGCGAAGTCATCGTGCAGCTCGCGGCTGTCGCGCCGGCCACGGCTGCGTAGCGCGTCGATGGCGCGACGGTTGGCGATGGCGGTAAGCCACGCATCGTACGAGCGTGACGGATCATACGTATGGCGCACGCGATTCACGGTGATCAGGGTCTCCTGCACCACATCATCCAGCCGATCCGCGGCCACGCCCTGCCGCCGTGCCGCCACGCGAATCAGCAGTATCGAATCGGCCAGCACCCGCTCGTAGGCGCGCCGGTCACCTGACTGCGCAGCGGCCATAAGGCGCGCCCGACGCTGGTCGGGCGATTCGCTGGCACTGGCGGTCGTAGCTTCGGCTTGCACGATCTTTCTGACACTCGTCCACGGGGGAAGAGCGCTATCTAGACCCATGAAGCCATTGGCGGTCAAGCTGTGTGGCACGGTTGTTCCTGTTCTTCACTCGATATCTAGGCTTTCGCCGCATCCGCCGTCAGGGTTACTTCGTAAGTTAGTGGCGTCCCTCTGATGTGGTCGATCGGGCCAAACGCCTCTCGCGTAACCGCTTGCCGCATGACAGCGAATACCTGTCGAACTCCTCTGCCGTTGACGTCTTGATGATTATTTTGATCCTCGCCTTCTTCGGGGGCGTACTGACCATACTGAGCCCGTGCATCCTGCCGGTGCTGCCGTTCGTGTTCGCGCGGTCGGATCGCCCCTTTCTGCGCAACGGCCTGCCGATGCTGCTGGGCATGGCGATCACGTTTGCCGCAGTAGCAACCCTGGCCGCGCTGGGCGGAGGCTGGGCCGTGCACGCCAATCAGTACGGCCGCATCGTCGCGCTGGTGGTGCTGGCCTTTCTCGGCCTGACCCTGCTGTCGACGCATCTGGCCGAGTGGATCAGCCGCCCGTTTGTGGCGCTGGGCAACAAGCTGTCGCAGGGATCGTCCAGCGAAAAGGATTCCATCTGGTCGGCCGCCGGCCTCGGCGTCGCGACGGGCCTGCTATGGGCCCCTTGTGCGGGGCCGATTCTCGGCCTGCTGCTGACCGGCGCCGCGTTGAACGGCGCCAGCGTCGAAACGACCTTGCTGTTGCTCACCTACGCCGCGGGCGCCGCGACATCGCTGGGCCTGGCATTGCTGATCGGGGGCAAGGTCTTTGCGCTGATGAAACGCTCGCTCGGTGCGGGTGAATGGGTGCGACGCGTGCTTGGCGTGCTGGTACTTGCCGGCGTTGCAGCGATTGCGCTGGGGCTTGATACGGGCCTGCTGACGCGCGTATCACTGGCCAGCACCGGTGGCATCGAACAGAAACTGATCAACGCCGTGCGCCCGGCTCCCGCGCCCGAGCCCCTGCTGAAAACCGGTGCGCCGCTGCAGGTGGAAGGCCAGATGCCGTCGCTGCAGGGCGCCACGCAATGGATCAACAGCTCGCCGCTGACCACCGAGTCGCTGCGCGGCAAGGTGGTGCTGGTTGATTTCTGGACTTACTCCTGCATCAACTGCATCCGCTCGCTGCCGTATGTGCGCGGCTGGGCCGACAAGTACAAGGATCACGGTCTCGTGGTGATCGGCGCGCACTCGCCGGAGTTTGCCTTCGAGAAGGATCCGGCCAACGTCGCCAAGGCGGTCAAGGATCTTGGCGTTGACTACCCGGTTGCGCTGGATAACAGCTACGTGATCTGGCAAGGATTCCACAACGAATACTGGCCGGCGCACTATTTTGTCGACGCGCAGGGGCAGATTCGGCATCACCACTTCGGTGAAGGCAGCTACACCGAAAGCGAGGATTTGTTGCGCCAGCTGCTGACCGAGGCCGGCCAGAAAAATCTGCCGGGCGGTTATGTCAGCGGCACGCAGCAAGGTGTCGAGGCCGCCGCTTCGCGCAGCGCCGCGATATCGCCGGAAACCTACGTCGGCTACGCCCGCGCAGCGAACTTTGCCGGAGGCAAGGTGACGCATGATGACTCCGCGGATTACAGCGCGCCCGGCATCCTGACCGGCAACCAGTGGTCGCTCGATGGACGCTGGAAGGTGCGCGCAGAAAACGCGCAGCTGGAGAAAACCGGTGGTCGCATCGTCTATCGCTTCCGCGGGCGTGACCTGCACCTGGTGCTCGGCCCTGCGGCGGATGGCAAACCCGTGCGCTTCCGCGTGCGTATCGACGGCAAGGCGCCCGGCGCCGATCACGGGATGGATACCGACGCCAATGGCAATGGCGTTGTCAAAGCGCAACGGCTTTATCAGCTTGTGCGTCAGGCCGACGGCAGCGGCGAGCGTTTGTTCGAAATCGAATTTCTTGACCCGGGCGTGCAGGCGTTTGCCTTCACGTTCGGCTGATCAAAAGCCGTTGCCATCAGTCGTCTCGTTGGTGTGATTTTCAGCAAAAACGCTACGCCATCGAATTTTTTCGCCGCATGTGTTTCAAAGGAGGTTCCCCATGTCCCGCATCAATGACACCCTCGCCGGCGATCGTCGCCGCTTCGTCCGTGCCGCCGCTGCTGGTGCTGCGCTGCTCGTGGCTGGCGGCGGTATTGCCATTCCCCGACTGTTCGCCGCCGATGCGGCGGAGCGCAACAAGCCGATCGGCAAACCGGGCAATGTGCTGCTGGAGATATTTTCCGACGATGGCAAAGACCTCGGCGCAAAGCAGGTGCCGCGATTGATACTGAGCGACGCGCAATGGTCACAGCGTCTGTCGTCGGCGAGCTTCGACGTATTGCGCCGCGACGGCACCGAGCGACCGTTCAGCGGCGACCACGAAAAGCCCGCCAGCCCTGGCATCTACCGCTGCGTCGGCTGTGCAACCGCACTGTACGACGCGGCGACCGAGTTTGATTCAGGTACCGGCTGGCCGAGCTTCTGGCAGCCGATTGCCAAGATCAACGTATTCGAAAAACACGACAACACGTTCGGCATGGATCGCGTGGAAATTCGCTGCGCCAATTGCGATAGTCATTTGGGCCACGTTTTCGACGACGGCCCAAAGCCGACCGGCTTGCGCTACTGCATGAACGCCGTTGCACTGCGTTTCGTGCCGCGAAAAGCTGCCTGAACGGCGAGCCAGAGCGGCGCGGTAAAAATCGTGCCTTCGCACTCAAAAGCGCTTATAAAGTGAGCGCGCTCGTTGCACAAGAACGCGCTCACTATTCGCTGGAGATCGGTGTGATGAAACGCAAGCTTTGGTCCTCTCTCGCGGTGCTGCTTCTCGCGGCACCGGCGGCGGCTTTTGCGTCAGAGGGCTATGTCGTGGACAACGTCAACCTGCGTGCCGGGCCGGACCCGAGTTATCCGCTGGTCGACCAGCTGCCCGAAGGCACCGCCGTTGACGTGCAAGGTTGCACCGATGGCTGGGAATGGTGCGACGTGATTAACGAAAATGACGGCAGCCGTGGCTGGATTGCTGGAAGTTACATCCAGTACGACTATCAGGATCAGCAGGTCATCCTGTCCGATTACGGCGAGCAGATTGGCGTCCCCATCGTTGGCTTCAGCATCGGCACCTATTGGGATAGCTACTACCGCAACCGCCCTTTCTACGGCGACCGCGGCAACTGGTACAACCGGCGCTTTGAAATCAGGCAACCCGCGCCACCACGGCACGGCCCTTATCCCGGGCGGCCCGGAGGCTACGGCGGCGCGCCGCGACCGGGCTATGAAGGCAACCGCGGCTACGACGGCCGGCCCGGCTCATATGGCGGCGGACGACCTGCATCGAATATGCGCCAGCCCGTAGGGCAAATAAATCCGGGCCAGCAAGGCCGCCCGATTCCGCAAGGCCAGGCTGCGCCAGCCGGACATCCGGTTGGGCACGCCGGCGATGACGGGCATGATCATGCGTATCACGACAACAACGGCCACTGATTGATCGCAGGGAAACCACCGAGATCTTGAGACCAGCAGACGAGACGACGTCGATCGTCTCGTCTGCTGGATAGGCCGGCTGAATATGCCAGCACCCTGCCCGACACGCGACCCCACGTTCTGACCATGCCTTTAAGCACGGTCCTGCCGCGCAACAGAGGCGTAGGCTTGAGCCTTTAGATTTTGTGGAACGAACCCGTGCGCAAGCTTCTGCAATCCGCCGCGCTGTCGGCGCTGGTGCTGGCTGGTTTCAATATATCGGCCATGGCCGCCGATGATGGACACAAGCCGGACAAGACCGCTTCCGATGACGCCGGTGGCAGCGATTTTCATCTGCCGCCGCTGCCGAAGGACGCACATATTTCGCAAAGCGCCAGCGTCAATGGACGGTCGTTGAAATACACGGTCACCGTAGGCTCGTTGCCGGTGCGGGACGAGAAAGGCGCGATCACCGGCGAAGTGGTGTTTACCGCTTATACCATGTCAGGAAAGGATCGGCCGGTGACCTTCGCCGTCAACGGTGGCCCCGGCGCGTCGTCGGTCTATCTCAACTTTGGCGCGATCGGTCCGAAGAAAGTCAATTTCGGTGTTGAGGGCGATACACCCTCCGCGCCTCCCACGCTGCACGACAACCCCGGTACCTGGCTGGGCTTTACCGATCTCGTTTTTATCGATCCGGTGGGCACGGGCTACAGCCGCGCGCTGGTCGACGAGAAGGAAGCGACCAAGCAGTTTTACAGCACCGACAACGACATCAAGTACCTCTCGCGCATCGTCTACGACTGGCTGGTCAAGAACGGACGCATGACCTCGCGCAAGTATCTGGTTGGCGAAAGCTACGGCGGTTTCCGCGGACCGCGCATCACCGACTATCTGCAGACCCAGCTCGGCGTGGCGATGAACGGCCTGGTGCTGCTGTCGCCGTATCTCGACGCCGCCGCGTCCTACGACGAGAACGTGTCGCCGCTGCCATGGATGCAGACGCTGCCACCAATCGCCGCCGCGCATCTCGAACGCGAGCATCGGCTGACGCCCGAGGCCATGGCGCCGATCATCGAATACACGCGCGGCGAGTACGCCACCACGCTGATGAAAGGCCGTTCCGACCCGCAGGCCACCGAGCGGATGATCCAGAAAGTCACCGAACTGACCGGACTCGATCCGCTGTTCGTGAAACGCTCCGGCGGCCGTCTGGAAACGCAGGCGTATCTGCGTGAGGTCTATCGCGCGCAGGGCAAGCTCGGCAGTCGCTATGATTCAAATGTCACCGCGTGGGATCCGTTCCCGTATGCGCCGCATCAGGAAACCGGCGACCCGATCCTCAACGGCATCATCGCGCCGACCACCACCGCCATGGTCAACTTCGTCACGCAGACGGTCGGCTGGAAATACGACGGCCGCTACAACGCGCTGAGCTACGACGTAAACAAGCTGTGGCATGAAGACGACGACGCCAATCAAGGCTCGGTGTCGCAGCTGCGCGAAGCCGTTGCCAACGATCCGGGGCTGCGCGTGCTGATTGCCCACGGCTGGGACGACCTCTCCTGCCCGTTCATGGTGTCGATACTCGCGGTCGATCAGATGCCGGCGATGGGCGACCCGACCCGCGTGCAGGTCAAGGAATACGCCGGCGGCCACATGTTTTATGCGCGCGATGACAGCCAATCGGCGCTGAGCCAGGACGTGAAGACGCTTTACGGAGCCAAATAACTCAAGTCGAGACGCGGGGTGCAGCATCTGCTCCCCGCCAGTGGGCATGGGCGCTCAAACCAAAACGTATGGGTGCTTGCACTCGTGCCAAAACAGGATCAGTGTTTTGCGGCGTGACGCGGCGATGGAAATCGCCGCATAGATAGTCAGCTGGAATGTTCGCTCGAACTCACCGCCGGAGACTGATCCGATGAAACGTCCAGTGCTCGCCTTGCTTGCTGTGCTGTTTCTTTCCACACCACTGTTTGCTTATGCCGCTGACGGCTTCGTTACCGCCAACGTCAATCTTCGAGCGGGGCCGGATAGCGACTATCCGCTGATCAGCACGATTCCCGTGGGCACTCAGCTCGCCATTCAAGGCTGTACCGATGGCTGGGAGTGGTGCGACGTCATCGCCTTCGGCAACCGCGGCTGGGTGGCCGGCAATTACCTGCAGTACAACTACCAGAATCGGCGCGTGCTGGTACCTGCGTACGGCGCACAGATCGGCATACCGATCGTCAGCTTCGTCATTGGCAGCTACTGGGGCAGCTATTACCAGAATCGCCCGTTCTATCGCGACCGGAGTCGTTGGTACAACCGCCCGATACGGCATCGTCCGCCACCGCGGCCGGTGCATCGACCACCGCCAAGACCACCGGTGCAACATCGCCCACCCTCACGTCCTTCGCGTCCACCGGCAGGCAACGGGGGTAACCGTCCACCACCAGGAAACGCTGGCCCCGGACGACCCGGTCAGGGCAACCAGAACGGAAATCGGCCCACCCGACCGCCGCAGGGAAAACACGGCAATGGCAATCAGCGGCCAGGTTCGGCGCCGGGCAACAGCCGCTCCAAGCCGCAGCAGCAACGGCCAACTGGCCGGCCAACGACAAAACCGGTCAACGGCAACTGACAGAGAACAAGCCGTCGCATGGCGGCTTGTTTGGTGTTGTCCACGCGAAACGAAAAGCGGGGATGGATCCCGGCGTGATCAGCGCGCGACCGTGCTCGCGCGGACAAGGTATTGCACGCTGAACATCTGTTCCGCGTCAGTCCATACCCGCAGTACGGCGAGGCCCGCCTTCGCGGCCAGCGCTTCAAAATCGGCTATCGAATACTTGCAGCTGTATTCAACCTGGATCGCTTCGTCCTCGCGGAAGCCCACGTTGGCACGACCGACTTTGACCTGCTGCGCTTTTGTGCTGACGATATGCGTTTCGATCCGGCCCGCCATCGGGTTGTAATGCGCGCGATGCCGAAACGACGAAAGGTCGAAGTTGCTGCCGATCTCCCGATTAAGCCGCGTCAACATGTTCAGCGTAAAGGCTGCGGTGACTCCAGCGCGATCGTTGTAGGCCGCTTCGATAACGGCATTGTCTTTCTTCAGATCCACGCCGATAAGAATGCCGCCGGCGTCGCCCATTTCGTTGCGCATTTTCCGCAACACCGTCGCTGCGCCGGTGGTATCGAAGTTCCCAATGGTCGAACCCGGGAAGTAAACCACGGTCCGCCGAGGCGCCCGCGGCGGAATGGGCAGGCGCAGTGGCTTGGTGAAATCGGCACACAGCGGCTGCACCGGCAATGACGGAAATTCCACGCCGAATCGCTGCACACTTTCGCGTAACGGCTCGGGTGAAATTTCAATCGGCACGTAGGCCACCGGCTGATGCAGCTGCCGTAAGAGCATCCGCGTCTTGCGCGCATTGCCGCTGCCGTATTCAACCAGACGCACGTCACTGCCGAGCGTGTCGGCGATGCTCGCCGCGTGTTCATCCATCAACGCGATCTCGCTGCGCGTCAGGTAATACTCCGGCTGCTCGCATATTTCGTCGAACAGCTCCGAACCGCGCTTGTCGTAGAAAAGCCACGACGGCAAACGTTTTGGCTTGAGCGCCAGACCACGCTGGGCAATTTCCAGCAATTCGTTGGAGGGGGGGCGACGGTCGTCGTCGCTGAGGCCCGATACTTGCGCGTTCATTGATCTTGTCCCAGTCGTAGCCCGGCAAACTGCCAGCGGGCGTGAGGCGGAAAAAAGTTTCGGTAGGTCGCGCGGATGTGATCGCGCGGTGTCACGCAGGAGCCGCCGCGCAACACCCATTGTCCGTTCATGAATTTGCCGTTGTATTCGCCCAATGAGCCGGGCAAAGGCTGAAAACCTGGATAGCTGGTGTAGGGGGACGCCGTCCACTCCCACACGTCGCCGAACATCTGCAACAAGCCGTCGTCGTCTTCCGCTACTGCGGGATGAAACCGCTGCTCGTCCTGCAGGTTTCCCCTGACAGGCAGACCATGCGCTGCGGATTCCCACTCCGCCTCGGTTGGCAGACGTGCACCGGCCCAGCGCGCAAACGCGTCGGCTTCAAAATAGCTGAGGTGCGAAACGGGCTCGTTCGGTCGAATCTCCCGTACGCCGGCAAGCGAGAATTCACTGTCCAAACCATCCTGCCAGTACATCGGTTTCTGCCAGCCCTCCTGCTGTACGGTGGTCCAGCCATCGGAGAGCCACAGTCCCGGCTCGCGATAACCGCCTTCGCGCACGAAGGCAAGATACTCGGCGTTTGTTACAAGTCGGTTTGCCAGCGCGTGAGGCTGCAACAATGCGCGGTGGCGTGGCGTTTCGCTGTCAAACGCGAAATGTTCACCACGATGGCCGATCTCGACAATACCTTCCTTGCCGCTGATGAAACGCAAGGTCGGTACGATGGTGGCCGCCGCTGAGGTGGCTTTCAAATCCCGGTAGGCCGGCAACAAAGGGTTGCACGACAGCGCATGCTTGATGTCGGTCAGCAGCAATTCCTGATGCTGCTGCTCGTGCTGTAAGCCCAACTCGACTAGCTCGACCAACTCCGGATCGTCATCGCGCGCGAGCAGCTCATTGACGTTTGCATCGACACGCTTGCGGTAATCGAAGACCTCGGCCAAGGCTGGACGCGATATCAGCCCGCGCTGCGGGCGCGCATGCATCGGCCCGACCGACTGGTAGTACGAATTGAAGAGAAAATGCCACGCAGGGTCGCGGGTTCTGTAGTCGGAATCGCGGCCAAGCACGAAGTGCTCAAAAAACCAGGTGGTATGCGCCAGATGCCATTTGCCGGGGCTGGCATCCGGCATCGATTGAAGCAGCAGATCTTCAGCGCTCAGCCCGGACACCAGGTCGAGCGTCGTGGCTCGAACGCGGTTGAATCGCGACAATGCTTCGGAGGAAACCAGAAATTTTTCGCTAGACATGGCAACCATCCTTCGCTCTTTGTCTCGGCGCGTTTACGGTGCGAACAATCCGACGCGGAGAATGGCTGAAAAACATGGCCGCAAGGATGCCGTGCGCAACGTTGAAATCTTGTGATTGGTCCGCGTCCGGTATCAACGGCTGATTGACTGCTGGATCTCTCTTGCGGATATCTTGTGAGAAAGCATCCGCTGGCCAACTGGGACGCTCACATGTGCAACACAAATGGTCAAATAAAAAGCCCGGCATCAAGCCGGGCTTTTTACTTTTCGCTATATCAAGCGACGCAACTTACATTGCGTGCTGTTGCTCAGCGTGCCGTTGCTCAGTTGCCGTAATAACCATCGTCACGAACGTACTGGGTCGGCTGGCTGTATGTGGTGACCGTGCGCGTTACAACCGGCGCGCTCTCGTACACCACGCTAGGCTGGGTGTATACGACTTGCGGGCCATTGTAATAAACGGGAGCCGGGCGAGTCGCGCCGTAAACTAAGCCCCCGACGGCACCAGCGATGATCGCGCCGCCGATCCAACGACCGCCGCTCCAGTAGCCTCCGCGGTGACCGTAATAACCGCCGTGATAGCCGCCGTAGCCACCATGATAACCGCCCCAGCCTGCTGCCGATGCAGAAAGTGGCATTGCCACTGCTGCGGCTACACCAAGGCCGAGGGCCAACATCTTGCTCGCATTACTGAAACGTTTGATGCTCATGGCAGTTCTCCGTGTGTACGGGCCTTTCTCGGCCCTCTGTACGATGCCTATGCTCGGCTTTTTGGGCTTAATGTGAACTGAAGCGTTTACTTTTTAATTCGTGCCGAATCCCATGGATTTATTCCCGGGTCAGCCGGCCGACGACGCAGCAACCAGCAGCCGTGGATATCGGCGCGACGGGCAAAATCGAACGGGATGCTGGGCGCCGTCCAGTCCTCGATCACGAAGCGCTGCTCTAGCTCCACCTTGTCCAGTTTGAAGCGACGAAAATTGTTGGAAAACACGATTACGCCATCACGCGTCAGGCGTTCATTACAGGCATCGAGCAACTTGACGTGATCGCGCTGCACGTCGAAATCTTCCGCACGCTTGGAATTGGAGAACGTCGGCGGATCGACAAAGATCAATCCGTAATGCTCGCGGTCGCGCTGCAGGAATTCCAGCGCGTCGAACTGCATCAATCGATGGCTGGCGCCACTGAAGCCATTCAATGCGAGATTGCGCGAAGCCCACTCAAGATACGTGGCTGAAAGGTCAACACTGGTAGTTTCCAATGCTCCGCCGGCGGCGGCATGCACGCTTGCCGTAGCGGTGTAAGCAAACAGATTGAGAAAACACTTGCCCTCGGCCAGCTCGCGCACCTTGCCGCGTACCAGCCGGTGATCGAGGAACAGTCCGGTATCGAGATAATCGGTGAGGTTGACCAGAAACTTCAGGCTCTCCTCTTCCACCTCGATGAACTCGTTGCGCTGATCGAGCTGGCCGTACTTCGAGCCGCCCTTGCCGCGCTCGCGGGTTTTCAGCGCGATGCGCTCGCGCGGCACGTTGAGCACCTCACCGGCCACGCGGGCGATTTCTCGCATGCGCAGCCGTGCGATATCCGGCGGCACATCGGCCGGTGCGCGATATTCCTGGATATGCAGATGATCGTTGCCCTGCGTGTCGCCGTAGACATCGATCGCCGCGGCGTATTCGGGCAAATCCTGGTCATAGGCGCGCCAGCAGTGCACGCCTTCGCGCGTCAGCCGCTTGCGCAAATGCTTGACGTTCTTTTCCAGCCGGTTCTTCAGCATCTGCGCGCCAGCCGACAGCGGCTTGGGCTCGCGCGGCGCTTCATCACGCTTGCTCAGATCAAACGTCAGCAGCACCGTTTCCAACGCGCCATTGTAGAGGGTGTAACGCTTGTCGGCGTGCAGTTGCATGGCCCGACCCAGCTCGACATCGCCCGCCAGCACGGCGGCACGCCAGCCGGTGAAACGCGCGCGCAAGGCATCGCCAACGGCGCGATACAGCAGCGGCATCTCGGCGCGTTCGCCCAGGCGCTCGCCGTACGGTGGATTGGTAATGACCAGGCCGTAATCGACGCCAGGTGGCGGCGCGGCGTGAGATACCTCCTGCCGATCCAGCGTAAAGAATCCGGCTACGCCGGCCTCCTGCGCATTGCGTTTGGACGTCTGAACCATGCGTGGATCGGCATCGCTGCCGAAGAACACGCTGCGCAGTTCACGCAGGCCCTTTTCAGCGCGCTCGTTCGCCTCGGTCAGCAGTCCGCGCCACAGCGCAATATCGTGCTGGTGCCAGCCGAGAAAGCCGAAGTACTCGCGGCGCAAACCGGGAGCCACGTCGGCCGCCATCAGTGCGCCTTCGATCAGCAGCGTGCCCGAACCGCACATCGGATCGAGCAGCGCGCCGCCCGCGGCATAGACCTCCGGCCAGCGCGCGCGCAGCAGCATCGCGGCCGCGAGATTTTCCTTCAGCGGCGCTTCGCCCTGCACTTCGCGCCAGCCGCGGCGGTGCAGCGGCGTGCCGGCGAGATCGAGTGAAACGGTGGCTCGGTCGCGGCGCAGGCGCAGATTGATGCGGATATCCGGTTCATCGGTATCCACACCGGGCCGATTGCCGTCGTGCTGGCGAAATTGATCGACCACCGCATCCTTGACCCGCTGCGCGATGAACTGGCTGTGGGTGAGCTTGCTCAGCGCGGTGCCGGCGTCGACCGACAGCGTGCCGTGCGCGGCCAGATGCGTGCTCCAGTCGATCGACTGCACGCCGCGATAGAGCGCATCGTCATCGGCCGCATCGAAATCTTCCAGAGGCAGCAGAATGCGACTGGCCAAACGCGACCACAGGCAGGCGCGGTACGCGGTTTCCAACGTGCCAGAAAAATGCGCGCCGGCCAGCGCCTCGCGCACGTCGACGGCGCCCATCGCGACCAGCTCGTCGCGCAGCAGATATTCCAGGCCTTTGGGGCAGGTGGCGAAATAGTGGCTCATGCGCGCGCCGCCGCTTGCTCAAGCAGACTTTGGAACTGCATCGAGATCGCGGACATGCTGGCGCCCAGTCGATGATCGTCATCCAGCATCAGCAGCGGCAATCGATGCGCTGCGGCAAAGGCCTGTACCGCATCGGGCGAACAGAGGTCGTCGCGCCAGCCGTGGACAAGCATGGTCGGTACGCCCTGGCGCAGGTCGAACGGGCGCGCATAGCCGGGAATGGCGCTCGGGGTGGCCAGTAGAAGCAGGCCGCGCACCGGCACATCCAGCGATGCCAGGCCCGACACGAACGCCCCCATGCTCGAACCGACCAGCAGCGGTGGCTCGGGCAGCGCCTCGATGGTGGCCCGCAAACGGGCAATCCGCGGCGCTACGCAGCCTTCGTGGCCGCGCGCGTCGTCGTCGCGATAATCGGGCCGCTGCGTTTGCCAGCCGAGCGATTCGGCCTGCGCGGCCAGCGCGCTGACCTTGGTCGCGTTCGGCTCGGAGTCCAGGCCGTGCGAAAGAATGATGTGGCCGCGCATGGCGGACTCCGTCGTGCTGCAATAAGTAAGTTGCGCATGGTAACAGGCGCCGTTTCCGGCCTGCCCCATCGCATGCGAGACTTGGCGCATGTCCCTGACCATTCACGATCAGCCGCTCCCCTACGTCGATAAGCTGCCGGCCCGGGAAGCGGGTGCCGTCGAGATGGTCGTCATTCACTGCACCGAGCTGCCGGATCTGGCCGTGGCGCGTGAATACGGCGAGCGCCCGATGCACGAAAATGGCACCGGAAACTGCGGGCATTACTACGTCGATCGCGACGGCGGCATCTATCGCTACGTGCCGACCACACGCACAGCCAACCATGTGCGCGGCCACAACCCCAACTCGATCGGCATCGAACTGATCAATCTGGGGCGTTATCCGCACTGGTGGGACTCGCGCCACCAGACCATGACGGAGCCCTACAGCGAGGCGCAGATAACCGCGCTGATTGCCCTGCTCGAACAGCTCCGCCTTGAGCATCCCAACCTCGCTACCATCGCCGGGCACGAGGAGCTGGATACCGCACGCATGCCCGCCAGCGACGACGCATCGAAGGAGGTCCCGCGCAAGCTCGATCCCGGCCCGCTGTTCCCCTGGGATCGCGTGCTGCGCGCCAGCCAGTTGCGCTCCCTGCACGGCAATCCCCTCGACTGAACCGCCTGGCGGAAGCGCCTGGCGGAAGCGCCTGATGCGCTGCCGCTATAATCGCGGTACTGAACCGTGCCGAGCCGTTACCATGCCGAAAGACCACGTCGCCGAACTCGTTGATCTGCTTCATCTGGAGCGACTCGAAGACAACCTGTTCCGCGGCCAGAGCCGCGATATCGGCACGCAGTTCGTCTTTGGCGGGCAGGTGCTGGGCCAAGCCTTGGCCGCGGCGCAAAACACCGTCGATCCGGTTCGCGAAGCGCATTCGCTGCACGCCTATTTTCTGCGCGCGGGTGATATCGACGCACCGATTGTCTACAGCGTGGAGCGTACCCGTGACGGCGGCACGTTCTCGGCGCGTCGGGTGGTGGCGATCCAGCACGGGCAGACAATACTAAACGGCTCGATTTCGTTTCAGGTGCCGGAAAAAAGTTTCGAGCACCAGTCCTCGATGCCGGACGTACCGGCACCGGAGGACATCGAACCGATGCAGCCGCTAAGCAACGAACAGCTGACCAAGCTGCCGGTAAAACTGCAGCGCTGGCTTGGGGTGGATTCACCGATCGAATTCCGCCACGTCTGGCCGCAGGATCGACTCAATCCGGTCAAGCGGCCGCCGATTCAGCACATCTGGTTTCGCCTGACCACGCCGGTCGACGAATCGCCGGCGTTGCACCGTGCGCTGCTGGCCTATGCCTCGGATTTCAACCTGATCGGCACTGCCACGCTGCCGCACGGCATCTCCTACTACACGCACAATGTGCAGATGGCCAGCCTCGATCACGCGCTGTGGTTTCATCGCCCGTTTCGCGTCGACGAATGGCTGCTGTATTCCTTCGACAGCCCCACCGCGCAGGGCGCACGCGGGCTGGCGCGCGGGCAGATATTCAGTCGCGACGGCCGGCTGGTGGCATCGACCGCGCAGGAAGGCCTGATCCGCCTGCGCGGCGGTTGATACAATAACGCCATGCGCGAAATCTATACCTCACCCCGACAGCAGAATATCGACAACGTGGTCGCCCTGATGGCCGAGCACGGCATCGAGACCACGGTATCCAACCGATCCAACTACAACCGGCCGACCTGGCAGCGCTTCAGCTACTCGCAAAAGCGCGACGATCGCACCAGCTGGCCGCAGGTCTGGGTCACCCGCGCCGACGATTATGCGAGGGCACGTGTACTGCTTCGCGAGATCGGCATCGAACCACTGATTCGCCACGCCGAGGAACTGGCCATCGCACGCGATCCGTCACTTCGAAACAGACGCGGCAGCACGCCCACGCGGGTGCGGCGCATCCTGATCATCGCCGTGGTCGCCGTCTTTGCGCTGCAGATGCTGCGCTTCATGCACATCATCTGACCCGTTCGCGCAAGCCTGTGAGGCTGGGGCGTTGCGCCATGGCACGGCCATGCGCTTAGAATCGGGGCATGCGCGCCGATCCCGCCATTCGCCTGTTCCAGACGCTGCCGCACGCCTGCGGCTATTACGCCGATCGTACGGCGCAGAATCTGGTGATCGATCCGGCCGCGCCGCAGCTTGATCTCCTCTACGGCTCGGCGCTGGAACAGGGCTTTCGCCGTGCGGGCGGCCACCTGTATTTTCCGCAATGCGCGCAGTGCAGCGCCTGCAAACCGTGCCGCGTCAACGTGGAGAACTTTCAGCCCGATCGCTCGCAGCGGCGTTGCCTGAAACGCAACGCCGATCTCAGCGTCAGCGAATGCCTTCCTACCTACAATCGCGAACGCCACGCGTTGTACCAGGGCTACCTGCAGAGCCGGCATGCCGGCGGCGGCATGGACGATGCAGAAGCCAGCGACTTCGGCCGATTCCTCACCGCACCATGGAGCCCGACGTTGTTCATGGAAATTCGCCGCGACGAGCAACTGCTGGGGCTGGCGGTGACCGACGTCTGCCTCAACGGCGTGTCGGCCGTTTACACGTTCTTTGACCCGGCCGAATCGGCACGCGGTCTGGGCACCTTCGCCATCCTGCAGCAGATCGAACTGGCTCGCCGCCGCGGCATACCGTGGCTGTATCTGGGCTTCTGGATAGACGGCCATCCGAAGATGGACTACAAGCGCCGCTTCCAGCCGCTGGAAATCCGCCAGCCCAGCGGCTGGTCACCGATGCTGCTCGCGTAGGGCGGGATCGGAAGCGCTCACCTTCTCGCGCTCTTGCATCAGGCGTTTTCCGGCAGCTTCGCAACGTTCGGATAGGGATACAACTTTTCCAGCGGTACCGACAAACCATCGTTACCCACCACGCGGCAGTGGCTGCGGTTGAGCTGGCGCGGTTCGCTGACGCCACAGCTGTGCGCGATGATGCCGACCTCGTGCATCACGTTGTCGGCGTAGTGATAGACGCGCTCGCTCTTGTCGGCGACGACCAGACCGCGCTGCAGTTTCGGATTCTGCGTGGTGATGCCGGTGGGGCAGGTATTGCGGTTGCACTGCAGTGACTGGATGCAGCCCAGCGCCAGCATGAAGCCGCGCGCCGAATTGACGAAATCCGCGCCGAGCGACAACGCCCACGCCACGTCATAGGCGGTGATGCATTTGCCCGAGCAGATCACCTTGACGCGCTCACGCAGGCCCTTGCTTATCAGCACGTCGAGTACGGCCGGCAGCGCTTCGTGCAGCGGCAGGCCCACGCCTTCCATCAGCGTCTGCGGCGCCGCGCCGGTGCCGCCTTCGGAGCCGTCGACGATGATGAAATCCGGCGCGCTCTGAATGCCGCGCTTCTTCACTTCGTCGCAAAGATCCGCAATCCACTCCACGCCGCCGAACACCGCCTTGAAGCCGACCGGCTTGCCGGTGAGCTCGCGGATGTGCGTGATCTTGTCCAGCAGCTGATGGATATTGCCGATGTCCAGGTGCCGATTCGGGCTCTGCGAATCCTTGCCGACCGGAATGCCGCGAATCTCGGCGATCTCCGGGGTGACCTTGGCCCCTGGCAGCAAGCCGCCCATGCCCGGCTTGGCGCCCTGCCCGAGCTTGATGCTGACCATCTTCACCTGCTTGTGCGCGCAGATCGCCAGCAGCTTGGTGTCGTCCAGTTCACCCTCGGGCGTGCGCACCCCATATTTGGCAGTGCCGATCTCGAACACGATGTCGCAGCCGCCTTCGAGGTGATACGGCGCCAGGCCACCCTCGCCGGTATCCATCCAGATGCCGGCCTTGGCCGCGCCGCGCGACAGCGCCCGCACCGCCGGCGCCGACAGCGCGCCGAAGCTCATCGCCGAGATATTGAAGAACGCCGAATGGCTATACGGCTCACGCGCGTAAGGGCCGATCGTCACCGGCACCGGCTCGACGTGCTCCTGGCCGAGATCAGGAAACGGCGTGTTGACGAAAAACGGCACGCCCTCCGCGCGCAGGTCGCGGCTGGAGCCAAACGCTGCCGTGTTCTCCACGTTCTTAGCCGCGCGATAAACCCAGGTGCGTTCAGCCCGATTGAACGGCATTTCCTCGCGATCGCTGGAATACAAATACTGGCGAAAGAACTCGCCCAGATGCAGAAACCAGTAGCGGAAGTGGCCGACCACCGGAAAATTGCGCAGCACCGAATTGGCCTTCTGGTTCCTGTCGATAAACCACATCGACGCGATCACCACCACGCCCAGCGCCAGCACCATCAGCGCGATGGCCGCGCCGATTTCCACCACCACGATCAGCCAGTGTGCGAAGCCCGTCGATTGCATAGCCGTCCCTCGTCAAGTTGGCGTCGCGGGAACGACGCGGAGATTTTCTCGTTGCGTGCGGAACCGGACCGATAAGGCTTCCGGGCTTACAGCTCGATGCGCAGACAACCGGCCGCTCGCTTGGCCTTGGCTATCGCCATCTCGACCGTCTCGGCACGCGCCAGCGTCACGCCCATGCGTCGGCGTCCCTTGACGGTCGGCTTGCCGAAGATGCGCAGCTGCGTGTCCGGTTCGGCCAGAGCCTCGGCCACGCCGTGATAACGCGGCGCCTCGCCCTCGCCTTCCACCAGCACCGCGCACGACGCCGACGGCCCGGTCTGATGAATCACTGGAATCGGCAGGCCGAGAATGGCGCGCGCGTGCAGGGCAAATTCGGATAGATCCTGAGAGATCAGCGTGACCAGTCCCGTATCGTGCGGGCGCGGGCTGACCTCGGAAAAAATCACCGCGTCGCCCTTGACGAAAAACTCCACGCCGAACACGCCCCAACCGCCCAGCGCGCCGGTGATCGCTTCGGCCTGACGCTGCGCTTCAGCCAGGGCGATATCGCTCATCGGCTGCGGCTGCCATGATTCGCGGTAGTCGCCGTCTTCCTGGCGATGGCCGATCGGCGCGCAGAAACTCACGCCGCTCTTGTGGCGGACGGTAAGCAAGGTGATCTCGTAATCGAAGGCCACAAAGCCCTCGACGATGGCGCGTCCCTTGCCGGCGCGGCCGCCGGACTGGGCGTAATCCCATGCCGCCTGCAGCTGGTCCTCGCGCTTGACCACGCTCTGGCCCTTGCCCGAGGAACTCATCACCGGCTTGATCACGAACGGCAGGCCGATGGCGGACACGGCGTCGCGGTACTGCGTTTCGTTGTCGCAAAAACGATACGGCGAGGTCGGCAGCTTCAGCTCTTCGGCGGCGAGCCGGCGGATGCCTTCGCGATCCATCGTCAGCCATGCGGCGCGCGCGGTGGGAATCACGTGCAGGCCTTCGTTCTCCATAGCGATCAGGGTCGGCGTGTGGATCGCCTCGATCTCCGGCACTACCAGGTCGGGGTTTTCAAGCTCGATCACGGCGCGCAGCGCATCGCCGTCGAGCATGTCAATGACGTGGCTGCGGTGAGCGATCTGCATCGCCGGCGCGTTGGCGTAGCGGTCGACGGCTATAACCTCGACCGCAAAACGCTGCAGTTCGATGGCCACTTCCTTGCCCAGCTCGCCGGAACCCAGCAGAAGCACGCGAAACGCGTGAACGGAATGAGGGGTGCCGAACGGTTTCATCGGGTGCTCCAGGCGCAAACCCGCATTGTAAGGCGGCACCGGGGCGATCGTCTTATTGTGGGCAATGCATCGCTGCGTTCGGCGTTTCCGCGGCCCAGTGCATCGGGGCAAAAGGGTTTCCGGCCAGGTCAGGGCCGGCCGGCCGCAGCCAATTGCAGCTGCGGCAGCTTCAACTCGCCCAGCCTGCCGTCATCCTGTACGACGAACAGGCGACCGTTGCGTTGCGCCAGGGCGGCGCTGTCGCTCAGACCGCGATGAACCGCAACGCGCCGGACCAGGCTGCCGTCCACCGCGTCGTAAATGCTGAGCTCATCGCTTTGACCGTCGCCCACCACCAGCCAGTCATGGCCGGCATCGCGCCAGCGCACCAGGCTGTTGAATACTGGCGATGCCGTTTCCGGGAGTCGCGACGTGCGGCCAACGCCAAATTCGCCGACGACCACCACGGCGAGTGCCGCCAGAAAGACTGCTGGCAACCATGACGAGATTCGCGAGCGTGTGACTATGTCCATGCCGCCCATGCTGCCGCGGCGCCATGACACCGGTATGACGCCGCATAGCGAACTTCACCGTTAGACTTATCCAGCAAATCTAGTCGGGTTTTGTCCGAAGCGATAACCCCATCGCCATCCAGCCGACGAGAAACGCGACGCCACCGAACGGCGTGATGAGTCCGGTCCATCGTGGCGCCCCCAGTGCCAGCGCGTAGAGACTGCCGCTGAACAGTACGATGCCCAACGCAAACGCGACGATGGCGACACGCCGGCTGCGACCGCTGCCCGCTCCAACCGATAGCGCCAAGGCCAGGGCGTGCCAGACGTGATAGTTGACCGCCGTATGCCAGATCTCGCTGTGATGTGCATCAAGCACATTCTGCAGCGCATGAGCACCAAACGCGCCTAACGCCACGGCGCTGGCGCCGGCGACGCCGACCAGCAGCGCTTCTCGTGTACTGACCCGTTGGGACATGAGGCGGCTTGCTCCGGTATGGCGGACGTCCGACTGGCGCCGCTGGCGTACAATCGTGGCGATGAATGCAACGGATTTTCGCATGAAGCACACCGGTATACGGCGCACTGCGCTACTTCTACTGCTGACACTCGTGGTTACGCTGCTCGGCGGCTGCGATCACGATGAAAAACTGCCGTTCCGACTGACCGATGTCAGCGGCCACATGCCCAATCTCGACTTCAAACTGACGGACGATCACGGTAAACCGGCAACGGCCGCCAATTATCGCGGCAAGGTCGTGCTGCTGTATTTCGGCTATACGCACTGTCCCGATGTGTGCCCGCTGACAATGGCACAGTTGCACGTGGTGATGCAGCGCCTGGGGCCGCTGGCCGACGGCGCGCGCATTCTCTTTGTTACGGTTGATCCGGCCCGTGATACGCCGGCCGTGATGCATGCGTACGTCAACGCCTTTGACCCGCATGCCGTCGGTCTGACCGGCAGCGCGGGCGATATCGAAGCCTTGAGCAAACGCTATCGCTCGGCCTATACACGCGAGCCAACTGCCAGTGACGGCGGCTACGACGTCAGCCACAGTTCGGCCATCTACGTTTTCGATCGCCAAGGCAACGCGCGCATCCTCGCCACCCCGGCCGACGCGCAAGATGATCTGGTGCACGATTTGCACCTGCTGCTGGATAACGGAACGAACCGATGAAGCCATGTGCCTGTCTGCTTTTCGCCGCTGGACTGCTGCTTGCCGGCGGCGCCCGCGCCAATCAGGCCGAACATGTTCAGGCCAGCCATGCGTGGCTGCGCGTTCTGCCGGGCGACCTTCCCGCCGGGGCTTACCTGACACTGACCAACAACAGCGATCAGTCGGTTGCGCTGCGCGGAGCGACGAGCACGGCCTATGCCGACGTGATGTTGCACAAGAGTTCCACCGCCAGCGGGATGAGCAGCATGACGGCGGTGAATTCGCTGCCCGTGCCCGCTCACGGCAGCGCCGTACTCGCGCCCGCCGGCTATCACCTGATGCTGATGAAAGCCGCGCATCCGGTGAAACCGGGCGACACGGTAAAACTGATCCTGCAGTTCACCGACGGCAGCACGCTGGCTACCGACTTTATGGCACGCCCTGCCAATGCCATCGACGCCGGCCGCTGAAGCCGGCCGAGCAGATTACTTGATCGACGGCGCACCGGTCGCCGAGCGCACGATGGGCGCTCGCGGCTGCCGGCGCGGCAACCGGCCGCTGCGCGACAAGCGCAGCCACTGACGCAACGCCATCAGGCCACCGATCGATTCGATCAATGCCGCTGGCACCCAGGTAATGACACCGCCGATCAGCTGCCCGGTCAGCACATTGAAGGTAAACGCGCGGCCGCAGATTTCGAAGATCGGATAAAGGTCGGTTTTTGAAAACGTGACGATGGCGCCGGCGAGTATCTGCGGCGTCATCGTCACCGCCGGCGACAGCACGCGCAGCCCGGCAATCATGCGACCCGGTGGATGCGGCCGGTGATCGAGCACCAGCGACCAATAGGCAAAGCCGCTGATCAGCATCGTCCAGTTCATGAAGCGATACACGCGCCAGTCGAGCATCGCCACGGTCTGCATCGACGGAACCAGCCAGATCAGGATAAAGCCGATAAACAGCACGGTCGCCACGGCCGGGTTCAGCAACACGCCCATGGCAACACGCCACGGCCCGGAGCGCTGCACAGGCCTCACAAGGCGCAGTCGCCAGGCCAGCGGCAGCCCGGCGCGTAACACGCTGGCCGGGTACGCGGTGACGATCAGCAGCGGCGCGAGGTGATGCAACAGCACCTGCTGGATGCGGTGCATGAAAAACTCGTGCTCCGCGTAATAGTCCAGATAAGTATGCAGCGAGAGATAAATGATCGCCATGCCCACCCAGAACACCAGCCGGCGACTAAAGCTCACGGTTAACCGCCGGCACCCACGCGCGTACAGCACGCAGGTCGTCACAAAAATCGCCAGGAATACCCAGGAAAATTCCCACGGCACCAGCCATTTCAGCAGCGTACTGATCATGCCGAACGGGAGCGGCGCAAGCTCGACATCAGCCGCGCTCTCGATTCCGGCGCGACCGGCGCCAGCCGTATAGAAGGCCAAACAGCGTCACGAATATCGGTACCAGAACGATATTGATGAACTTCAGGCGCATCCCCAGTCGGTCGATTTCCGCATTGAGCTGATGCTGTACGTCGCGCAGCTCCTTGTTGATGGCCAGCTGGCGCTGACGGAACTGGTCGATCTCGTTGCGCTGTTCGGCAGTCGCCGTATTGGGCTGGCTACCCTTGGCCGGCTGCAGCTCGTCGAGCCGACGGCGCGTGTCCGCCAGTTCCTGCTCGAGCTCGTGTTCCTTCTGGAGAAATTTCTGGTCCGCCACGTTGCGCAGCGCCTGCACCCGGGTGAACGGACGCTGCGACGTGGAACGTCCACGAATCGACAGCAGCGCCGAGGAGCCGCTGAGATTGTCGATCAGGTTGATCAGAAAATCGCCATTGTTGGCGAACACCCGCATCATCGTCTGGCCAAGAATCGTTTGCGGTTCCACCCACAAACGGTCGCTCAGCAGGTCGGTGTCAGCCACCAGAATCACTTCGGCATTCGGCACCGACGACGCCAGATGTCCAGGCTTTCCGGCACGCTCCGGAAAAGCGGAGACAAAGGGACCACGCAGCCGCGCCGCCAGCACATCGTGGGCACTGTCGGGCTTGTATCCCTGCAGCAGCTGGGTGGGATCGCCGCTGGCGGCAAGTACCCTCTGCGTCGACACCGTCTCTGCCTCGGCACTGGTTTGCAGCAGCGGAATCAGCCGCGTGTGTGCCGTCGGCGTGAGATCGAAATGGCCGGCGGTAGAGACATTGATGCGCTGCAGGCTCGAGGTGATCACGTCATCATGGTTGATCTCCTGCGTGCCGAGGTCGAGCATGGCCGGATGATTGAAGCTGCCGCCACCCAGCTCGATGGTGAGCGCACGGGAACGATCAAGCACCACCTGGTTCGGATTGTAGGCGACGCCCCATGCCGCAAACAGGCGTGGCAGATCCGAGCTGCGATCCGGTGGCTGAGTGCCAATCAGCGTTTGTTCGGAGGCAATCGGTGGCACATCGAGTTCGGCATCGGGGTCGACGAACACTGCCAGATGGCCGCCACCGAGCACGTATTGGTCAATCGCATATTGCGCGTTTTCGGACAGCTGATGCGGCTGAATGAGCAGGAGCAGCTTGAGGTTCTTGTCGACCGCCTTCAGCGTCAGCGGATCAATCTTTTTGACATCGAACAGCGGCTCAATCTGCTGCATCACCGCCCAGGGTTGTTCGCCGAGTACCGGATTGCCGTAAATCGGCAGCGAGCTGATCACGCCAATCGCCGGCTTGCTCGACTGATTCAGTTCATACAGCAGTTTGGCCACGTCGTATTCGAGAAACGCCTCGCGCGACGGATCAAAAAACGGAATCGACACCGTGTGTCCGATCGGGTGTGGCTCGGCGCCATCCGCATCACCGCCGCGCGAAAGCGGGCTGCCGGCCATGCCAAAAAAAAGTCGCTCGCCGTTGGAGCCGCCGCTGGCCGCAGTAAGGCCGCTGCCCTCTGCGCTGGTTTCATCGTCGGAGTACGGTACCGGGTCAACCACCTGCAACTGGATGCGCCCGCGCGAGCGCGCCGACATCTCCAGCAGCATCTCGTTCACGCGTTGCTCGTAGCTGCGTAGCTGCAGCAGATCGCGCGCGGCGTGCTCCGAAAAATAGAGCGTAAGCCGCAACGGTCGTTTGACCGCGTCGATGATGTGCAAGGTGCCGGGCGTGAGCGTGTAGATCTGGTCCGCCGTAAGATCGATGCGTCCCGCACGCAGCCAGCGACTGGTGGTCACGATCAAAAGGGCGAACAGCAGCATCAGCACAATCAGCAGCCCGTAGAGCACGGTTTGCCGACTCGGGTGTAGCGACTTTGCCGCAGCATTTATCGGGCGAAGGCGGGCCATCGTTCAGCGTGTCCGCTTCAGGTCGAGCAGCAATACGCCGGCAATCAGCCAGCCGATCGTGCTGATCAGAAAATACAGCAGATCGCGCAGATCGAGCACGCCACGTGCGATCGCTTCGAAATGCTGCAGCATGCTGAGGTGGGACATCGCATGAATCAGTTTGCGTGGCAGGGTCCCCCGGAAAAAATCCAGCACCTGCGGTTCACCGACCAGAATAAGCAGCACGCAGACCAGCGCCGTGAGGATGAAGGCCACGACCTGGCTGCGTGTGAGGGCCGACAAGCAGGCACCGATGGAGATGAAGGTGCCGGCCATCAGCCAGCTGCCCACATAGCCCGCCGCAATAACGCCATTGTCGGGCGCGCCGAGATAGTTGACGGTGATCCAGATCGGAAAGGTAAGCAGCAAGGCCAGACCGATAAACAGCCACGCCGCCAGAAACTTGCCAAGCATGGCCTGCCACAGCGTCAGCGGCAGCGTCAGCAGCAGCTCCAGCGTGCCGCCACGGGTTTCCTCGGCCCACATGCGCATCGTGATCGCCGGCACCAGAATCAAATACAGCCAGGGGTGCATCACGAAAAACGGCTGCAGGTCAGCCTGTTCGCGCTCGTAGAAATCGCCCGCATAAAACGTGAGCAGGCCGGCCAGCACCAGAAAAATCACCAGAAAAACGTAGGCTACCGGGGTCACAAAATAGCTGCGCAACTCGCGTCGCATGACCGCACTGACCGGACTCATGCGGACACCTTTGCTGGCTCGGCGCGGTCGCTGTCATGCGTTGTGATCTGGCGAAATACTTCATCGAGCCGGCCGCGTTCGAGCTGGATCTCCGAAACCTCCAGACCCTGCTCGCGCAGCAGCGTTTCCACCGGCTCAAGAATCCGCTCACCGGCGCGCGGAAACACGGTAATGCGTCCATCCAGCGGATCGACCTCGATCGACGCCACCTGCGGCAGACGCCCGAGCATTTCCTGCGACATGCCGCTGCCCGGCGCGCTGAACGACACCGCGCCGTGATAGCGCGAGCGTCGCTCCAGTTCGGCCGGCGTGGCATCCGCCAGCAGCTTGCCGCGGGCGATGATCACCACGCGGTTACACAACGCATGCACCTCTTCCAGCAGATGGGTGGAAATCAAAATCGTGCGCTCGCGCGCCATGGTGTCGATCAGCTGGCGCACGGCGTGTTTCTGATTGGGGTCGAGGCCGTCGGTTGGCTCATCGAGCATCAGCACCGGCGGGTCATGCAGAATGGCCTGCGCGAGCCCGACGCGCCGACGCAATCCTTTGGACAGAATGTCGATGGACAACCCGAGGACCTCTTCGAGCTGCAGCTGATGAACGACTTCGTCGAAACGACGGTACGCCGCATCCGCCTTCAACCCGCGCATGCGGATGATGAACTGCAGGAATTCGCGCACGGTCATTTCACCGTAGCTGGGCGCGCCCTCGGGCAGGTAGCCAAGCGCACGCTTGGCCTTCAGCGGTTCGCGCGCGACGTCGTAACCGCAGACGCGCGCCGTGCCCGAGGTGGGAATCAGAAAGCCGGCGATCATCCGCATCGCCGTCGATTTGCCCGCACCGTTGGGGCCCAGCAGACCCAGTACCTGGCCGGGCTCGACGCGGATGCTCAACGCATCGACGGCGGTCAGGTTGCCATAGCAACGGGTGAGCTGGTCGGTTTCGATCATGTACGCTGGAAAACCGTGGCTGAAAAATCGTCGAAAGGCCAGCGCGCCCGACCCTCGGGGTTCGGCCGCCCCGTGCAATGTAGCGCAAGAGCGCTGCAGGGTTAGGCATCGGCGACGGTCGATGGTTCAACCATCTGCCCGCCAGGATAAAAACAAAAGGCCCCTCCCGCGGGAAGAGCCTTTCGGTGATGCGGCAACCGCGAACTTATTTGCCGGCGCTGGCGCCCGCGGCGGGTGCCGCCGTGCTGGCACTGGCCGGCGCATCGCCGTCCGCCGAAGGCGGCTTGATACCGGCTTCCTGTTCCGGCGTCTGCTGCGGCGCGCCGCTGAGCGGCAGATAGACATCGTACTTGGCATACGTGGTGATGTTGCCACCAGCATCTTTCACTTCCGGCGTGACCAGAATGTCGTAGAAGCGGTTGACCACGTCGTCAAACTTGTAGCCATGCGTCAGGGCGTAAGCCTTGAGTGCGTCGCGGGTGGGCTGTACGCCGTTGTAGCCGCCGTTCCAGGTACCTTTCAGCGCCGAACCACCAAAAGCGAGCGTGGCGAGGACATTGCCGTCCAGCGCAACGCGACCGTATTGATCCTTGCTGCCGGGGCTAAGCGTGGCGGCAGCGGCTGGATTGGCGGCCGTGCTGCCGGAGGCCGGCGCACTGGAAGGGCTCAGCACGGGCGCGGTCGGCGCCACCAGCTGCACGCTCTGGCCGGCGACGGTCAGTGAGCTGGAATCGATCGGCATGGCGATGTCAAACGTCACCGTCTGGTCGCCGTAGTCCGTATCGAACAGAACGCGCGGACCGGTAATGTTGACACCAAGTTTCTTGGCTTCGGCCTGGATCTGGCCAACGGCCTTCTTGGTCGCGTCGTCCAGACCATCCTCGCCATCCTTGCGGGCGAACGAGGTCGATACCAGCAGCACCGGCGCCGCCTGAGTCTGCGCGATCGACGGCACCAGCTTGCTGTAGTCGACGTTCGGCACGCCGGCCATCACGTTCTGCAGATTGTTCAAGCTGGTCTGGATGAACGAGTCGGGATCGCCGTGGATATAAAGCTTGGAGAAGCGATCCACCAGGTTCCAGCCGTATGACACGTCGTAGGCCATGATCACGTTGGTCAGCTGCCCGCGATTGCCCTGACGCTGCAGGTTGAGCGTGAAGTGCTTGTCGCCGCCGCGCCACGGGTTGTCCAGGTTCCAGACAATAGTCGCGGACTTGGTGTTGCTGTCGATCTTGTCGAAACTGGGCTCGGCGCTGGCGATGCTCAGCGTGCCGTCACCGATTTTCTTGTCGGTGCTGCTCCAGTCAATTTCCGACCCCGGACCAAACGCCTTGCCCGAAAGCTTGAACTGCACCTGCGGATCGGACGAGCGCAGTTCGGCGTAATCCGGAAAGCGGCGGAAGTTGTCGAACACGTCGTAAACCTGACGCATGTCCTTGCCGATGACCTGCGCGCGTTCCACATGGCCGCCGCTGGGCATGACCACCGCCGCCACGAGACCGAGCACGGCGACGATGACCAGGGCAACAAGAAATTCAAGGGCACGCATCATTCCACAGTTCTCCGAGCGTCTGTACGCCATGCTTAAAGGTTGTGTTCCCCGCCGCTGCACGGATTTTGCAGGGTAAACAGCAGGAATCGGCAAATACCGAAGCTACGGATGTTACTTGCTCAGCGGCTGGAACGCCATGGCGTTTTCCCGGCCCGCCCGAAACGCGCAAACCCAGCTGCAGCGGGCATGCCCGCGCCTGTCTGCGGCAAAATATTTCGTTGCGTCACAACAAAAATGGCCCCGCCGAATCAGGCTTTGCCCGGGCCAGGTACAGGGTATCGATCAGACAATACCCAACTCCAGCGCCTTCAGCACCGCGCGCGTGCGATCGCGCACGCCAAGCTTGGAGAGAATGTTCGACACGTGGTTTTTGACCGTGCCTTCAGCTACTTTCAGCGAGTTGGCGATTTCCTTGTTGCTGTAGCCGCCAGACAGCAATCGCAGGATTTCCGTCTCGCGCTCGGTCAGCGGATCGGGCTGCTCCAGGCTGGTGAACTGGTTCTGCATGCGCGCAACACCGGCCATCAGCCGCTGCGTCACCATCGGCGCCACCAGCGAGCCACCGGCCGCCACGGAGCGCACCGCTTCCACCAGCTGCTCCAGCGACACATCCTTGAGCAGATAACCGCGTGCACCGGCCTTGAGGCCTTGCAGCACCAGCTGATCATCATCAAAGGTGGTCAGAATAATTGTCGGCGGCAGCTCGTTGCGCGCCGACAGCGCCTGCAGTACTTCCAGCCCGCTCATGTTCGGCATGCGCAGATCGAGCAGCACCACATCAGGCTTGATGCGCGGAATATCCGCCACGGCCTGGGCGCCGTCGGCGCATTCGGCGATCACGCGAATATCTTCGGCGAGATCCAGCAGGGATCGAACGCCCTGGCGCACCAGATTCTGGTCGTCAACGAGACAAACGGAAATCATCGCCAATCCTCGGACATACGTGTCGAACAACGTGTCTTGCAAACGGGAGCCCATTGAAACCGGCTCGCCAGGTCACGGGTGAATGATGCTCATAGCGACGCGGAACATGCGGCGGAGCCTGCCTACCCGGCCGCTCCCATTCTGGCACGACCGCAGCACTGATCGCACCGCCGCTTTATGACACGCTCAACGCCGGTGGCTCAAACCGGCTTGGCGCATGCGCCAGCGCGCTGTGTTCGCCCAGCGGCAGCCGCAACGTAAGCGCAAAACCCTGGCTCATTCCGGTTTCCAGCGTGAGGCTGCCATCGAACTCGGCCAGCCGCTCGCGCATGCCGGATAGACCGTTGCCGGGCTGAACCTGCGCCGCGCCGCGGCCGTCGTCGCGCGCATGCAGGCCGAGCAGGCTGATGTCCGCATAGGCGAAATTGAGCCACAGATTGCGCGCGCCCGCATGTTTGGCCGTGTTGGTGATGATCTCCTGCGCGCAGCGCAACAGCAGTTGCGCGCGGCGCGGATCTTCCATGCTGAAACGCGGCGGCATGGTGATGTGCACGGTCAGGCCAGGCACGCTGTCGACCAGGCTGCGCAGTGCCTGGGTCAGGTCAATCGCATCGTCCTGGCGCAACTCGCTCACCGCTTCGCGCACGTCGGCCAGCAAATGCTTGGCGGTGCTTTGCGCCTTGCGCACATGTGCACCGGCGGCCTCGTTGGTGAGATGGCTGGCCACCTCCAGATTGAGGCTCAGCGCCGTGAGGTGGTGGCCAATCAGATCGTGCAGGTCGCGTGCGATACGCATGCGCTCGGCGATGCGGCTGGATTCGGCCAGCAGCGCGCGCGTGGCACGTAATTCGGAATTAAGCCGCCGCTGCACCTCGCGCTGCTCCGCCTGCTGGCTGGCCACGGTGGACGTGACAAAGACCAGCACCGAAATGCCCAGATAAATACTCGCCTGCAGAAAGCTCAGCGCAATGCTGTGGTCGTATTCGGGAAAGGTGACGAAAATCGCGACCAGGCTCAGCTGCTGCAGCACGAGCCAGACTACGCCAAGCCAGAACGGCAGCAGCCAGGGCAGCACCAGTGAAGCCACCACCATTAGCATCGCTGACAGTCCGCTGTGGCTGTACCAGCCCACGGCCACAGCCATCGCCGTCATCAGGGTCAGCCCCAGCAGCTTCAGCATCTGGTAGCGACGCGAGCCAAGGTTGCTGGTGAGCAACCAGTACATCAGGCCAAAGACGAGATAGCACAGCGTCCACAACAGCAGCAAAAAATTCGGACGCTGCAGCTGGTTCAGTCGTTCGGTCGCCCAGCTGGTGATCAACGGCGTGCCTACCGAAAGGTAGGTAAAGAATCCCGCATAACGAAGCAGGCGGATATGGTTGAAGACGGGCCAGCGCATGCACGCATCATTGGTGGTGGCGCGGTTTCATGCAATGCGCAAAAAGTCATGGCAGCGCGGCAAATTCGGCCTAGCGTGCTTAGCCAATCATTATCAACGCACACAACGTCGCTGACGCAGCGCCAGATGTGTGGGGCGCATCCGCATGGCATAATGGCGGCTTGCACGAGTCCGCACCCTGGTCTCGTTATCAAACCCATCATCAGCGGAGCAACGCATGGCTCTTGTCATCCGCGACGTGCACGAGCACGACCTGGATGCCGTACTGGCGCTCAACAATACCGCCGGTCGCTCCATTCTCGCCCTGGACAGCAGCCACCTGCGCTATTTTCACGATCACGCGGAATATTTTCGCGTCGCTGAAATCGATGGGCAGCTGGCTGGCTTCGTCATCGCGCTGCGCGAAGGCGGTGATTACGAAAGCACTAACTATCGCTGGTTCGCTGCGCACTATCCGCAGTTCGTCTATATCGACCGTATCGTCATCGCCAACGCCTATCGCCGTCACGGCCTGGGCCGCATCTTCTATTCCGACGTCAACAGTTACGCCGAGGTTCGCGTACCGCTGATGACCTGCGAGGTGTTTCTGGAGCCGCGCGACGACGTGGTCGTGCTGTTCCACGGCACCTACGGCTTTCAGGAAGTCGGCCAGCAGCGCATGGGCGAGGACGGTCCGCAGGTCAGCCTGCTCGCGAAGGATCTGCCCAGCTACACCTATGTGCGCGAAACCTGGCTCGATCATGGCGGCCTGCCCGACGTGCCGTGGCTTGCCGAAAGCCCGCGCCTCACCAACAACACCGACCTTCAACAAAACAGCATCTCCGGAGAACCGCAGTCATGAACGCCCGAGCGGAAACCTCCGATGCCTGCGACCTGCGCTTTGGTCAGGTCGGTATCGCCTGCGTGCGCGTGCGCCGCGTGGACGCCGCCGCGTTGTGCGATGAGCTGGAACGCCGCGTACGCGCGGCGCCGGCCATGTTTGCACGCGCCGCCGTGGTGCTCGACCTCAGCCACCTGCTCAATCTTCCCGACGATGGGGCGGTCGACGCGCTGCTCGAAGCCGTGCGCAGTGCCGGCATGCTGCCGGTCGGTCTGGCCTACGGCACCAGTGAAACCGAGGCCTTGGCCAAACGCATGGGCCTGCCGCTGATCGCCAAGTTTCGCGCCGCCTATGAGCCCGTCGCCGGCGCCACCAGCGCGCCGGCCGACGAACCGGCCCCTCGCGGCAAGGCCAAGGCGCAAGAGGAATTCCTGCCCGAACCGGATCTGCGCGAGCCGATCCTCTCCGCCCCGGCCCCGGGCAGCTCCGTCGGCGCCCAATACCATCCTGGCGCCGTGCGCTCCGGCCAGCAGGTTTACGCGCGCGACCGCGACCTGATCGTCACCGGTGCCATCGCCAACGGTGCCGAAGTGATCGCCGACGGCAATATCCACATCTACGGCGGGCTGCGCGGCCGCGCCATGGCCGGCGCACAGGGCGACGAGAAGGCGCGCATCTACGTTTCCGACTTCCGCGCCGAGCTGGTGGCCATTGCCGGACAATATCGCGTGTTTGAACAAATTCCTGACGACCTCGAGGGCCAGTCCGTGCAATGCTGGCTGGACGGGGAAAAACTGCTGATCGCCAAGCTTTGAAACGCCGGGTGCCCACCACCCCACTGCAAAAAACAAACTATAAAAATATTCGGAGATGAGCCATTGACTGCTGAGATTATCGTCGTCACTTCCGGCAAGGGCGGCGTCGGCAAGACGACCACCAGTGCCTCCCTCGCCACCGGCCTGGCCATGGCGGGCAAGAAAGTCGCCGTGATCGACTTCGACGTCGGCCTGCGCAATCTCGATTTGATCATGGGCTGCGAACGGCGCGTGGTGTACGACTTCGTCAACGTCGTGCACGGCGAGGCCACGCTCAAGCAGTCGCTGATCAAGGACAAGCGCTACGACAACCTCTACGTGCTGGCCGCCAGTCAGACCCGCGACAAGGATGCACTGACCCAGGAAGGCGTGGAAAAGGTGCTCGACGGCCTGTCCGAGGACGGCTTCGATTACGTCGTGTGCGACTCGCCGGCCGGCATCGAAAAGGGCGCGCACCTGGCGATGTATTTTGCCGATCACGCGGTGGTGGTGGTCAACCCGGAAGTGTCCTCGGTGCGCGACTCTGATCGCATCCTCGGCCTGCTCGCCAGCAAGACCCGGCGCGCCGAGCGCGGCGAAAAGCCGATCACCCAGCACCTGCTGCTGACCCGCTACAACCCGGCCCGCGTCGCCATCGGCGAGATGCTCAGCGTCAAGGACGTCGAGGAGATTCTCGGCATCAGCGTAGTTGGCGTCATCCCCGAATCGGAAAACGTGCTGACCGCGTCGAACAACGGCATCCCGGTAATCACCGACGCCAATTCATTCGCCGGCCAGGCCTACGGCGATACCGTGGCCCGCATCCTTGGCGAAGAGCGGCCGCTGCGCTTTATCGACGTGCCGAAGAAAGGCTTTCTCCAGCGCGTATTCGGAGGTTGATCACGATGGGCATTCTGGATTTCCTGAAGCGCAAGCCCGAACCGACCGCCAACGTGGCGCGGGAGCGCCTGCGCATCATCGTGGCGCAGGAACGCTCCAATCGCGGCGCGCCCGATTACCTGCCAATGATGCGCAGCGAGCTGCTCGAAGTGATCAAGAAATACGTCCACGTCGACATCGAGGCGATCAGCATCAAGCTGGAGCAGGACAGCGGGCACGAGATTCTCGAACTTTCCGTTGCCCTGCCGGATGGCAGGGCGGTCGCCAAAGGCGACGCCGCAGCCAGCTGATATTCGGCGTCGCCGGAGCATTGAACTCCGGCACGCCCGCGACTTGTCACCTTTCTCATGCATCCCCAAACCCCAACCAGCACATCTTCCGGCGTCGCGCTCGATGACGATTCGGCGCATAGCGTGCTGCGCGTGGGCCAGCTCGGCTTCGACGCGCCTGCCGCCCTGCTCGCTGGCTTCGGCCTGCAGCTGCAGCGCGTCGCCGACGGCGAACCGATTCCCGGCAGCTTCTGGGGCGACGAGGAGGCCGGCATCATCGGCAGCACCGTCTACGCACGCGACGACACGCCGGTGCATTCGCTGCTGCACGAGGCCGGTCACCTGATCGTGCTGCCGAAGGAAAGACGTCCAGACGTCCATACCGATGCCACCGATTCCATCGAGGAAGAGGACGCCACCTGCTATCTGCAGATCGTGCTGGCTGACAGATTGCCCGAGGTCGGCCGCGACAGGCTGATGGCCGACATGGACGCCTGGGGTTACTCGTTCCGGCTCGGCTCGACCCGCGCTTGGTTCGAACAGGATGCAGCCGATGCCCGCGCGTTTCTGGCCGAACGCGGGCTACCGTGCTGATCCGCTGTGCACGCGAAGTCGCAGGGCAAAAACTCCCGGCAAAAGCAGCCAGCAGGGCCTGCGAACTCTGCTAATGTTGGTCGCTGATTTGCCGCCGCACTGATCAGCGGCATCCTTCCTCGTGGAACCAATAATGAAGAAGCTTGCACAGGCCCTGATTGGCGCGCTCGCCGCCGTTACGCTGGGATATTCCGTCACCGCCGTAGCTCAGACCACGCGCGTCTCGTCGGCTGCAGATCATGCGTTCATCCGCTTTTCCGACAGCTATTTCGACACCTATTACTTTCCAACCAATCCGACCACCGCAACCACTGACGGCCTGCACGACTTCGACACGAAGCTGGAGGATTACTCGCGCGCCGGCGTCGATGCCAACGTCAAAGCCCTGCAGGACTGGCAGGCAAAGGTGGCCGCCGTCGACGCCACCAAACTCGGCGAACGCGTGCGCGGCGACCGCGAGTTGGTGTTGAACAATATCCGCAGCACCCTGCTCACCCTGCAGACGATCCGGCCGTGGCAGAAAAACCCGGACGTCTATTCCAGCGGTATCACCAACAGCGCCTTTACCTTGATGGAGCGCAAATTCGCGCCGCCCGAGACCCGTCTGCGCGACCTGATTGCGCGCGAAAAGCTGATGCCAGCGGTATTGGCCGACGCGCACAAAAACCTGGACAACCCGCCGCTGATCTACACCCAGATCGCGCTGCAGCAACTGCCTGGCTTGGTGCAGTTCTTTCAGAAAGATGTGCCTTCCGCATTTAGCGACGTCACCGATCCCGATCTGAAAAAGCAGTTCGCCGAAAGCAACGCGGCGGTGATCCAGTCGCTGCAGAACTATCAGGGCTGGCTGAAAAGCGACCTGCTGCCGCGCTCGCACGGCGACTTCCGCATCGGTGCTGCCGCGTTCCGCGACAAGCTCAAGTACGACGAGATGGTCAGCCTTCCACTCGATCGGCTGATCGCCGTTGATATGGCCAACATGCGTCAGAACCAGCAGGCGTTCACCGACGTCGCCAAGCAGCTCGATCCTGGCAAGACCCCACAGCAGGTGCTGGCCGAACTGGGCTCCGACTATCCGGCGCCGGACAAGATTCTCGACACCTTCCGCGGCACATTCGATCGGCTGGTCGGCTTCATCAAGCAGAAGCAGATCATCACCATTCCGTCCGACGTGCGCCCGATCGTGGAAGAAACGCCGCCATTCATGCGCGCCACCACCTTTGCCTCGATGGACACCCCGGGGCCGTATGAAGCCGTGGCGAAGGAGGCGTACTTCAACGTCACCCTGCCCGAGCCGGAATGGAGCAAGCAGCGCACGCAGGAGTTCATGGCGCAGTTCAGCTATCCGGTCATCACCTCGGTCGCCACACACGAAGCGTATCCCGGACACTACATCCAGTTTCTCTGGGCGCATTCGCAGGACGACCGCGTGCGCAAGCTGCTTGGCGCCAACACCAATATCGAGGGCTGGGCACACTATTGCGAGCAGATGATGCTGGACGAAGGCCTGGCCCAATACGAGTTCCCGACCGACAAGCATCAACAGCTGTTGCTGCGCCTGGGTCAGCTGCAGGATGCCTTGCTGCGCAACGCGCGCTTCGTCGTCGGCATCAAGATGCATACGGGCCAGATGACCATGGATCAGGCGATCGATTTCTTCGTCAAGCAGGGCTACCAGTCGCGCGCCGTCGGCGAAGTGGAAACCAAGCGCGGCACCTCCGACCCGACGTATCTCTACTACACGCTGGGCAAACTGCAGATCATGAAGCTGCGCACCGATCTGGCCGCGAAGGAAGGCAAGAGCTTCAACCTGCAGCAGTTCCACGACAACTTCATGCGCCAGGGTTTTGCGCCGATCGCCATTGTGCGTGAAGCCATGTTGGGCAACACGTCGCCGACCCTCTAAGTATTTTTCAGCCAGTGTCGTCGCCGCGGCACTGGCCTTGCGAATCATCAAAGCCTAGAGTTCCTCCAGCCGATACGTTGCTCCGCGCTGGAGGAACCCGTGACCACACGCCGACTCGCCCTGTTGTTCGACGGCACCTGGAACAGGCCCGAATCCCACACCAATGTCGAACGACTGCGCCGGCTGATTGCGCCGTTCGATGCTGCGGGTGTGCCCCAGCGAGTCAACTATCTACCCGGTGTCGGCGTGGCGCCGGGCATCACCCATCTGCTCGGTGGCGCATTCGGATACGGTCTGTCGGAGAACATACTCGAAGGTTATCGATGGCTTTGCGAAACCCGGCTGCCGGGCGATGAGCTTTACCTGTTTGGCTTCAGTCGCGGTGCCTATACCGCGCGCAGCCTTGGCGGCTTGATCCGCAAATGCGGGCTGCTCAAGCGGGCCGCAGGCCGCAGCCTGAGCAAGGCGTCCATTGCTGCTGCCTACGACTTTTATCGCGACGTCAGCATCAAACCCGACGATCCGGCCGCGGCCGCTTTTCGCGCGGCGCACTCCATCGAGATAGCCATCCATTTTATCGGCGTGTGGGATACCGTCGGCTCGCTCGGCATTCCCGATACCGCCGCCTGGTTTCCCTTCGCCCGATCGCGCTATCAGTTCCACGACACCGATCTGAGCAAGATCGTGAAGTACGCCTATCAGGCGCTGGCACTGGACGAACACCGCGCCGACTTTTCGCCGAGCGTGTGGACGCGTGTTGATAACACCTCAACGCCCGGCGAAAGCAGGACCGCGAAAAAGGCGCAGCAGATCGATGTCGAACAACGCTGGTTCATCGGCTCGCATGCCGACGTTGGTGGCGGCAACGACTGCGATGGCGCCGGACGAGCCCCCGATCCGCTGCCTGATCTGCCGCTGGCGTGGCTGCAGCGCAAGGCCATTGCCGCGGGACTGGCCTGCAGCAAGATCCTGATACCGGATGCCGACGCCGATACCGGCGTACCGCGCAATTCGTATGCGGAATTCATGGACGGCATTTACAAGTGCTTCAACCCGCCGTTCAACCGTACGTTTGGTACCGGCGTCAACGAGACCGTCGACGAATCGGTATGGCAACGCTGGCGCATCGACAGCGCTTACCGCCCCGACACGCTGACGCAGGCGCTGGTCACCGCTGCCGTGGTGATGCCGACAGCCAGCGCGCCGCCCAGCGTGCCGGGCAATCTTGCCATGTCCAGTCAGGATGCCTGACCCCCGTGAAAGGCGCGGCCAGTCTAGATCGGCGCCGCTCAGCCGGGCCGCGCCGACGCGTCACAGTGGTTCGGCAATTTCCGCCTGCAGCGTGAGTCCCGCATCCGCGGTGGTCAGCGACCGATCCAGCGAGCGTTGGCAAATACGGCGATACCACCACCAGGCAAGCACGCCGCTCACACTCAAGGCCGAGGCACCGAGCGCCAGTGGCAACATGCGGGTCGACAGCAGCGGTGACAGCACGCCGGCGATGACACTGCAGAGCAGCAGGCTCGCGAACGCCTGCACCGATGAAATATTGCCGCGCTGGTTCGAAAAGCGATCCAGCAGCAGCAAGGTCAGCGTGGGGAACGCGAGCTGCACGCCAATGCCCTGCAGGATCAGCGGCAGCACAGACCAGGGCAACCGCGGCGCCCGCCAGACCAAGGCCAGCAACAGATGCAACGCGCAAGCCAGCAACAGCGCTACGTATCCGAGATTCACGGTAAAGCGCGCGCTGCGTTTCTCGGCCATGCGTCCGGACAGCCACGCACCGCACACCAGCCCCGCCACAACCGGCAGGAACAGCCACGGAAACCCCGCCGCCGACAGATGCAGCAGCTCGCGCACGATGCGCGGTGCCGAAGATATATACAGAACAGCCCGGCAAAATTGACCGAACTGGAAATCAGCAAGGGCCAGAACACGGGATCACGGCTGAAGGATGCGTAGCTGGCCAGCAACGACTTCGGCGCAAACGACTTGCGCCGCGATGGCGGGTGGGTTTCTTCCAGTAACAGCAGCAGCGCCAGCGACAGCAGCGCGGTGAACGCTGTCAGCACCCAGAAAATGCCGTGCCAGCCGCCGAAGGTCAGCAGGAGCGCACCGATCATCGGCGCAATCACCGGCGCCACGCCGAAAATCATCATCACCCGCGACATCAGCTTCTGCGCCGCCGGCCCTTCAAGGCTGTCGCGTATCACGGCACGCCCGACCACCAGACCCGCACCGGCGCACATGCCCTGCAGGCCGCGGCAGGCCAGCAGCATCGGAAACGAGGTCGACATCGCCGCGCCGGCCGAGGCGAACGCATACACCAGCATGCCGGTTGCGATTACCGGCTTGCGCCCGATCGCGTCAGAAATGGCACCGTGAAAAAGGCTCATTGAGGCATAGGTGATCAGATACACGCTGATCAGCTGCTGCAGAGCGGTGTTGTCGATCGCGAAGCGTGCGCCGATCAGCGGAAACGCCGGGAATACCGCATCGATCGAAAACGGGCCGATCATCGACAAAGCCGCAAGCAGCCACGGCAGGCTGCGGCGCACCGTGCCATGGGGAAGAGTCACGAAAACCACGCACAGGCAAATGAGTACGAACGATTATAAAGCAGCGCAAAAATTCGGCGCTTGACGAAGCGCCGGCCAGATCGATTACGATGCAATGACGGAGATGGCATGCCTCCGGTTGCGCTGAAGCCACTACGGCGTCATTGCGACAAACCACCTCACGCGCTACTGGCGACGAGGTTGATGATGCCTGCACCACCGGTTTACGGCGGCGCAGGCGTGCCTGCCTCGCGGCAACCGGACACTTTATTTCTGTCAGGAGACGCGCTCATGGGTGTTACCGGATTCGTTGCCGTCGGCGTTGGCGGCGCTTTGGGCTGCTGGCTGCGCTGGGGCCTGGCGCTGCTGCTCAATCCGCTTTTTCCGACGCTGCCGCTGGGTACCTTGGCGGCCAACCTGCTCGGCTGCCTGGCGATGGGCTGCGTAATGGCGGTGTTCGATCACTTCCAAACCCTGCCGCCGGAACTGCGGCTTTTCGTGTTCACCGGATTTCTCGGCGGCCTGACCACCTTCTCCACCTTTTCGGCCGAGTCGATCACTCTGCTGCTGCGCCAGCAGTATTTCTGGTTTGGCGGTCAGGTCGCCGCGCATGTCATCGGCTCGCTGACGATGACCGTGCTCGGTCTCGCGCTCACCCGCAGCCTGCTGCGGTCGTGATGGTGCACGGAAAAGTTTTCGCCGGTCGGTTGTCGACATTTTTTATGCATGCGTCTGTCCATGATTGAGGACACCGGCTCGATGTGAAAAAAGCCCGAGCCCGTCCTTGACTGACATAAATATATTTTCATTTCGATCCATCGACATGCTTCATTTTGACCAGGGAAATGCATGAGTCAGGACAGCTTGAAGGAGCGTGCCAGTGCATTGCTCGAGCACGCCGGCATCACCCTCAATGGCAGCGCCCCGATTGACCTGCAAGTGCACGACGAACGCCTGTATGCCCGCGTATTTGCGCACGGCTCGCTCGGATTGGGCGAGTCATACATGGACGGCTGGTGGGATGCCGACGATCTGCCGGCGCTGTGCACGCGTCTGCTCAGCGCGGGGCTGGATCAGGAACTGAAAACCCTCGACACCTTACTCGCCCATCTCAAGGCGCGCTTTCTCAACCTGCAGCGCGGCGAGCGCGCGTTCGAAGTCGGCAAGGTGCACTACGACCTGGGCAATGACCTGTTCCGCGCCATGCTCGGCAAGCGGATGGTCTATTCCTGCGGCTACTGGGCGCAGGCCAACAATCTCGACGATGCCCAGGCCGCCAAGCTCGACCTGATCTGTCGCAAGCTGCAGCTCAAACCAGGCCAGCGCGTGCTGGACATTGGCTGCGGCTGGGGCGAAGCGCTGAAATACGCCGCCGAGCATTACGGCATCGAGGGCGTTGGCGTCACCATCTCAAAAGAACAGGCCGAATTTGCGCGCACGCTGTGTGCCGGCTTGCCGATCGAGATTCGCCTGCAGGATTACCGCGAAGTCGACGACTCCTTCGACGCGGTCTATTCCATCGGCATGTTCGAGCACGTTGGCGGCAAGAATTATCGCACCTACTTCGAGGCGGTGCGACGCTGCCTCAAGCCCGATGGCCTGTCGTTACTGCACACCATCGGCAGCAATGGCGCGCCGGCGCAAACCGATGCGTGGATCGAGAAATACATTTTCCCCAACTCGATGATTCCCGCGGCCAGCGAAGTCGCCGCCGCGCTCGAAGAACTTTTTGTGGTCGAGGACTGGCACAACTTCGGCACCGATTACGACCTTACCCTGACCGCCTGGCGTGACAATATCGAAGCCGCGTGGGCCAGCCTGCCGGCGGATTACGATGAACGCTTTCGGCGCATGTGGCGCTACTACCTCGCCGTTTCCGCCGCCGTGTTTCGCAGCCGCCGCGATCAGCTCTGGCAGCTGACGCTGAGTCCACGCGGCGTGGCCGGCGGCCTGCGCGTGCCGCGCTGATCGTTTCGCCAGCCCGGCGATAGCGCATCGCCAGCATCGCCGCTTCGTGCCACCATCGAAGCTGGCTCATTATTACCGCCCAGAAACTTGGCGCGAGGAAGATGCATGACATTGCATGGATCCAATGGTCGCCGAGTCGGCGTTGCGCTTCTGGCGCTGTCGATCGCCCTGCCGGCGCTGGCCCAGCCCGCGCTGTGGGAGGTAAAAAACGCGCACACCACGATCTATTTGTTCGGCACCGTGCATCTGCTGCCGACCGATACCGCCTGGCGCTATCCCGCGCTGGACAAGGCGCTGGCCGCCAGCCGTTCGCTCACCATCGAAATGACCGACGGTGACGATGCCAACATGCAGGCACTCGTGCTGCAGTACGGGCTGGATCCCACCCATCCGCTGTCCGGTCAATTGACCGCCGACGAAAACGCCTCGCTGACGAAGGCGGCGCAAACGGCCGATCTGCCCGGCGGCGTCCAGACGCTGGAAATCATGCGTCCCTGGCTGGCCGCGATGACGTTGACCGTCGCCCCACTGATCAAGGCTGGCCTCGACCCCGCGCACGGCGTCGACAAACTGCTGCAGGCGCAGATGGTGAAAGCCGGCAAGCCGGTCAACGGGCTGGAAACCGCCGAACAGCAGATTCACTTCCTGTCCGACCTTCCACCAGCCCTGCAGCTGGATTTTCTGCGCGACACCCTGCACGACGTCGACAAGGACAGCGGTGAGCTGACCGGCCTGATCGACGCCTGGAAAGCCGGCGATACCGATGCCATCGCGCGTCTCGAAGACGACGATGTACGCAAGCAATCGCCCGCGCTTTACAAGACCCTGATCGTCGATCGCAACAAGGTCTGGGCTACAAAAATCGCCGCGCTTCTGCAGCAACCCGGCACCGTATTCATCGCCGTCGGCGCCGCACATCTGGCCGGCCCGGACAGCGTGCAGGCGCAGCTGAAGTCGCTGGGCATCGAAACGCAGCAGGAATAGGCCGAATAGCCGCGAGAGAGCGTTAGCTGCGAGGCCGTTGAGCTGCCCTCCGGCAAGCCCTGAAGGCGCCACAACAAAAGCCTTTCCTACAAGAGCCGGCCCGTTTCTGGCACCATCGTCCGGCTGATCGCGCGACTGCGCGCCACTGATTGATGGCACTACATGAACCTGCAAGCCAATTACGAACAGATCCCGCTGAAGGAATACGCCGAGCGGGCCTATCTCGACTATTCGATGTACGTGGTGCTGGACCGCGCCCTGCCCTTCGTCGGCGACGGCCTGAAGCCGGTGCAGCGGCGCATCATCTACGCGATGAGCGAGCTGGGCCTGGCCGCCACCGCCAAGCCGAAGAAGTCCGCTCGCACCATCGGCGACGTGATCGGTAAATTCCATCCGCACGGCGATAGCTCCTGCTACGAAGCGATGGTGCTGATGGCGCAGCCGTTCTCGTATCGCTACCCGCTGGTCGACGGCCAGGGCAACTTCGGCTCGCCGGACGACCCTAAAAGCTTCGCCGCGATGCGCTACACCGAATCGCGCCTGAGCCCGATCGCCGAGGCGCTGCTGGGCGAGCTGGGCCAGGGTACGGTCGACTGGGTGCCGAACTTCGACGGCACCATGGAAGAACCCAGCTGGCTGCCGTCGCGCGTGCCTCACGTGCTGCTCAACGGTTCGATGGGCATTGCCGTGGGCATGGCTACCGACATTCCGCCGCACAATCTGCGCGAACTCGCCAGCGCCTGCATCCGACTGCTGGACGACCCCGACGCCACCGTGGCCGACCTGTTCGAGCACGTGCGCGGCCCCGACTACCCGACCGAGGCGGAGATCATCACCCCGCGCAGCGACCTGCTGACGATGTACCAGACCGGCGGCGGCTCGGTGCGCGCCCGCGCGTTGTACCAGCGCGAGGAAGGCAACGTTGTCATCACCGCGCTGCCACACCAGGTCAGCCCGTCGAAGATCCTCGAGCAGATCGCGGCACAGATGCGCGCCAAGAAGCTGCCGATGATCGAGGATCTGCGCGACGAGTCCGATCATGAAAACCCGACCCGGCTGGTGATCGTGCCGCGCTCCAACCGCGTCGATGCCGACGAAATGATGCAGCACCTGTTCGCCACCACCGATCTGGAAAAGAGCTTCCGCGTCAATCTCAACATGATCGGCCTGGACGGCCGCCCGCAGGTCAAGGACCTCAGGCGCATCCTCAGCGAATGGCTGACTTTCCGCACCAGCACGGTCACGCGCCGGCTTGAGCATCGGCTGGAAAAGGTCGAGCGTCGGCTGCACATGCTCGAAGCGCTGCGCATTGTCTTCCTCAATCTCGACGAAGTGATCCGCATCGTGCGTACCGAGGACGAGCCCAAGCCCGTGCTGATGGCGCGCTTCAAGCTTAGCGAAGACCAGACCGACTACATCCTCGAAACCCGCCTGCGCCAGCTGGCGCGGCTCGAGGAAATGAAGATCACCGCCGAGCGCGACCAGCTCGAAGAAGAGCGCGCCAGGATCAACGTGCTGCTGAAGTCGCCCGCGAAACTGAAGACACTCATCAAGGAAGAACTGCGCGCCGACGCGGCCAAGTTCGGCGACGACCGCCGCTCACCGCTGGTGCAGCGGGGCGCCGCGCAGGCACTGGACGAGAGCGCGCTGGTGGTCAGTGAACCGGTCACCGTGGTGCTGAGCCAGAAAGGCTGGGCTCGCGCGGCCAAGGGCCATGACATCGACGCCGAGGGCCTCAACTATCGCGACGGCGACGGCCTGCTGGCCTTCGTCAAGGCGCGCACCACGCAGCAGGTCGCCTTCATTGATTCCACCGGCCGCAGTTATTCCACGCCGGCACACACGCTGCCTTCCGCACGCGGCAACGGCGAACCGCTGACCGGCCGCTTTAGCCCGACCGGTGGCGCCAGCTTCGATGCGCTGGTCGCCGGCGACAATGACACGCGGCTGATCATCGCCAGCGATTTCGGCTACGGCTTCGTTACCCGCTTCGAATCGCTGACTGGCCGCAACAAGGCCGGCAAGCAGACCATCAGCCTGACCGACAAGGCCAAGGTGCTGGCGCCGCAGATCAGCCCCGACCCGGCGCGTGATCGCGTGGTGGTGGTGACCACCGAAGGCCATCTGCTGATGTTCTCCGTCGCCGAGCTGCCTGAGCTGGACAAGGGCAAGGGCAACAAGCTGATCGAGATTCCCAAGGCCAAGCTCGCCGCGGGCGACGAGCGCGTGGCCGGCGTGGCCGTGGTCAGCGAAGGCAAGGGTGAGGTCACTCTCTACGCCGGCCAGCGTAAACTCACGCTCAAGTGGTCGGATCTGGTCGAGTACGGCGGCAATCGCGCCACGCGTGGCGGTCTGCTGCCGCGTGGCCTGCGCCGGGTCGAGCGGATCGAGACCACCGGTTAAGCGATAGCGGCAGGAACTTCCTGCCGCGCCGCGCTTTCCAATGCAGCGTGTACACGCCCGGCCGGTCGGCGCGTTGTATGCGTTAAGTCCCCGGAGCACGTATGAACATCAAGCCGCTACTTTTCGCCTCAGCCGTCAGTCTGCTGGCGAGTTCCGCATGGGCCCAGTCGACCGGCAAGCCGCTCAACCTCAAGCTGCCCAACAATCTGCCGGCATCCAGCAGCAGCGCGGCAACGCCGGCATCCAGCGCAACCGCCGCATCAACACCCGCGCCGACCAGCGTCCATCCTGATGGCGTCGCCAGCAACGGTCGCGGCACGGCCGCGAACAGCGCGCCAAATACGCCGCCGCCCATCAGCACGACGCCGGGCGTCTACTATGGGGATACCAGCGGCCATGTCGGTGACGACGGTACGGCTGCGGCCAACGCCCAGGGCTGCGACGACTCGAAGTTCGACAAGGCGCAAGTCCACGGCGAGCTCAGCACTGGCATAGCCAGCGGCAGCCACTCGGGCACCAGCTCCTACGAAGGCGGCACGGTGAACGTGACCAAGGCCTTCGGCGATTGCGATCATCCTTCCGGCAGCATCGGCATTTCCATCAGCGTGGATCAGACCCACTTCAACGGCGGTCGCTACGGCAACTACCGCGGCTACTGATCTGTTCGGCCAATCATCGACGGCAGCGCTACAGCCGCGTAAATGACCACGACTGCATGCGGCCATCGCGGTATGGCATGACGCCGTGGAACGGGCGCGGATCTTCGTCGAACACCAGCGGCAGAAAGTGTCGATCGCCCTCCCACATCGGCAGCGACATCAGCCGATCGCGTGCCACCCATTCCAGCGTGCCCTCATCATTGCTTTCGAACGCGGTGCCGGCATAGCCATCGATCAGAAAAATAAACCCCAGCCAGTCCTCGCCCTGCTTGCCGAACCCGGGCCAGTTGAGCGTGCCGCGCAGCTGCATAGACTCGCAGGTGATGCCGGCTTCCTCGAAAATTTCGCGGCGCATGCAGGCGGCAATGTCCTCGTCCGGCTCCATCTTGCCGCCCAAACCGTTGTACTTGCCCAGATGCTGATCGTCAGGCCGCGCATTGCGATGAATCATCAGCACTTCGCGCCGATCCGGCGAAAGCACGTAGCCCAGCGTGGCAACAATCGGGGTGTAGGGCATGGCGAAGGCCGCTGGTAAAGATTCCAGTTTAGCGGCAGACCGGCCGCGGCGCCTCAGCACGCGTTAGCAATCCACATCGATGGACTTGCGCTGACCGGGCCGGACAGCGACCATCCGCAGATGCATTTTCCCGTTTCGCTTTTGTCCTCTCTACCTGCCGTGTGCCGCCGGATGTTGCGTTGGGTACTGCCGCCGCTGCTGCTGGCGAACATGCTCGGCTGCACCTCGGCGGCGCAAGCCGTCGACAGCACCGAAACAAGCTTCGACGGACAGAACTATCGCGTGGTTCGCCTCGACCTTAACCACGAAAAACTGAGCCTACACTGGCGCGACCCGGAAACATCGCAGCCGTTTGGCAGCATTGAAGCGCTGCGCCAATGGGGCGCGTCGCATGGGCAGAAACTGTTGTTTGCGGCCAACGCTGGCATCTACGACAGGCAGTCGGCGCCGCTGGGCCTGCACGTGGAAAACGGCAAGACCGTGGTGCCGCTGAACCTCAATCACGGCAATCCCGCATCCGGCAATTTTTCGCTGCTGCCAAACGGCGTGTTTGCGGTGTACTCCGACGGCCATGCGACAGTGCGCACCAGCAGCGATTTCAAGGCCGACGGCAGGCAGCCACAGTGGGCCAGCCAGTCCGGCCCGATGCTTCTGATCGACGGCAAGCTCAACGAACAGTTCATCGATGCCTCCGACAGCATGAAATGGCGCAGCGGCGTCTGCGTCAAAAGCGCAAGCCAGGTCATTTTTGCGGTGAGCGAAACGCCGGTCAACTTCCATGCGTTTGGACGGCTATTTCGCGATCAGCTCGGCTGTCGCGATGCGCTTTACCTGGATGGAAGCATTTCGCAGATTTACGTCGATGGCGATGGTTATGCCGGCGCGCCCAACTTCATGTTGAAACCTTACGCCGGTATCTTCGCGGTATTTGTTGCCGAATAACTTCGCTGCTAGATACGTTGACCGCAGCGGGCTTGTCAAAAGTCAACGAGACCCTTGCTATTGCCGTTAGCCGTGTCAGTACAACCGCGTCATGGCGAATTCACCCATTCTGTACCGGCTCCCCGTACTATCCGGAAGGTCGATTTCACACACGTACGACCGGGCAGCGCCATGCCGATGGGCTGCCTATCAACCTAATCGTCGTCAGCGCGCACTTACTTTTTGTCCACTTCCAGCAGATCTTCGTGAAACCTTCTATTTCTGTTCAGTCTGCAACCGCCTTGAAGTACACGCGCGTGGCCATGCTGCTGCACTGGGCGATTGCGCTGCTGATTCTGGCCAATATCGCCCTCGGCCTGGGCGCGTCGCTGCTGCCAACTTCGGTACTCTCCGATACCGATGCGCGCGTCGTCATCGACACGCACAAGTCGATTGGCATCCTCGTGCTGGGGCTGGCGATTGTTCGGGTGCTGTGGCGCCTCACCCATCGTCCGCCGCCGTTGCCGAATGTATTTCCAGGCTGGGAGAAGGCTGCCGCACACGCGGCACACGTCGCGCTTTATGTGCTGATTTTTGCGCTGCCGTTGTCGGGCTGGGCGCATGATTCAGCGTGGAATGCCGCCGCGACGCATCCCATGCATTTGTTCGGGCTGGTGCCGTGGCCGCGCATTGGCTTTGTGATGCATCTCGATCCCGCGCTCAAGGAGCAGCTGCACACGCAGCTGGGCACGCTGCATACCTGGTGCGGCTATGCGCTTTACGTGGTGCTGGCGCTACATATTCTCGGCGCCCTTAAGCATCAGTGGATCGATCGCCACCCTGTGCTGGGACGGATGCTGCCCTAACCTCCGCCTGTCGGCCAACGCATGCGTTATGACCCGCGCGCCACCCGATGACGACATAGCCGATTTATAGCGGATGCCGCTATCGAATCTTGAAGGATGTTGATGGATACGCCTGCCAATTCGCTCGATCGCGCGCTCGCGCTTGCTTCGCCGCGCATTACACCGGTGCGCACACCAGCCATCAGCGTGCTGATCCACGGTGGCGTCATGCTGCTCTGGCTGGTGCTGTTCGCGCGCGCCTTCTTTCTGCACGGCGTGGGCGCCTGGTCGACCGGCATTGCCTACGTGATCTACGACACGCTGCTGCTGATTTTCGTCGCATGGAAATCGCTTTCGCTGATGAAACCGTTGCCGGCTCTTGCGGCAGGCGGCCCACGGCCAACGCTCGGGGTGATCGTCGCTGCGCATAACGAAGCGGCCGTGCTGCCGATCACGCTCGATGCCCTACTCGCGCAGACCCGCGTGCCCGCGCAAATCGTGATCGCCGACGATGGCTCAAGCGATGGCACGGCGGCACTGCTCGCGAAACGCTTCGGCTTGGTCGATCCCGGCGAAGGCCAGCTCAGCGCGCCGAGCGCAAGGGATCCCGCCATACGCTGGTTGCGCCTGCCGCACGGCGGCAAGGCGCGCGCGTTGAATGCCGCAATGCTGTTGATGACGACCGAGACGGTGATGACGGTCGACGCCGATACGCTACTCGAACCGGAAGCATGTGCCGCAATGTCCGACGCATTCGCCGCCTTGCCACAGCTGGTGGTTGCGGCCGGACTGTTGTCGCCCGTCTGCAGCCGCACCCTGAGCGGGCGCTTTTTCCAATGGTTTCAGACCTACGAATACATCCGCAACTTCGTTTCCCGCTATGCATGGATGCGCGCGCACAGCCTGCTGCTGATCTCCGGCGCCTTCGCCTGCTTCCGGCGCGCGGCGGTGCTGACGGTGGGCGGTTTCGATCCGGATTGCTTAGTCGAAGACTACGAGCTGATTCACCGGCTGCGCCGCTATTCATTCGATCGCGATCTGGGCTGGGATGTTCGAGTGATCGGTACAGCAAAGGCGCGCACCGATGCACCGAGTACGCTGCCCAGCTTTTTGCGGCAACGGCGGCGCTGGTTCGCGGGCTTTCTGCAGACGCAGTACTGGTATCGCAGCATGATCGGTAATCGACGCTACGGCACGCTCGGCACCTTGATGCTGCCGGTCAAGGCTTTCGACACCGTGCAACCGCTTTACGGGCTGGCCGCTTTCGGGCTGTTGCTCGCCTTTCTGTTGGGTGGCCATTTCACGATTGTGCTGCCGGTGCTGGCGATCATCGTCGTCAAGATCGCCATCGATCTGGCGTTTCAGGCGTGGTCGGTGCATCTATACCGCCGCTGGAGCAACGACAGCAGCACGTCGAGTTTTGGCATGGCGCTGCTCGCATCGGTCATCGAACCGTTCTCATTCCAGCTGATGCGTCATGGCGGCGCCACGCTTGGCTGGCTGTACTTTCTGCTCAAGCGCAGCGAATGGGGCAAACAGCACCGGGAAGGCCTGAATTCAGTCGGCAAGGCCTGACTTTTGAAACGTGAATTGATGACCACTGGCCGGCGCGGTCGCACCAGCGCATAAATTTTTTTGCCCCGGCGGAAGCTCGGTTATTCAAATCGTCTTCGGTAAGAGGTGAACACGGAGCGCATGCGCAGGTGGCAGCGTGCACAGCGGCAGCTGTTTCCGGTTGCGCCGACATCCGACATCACGGCGCGTTTTGAGGTTGCCCGTCCTGGTCCAAGCGCGGCCGCGTTGACTACGAGACTCACGCCGTTCGCCTTCGAAGACGACCCTACTTACCCGGCCAATGCGCCATCGCCATTTTCATCATCTGCTCCAGCCGTGCCGGGCTCGATCCAGCCGCTGCCTGCACTGATAGCCCGGTCGCCAGGGACGCGAAGAACTCTGCCATGACCGCCGCATCCACGTCCTTCGACAGGTCGCCCTCACGCTGCGCCCGCTTCAGGCGCATCTGCATTTTTTTCGTCGCCTGCCGCCTTAGCGCCGTCATTTCGTCGCGAAGCGCCTGCGTATCGGCGCTGCCTGTCATTGCCCCCTGCACCAGGAAACAGACGATCGGCTCGCCCGGCTTTGGATCGAGCCCGCAAGTCAAACGCAGACAGGCCGCCACCGCTTCGCGCGCGGTGGGCTGGTCCAGCGCGGCTTCGTAGACCTCGGTGGTCCGTTCCAGGTAAGCGAGGACCGCCTCGCGGAACAGGTTCACCTTGTCGCCAAACGTCGCGTAGAGGGTGGGCTTGCTCATCCCGGTCGCTTCAGTCAAATCGGGGTAGGACGCCCCATCGAAACCGTACTTCCAGAACACGAGCATCGCCGCATGAAGCGCGGTCGACCGATCAAAACCGCGGGGTCGCCCCGGTCGTCGCCGCGCTGCCATATCAACGGTTATTGCGGTTTTCATAAGCCAGCTTCCGGCATTCCGTCCAATTCACTCGGCATAGTTTCCTACCGATGAGGAAATATATTTACAACAAGGCGCTAATCCACGATTATTTACCAATCGGTAGGAAATTATAAGCCGCCGTTCGAAGTCTACTTTATCGCCCGTCCAGCCGTTTCCAGGAGTTCCATGAACAACGCAGTCAACCCCAGCAAGCCAGGCACAGCCGTCATCACTGGCGCCTCCTCCGGACTCGGCAAGGTTTACGCCGATCGGCTTGCCGCTCGCGGATACGACCTTCTGCTGGTGGCCCGCCGCGCGGATCGCCTGCAGTCTGTCGCGGCGGACCTGACGGCCCGTTTCCGTGTCGAGGTCAAGACATTGGCCGCTGACCTTGCTGATTCCGCGGGACTGTCCGAAGTCATACAGAGAATCGCTGATGACCCGACCATCACTCTGCTCGTCAATAACGCCGGAACGTCGGCTGTCGGCCCTGTTACGGAAACCTCGCTGGAGACGATCAGCGGCATGGTCGCACTCAACGTCACCGCCCTTACCGCCCTCACGAAGGCCATTCTTCCCGCGTTTCAGGCGCGCAACGCAGGAACGCTGATCAATATCGGCTCGGTCGTCGGCTTTACCGGTTACCCGTGGGTGCCGATCTACGGCGCAACGAAGGCCTACGTTCTCAACTTCACCCAGGCGCTTCAGCAGCAGCTGGCGGAGACGAGCATCCGGATTCAGCTCGTGACGCCCGCGGCGACCGTCTCCGAAATATGGGATGCCGTCGGCGTTCCGCTTTCCGACCTGGACCCGGCCACCGTGATGACCACGGAAGACTGCGTCGACGCGGCACTCAGCGGTCTCGACAGTGGCGAACTCATCACGGCGCCGCCCGTGCATGATGAAAATCTTCTGCGGACTTTCGAGGCGGCTTCCACGGCACTGCTCGAGGCGACCCAGACCGGACAGCCTGCTCCGCGCTACATCACGCGCGCGGCGGCTTAAATTTTGAAATCGACGGTTCCGGACACAGGAAGGCGAGTCCTCGCAACAGTTTCGTGCTGGTCATCGCTGCCGCAATAGAGAAGCTCGTGGAGAGCGTGGGCTTGTGGCTCGAAATCCGGTCCGCGCTCGATTTTCCATGCCGCTTTCATCCAAGGGCGCTGGCGTGGCTGTTTCCACACAGTGCCCGATGGCGAGCTCAGGATAATCGTGCTGACCGCGCTAATTGTTTTGGGTTCCACGCGTAACCGGGTAGTCTGACCGCAGAGATAAATCGTCAGAGAACGGCCTTGCTGATTGACAGAGGATAGTTGTTGATCAACAATAGTTGTATGAATACAACCATTGGCGACGCCAGAAGGGCCAAGTCCCATCCGAACCTTATTCTCGGCATCTGCTGCCTGAGCCTGCTGATGGTTTCGATGGACGTCACCATCGTCAACGTCGCGCTACCTTCGATACGGCATGATCTCGCGGCGTCTATATCGGGGCTGCAGTGGGTAATCGATGCCTACACCATGGTGGTGGCCAGCCTGCTGATGCTGGCCGGGTCGATGGCCGACCGCTTCGGCCGCCGCCGCGTCTTTCAGCTGGGCATGGCGCTATTCATGCTGGGCTCGCTGCTCTGCAGCGTTGCCCCGACCATCCACGCTCTGATCGCATTTCGTGTTCTGCAGGCCTTGGGCGCAACGATGCTCAACCCGGTGGCCATGTCGATCATCGCCAACACCTTTACCGAACCGAAGGCGCGCGCACGCGCCATTGGTACCTGGGGTGCCGTCGCGGGTGTATCGATGGCACTGGGGCCGCTGATCGGTGGCGCGCTCACCGAGAGCATCGGCTGGCGCTCCATCTTCTGGGTGAACCTGCCTATCGGTGCCGCGGCGATGGTGCTCGCGATGCGCTACATTCCCGAGTCGAAGGCAGCGCATGCGCGGCGCGTCGATCCTGTGGGACAACTGCTGGTCTTCGTTGTCCTGGCCACGGTGACGTACGCCGTGATCGAAGGTCCGCAGGATGGCTGGAGCTCGATGACGATCATCGGCCTGTTCGCTGCCGCGGCGCTGGCGCTGAGCGCGCTGCTTGTTTACGAACCCCGGCGTCACGAACCGTTGATCGACCTGCGATTCTTCCGCAGCGCGCCCTTCAGCAGCGCGACATTGATTGCGGTCAGCAACTTTTCAGCGTTCTCCGGTTTCCTGTTCCTCAATACGCTGTACCTGCAGGAGGTGCGCGGTCTGTCGGCATTGCAAACCGGCGTCTGCACCCTGCCGCTCGCCCTGGCGACCATGCTTTGCTCGCCATTCTCCGGGCGACTGGTCGGCACCCACGGCACCCGACCCTCTTTACTGGCCTCTGGCATAGCCATCGCCATCAGCGCAGTGATGATGACGCAGCTGACGGCGACGACACCCATGCCATTTTTGCTGGTGACGTACGTGATCTTTGGAATCGGCTTCGGCATGGGCAATGCGCCGATTACCCATACGGCGGTGTCGGGCATGCCCAAGGCGCAGGCCGGCCTCGCCGCGGCAGTCGCATCCACCAGCCGACAAATTGGCGCCTCGCTCGGCGTGGCGCTTGCCGGCACCATCCTTGGCGCGCACGTACATGATGGTTTTGCCGAGGCCTCGCATCCATTCTGGTGGCTGATCGCCGGCGGCGGCGCTGCCGTCACCTTGCTGGCGTGGCTGTCCAACACGCGCTGGGCGCACGACACCACTCGCCACGTTGCGCACCTGCTGGAGGAGACGTCGACCGGAGCCCAAACGTGACCGGCCGCACCAACGGTGGAAGCGAGGCCGATCGCCTCTGGCAGACGCTCGTCAGCGTGGTAATGGACACTCGCGACGACTGGCGCCGAAAGGTCAGTGACGCCACCGGCCTGCCCTTCAGTCGCGTGCGCGTACTGCGACGACTGCTCGACGCACCGATCACCCTGAAACAGCTGGCCGATGTCACCGGCAGCGATGCACCGGCGATCACGGTCGCCGTGAATGATCTTGAAAATCGCGGCCTGGTGGAACGCTACCCGCACCCGGAAAACCGACGCGCGAAACTGGTGTCGCTCACGCCCGCGGGTCGGCGTCTGGTTGAACTGGTACGCCGCACCATTTACGCCGATGCGCCGCCCGCCATCCAGAATCTTTCCAAGACCGACCTTGCTCACCTGCGCCGCATTCTGGAGCGGATAAATACATAGCGGCACGCGACTCGATGGCAGGACGAATGCTGATGGCACGACGCATGAGGGCAAGCCGTTACAGCGATTGTCCCAAACGCTTTTCGAGCAGCGGACGATAGGTTCGACTGACCCGCGTCTGGCCGCCGTGCCGAAGCACCACGTCGAACTCGCCATGAGACGCCTGCTCCAAACGCAGGATACTGTCGATGTTGACGATCGACGAGCGATGAACGCGAACGAATCGCAGAGGATCCAGGTTTTCCGCCAGCTCATTGAGCGAGGCGCGGTAGAGGCTCGGGCGCCCCGCGATGTGCAGGTTAACGTAGACGCCAGCGCCTTCGATCCAGTCGATATCGGCAACGCGAACCAGCTGGGTCACGCCGTTGGCTTTCAGCACTAACCGATCGAGGTAACGCCCTGATTCGGCGCGTTCTGAAAACATTCGCGCCACGCGCTCACCGAAAGCGTGCAGCTGCTTTTCCGCCAGCCGCTTTTTCGCTCGTGCCAGGGTCGCTTCCAGCCGCTCGTCGCTGAACGGCTTCAGCAGATAGTCCAGCGCGTTCGATTCGAAGGCACCAATCGCATGCTGGTCATATGCCGTTACAAACACCGTCAGCGGCATGTGTGCCAGCCCGATGGTCTGGATGACACCCAAACCATCCAGCTCGGGCATCTGTACGTCGAGAAAAACAAGATCGGGGCGTTCTTGCTCGATGCGCTGGACTGCTTGAAGACCATCGCTGGCTTCGATCAACGAGGTTACCTGCACGTCATGCTTCAGCACGTCGATCACGCGCTGACGCGCGGGCGCTTCGTCATCGACAACCAGCACCGTGATGGCTTCAGGCGACTTGTCGATCATGGCTGGCCTGATGAATATGCAAAGGAAACAGGATATCGACTTCGGTGCCACCCTCCGCGCGTCGGCCAATGGCAAAACGACTCGAACCGTCCGCATAGCCCGCGATGCGCTCGCGCGTCACTGAAAGGCCCACGCCTTGCCGACTGCCGTCAGGCCAATTCAAAGGAAGCCCCACGCCGTCATCAATCACCTGTATGTGCAGCTGCTGCCCAAGACGTTCGGCAATCAAGGTGACCATTCCCCCCTGCGCACGAGGTGACAAGCCATGGCGAATGGCGTTTTCCACAAGCGGCTGCAGAAACATGCTGGGAACCATAGCGCGCATGACATCGTCAGGCACGCGTCGATCCAGCCGGAGGCTGTTTCCGAAGCGAATCTTTTGAATGGCGAGGTAGTGGTCGAGGAAGGCCAGCTCATCCATGAGACGAACCTCTTTCCTGCTCTGGGGCGCCAGCGACAGACGCAGAAGATCACCCAGATGTTCGATCATGCTGCGCGCAAGTTTTGGCTCGCGCTCTACCTGCGCGGAAATGGTGTTGAGTGCGTTGAATAAAAAATGCGGGTCCAGCTGCATGCGCAATGCGTTGAGGCGCGCCTCCGAAAAATTTCGCTCCAGTCGCTGCAACTGCAGCTCAGCCGATGCATAGCGCTGCTGATACGCGTAGGCCTGGCACACGCCTACGATCAGGCTGTAGACCAACACGCTCCAGAACATGCCGTGGATGGCATCCAGGAGCACCTGGACATGCCACAAATCCGACCAGGGTTGCAGCCGCATCACCGCCGCGATGGCGGTAGACACATAGCCATACACCAGCACCGTCAATGGACCCAACACTATATGGGCCATGATGCGATAGCCCAGCTGGTTGCCGCCAAATGGCAACCATTTATCCAGCCTGTTGATGGCCGTTGCCATCAAACCCCACGCCCACCACTGCGCCAGGGAAGACAACAGAATCGGCTGCCAGTCACCGCCTCTGGTGATCTGCGACAGGGCAGAAACGCCTGCGACAGCCGTCCAGAAAGCGACGGCCAGGATCAACCAGAACCACCGGCGAGCAGGAGATGTGACGGCTTCAGAAGGAGAAGGGTTCATGGCTGTGACCATAGACCTTCCCTCCGCCGCATTCCAGAATAAGCGCGCTGCGCTCAACGAACCGTCGTCACGCCGTTGAGATCATCCAGGCGCATTTCCACACCCCAGCCATATTGATCCGACATGTCCGGCGTATTGCTGCGAACCGCAATGACCACGCTGTTCGCGCCTTTATGCAACGGCAGGGCAAACGATCCATTTTCGATCGACAGGCGACCATCGGGCTCTTTTCGCTGACCCGGCGTGTTGTAGAGATTCTTGTCGGTGTAGACGAGCTTGCCGTCGACGAAAACCCATACCTCACGCAGAAACCCGATCGATACCCGTTTGCTTTGATCACGATCGGATGACACGCTCGTCTTCAGCCACGCGATCAACGGATAAATGTGGTCTTTTCGGTGTGGCTCGTAACGCCGGGCCAAATTGACCAGGCCGTTATCTTCAGCGTGAATCTTTGTCCAGTCTGCCGAAGCGGCCGGCACATTCGCGGCTAACGGATCAGCGCCTTCAACGAGGCGTGCGGGCGCAGCCAGTTCCCAGGCGCGCAAGTACCGCGGATCATCGGCGCTAGTGTCAGCCGCCGGCTGTGACGGCAGGCCTTCAACGGCGTCAGGCGTCAAGACCAGATTTGCAAACGTCGCAGGCCCCTGCAGCTCGATACCACCCGCGAGCGCGTCTCCTTGCAATCGATCCACGCTCAGCGATGGCTCGACTTGACGATCGACGTAGGCATTCATGCGTCGTCCGGAGATCACCAGCTTGATATGGTTCCACTGGTTTTCGATGAACGGCGCCGGTTTCTGATACTGGATATAGGTATCCCACAGCATGCGCCCGTGCGTCACCGGCGTGTATTGGAGGCAATCCTGTGAAGCGGGACAGTTCGGCCCGACGCGTATGTAGAATTCTTCAGCCGTATTTGCGTCGCGCTGACGAAACCGGATGCCTGGCATGTCTTCGCCGATCGCTTTCACGTCGAACTCGATCGTGCCGTTGCCGAACGATAGACCCTTCAACGCGGCGAACTCCTTTGAGCTATCGCCGTTCAAGGTCAACAGTCCCTGCGGAAAGCCTTCCTTCCTGACGAATTGGCCGTCGCCCTGAACCTGCCATCGATCCGCCGTAAAAGGCACCTGCACAGACGTATCCGCGGCCGCGGCCGGTAACGTGGCAAAGCACGCCGCGACAAGCAAAGTCAGGGACAAGGCACGGTGCACGGCGTGCTGGCGATAAAAAAACATGGCAAATCCTGGTGAGGGGTCTCTCTGACCACCAGGCAATGCTAGGAGCGAGCGTGGCGCCTACCGAGCAAAATGTTGCGAGCCGGTTGAACGGTGTTGCCAGGTGGATGTGATCGTCGGCGAAGAAAAGCCGACGCAATCAGTCGAGCGTCAGACCATCATCAAAGAAAGGCCGCTCTGGGCGGGGACCTCAGCCGGCCGATTCGGCGCGCCAGCTGTTGAGCAGGGTGCGCGTTTGTTCCAGCACGGTCGCTTTGATCAAAGCGCCCCTGGTCGCGTCGATCTCCTTCCATCCGAGCACGTCGAGGCAGGCCCCGGGGGGATGGTAGAACGGCATGATCTGGCCTTTAAGCGTGAGCATCCGGATACGCGTGAGGGAATCTGTCGCACCGGCACCCGTAATGCGTGAAAGCAGCGCCAGGGTTACCTTGTTCAACGGCTGCTTCAATTGTCGATGAAGCAACTTGGAGGCGACACTGGACTCCTCGTCGGCGAGCTCTCGCGCAACGAATAGACGTCTATTCGAGGCCAGTGGTTGCAGGAGCACGCTATCCAGAGTGAGCCCCTGGATTGTGAGGAACGCGTCGATCAGTGCATCCATCTCGCCCTTGCGCTTCAACACCTCGTTGGCTTGCCGCATCGCCGGCGCAAAACGGTCCCTGAGCTCGTTCGTGATGTACTCGGCGCAAGCCTGATACACGCCCTCCTTGTTTTCGAAGTAGTACTGCAGCGCTGGTGCGTTGACCCCGGCCGCCGTGGCGATATCGCGCGTCGAGGCACCCGCGAAACCGTGCTCGCCGAATAGCTTGACGGCGGCGGTGATGATTCGCTGGCGCGTCTCCTCGCCGCGTGCATAACCGCCCTCTGACGGGCGACGGGGGCGCTTGGTTGGGGTCATGCGTTCGCTCTCACCTGGGTTTTTCCTGCTCAGCCTCCAACAATAACATTTGACAAATGTATTCCAATCGGAATAAATATTCCACTCGGAATACTTTTGGACGTAAACGCATGCCCTCTGTCACTGGATCCGCATCGAACACCGATGCCTCGCAAGCTACCGCCGCGGCGCCGGCGCGGCCGTCGAAAGTACGCCGCCTGCTCCTGCCCGCTGGCGTTGTCTTGGTTATTGTCGCGATATTGGCGCTGGTGTACTGGTGGCTCGTCGGCCGCTTTATGCAGAGCACGGACGACGCCTACCTGCAGGCCGACAGCGTCACGATCGCGCCGAAGGTCAGTGGCTACATCACCGATGTCTACGTCGGCGACAACGTGTCGGTAAAAGTGGGTGATCCGCTGGTGCGGCTGGATGGTCGCCAATATCAGGCCGCGCTCGACCAGGCCCACGCCACGATCGACGCGCGCAAGGCGGACATCCTGCGCGCGAAAGCAGGCGTCCCGCAGCAGCGCGCGGCTATCGAACAGGCCAAGGCGCAGCAGCAGGTAGCGATGGTCAACGGTCGACACGCCGAAGACGAGGTGCGTCGTTATGGACCGCTGGCAACCACCGGTGCCGAGACCGGTGATCAGTTGTCGACGCTGATCACCAATCGCGATCAGGCGCGCGCGACGCTGGCCGCCGATGCCGCGGCGCTTGATCAGGCGCAGGCGCGGATGGCCGATCTCGACGCTCAGCTCCTGCAGGCGCAGGCGCAGCTGGAAGTGGCGCAGGCGTCGGCGCGGCAGGCGCAACTCGATATGCAGCACACGCTGGTGCGCAGCACGCTTGCGGGCCGCGTCGGTGATCGCACGGTACGCGTCGGGCAGTATGCGCAGCCCGGCACGCGGATGATGACCGTCGTACCCGTACAGAGCATTTATCTCACGGCCAACTTCAAGGAAACTCAGGTCGGCCGGATGCGCGCCGGTCAACGCGCCAGCCTGCACGTGGATGCGCTGGCCGATGGTGATCTGCATGGCGTAGTCGACAGCTTCGCGCCGGGCACCGGCTCGCAGTTCGCCTTGCTTCCACCGGAAAACGCGACCGGCAATTTCACCAAGATCGTGCAGCGAGTGCCTGTGCGCATTCGCATCGATACCGATGAGCAGACGCGCAAGCTGCTGGTGCCCGGTTTGTCGGTTACGGTCGATGTGGATACGCGCCCGGCACACAACGACCGGTCCGTCGCCAGCGCAGGCAACACTCATGGCTGAGGCGGCCTCCATGCCGGCAGCTCACCCTGACCACGCCAGCGCGGCCGACTGGATTGCCGTGGCCGCCGGTTCGCTCGGCGCGCTGATGGCCACGCTCGACATCTCCATCACCAATTCCGCGCTGCCGCAGATCCAGGGTGAGATCGGCGCCACCGGTACGGAGGGCACCTGGATTTCGACCGGTTACCTGATGTCGGAAATCGTGATCATTCCGCTGGCCGCGTGGCTCACGCACGTATTCGGCCTGCGCAACTTTTTGCTCGGCGGCGCCGTGCTGTTCATGCTGTTCTCGATGATGTGCGGCTTCTCGCACACCTTGACCGCCATGATCATCGGCCGCATCGGCCAGGGTCTGACCGGCGGCGCGATGATCCCGACCGGGCAAACCATCATCCGCAGCCGCCTGCCGATGTCGCAGCTGCCGATCGGCATGACGATCTTTGGCTTGATCGTTTTGCTCGGTCCTCTGCTGGGCCCGGTACTGGGCGGCTGGCTGACGGAAAACATCAGCTGGAGCTGGTGTTTCTTTATCAACCTGCCCGTGTGCATCGGTCTGATCGCGCTGCTGCTGATCGGACTGCCGCGCGATCACCCCCAATGGGATGCGCTCGAGCAGGCCGACTGGCTGGGCATTGTCGGGCTCGCCGCCGGCCTGAGTTCGTTGACGGTGGTGCTAGAAGAAGGCCAGCGCGAGCGCTGGTTCGAGTCCGACCTGATCATCTGGCTGAGCTTGCTGTCACTGGCCGGGATGGTGCTGATTGCGATCTCGCAATTCACCGCTAAACGACCGGTGATGCGCCTGAGCCTGCTGCGCAACCCACGCTATGCCAGCGTCATTTTCATCGTGCTGGTGGTCGGTGCGGTTTTCTATTCGGTCATTTATCTGATACCGCAATTCCTCGGCTTGATCGCCGGCTACAACGCCGAGCAATCGGGCTGGGTGATGCTGGTTTCGGGTGTGCCGGCGTTCCTGATGATGCCGCTGTTGCCGCGCCTGCTGGGCAAGGTTGATTTTCGCATCATGGTGATTACCGGGCTGATGTGCTTTGTGGTGAGCTGCATGCTGGACATCCATCTGACCGCGCAAAGCGTTGGCCACGATTTCCTCTGGTCACAGCTGATACGCGGCGCCGGCCAGATGCTGGTGTTTATGCCGTTGAACCAGGCATCGATGGCTGCGGTAACGCGCGAGGAAGCGGGCGATGCCGCTGGCGTGTACAACATGGCGCGCAACCTCGGCGGATCGATCGGCCTGGCGGTGATCGGCACCGTCATTGATCGGCGCAATACGTTTCATGTGGCGACCATTCGCGAATCGCTGACGGCGAATTCGGTGCTGGGCCAGGATCGTCTGGCCGCCGACGCAGCGGGATGGTTCGCGCGAACCGGCGATATGGCCTACGCAAAGATGCGCGTACTCGGCCAGCTCGCCGCGCAAATTCAGCAGCAGGCGATGGTGATTACCTATTCGGAAGTTTTCTACCTGCTCGGCATCGCGCTCGCATGCTGCATTCCACTCGCGCTGCTGCTGAAAACGCCCAGCTATGGCGCACCAGCCGCCGCGGGTCATTGAGGATTTCGATCATGCATACAGGCAATTCATATACGTCGCGCATCGTGTTTTTTTCGCTGCTTGCCTCGCTTGCGGCCTTGCCGGGCTGCACCGTAGGCCCTGACTATCGCGGCGCGCCGGATGTGGCGGGCGGCGCCGGCCGTGCCAATACTTTCGTGCGCGCACCGGCGACAGGCATCACATCGACGCATGCGGCTAGCCAATGGTGGAAGACGCTCGATGATGCGCAACTGACGGCATTGATCGATACGGCGCTGGCGCACAACCAGGATCTGCACGCGGCGCAGGCGCGTTTGCGCGAGTCGCGTGCGCAGCTGCAGCAGCAGCGCGCACAGGCGTTACCGACGGTCTCTGGCGATGCGGCGGCGCTGCGTACGCGGGAGCCGAATCTGTCCGGCTTGCAAACCGCGCCGACCAGCGCCGACCAGGCCGCCTCGGCGAACCAGGCCGTTCGCACCTCGCAGGGACAAGGCCCGTTGCAGCTGTACACCGCAGGCTTCGATGCATCGTGGGAGCTGGATCTGTTCGGCGGTACGCGTCGCGCGATCGAGGCGGCCTCGGCACAAGCCGACGCGGTCGACGCCGATCTTGCCGATACGCAGGTGTCGCTGGCCGCCGAAGTGGCGCAGGCCTACATCGGTTTGCGTGACCAGCAGCTGCGACTGAAGCTCGCCAATCAATCGGCTGAACTGGAACAGCAAACGCTTGCGCTGATCCAGCAGCGCCGCGCGCGGGGCGTCGCCGCCGATGCCGATGTAGAGCGCCAGACGACGCAAGTGGAAACCACGCGCGCCACGCTCATTCCGCTGGACGAGCAGATCACCGAATCGCTCGACCAGCTCGCCGTACTCACCGGCCAGGCGCCCGGTGCGCTGGATCGAGAGCTGTCGGCGCCGGCACCGCTGCCCGTTTTGCCGGCAATCGTGCCCATCGACGACCCGGCAAGAATGCTGCAGCAGCGACCGGATATTCGCGCCGCCGAGCGACGCCTGGCCGCCAGCAACGCGCAAATCGGCGAACGCACCGCCGACCTTTTTCCCAAGGTGACGATGCTTGGCTTCGTTGGCAGCGACGCCGCCGATGCCGGACACCTGACGCGGCACAGTGCACTTACCTGGCTGGGCGCGCCGTATCTGCAATGGGATGTATTCGACTTTGGGCGCACGCGCGCCGGCATTCGCCAGGCCGAAGCCAGCCGCGACGAAGCCGATGCCCGCTATGCGCAAACCGTGCTCGCGGCGTTGCAGGACGCCAACAATGCGCTATCGCGCTACGGGCACCAGCGCGACAGCGTTGATCGCCTGCAGCAGATCGACGCGTCAGCGGGCCGCTCGGCGACGCTGATGCGTCAACGTTACGGTGCGGGCGCCTCTTCGCTGATCGATCTGCTGGACACGCAGCGGGTGCAGTTCTCCGCGCAGCAGAACCTCGTCGAGGGGCGCGCCAATCTGCTGAAAGATTTCGTTTCGCTGCAAAAGAGCCTCGGGCTGGGCTGGGTTCCCGCAAGCCGAAGCTGATGACGGTGACGTCATCCGATCCGGCGCTGATCGCCGGATCGGTACCGTCGGAAAAACTTTTAGGCCGACACCACCTGCGATTCGATATACGTGCGAATCCGATCAGCGTCTGCGGCGGTCACCGGGTTGTACACGATCATGCCCAGGTCCGGCCGCCCGTCCACCGCGAAAGCGGAAAATTCCAGTTCCAGCAGGCCGAGTTTTGGGTGGTGCAGACGCTTCAGGCCTTCGCCATACGCGTTGACATCATTGGCCAGCCACAGCGCTTCGAACTCGGGGCTGAGCCGGGACAGCTCTTCCACGAACTGGCCGATCTCCGCCGTTGCGCCGGCGCGCGCCGCATCCGCACGAAACGCGCCCACGACGAAGCGGGCCACGCTTTGCCAATCGTCCTGCGCGGCGCGCACGCGCGAATTGGAAAACATCATTTTCAGGATGTTCCGATCGGCAGGAGCGAGCTTGCCGTAGTCGGTAAGCAGCGCGGCCGCGGCGCGATTCCAGGCGACAACATCCCATAGTGCGGTCTTGACGATCGCGGGGGTGGCCTCCATCGCATCGAGCACGCGCTGCAATCGCGGCGAAACGCCTTCGGCGGCTTTGTAACGAACCTCGGGCGGATGGCCGAGGCCGAGCATGAACAGGTGCTCGCGCTCCGAGTCGGTCAGCATCAACCCCTTGGCGATGCGGTTGAGCACGTCGGCCGACGGAGCTCCGCCGCGTCCCTGCTCCAGCCACGCATACCAGGTCGGGCTGATATTGGCACGCTGCGCGACCTCCTCCCGACGCAGGCCCGGCGTTCGTCGGCGCCCACCGGCAAAGCCCAAAGACGCAGGATCGAGCCGGGTACGTCGATCCTTCAAATAGCTGCCGAGCGGGTTGCTGGAGGGTACGGACATGGTGATCCTGTTGGTTTCTATACCATGATAACGTCACTACTTTACCAGTATGAGCGCAGGGGTAAGCTGGATTCAACCTCACGATTGGAGACTCCCTCATGCGCATATTCCTGACCGGCGCGACCGGCTTTATCGGCTCCCGCATCGTGCCGGAGCTGCTCGCCGCCGGACATCAAGTCCTCGGCATGACGCGTTCGGACGAAGGTGCACGCGCCCTCACTGCTGCCGGCGCCGAAGTGCATTATGGCCGCCTGGAAGATCTGGACAGCCTGCGCAGCGGCGCGGCCAACGCAGACGCCATAATCCATACCGCGTTCGACCACGATTTTTCGAACTTCGTCGCGAACTGCGAAAAGGACAGTCGCGTAATCAAGGCGATGGGTTCGGTGCTGGCCGGTTCGAGCCGTCCACTGCTGATCACCTCCGGCACGGGCATGGGCAGCACGCCGGGCAAGCTGGCCACCGAGAACGTATTCAACAAGGAACACCCCAATCCGCGGTCGGCGTCGGAAATAGCGGGTGAAGAAATGCTCGCTGCCGGCGTGGCTGTCTCGGTGGTTCGGCTTCCGCAGGTGCACGACACGTTCAAGCAAGGGCTTATCAGCCCGCTGATCGAAGTGGCTCGCGCCAAGGGTGTCTCGGCTTATGTCGGCGAAGGCCTCAGTCGCTATCCGGCGGCGCACGTGCTCGACGTGGCCCGGCTCTACCGGCTGGCTATCGAGAAATGCGAGCCCGGCGCGCGCTATAACGCGGTGGACGAAGAGGGTGTCGCCACGCGTGATGTCGCACAGGCCATCGGTGCCGGACTGGGGTTGCCGGTGAAGTCCATCTCCCCGAGTGAGGCGGCCGGTCATTTCGGCTGGCTGGGCGCGTTCGTCGGCCTGGACATGTCGGCGTCGAGCGAGTGGACGCGTCGGGTGCTGGACTGGCATCCCAACGGTCCGAGCCTGCTGGACGACCTCAAGCTGATGGACTATTCCGTCGCTGCGTGATGACGCTGCCCCGATCCTTGTCGAGACAGCGATGGCGGTGTCGTTTTGGGCGACAAGGCCGTGCCTCGCGCAGGGCACGCCTTGTCCTCCATGCAGGTCGCCGATAGCCGAGGTCTGATGCACCTCGTGGTGGTCAACAAGAATCAGCGACCAGTGCGGAGATCGAGGTTGCCGATTACCGCTGCGCTGCAACCATGACCGCAGGTTCAAACGTCTGAAGAAACTCGGCGCGCGATCGTTCTCCAAGGTCCACAACCTTGCTGCCGCCCGCGGCAACGAAGGTCACATCCTCGATGCCGATAACCTTGAGAATCAGGCGCAGATACATCGTTGCGATATCGCGGTCCCGGATCGGCGAGCCCTCGGTATAGACGCCACCCGAAGCCATCAGGACGGTGCATTTTTTGCCATGGACCAATCCCTCGCCCGTCATGCCGAGCGTCAGACCCTTGCGCACGATGTGGTCGATGTAGGACTTTACGTTGGCTGGTACGTTGTAGTTGTAAACCGGGGTGCTGATCGCTATGTGATCTGCCGCCAGAAGCTCAGCGACGAGCTCGTCGGAAAACCGCAGAACGTCTTTCATTTCGGCCGTGTGTTTTTCAAGCGGCGTGAGGCTGGCGCCTAACCAAGGCAAATTCACGTACGGCAGCGTCGTCTTGGCGAGGTCGCGCTCAACGACCTGCCCGCTCGGGTGCGCGGCCTTCCAGCTTTTGACAAACGCTTTCGCGAGATTTCGGGAGATGGAATGCTCTTCCCGTGGGCTGGCCTCAACCACCAGCAGCTTGTTCGTCATCGTGTCTTTCCTCGATTGTGGCGCCCGCTTGCGTGGACTAGAGTGAACGAACGATTTGTTCGTAACCCCACTATGCGAGTGAGCCTGACATGGCACAAGAAGGCACTTTTCTGAGCGAAGCGAACACTTTTGTTCCTGATGAATCCCTATCCGCTTCGGACTGCAAGGGCCTCGCCGACGTGCTCTCTAGCGTGGGAGACAAATGGACCATCATGGTGGTCGGCGCGCTGTCCAAAGGCGCTTTGCGCTACAACGAAGTGCAGCGGCGCGTCAGCGGCATCTCGCAACGCATGCTGACGCTGACGCTGAAACGACTGGAAACCGATGGCATCGTCACACGCACCGTGTTTCCCTCAGTGCCACCGCGCGTTGACTATGAGCTGACCTTGCTTGGGCAGACGCTGCGCGGCGCGCTCGTGCCGCTGCATGTATGGGCGTCTAAAAACAAGGAAGTGATCGCGCGCAACCGAACTAAATTAAGGCAGCCCTCGCCCAAGGAATAAGGCGCTTTCCGATGGACCAGGACCGAACCTCTTGGCATCTCGCTGCAGACCGTCGTTTGCGGCGATTCAAATAGCCGTCCAAACGAAGCCAGGCATGGGCTGCCGCGTGCAAACAATACCCTGGCTGTAACCAAAATCGGCGCAAGATCTGGTGTCACTTGCTTTCTTTTTCTGGATCGTTGCCAGACGCCGTCGGCCATTCGAGATGGCCTCCAGGTAGTCATGGGACTGGGCTGGATTGGAAAAAAGTCGATGCGATCTATGGCCCGGCAGCGGATAAGCCAAACTTGCCGGCGTGCGCGTCGATCTCCGGATCAAGCGCGTGCGCAGCAACCAGATCAGCTTTACCCGCCTCCGTTTGACCGCTGCGAATTTTCGCCAGGCCAAGGCCGTAGCGCGACCACGCGCTTTTCGGCATTTGCGCAACGGCCTGCTCGTAGGCCTTGATCGAATCCGGATAGTGTCCCAGCCGCAGCTGCACCAGGCCGAGGCTATCGAGGTACGAGGGGGTTTCGCCGTCGCGCTTGATCGCCTTGCGGCAATCGTCCAGGGCATCCTCAAGCATCTGGTTGCTCAGGCCGCGCGCCCAGCAGCGCACGTTGAGCCCCGCGCCGAGCATGGCGTCGCGGTTATGCAGCCGAATCCAGTCATCGAGCAGGGGCAACGCCGCAGCGGGCTGACCGAGCTGGACGTAAAGACGGCCAATCAAAAGCGACTGGGCGGACCCCGCGGGTGCAAGGGCACTGGCCGCTGTCACATCAGCTAGCGCACCCGGCTGATTTTTGTGCGCCAGGCTGAATTCGGCGCGGAGCAGCAAGGCGTCGACGTTCTTCGGATCCAGGCTCAAGCACTTGTCCAGATCGGCAAGTACCTCATCGGGCTGTTTGTTTGCGACATGGGCTCGCGCACGGGCAAAGTAGTAAACAGCCTGATCGGGCGCCATGCGGATCGCCTCGTCCAGATCGGCCAAGGCCGCCGCCGACTCGCCGCGAGAAAGATGCGCTTCGCCACGCAGCGCAAAATCAGACGCGGTCTTGGGCGCCGCTCCATCGTTATCTGCGGCGCTGCCAGCATCGGGCGGGCTTCCGTCGGTCGGCGCCTTGGCGAAGGAAAACACGCGTCCGCCGTTGTAGGTGAAATAAGCCTTACGTTGGCTGTTGGCGATAAACATGTGATGGGCGAGGAGAAAATCGACACCGAGCAGCATCTCGGTCTGGCCGTCGCCGATTCGTCCGTCGATGACTTGCATCTGGCTGTGCTGGATGGTTTCCGTGCCGACCGAAAACGAATCAACGTGGACCGTCCAAGTACTGACCTTATTGGCACCAATGCCGTGGCTGCTGCCGCCAGCCCTGACGTCTGGCGCATGGAGGTCGATGCCGACGCGCTCGGCGGCGCCGCGGGTTATCACGGTAGCCGTCGCCCCTGAGTCCAGCAGCGCCCGGACCTGTTTGCCGTTTATCGTCACCTTGAAAAAAGTGCGTTGGTCGGCCCGGCCTACGGGAGGCTCGATATCGGCGACGTTGTATTGGCCATCTTTAGCCCAGTACGCCAGCGAATTTTTGTTGCAGTGGTCCGCACTGAACAGCGTCATTTTGCCTTGCGCCAGATCGATTTCCAGATCGGCCGCATCCAGCAGATTGGCGCCGAGCAATCCACGGCCCGCATCGGTACCGCCGACGAAGAAGTCAATATTGTTGAGCGTGCCATTGAGAATGCCGAAGTCCTTGACGTGCGCGACCTGCACATCCGCCGAGCCGCCTATCCCGCTCATGCGAAAACCCAACGGCGCAGGGCGCAACTTCAGCCCCAGCGATGCCGCATTGGCAGCGGACATGAAGTTGAAAAAAGCGCCGGTATCGAGAATGAAGCGCGTATCGGCGCCGTTGATCTTCACCATGGTCGTGGCCCGCTCGCCAGCCATGTCCACGGACAACGTACCGTAATCCTTCAATTGGCAACCATCGGCCCATGCCTGGCTCGCAAGCAAAATGCTGACGCCCATAAAAAACGCGCGCAATACCTTCATCACTCTCACTCTCCCTGTATGCCATGACCAACGAATGCGCGCCTGGCACCTGTGCACTGGCTTGTACGAGCGATCGAACCCCGCCCGACCTTTTCAGCAGACCGCTTCGGCACGATATTTCCCCTTCAGACCCTGTCGCGCAATGCTACCCGCGCGCGGACGATAAAACATCCGCATGTATTTGCGACATCGGATGACGCAACGACAATGATTATCTGCGCTGGAAAGAGGCGGTCGATTGCTTTTTTTATATCCGCTATGGGTCCAGGCTGTGTGAAAACGCTTTTGCGCATCACGTGGATTATTTTCGCGGCGCAGGACGCCTATATCGCAATCTCCGGGGATCAATGCGGGCATCGCGATGTCTGCCATCGGATCTGCAATTC